>Ga0193743_1000351_pt1 | contig 36240 bp, 29 predicted proteins | sample L2c2metaG_FD_143038 | JGI IMG/M metagenome (GOLD analysis project Ga0193743, IMG submission 143038) | Soil microbial communities from a riparian zone of the East river system, Colorado, United States - L2c2 | ecosystem: Environmental > Terrestrial > Soil > Riparian zone | place: USA: East River... | reverse complement strand
TAGAGGTCTGATCAGCTGATCACGACAAAATTTGGACCCGAAATGGGTCAGATCCGATGTCCCGACAAATTTTTGAAAAAAACGGCAGGTCAGGGAGAATCCCGACAAATTTCTCAAAACCTGTCCCGACAAAAACCCCCAATCTCAGATCAGACCTTTCTTGACATTATCCGGGGTCCTGGTGCCGACTGGCTTTCAAATGATTCTAAATCCAAGTATTTAATTTTAGCCGAAATTTAGAACCGATCGGGAAGTCATCCATTGATAACATTAGGTAAGTTTCGCTGGACGTGCACAGCCACCGTGATGTTTTCTGTGTAACGCGTTACTTGCCTCCACAATTGCAATGGAAGGACCGAAAGCCGCAAAGTAAGTTGCAGTAGCTACTTCCAATATTTCATTGACTCGTATTGTTCAGAAAGCGCAAACTTTTAGACAAGTCCATTCCCCATGTTATCCTCCAAGATCCAGAGTTTGCCCAGGACTCTCAGATGTATCAGGATCTCCTCGACATGGAGCGTAAACTTGATTGGACGATGATGAGGAAGAGGGTGGAAGTTCAAGATGCATTAGGTCGGACACCCAGTGTACGTTTTTCTTCAGTGCTATCGGCTTCTATACTTCGACCTTTTATTTTTGTACCCAAATGCTTATTTTGCATGTTTGCTTTATTTCCTTTTCCCAGACGACACGCACATTGAGGGTGTTCTTGAGCCATACAGTATCTGGTCAACTGTGGCAAAATACGGGAGAGATTCCGCCTGCGGCAAATTTCGAAACTGGAGAGGGGATCCCTGCATGGGCGTTCAAAATCGAAGGAAGGCTATTGGAGGTCCGTGTTTGAAGGCTTGCGCGTAGCATTTACGTCTTACGATAAACCATAGGTGCCAAACCAACGACACAGAGATAAGAACCCGCCGCGAAAGTTCTCCACGATGATCAAGAGAATGGTCGTGGAATTGGATCGTGACCCTGCACTCTATTCGGATGGCAACATTGTTGAAGTGAGTGCTCTTCCCCCCCTTTGACCTCTCGTGGGCTGACCGTGTTCTCGACACCCAAAAATAGTGGCCAAGAGCACCTGGTCATCATAACCCAGCATTGGACGGTTTCACTGTTCGAAGAACAGGCGACTTATCCACGAAAATTCGCATCATCATGTATTTGGAAAACTTTCCTGAACAGTACAAGGTTCTACCCGAACTAGGTATGCGTGGCTATCGCAGCACGCTGTATGGTACCTTGCTTACCGGTCTATCTACTTAGGCAACGTACTTGGTATCAAAGAAGATAGTCGACTCGGAGTCGTTCAAACACTATGGAATTATATAAAATTACAAGGTCTACAAGACAAAGTCGACCGACGTCTCATCAGATCCGACGACAAACTGCGACCTGTACGTTCTTCATGTTTGTATCCAACAAGATATCAATGAAAACCATCGTCAGATTTTCGGTGTAGAACCCGTCATTTTTCAAAAATTACCTGAGATCGTCAATCGTTATTTGGCTGCACCGGATCCTATCGTTCTCCACTATAATCTGAACCCAGCAGTACCACCTCCCGAACGTCCGACTGCCTGGGATGTTGAACTGAAGGTGGAAGATTTAGCGCTGAAGAACCGAATGGCAGTCACCGTGAATACGAGCAAGGAAAGTGCTCAAGCACTTCTCAAACTTGATGAAGAGGTTAGTTGTCATCTTGGACACAAAACGCTTTGCTTATCACACTACTTACACGAATTTCTTAAACAGATCGCCCTCCTAGCACAGTCACTCCACAATTCACACATGAAACGAACCTTCTTAGAATCTTTCGCTAAAGATCCAGCACAGTTCATTCAAACATGGTTGGAGTCCCAATCTCGTGACTTAGAGAGTATCCTGGGTAATGGGCCAATGGAGGGTTTGACCCTCAGACAGGAGGAGTTGAGGAGGAGTGAATTCTTCCAATTGCCTTGGGTTGAAGAGGTGCATCATTTGTGCTTTATATCTAAGAACTGCGGACATTTAACTTGCTTTTTTTTTTGTTGCTTAGGCTGTGGCCATTCAGGAAGGCGTTCGACTCGCGGCTAAAGCGATGACGTGATATAGCACTTGCGTTCACTGTATCATAGCTCTCTATTTTCCATGTTTTCTTTTGTAACACCTATTTATTTTGCGCTACTAGTACACTCCCAGGTGCCAGCTCTGAACCTTGTGCAAGCTTAAGTTATCTAGGATGTCTAGTGCGAATACTAATCAAACATGTCAGATTCTGTACATAAGTAGACGAGGGCCAACAGTAAGAGCATCATGCATGTATTTTAGCGACGGAAATCGAAAATTTTCACTTTTTATTCTTTCATAATTGGGAATCGGCGGAAGTCCTGACATGAGATTTTGATAAATTTTAAATCTGCTGCTAAGACTGCACGGGGAACATTCAAAGCTTCAAGTCAGTATGAGGTAACAAGCATGTATGGAGAACATAAAAAGAAAGTAGTGTACTGAAAGGGGGCATCGTATAGGAAAGCAGAGGAAGAAAAGGAATGAGAAGTGATAGAATAGACGAGAGAACAGGGTGTAGGAGGGAGGGTCAGGAGAAAAAGTGATTGGCAAGTGATGTTGATTGAAATCTGATTAATCAACTAAGTAAACAATGCGAGAAGGGGTCCGAGATGGCGAAACCAATGGTGAAGGAATTCTTACTTAGATAATAAGGACTCTCCACCTGCTGAGACAGCATCCACTAAATGAATAGCACTGAATTAACGGTAGTCTAGGAAGTCGTTGTTATACTGAGAAGTCTGAGGTAGCATAGCGGTGTCAACTGCTAGAGATTTCTAGCCAGAAAGTAGACATAGAGAGAGAAGGAGGGAGCAGAGGCGGCGCTGCCCCCTCTGTGGAAAGCAAGGTGCAGAGGCCTTCGAAAAGGCTCCCTACCTACCCTTGGAATCTGCCTTTACGTCGAATCCGAACAAAGTCATCAGACCAACACAGTCATATTTTACTTAAATAACCAATCAAACAATCATTGACGCAAAAATCATCATGCACTGACCAAAAAAAGTATTGGGAAAGAAAGAACTATCAAATGTTTTTTTTAAAAATGTTTTCTAGACCATCTATCAGGGTATAACCATGTTTGTACGCATCATGGTTGGTCAAATTTTATGTCGAGAAGAGAAAGTAAGCAAAGATGAACCCAGAATCTAACAACGCATCTAGTGAGGAAAAATAAAAAGAATATCGGACGCAGAGGAGAAAGAAAGAACGGGAAATTCAGGAGAAAACCGCTTTGGTTTGCAATGAAATGTTTTGGAAAGGCAATTGAACCCAACATTCATCCAAGAAAAAACACTGAAGTTTTCACATGCTTGCACGCCTCTCAAACATCCTCTCCACGACTCCTCGCCTCAACCAAACTCAACTCAATTGCCAATTTGAGATCTTCATCCAGATCCTCTCCATTAGAATTCATGCCGACGACGACACGTCTCCCACCCTGCTGCTTCTGGGGTGATTGTTGGGAAGCAACGGCAGTAGGCGGTGATATCCTAGCTGACAGGGTAGGCCCACCACTGGTCCATGCATTTCTCGGCGCGGTACTAGCAGAGGCAGACGTCGATGTAGACGAAGGACTGGAAATGATCGATCCTCTTCTCTGTCCGTAATTTTTTTGTCCACTAGATGAAGGGATGTTCCAAGCCGAGGCCGAAGCTAAAGTGGATGAGGTTGAGGAAGATGGTAAGATGGTTGTTGTTGGTGCCTTGTCCTTTCCTTGAGGCTTGTCCTTGCGTGTATCATCAGTGTTATCTTTCCTGTTCCTGTCCTTTTTCTTCCCTTTCCAAGTATTTTGCTCCTTGTCCTTTTCCCCGTTCTCCCTCTTGGGTCCTTGCCCTTCCTTCCCACTCCCACCAGGAACGATAGGAGGGAATATATGCGCATCCACACCCTCTCCCATACTTGTATTGGCATCTCCCAACGTTGAACCAACAACAGCATTAGAATCAACCAACCATTCCTGTCCCGCTTCCATAGGTTCCGCCTTAGAAGGCGGAGATACTTGTATCTTTTCGTTTGAAGAGGATGTGATGGGACGCGGGATAGAACCACGCATTGCCATCGAGGTAGTGGTGGTTAAATTGGAATTGCTTGAGAGACTTGGGGGTGACGCTGATGTTAAAGATAATGAAGACGAAGAGGAAGACCACGCCGTAGGTATAGATGCCGAACTAGTGCTTGAACTCCTACTGCCGCTGACAGTGGAATGAGTAGAGCTTTGATCATCCTCTTCATCGTTATGATCGGTGTCGAAATCAACATCAAAAATGCCTTGATCATCTTCTTCAACTTGTATTTCGGAAGTACTACCTTCTTTAGCCCCGCTAACATTGGCGTTTGCTTCATCTCGACTAAGCATCAATACATATTCCACCGCTTCTACTTCACTTAGACCCAGGTGTTCCAATCGTTCCCTTTGTTCTCTTTCCCTTTCTCGAACATATTCGGAAGAGCCAAAGGAGTTGAGTGAGTTAGATTTTTTGTATTTCGATTCATCTAACAAGAGTTGATGATGATCGTGTCGTGATTCCAAAATCGTTTGGTTCACTTCTAGTTGTTCTATTCACCCACGGTCAAGATAATAAAAAAGGGCGTCAGTCCACGATAAGAGCAGCAGCAAGAAGACATACGCAAATATTTCGCATACCCAAGTCTCTTCTTTCTACCAACACCTAACACTCCATTTGCATGTCTCGCTCTAACGCCTCCATGGCCATGTTTAGGCACTGGGCCTGCCTTCCAAGCCATGACCCGCTCTCCAACACTGATGAAGACGAGATCTCTGTCTTCTTCCATCAAAGACGAAGCTTTATCTTTTGAATTGCCGCTAGCAGTGAAGTTGAACGCGGTGGGACCAGGTCCAGTACCAACAATGATTTGTTTCACTTTCTGCTTATCCCTCTCCGCCGCCGCCGCCTCATCTGCCCCACCCCCATGATGCCTCCCTCTGGTCTTAGGAATCGGTGATGCAAAAGACCTCAGATGTTTAAAACTGAGCGCATCAAAAACATGGGTCGTGCCCCTTGCTGAACCGGTTATTAAAGTATGAGGAGACCAGGTCAGAGCAGTTATGGATGTGCTGTCGGGGTGGGCTTCGAATTTACGGATGGGTTGGATGGTGGTGAGGGGGTTGGCACCAGCGTTTGAGTTTGAGCCTATTGATATTGAGACATCTGAGTAACGGGGAGAGGGGTTATCAACATCCCAGGCGTATGAGCTGACCCATCCGAGGTAATCGCCTACAAGAACGAAGCTAGCTTGCTGTTCTGCTGTACCCCGGAAATAAGGTACGACGATGGAGGTAGAGCCAAAGAAAGGGTCTCCGAAGGTGGTGATATCGACAACGGTATCTTTCTCGGGTCCAGTGCTTGTTTGACTACCAACTCGGATACGGTAGAAGAAAGAGTCATTTTCATATGCAACTAGGAGGGTAGGTGATGCACTGATGGGGTTGGGATCAATGTGTAGGGCGATTATCGCATGCGCTGCTTGCGGATCGTATCCTGGAGTTGAAGTACACATCGGACGTTCGATGACGGTTTCCAAAATAGAGGTTTCCTCATAGATAGTTGTAGAACCCAGAGCGAAGCCGGTCCAGATGTGGATCTCACCACTTTTCATTACAGCTGCGATACAGCCGCCATGAGTTGCTGTTTGAGTGGCAGTGACTTTGAGACATGGATCGGAGACGACTGCATCAGAGTTTCTCTGCGATGTCCATTGACATACTGCGGTCTTGGCATCCCATAACTTGATCCTTCCATCGGCGCCAGCAGTGACGACTGCCCATCCCAAAGCGGCATTGTCAACCCACTGAGCATCAAGAACAGAACCGTTGTGCTCTTCAGTAATACTACATCTGCGAACATCCGCCGCGTTCCTTTTGCCGCCATCCATAGCTCTAGGAGCATTCATGAAAATGACATCACCTGCTCTTGTACCCCAGACGATCTTGGCTGTACCACCATCGGAAGAGATGGCACAAGCAGAGATATTTGGGGTAAATTCGGCATTGGGGTTGCCGATGCCCAGACCCACACGGGCACCCCCCGAGGTGTCCAAGTAGCCCGGGAGGATTCTTCCTGTAAGAGGAAGAGAACGAGCAACGATGCCGTATTGGATTGAAGATGTGAGAAGGGCATGGGATGGCATGAGGTGCATGCTAGAAATGGGCGAGTTGACTGGGATATGTGTTGTGACAGTGTTTCGAGAACGTTCCCAACGTCTATACCAGCAGTTAGAGGTATAATCCAAGAGGGAGAGAGTGAAAGATAAAACCTTTTCAATTTATAGCGAACTGTGAATTCGTTACGCCAAGAGCGTTCTGTGCGTCTTAAGAAGAGCGCTTTACTATCATCGAGGTCGGTTTCAGGGCCTACGCCCAAAAACTGATTAAAAAAGGCCCTTCGCCAAGTATTATCATCTTTTATGTGTCCATTGAGGTAGATATTAACTTCAGCAAGAGCGGAGAGAGACGGGGGGTCAAGATAGGAAGTGATAGCAGTGAGGGTCTCGGATGGGATGAAGACAAGGATGGGATAGTGAATTCCATGGTGATTGGGTTGTGTGCGGTAAGGTTTAACAAGTTGTTGGGGTTTAACTGATGATTTGGATAGTTGATATTCACTATGGAGCATAAAATTGGGGAAATAGGTCGGTACAAATGGGTTTCTTGCAGTTTTCGCTGCAATGCGCTGGCTTTTTGGGTACAAGTCAAAAGATTTGGTTCCCGTGGTTTTAGGTCAATTGTTACGTAATCCTAGCTGTAACTAATCAATATGCATTACATAAATTAGTGACCGTTATTTTTGTCTACATTAAACCCCCACACAAACACACTTCTCTTACCCTTATCCTCCATCTACAATGTCCAACGCATTGAAGAAACGAAAGATTGCCGTCTTGGGCTCACGATCTGTTGGTAAGTTTCGGGTTCTGGAACGATGACGACCACGAAAAACCCCTCAACCAAAATTAACCCGTATCTTTCTTTGCTATCTTGTAGGGAAGTCCTCGCTTGTTAAGCAGTTTATCGAGGTATAGTTCTGGATTTTTTCGTATCCTCTTCAATGATAGGGTCGTCTCAGAGCATTTTTCTAGAACCATTTTGTCGATTCGTATTATCCTACAATCGAGTCCACCTTTGTGAAGAGCGTCGTTTATAAGGGGGTTGAATATGACTGCCATATCATAGACACTGCTGGACAGGTACGTTGTGGTTCATCCTATTTCTCGCAGCCGTGGATGTACTTTGAACTATTGTCTGACGAATTATGGTTGCTTTCACAAACCAGGACGAGTACTCGCCGATAAACTCTCAATATGCTATCGGGATACACGGTTACATTCTCGTGTACTCCATAACATCCAAAAACTCCTTCAACATGATACAAATTGTATACGACAAGATCGTGGATTTTTGTGGCGTGACCAAAATCTCTTGCGTCATAGTGGGCTCCAAGAGTGATTTATCTGCATCGTACGTAACAGGATAACCTCGGAGTATTTCTTTGGAAACTGAAAACCTGTGTGTGTGCGGTATATTAGCCGTCAAGTTGATTCGACGGACGGAGAAAAATTGGCCAAGGAGAATGATTGTGCGTGGATAGAAACGAGTGCAAAGGATGGTACCAATATCAGTACGTGTGCATCTTTCTTTTTTCTTTTGTTTTGTGGCTTCTTTCATACGTAAATGGTGATGCTGAGGCAACGTTTTTTTCCTTTCGTTCCTCAGGCAAAGTCTTTGACCTCTGTTTGGCAGAGATAGAGAAGAATGCTGCGCCTAATCAAGTTGAACCACCTTCAAAGTCATGTTTGATCATGTGAAATAGAACTTTTATTGTTAAGTTATCCTTTGATTGATTTTTGCCAACTTTCTTTTTCTACCTTTTTCTTCCCCGAGACTTTTCTTCTTTTTCTTTCTTCCAGTTATCAGTATGTATATATGTAAATGCATCTATATCACAAAAACATTAAAAGTTTCTTTTCTTTTTCTTTTTCTAGTGGGGTTGGATAGTAGGTACAGAATGTCTATAGACTTGCGTTTATGTGGACGGGATTTATGTATTAATTGAACAAGAGCTGATGTCAAAGACATGAAATTCGTCCCAAACAGTGCAAGGAAAGCCCAAATTTGCGACTTTCAAAATAGATGACCCTTATTAACTAATCTACCACAATGAATACCGCATTCCGAAAGATCGACATCGACATATACGACGAAGACGTTCTTCAAGACTCAGAGCTATACGAAGCCGACCCGCGAGGTCCTGCGGAAGTATTGGAGGATGCGAAGCAGAGACAAATCGCAGTCCGAAGTTTTCTAGCAAGGTATGTATTTTCTCAACCTGCATCCAATACTCTTACCATTGGATCTCATCTTATGTGGCTTTTGAATGGAATGGAGTTTATGAACCTGACTGAAAAAGTGGTTTTGGTTATAGAAATGATATCTCAGGCGCTTTGACAACTATCTTGGAGAACGCGCCTTACGGTCCTAATGTCGACGAAGCAAAGGTAAGTACAGTAGTATCTTTTGGAAATTTAACATATACAATATCCATCCATTTCTGATTATTCCCATTGTAAAAACAAAGCTTATCACTCTCCAAACTCTCCTCACGATCTTAAACACTACCAAATCGACCGACATATCAGGAGTGATCAAGATTCTCTCACTAGATACGCAAGATACGCTCATGAAGTACCTTTATAAGGGGATGGGTATGCCTGGATGGGGAGATATCAGCGGGAGTGTGTTGTTAGGATGGCATGAAAAGGTGAGCACAAGTCTCCTTGGTTTGCTCATATGAAGAGTTGACCATGTTTTTTTTCTTCTCCAGTTAACCGAAGTGGCAGGGGTGGGATGTATCGTTCGAACAATGACAGATCGAAGAATCGTGTAACCTGTAAATTGAAAAGGGCTTTTTGGAATTTATTCAAACTTGTCCTTTCAGCCATTTGTTGCCAGGGGCTTGGAATTGGCAAAGATCTGCTTGAACAATAAATGAAAAAATGGTCTCGCCGGACAATCGCATAAAGTAAGTATATCGTTCTAATGTTTAGCTTTCTTCGAAGTCCCCCTCCTCGTAGGCTTTTTCTTGTCTTTTCCACCACTCTCAATCGATTCCTCCAATTTCCTCTTTTGCCCCGCACCAGCAGTAGCTTTGACGCTCACCACCGTCGAAACTCCTTTCAACCCGCTACTACCATTACCACCACCCTTTAGGTTATTCGTGACTTGTGCCTCTGCTAGACTCCAATCTGCACTAGCATCATCGATCGCATATCTAAATAAAGAAAATAAGAATGATAGTAACAACAAAATGGGGGGGATCAAGAACAGATGCCCTAACTTTTTCAGGTCCAACGAATCCAACATCTGCCTCTGCCTCTCTTTCATGGAGGACGTTACTTCCTTCCCGGCATCTTCTAGCTCTTTATCTAAACTCGCAGTGACGTTTTCGTCTTGATCACGTCGTATGGGTAGCGTATCGAGGACAATCGAAGAAGCTTCAGGTATTTGAGCACTAATGGCTGCCTTTTGGATATCAAGCAACTTATTGGAGATTTTTCGGACGATCTTGACGAATAATGCGAGAGCCTGTGAGACAGGTAGATGGAGCTCCGCCTGTTAGATTCTGTCAGCTTTGCGCGAACAATTGAAGACAGAAAAGAAACATTTGGGATGCAATAGACAGACCTCAACGTCCTCAATTGTCTTCCTCTGCAATCCTAAAGCCAACAATATCGAACTCTGCACTGCTGTCAGTCTCACTTCATCTCCCAGTCGTCTCTGGAAGAAAAGACCAGCGACGATGGGGAGCAAATCAAGAATGACATGATAATCCAACATATTATTGGCGTAGGACTCTAGCCGTTTTAGATCGAAGGGAGTTAACAGAATCGCAAGTTCTTGCGAGTTGAATTCTAGAGGGAGAAGCAAAATTGTTGGGCATTTTTGCTTTACAGGTGGATGACCATAAAATACCTTTTGTTTTATCTTCATCCACGCCTTTAATTCCGGCATTGGCAGCTTCAAGTATACTGAGTGCAGTGACACTGCCAAATTCACGCAATTTATAAGAAAGTAGGGAGAGGAACCGTTTGCGGAAATCTAGAGCACAGAGGTCAGGCGAAGTGAGGCAAGAAGGAATGGAGATTGGCAGATGTACCTCTTGCAAACTCGCGTAACCACTCCAATTCACTCTCAACAGAAGTATTCAAGCCCCTCACCATCACGCAAGTATGTTCGCCGGTCAACTCGCTCGTCGTCTGTCGAACGTATAAAGGTACATATCCTGCTCGTTTCCAGAACCTAAACAACGACTCCATTGTTAAATATGCACAACTTGTATTCAATAAAAGATAGACCATTACCGTAGTAATTGAGGCGTCAATCCGTAAGACACTCCAAGATAATCTAGGTTTTCTGGTTTACGTTCTGTCAACCGTTGAAGGAGAGGAGGCATGGCATTCGGAGCTCGAACTGAAGGTGTTTCGGTGAGGAGGTCGGTTGACTAAAATGAAAGGTATTGTATGTGAGAAGTAAGGATGGGATGGAGAAAAAGAGAACCTACGGGATCGATGGCAGATGGATCCGGATATTCCGTTTCGGGCTTGACAGACTCGTCAAGGTTGAAGTACTCCCCACTATAAAACAAGTTGAGCGCCTGTAATGCTCGTGACCCATAACCCATCTATGAAAGTAAGAAGATATACCTATCCCAGGAAACCAATTCGAGCCAACTCACATTGGCATAATCCGGATGACAAGCAATCCTAACCACCCTCGCACCACTCAGCTTCCCAAACCTAGTCTCCTGGAACTGTTGAGCCACAAGCCACGGAATCATATCACCACCTGCTCTCATCCCCCTTCCCAATCCATCCATAATCACTTCCCTACTAATCCCTCCTTCCAACGCAACCTGCAAGACTACAAGCGGCTCTGGCAAATGACTCTCATCATCCCGGATAGGAGGCAATAACACAAAGAGGTGGTGGGCAGGGGCATCAGAAAGGAGCTGCAAGTCATTCGGTTGATTTTTATAGTGGGAGGCAACATACAACGCCATCATACGTTGGAGGAACACTTCGGATGCGGGGTGATAACTGAAGAGGGTATCACGGCTGACGTAGAACAGTTCACACGTAGAAGGATGGGGGCACCCTTGGGTACTAGGTGATTTAGGCAGGATCGTAGCGTCGAGGCAGAGGAGGCTGTTAAGCCATTTTTCAATTTGGTCACCGGATGAATAACGGATCGGCGTTTCGAGTTTAATTTCACGGAGTGTGCGCACTTTCGGTGAGGCTTTTGCGATAGGTTTTTTGGATGATGAGGCGGAGGCAGGAGTGGCATTGTCGTCGTTATCGTGCTGATTGTCTTTTGTTAGTGAGGGCCTAGTGCTTTCTCTAAGCTGTTGGATTAATTTAAGAGAGAGCGATCGACCAGTGCCTTCATAGCCGTTGATCGTGGAGGCCAGGAAGACGAGATAGGGACCAATGAGGTTGCGAACAAGGGGAAGGGGGATTGCAGCTGCTTCGTCAATGATGACTAATTCAGCCTGTCCTAGGACATGAGCATCTTCCGGTTGGATATACTAGAAATAAAAGATGATATTAAAATACAATTGCAAACCGGATTTGAGAAGACGTACTTGAATAGTCTGTCTATGATCTCTAAACACGTTCACCCTTACAATCGCCTTGTTGAAGTCCGGATTCGTACTCTGCGCAATATCATAGTCCAGGTGCTCTTCATAACCCAAGGCATCCATTCCTTTGAAAATAAATTCGAACAGAGTTTGTAAATTTTCTGGACTTGGACTTGTCACAAAAATGTTCGAGTAACCATGAGACAAGGCAGCTGCAATTGCCAACCCAAGGGCAGCACTCTTGCCCCTTCCGCGGGAGGCAGTCAAAGTCACTGTCGAAGATAGGGTTTTCTCGGCTATAGCTTCTATGAATGTTAGCACTGCCTGCGCTTGATCCATCGTTTTCGCAAGTTTGACTAGGTCTCCAGCGGGCTTTGTGTCTGACAGAGTTTCTTTCAAGTCCTTGAGTTGAGTTTCACGGGGTCCATCTTTTTCTTTTCCAGGTGAGTTAACAATGGGTGTGATGTCTTTTCCACGGGAAATGGGGAGTACGTTGAGTTCGTCATCGAGTACTAAACAGTCTGGGCATGAACCGAGAGAGAGAATGAATCGCTCGTTAAATCTGGCGACGACGGAGTCATGTGAGGACGTTCGGTAGCGTGCGTGGACGTCCTGGATCAATAATGTTTGCTTGCTGAAGAAATGAAGTATAAAGAAAGCGAGACAGACCATGGTCATTGTGTACAACTGCTTCAAAGAGGTCATCGTCTTCAGAAGAAGGACGACTAATCCACCACCTTCGACAGTTTCTATGGTCCTCGCCAACAGATTCGGTGTGATAGCTTCAAAATCTTGCAAGACGCACATTCCGTATGTGTTTCCGAGGATTTTATGTGATTCTTTATAATAACTAATTCATCATATTGTCAAGACGAGCAGCAAGAGGAATGAAAGACACGCACGTATATCGAATATCCGTAACAGTAACGAATATTTCGAAAGGATTTTGTTCATTTGCCTCTCTGACTCCTCGTTTGACGTCTCTCTTGATTTTAGCCTCTCGTTTCTTCCGATGACTGCATCGTCGTCGGCACAAACAGATACACGGAAAGACAGTCAGCAGAAGACTCCAAATTCTAACAACTGAGAAAGATCAGACCTGGTGAAACCCAGCTCTTTTTTGTAACACCATAAAACTGAAGGGCGTGCAGATACTCGTGCTTGAGATAGTAGGAAGTGAAGATTCACGATCTACTACTGTTGTTAATCAAGAAAAAAAGAATCAAGTAAAAAGTAACAAGGGTCTGACCTGGTCTCTGCCCTTATCACCCACGAGAACAATGAAAGAACGGTGATGTTTTTGCACATTATTGTTGATTAGAATAGGAATACGAGGATCTAGTTGTTTGCGCATAGGAATAATGAATGGACGCCTAAAATTATGAGAGTGATGTTACATCCCGAATTGTCACACACACTAAATACAAGAATTTGTGATTATTGCAGAACATGAACTCAAAGCTCATGTGTAAGACGTCCTTCCTCAGCGTACTCGAGCGCATCATCCCAACTCAACGAGCTCCACTTTTCCGGGTGCGCAGATGCATCAAGGAAATCTTTGACGGCCAAAGCCATCTGTTGTGCGCACCGTTCACCAGAAATTCTACCAACACCAGTTCCCAACCCTGTCATTAAAACCTTCTGAATCCTTACACCAGTCCCAACTTGAGTCAGATCATCTACAGCTGCGTTGTGTTGTTCCAATGAATTCAAAAGAGCCCACATGAGGTTGTACACAATTTCTCGATTCCATGTGATGTTCTCTGGGATACGCATGGTAGGGCACAAGGCGATGTAGGCGCATCCATGGGAGTTATCCTCAAATGATGAGCCTTTCAGGGGTATGATGGTGCATGAACCAGGCGGCGCATATCCTTTCCACCGTTTGTAGAGTGCGGCTTGGACGAAGCTTGTCGGTTCGGGCACGTCGTTTGGAGATAGAGCTTCAGCAAGGTAATAGTCGAAGCTAGAGGAGTATCAAGATCAGATTCAATGTGATTGTCCATCGATAGATACTTACGAGCCATCTAGACGGCCGTACGAGTTAGCGGGCGAAACGATGCAATCGAATTGCTGATGTGGGCCTGATAGGTCTTCTAATCTCGATTGAATGATGAGAAACCTGTCGATGACATCGGGGACGTGTTGTGAGAATGCACGTTTCCATTCTTCAACAACAATGGGTGATGCATCTAGGAGGATGAACTGGAGTTGATCCATTTTGTACGACGAAGTGGATGACACTGAAAGAGAATAAATAGCCTTTTTAAATTTACTAGCATATAAAGTTCGACAAAAACAATGAACTCTAATTAATGCCTCCGAAAACCATCGGAATCGATAGAAACCCACGTAAGGACCTTCCTGGCTAATTTTCAGCGAGCCATTCTGTTTCACATGACCATCTTAGGAATATGTACCTTACGAACCCTTTAAAAAAGGGTAAAATAGCGCAATCGCTCCCTTTTTTGCAGAGTAGAATTAGGGCTGGGTTTGTTACTAACATAGAATCACGATATCCCACGTAAGCAACTCAATTATTTTTCGCTCTTTCTTTTACCCAACATCCCATAATCCAACTTCGTTGTTTTAGTATCATCTATCTTGCGTTTCGCTCAAACAGGTACCGAGAAATTAACACAGGGAGAGTGGGGCACATATCTATTTTAGAAGATATGGTATCATTGGCTTCCTGATTAGGTTGGTTTAGCACTGAAAAATTGGAATCCCAAGTCCATTTTCTAAATCCCGGAACCTCAAGGCTTGAAATTCATATTAATGACTTATTCCTAGAAACCGAATAATGGACTTACGAAAAGGCCCTCAGTGAGATTAGTGATAAGATGAGCAGAAATAGAATAGTCACCATCTGCAGTAATTCAAACTCAGATGTGCCGCTCCTTTCAATGATGTCCGCAACTTTTAGGCTTCTTCATGAGCGAGGTTCACCATGGCTCAAGTCCAAAGTTCTCTTTGCAGATCATCAAGCAATTGTTCTAAATAAACCCCCGAATCTCGTTTGCCAATTACATCGACCCACCACCAGAGATGATGTTGAGGTACATTTTCAAGCTCAACCTGAGTTAAAGGTCCGAGTTTAAAAGTCACTGACTCTAGAAACAAGGGTCATTCTATAGCTTCAATCAGGTTTTTGGTGGTGAGCGCTTTTCCATTTTCCTTTTAGGTCTCGAGTTATTCAAATCACCGACCCCAAGATATTAAGACATCACTAAATTTGGATGCTGGACCGTATTCCGTTCATCGACTGGATAAGGTGAATCTCATATTTTATTTGAGACCGATGCATTGTGGGGGTTGAATAATTTTGAAAAAGGGAACGACAGGTTGCCTCCTCGTCGCTCTAACATCAAAAGTAGCCAAATCTCTGTCTATGCAATTTCGTGAAAAAGACGTCTACAAATCCTATCTGGCTATCGTTCGTGGAGGGTTGAAATCTTTTTCGGGAACCTCAGGTGTCATAAAAAAACCGATACTTTACACAGATGGACGTGGTAAAATTAATGACAAAGGCACACCATCTCGAACCGAATGGGAACTTATTGGATCTTCTGTGAGGCAAGTGTTACTGCTCAGTCAACATCCCTACTTACGATCGTAGCCTAAAGCTCCGATTTCCTTATTGAAACTTGATTTGGTCACTGGGAACAAACATCAACTCAGGATACACCTGGCACAAAGCCTACAGAGTATGTGGCATTTGCGACAACTAATTTTTCCATCCCTTCATACTACATTCCAGCACCTATCCTTGGAGACAAACTCTATTCTCGCAAACCCATTGATTCGACGATCTTGGACGCGACGGTCGTGCCCGACAATCGCATATTCTTACATAGCTCAGAGATATCATTCATTGTGCGTATTTTTCCAGCTTTTGGCCATTCACTAGCCCTCATCTTCGCTAGAAACATCGAACAATATCTGGTGACCGATATCGCCTATGCGTTCGTTCACCACCACCTCCAGATTTCCAAAAAATCTGCGAGGATGTAGGCATTCCTTTACCTTGGAAGGAAAGGGCAATCCTCATTGACAACGAGATCGTTAGCTAATCACGTTCTTTAAAGCTCGTCTTCCAGTCTGTTTCCATATTTTTACTATGCTTCTACATGTTCAATACTGCGCACTAATACTGAAATGCAATAATAGAATTAAAAAAAAAGGTTGGCAAATATTTTATCAAGGACCACCCTAGCGGTATATTGACGTCGACCAAAAAGGCACAGAAATATGGCAGCAATTGCCGTCACCTCAGCGAACTGTACTTGAGGCAGGTGTCTCATGCTTCTTTACTGTGGTGTTCAGCGCTTGGCCCAAGCCAACTGCAATGGCTCCAACCGCCTGAATTGCACCCGACGCCAATACTGCGCCACCGGCACCAGCTGCGATGGCAGGAATAGCTGGGATCGATCCAGCCGTGATCAAAATAGCACTGATTATGCTCATGGTTTTCGGGTGTTCACTCGTGATGTAATCTAGCGCAGTGCACGCGTTCAACAGCCAGACAGGTACTTGCGTTTCCGCTGTCACCACTATAGTAGGTTTGGGTGGTCACATCAGCTCGAGCAAAAAGAAGGGTTTTTCTCACCTTCACCTCCATCTGAGGTATCAGACCGAGACGGGGAAGGACTTTTGGTTAGGCGCCGTTCCTTTTGTGGTGGACATGGAGGCTCCTTCGACTCGTCCTTCGTGTTCATGCGCCCTGGCCAGAAACTCGACGTGGTACTGGATCGTTTGCGAGTAGTAGGGCGTGAGGGCGCTGGCTTTACCGGCTCCTTTACCGGCTCTTCCAGTGGCTCATCGACTAAAGGCTTTCTCAAAAGCCATATGGAATTGGAATGAGAAAGGGGAGGGCGTTGGATAGATACACTCTCTTCGACGTTTCCAGACTCGGAATCTTTCTTGCGCATAAACCAAAGTCCTGATGCTTTCCCTTGGACCTTGATTGTCTCTTTAACATCGTTGTCGATAGACCCTAATTATATGAATTCGCATTATTGTTTGGGCACAATTGCGAGGGATCACGAAAAAAACACTCACAGCCCATATTCTGCACAGCGAGCTTGAACTTCTTCCAGGTCCATCGGTACTTCCCTCCATGTATCTTCACGATGACCTGTTTCAATTGGTCCAGACTATCATTTCTTCGGGTTTAGCAACATTTTCAAAATTAACGATGACCTGTTTCAATTGGTCCAGACTATCATTTCTTCGGGTTTAGCAACATTTTCAAAATTATGATGGAAACAGTAACCCTACCGAGCTCTCGCCTTGGGACCCATGAAGTGTTGAGCTACTTTATACCAGTACTCTTCCGGCACTCCTCGTTCGACGCAACCCTCTCTGATCTTTTCCAGCCATTCATCAACCGGAGGATCTTTCTTCGGGTTTCCTAAGAATATGGGACCACCTTTCCATTCGGCAAAAATTGGCTCCAAATTGAATGGCTTGAGTTTAAAGGCGTTAAGCATCATTCAAAAACGGCGGGCGCAGGTTGAGAAGGTATCAGGGTAGTTGGCTTGACGCGTAGAAATAAGAACAACTCGCAAGGTCATTGGTGTGGGCGGGTATTTAAGAGGGTGGACGATCGAGCCCTTAGCCTCGTTGTTCGTGTGCGGCGATGATGTGTTGTGCGTTGTGTCGTACATACCCCGGACATTTCAGGAACTTTCGCAACGGAGTAATGTTTCCGAGACTTAATCCACAGGTTACACCCCCTGCCGACCTCCTGGCGCAAACCACTCAAAATTCGTGGAATACACGTTGTGATAGTGGTGGGAAGCGATCGTTGTCAGAGCTAGGTTTGCCAAGGGTCATCCACACATTATAGCGGCATGATGTTTCATGACGAGTGTCAGCAGACCCGGAGTTGACTATATTACAATCATTAATTGGTTTGTACGCAATTAAAACATAAGCGCAGCAGTGGGCTATCGATATCGACCCGCGTGCTTGCATAAAATGAGTCCGTTGCTATCACAGAAGTCACACAAGCCAACCATCTTCAAAAAACAAGAAGAAGGAAGTCAAAGGGACATACTAGTCAGGTCATAATCCATACGCCAGGCGATCATTGATTACATTTCACGCCTCATTTTCGCCACAAGTTTTTTTGTTCATCCTCCAATGGACTTCCCGTTTACCCAAATCGACGAGAGAAGTTGCACACGTGGAGGATGAGTAGCTCCATCCACCACAGTTGGACAAGAAATAATCGAGGGAACGAGGATGCAGCTCAGATGCATTCCTGTAGTGCTGCAACCGCGTCGCGTGGACGCGAAGCAAACATGGGAGAGGTAAATAGCATATTAGCTCCAACAAGGCCCTTGTACAACCCAATGTCAGATGGCACAGTCGCAAATCCATCCGGCATGTTCAAAGAGAAAAGGAAGGATGAAGCGAGAATCATCTCAAACTCTGCATGTCAGGGATCCAGACACACATGATGCGCAGCTACTCTCTTGGTTAAACGGGGCCGAAAATGTTTCTCGCTCTATGCCAGATGATCGACGAGCAGGGTGTTGTTCAAGACGTCATGCATGAAATCGAATATCCATGTTTCTCAGCTCGACGAGGCCTATGAACGCAACGAGGTTATTGAGAAGCTTGATAGTGTTCGGGCAGACTTGAGCACGGTTTGGAGAAACAAGAGAGAGCAGACGAGCGAGCCATGCTCGGAAGGATACCAGGGAAGCTAGTGGCCGAGGTAAAGGCAACGGGGTTAGAGTTCAGAGCTCCTGTATTACTTACTGCGCTTTTCAATACCATAACTCAGTCATAATAAACACACTTATACTCTTTTCTGAAAAACTCCATAGATAGTGGCTAGTGTATCGGAAAGTTCAAGCGAAGGCAAGCTGTAACCTTGAACCCTCGAAAATGGGGATCTTTGGACCCTAATAAATTTTTGGTCTTCCCATGCCTCTAAAATCACTCTCAAAAATGGCTTTGGCATCGAGTCCCCGCTCAACCCAGCCGGCGGATCCCAACGTCTTGACAGAAGTATCTCAAGACCTCGCTCGGTGATGAAATTATGGAATTGATAATCATGCCCAACCCAAGGCAACCCATGAGACTAAGACTCAAGAGTAAGAAATGACTGAAGATTTCAGTGGTCATACTAATTCCAAGTAGTCTACATTACCCTGCCATTAGAACGAGTGCGTCCTCCGTTTTTTTTGTTGTGATTTTCTTTAGCATCACGGGTTCATCTATACCCTGGGCAGGCTGGGCCGTCCATCAGGGACGGGAATGGGGTCACTACGAGTAAATATACCTCAATGTCAGTAAATGACACATATGTAATCGTTGTCAGACGTCGACTTTGCAAGTTTGTGTCAGCGACCTTGAAACATTGTAAGGACTGCTTTGAAGGGTTGATCCATAAAATTATATTTCTAGTAGTAGTAGAAATAAATATAACTTAGGAATGGAAATTTCTTACTCCGAGTCCAGGCCAGATTTAGAAAATGTGTCGCTGATAGTAAGCATAGCCAGGTTGAGAGTAGTATTCGCAAGTAATTCCGCTGACAGACCAAGGCGAAGTTGCAAACCGTTTGCAGTGAAGCCGGAGTCTTTTAATGAAGCGCCTTTGCACGACACAAGGAGACTTCGCGGTTTGTATGGTTAAAATAAGATTATTTATATATGCTGAATTCATTATTTTGAAAGACCCGGGCCTCTTAATAAAACCTTAGCGCTGTTTGACTTGAATGATCAACTTAAGTTAATGATATCACATCGAAATAATTTGTCGCTCACGACTCCCTTTTCTTTTTATGAGTTGAAGCCGAGTTTAAAATTGTTTTTAGATGAATATAAAAACAGCCTTAGATGCTCGAAATTAGCGATTAAGTGCATTTTCGGCACTTGAATTGCACTTGTGAGCTTTCCTGGCGTTTCGAACGCTGGACCTACTTAACCAAGACAGCAGATGTTTAGAAGGCAAATAGCAGCTAAATTATCTCGAGGCAACCGTTGACGGCCTTAAGTTGATATGGGGGGCGGAGAGGAGCTCAATGGTCGAGAACTTCGGAGCCCAAACTTTGCCGCTTGCTAAATAATGAAGCTAAAGAAACTTCAAATCACAAATGCTTTGGGCAGACTGTCTACCCATCGATAACCCAGATGGAACTATATTTCCACAATTGGAATTTGTCGGGATTCTAGCCCTTCTACTTATTATATTTAATAGTTTGCACTAATGATCTAGAGTCTTGACGACTCGGAGGAACACTTGACCTGCAGCCTGCCTGATGCAGACAAGCTTAGGTCAAAGCTTCTGGCTTGTCCGAAACGACGCCAGCGCTGTCAGAAACACAGCGCCACTATAGTAACCAGGGTGCGTTCCACTTTGACATCTACGCATGTAATACAAAAGACGGGTGATGATGCAGATCTTGAACTGTCTTACTAGGTTCTGATAGTATGAAATTTCTCCATGTAAAAATTTCCTTAACTATTTCACCGTGGCAGAATATCGAGTAGGCCACATTGGGTTTGGGGTTTGCACCGATGATTTTTCAGATAGAGCGGACACGGTACTGTGTTTGACAAATTGGCCCACTCTGGTGGTGAGTGAAATTCGAGTCCGAAACGACGCCAGCGCTGTCAGAAACACAGCGCCACTATAGTAACCAGGGTGCGTTCCACTTTGACATCTACGCATGTAATACAAAAGACGGGTGATGATGCAGATCTTGAACTGTCTTACTGGGTTCTGATAGTATGAAATTTCTCCATGTAAAAATTTCCTTAACTATTTCACCGTGGCAGAATATCGAGTAGGCCACATTGGGTTTGGGGTTTGCACCGATGATTTATCAGATAGAGCGGACACGGTACTGTGTTTGGCAAATTGGCCCACTCTGGTGGTGAGTGAAATTCGACCCAAAATGGCGGGTAGAGAAGTCTCGGTTATGAAAGGAGGATGGACTACCGTCGTGTAGATGACTGTGGTTGATGCCGAGATGTTTTAACCCTGAGGAGAAACGTCGAAAACAGCGCTTCAATAGTTGAAGACAAGTTCAGAGCTTTGAGCTCAGTCATTGAAACTGAGTAATCGCTGATGAGCCACAGCCTGAGCCTGAGTCAAAGGTCTGGCCTTTGAAATGACGCAGCATACAGACGCAATCATGCCTACTAGTCTCCTATACAAACTGTCAGCCAGAGCATCTCCAGTCAAGGCTTGAATCGGAGCCGGCTCACTGTACAACTCTGAATTGTACTGTCTTCTGCTGTACGGCGGCGACTGGGTGGAAGGGTCATATCGTGTTGATTGTCGAATTCAACCCATTGGAATTTCAAATTATTAGCATGTTGTCAATTCTTCCAGGGGGATTGTAGGCAATACTATTGCCCGCCAGATGCTTATCGGTGTTCCACTGTATCTTAGGCAATCGAACGAAGCCAGGAAGGAAGATGGAGCAAATCAGTACAAGAAGCATAGCTTCCGATGACCTTTGGGTGGGCAGCGCAAGTAGAGGGCGCAGTTTGGTCATCGGTACTCCATATTCTGTCGAGGGGTTGATATTGTGGAGTTTCAGCAATCAGCCAAGCCGTCCAATTGCACTGGATGTCGACAATCCTTCAACTCAGGAGCCAACTCACAACGTTCGTCATGGGTACTAGGTATAGCCGCAATACAGACAGTTTGGATATCCTTTAGCGATTAAATTATGCAACGAAGAATATGTTGCCAGAAAGTGATGATAGTAACAAAATTATTCCCACGTTGTGCGTGTTGCCCTTTGTTGAATCAAACCCTTTTGCCTTGTCACCCAAGCTTTTTACAAACCACCTTGCTCGTCGTGCAGTGTGACTGCGACGCCATAAGGTTAGTCATAGAACAATGGCCCCAGTAATCAGCATCAGATGAATGACTACATTTTATTAGGTTTTCCTCAATTTGTTGATTCTACAAAGTTGGTGATGGCACCCTCAACATCCGCCAGTCTCCAAATACCATCCGTGGACTCGGGTTCAGGCCCGTCACGCCATAATAACCCCTCGACAACATCCAGCCCATCGTCGGTCCCCAACGCATCCTTTTCGCGCCCAATGTCGGTTGCGGCTCATACAGTGACCCCTGCATCATCCACGCCTTCAGGACCCTCACGACGCCAGCAACGTGCCTCTCATACAGTTGTATCGCCTACTGCTACATCACAACAGTCAGGGAACTCTCATGGCCAAACCCATGATGACGATATTCCCCCTACCACAGATGTTTACTCTCATCCCGCAGCTGTTGCATACACGGCGGCCCATCCTCGTCGTACCATTCCAAAATTTGGCCCTTATCTTCTCCTCCAAACACTAGGAGAGGGTGAGTTTGGAAAAGTCAAGCTAGGCCTTCACAATCGATGGGGTGAGGAAGTTGCTGTCAAGTTGATTCGTCGAGGAAATGTGGACGGTACAGTTCGAATGTCCAAAGTAGAACGAGAAATCGAGGTCTTGAAGGTACTTGACTTCTATCTTAAAGTAATCACAAACTTAAACTTCTACCTTAGACACTCAAACATCCGAACATCGTTCGTTTATACGATGTTATAGAAACTGATAAGTACATTGGAATTATTCTGGAATATGCCTCTGGAGGTGAACTCTTCGACCACATTCTCGCACATCGCTACCTTCGCGAAAGAGACGCAGCAAAACTTTTCTCTCAGCTAATTTCGGGCGTCTGGTACATCCACCAGAAAAAAATTGTTCATAGAGATCTCAAACTCGAAAACTTACTACTTGATCGCCATCGCAATGTTATAATCACAGATTTTGGTTTCGCCAACCGCTTTGAACACCGCCCAGATGACCTCATGCAAACTTCTTGTGGAAGCCCTTGTTATGCGGCCCCCGAGCTTGTTATCAGCGAAGGGCTCTATGTCGGCAGCGCAGTTGATATCTGGAGTTGTGGAGTCATTCTCTACGCTATGCTTGCCGGCTACCTCCCATTTGACGACGATCCCGCAAATCCAGACGGTGACAATATTAATCTCCTGTATAGATACATCGTCAGCACTCCACTATCTTTTCCTGATTATATATCCACGGAAGCCCGTGATCTTCTTGGTTTGATGCTCGTCCCTGATCCACTCCGTCGTACGACTTTGGATGGTGTAATGCGTCATCCCTGGCTGGGTGCCTATCATTCAATCCGCACTGATGGCCAACCCAATGCCTTTGGGAAAACCGTGGATGAATTGGAAAAGGCAGCGTTGGATCAGCACCAGCAGAAGCGTCAAGCCTACCAGAAACAAATGAAGGCCAATGTTTTGGCTAACGGACCCGTCTCGCCTCCTAGAACACAAAGTTATCGTCCGAATCACGAAGCCATACCTCCAAGTGGAAGTCGCAGTCGATCTACGCAACCAGAGTACCTTTACGATTCGTCTCTAGATCAATCGACCACGACCGTCTCGCCTCCTAGAACACAAAGTTATCGTCCGAATCACGAAGCCATACCTCCAAGTGGAAGTCGCAGTCGATCTACGCAACCAGAGTACCTTTACGATTCGTCTCTAGATCAATCGACCACGTCTCCTCTTCCGGCCAATGTTAATACTACTCCAACCCAGAATGGAACTACTCGGAAAACCTATGGCAGCCCGGCTGCTCTTGGGCTTAGCGAAGACGACCCTTTCGCCGGTCCGGGGAATGTCAGCACAAACAATGAAGCTGTCACATCTAATGCCACCACCGCCAGTTCAAAGCAGCTTGGATCTGAAGAAACCTCTCGTGGTGCTTCCACCCTTGCTCCCAATGCCTCCTCACCTAAAGGTCACAAACCTACCTCCGGTGGTTTTAGGCATACCATTCAAGTCGAGTACGACGAACCGCCGTCAAAGAATACAAAGAGGAGCGACGAGAAACGCAGAGAGCGGAGCGGCAGTCAAAACCACTCGACTACGAATGGACAGCAAAATGGTGTCGTTCCAGCAACTCCACCTACCACGACGACGAAAGAAAGGAAAGTATCGCAGAGTAGCTCAAAGCCTCTGCCACCTTCGCCTATCATTGTTCCTCCCACTTCTAACTCGCAACCATCTTATCGTTCCCCTGTGACTCCCAAGAATCCCGCCACCTCGCCCTCCAATAACGTCACGCCGACCAAACAGACACCACCAAAAGCGTCTCGCGCCAACGACCCTAATGGCATCCAACAATTGGGAGATTCATTGGTTGTCAATATCTCTTCTCCTCCCCCAACGCCTCGTACTTCTGCCCAGAAGGAAAAGGACAAGGATACTGTCAGCCAGAACTCCACTTCGTCAATCCAGAAAGGCCATAAGAAAGGCAAATCAAGCATTGACAAGCTTGGTCTCAGCAAAATTTTTAGTTCGGGATTTGGTCCGACCCCCGTTAACAATACTGAAGGAAGCACAAAGAGCTTGCAAGGCAGCACCACGCCTGTGCCTTCTGAAGGACATGCCAGTACGACTTCTGTACTTTTAAGTCCTGTTGGCTCGGATAAGGAGACAGCCAAAAAGTCGAGGAGGAATACTTTGACCGTCATGGTAGAGCCATTTAGTCGATCTATCAGAAACAGGAAAGGTCGAATGACGAGTACCCCGCTCACTGTTGCCCCTGCCACTGCTGGTGCAACTACCCCTCCCCATTCACAAAGTGCTGTCTTACCTCCAACAAATGCCAACATAGCAACCGGTGAAACTGCTGGTCATCCTGGACCGCAAGATTTTGGGGATGTCAACGGGTTGCAAGCATCGACGAGTAAGGCCCGTAAGGTTATGCAATGGTTTAGGACTAAGTCAAAAGGTGGAGATTCGGTCGGATTCCCTACGGAGGAAGTGTCGAAGGAGAAAGGTATTGCGTCAAACCAGCCCAAGTATCGTAGGGGCTTCTCCGCGTCGAGCAATACCGTGGATCAGACGCAGGTCGTGGGCGCTCCTGCAACTGGGCTCAAAGAAATCGGAGTAGCTCCTGTCCAGGTTGTCCTTACTTCCCCAATGTCAGGTCTTCAACGACCTGTTCCTTCATCTGTATCACAGGGGGGTCATCCACAGCGTTCTGCGAGTTCTGTCCTAGAAGCTGGAACAACAACGAGCTTGGTCGCGCGTTTTCGTAATTCTGTTACTGTTGGTGGCGGATCTAACCCTCATCACATTCATGATAAAACACATCCTCACGGGCAACTTCGTATCCATCACGGTGCTGTAGACCAGACAACAATCACTACTCGACCACCTCCTGAAGTTATGGCTCATGTTAAAAAAGTATTGGAAGGAATGGGCGTCGAAATCCAATTGGAGAGCGAATACAAGTATCGGTGTATCCGCGCAAAGAAAAAGAAAAATGTGGTTGGTTCTTCAACTACTGCTGGCGCTGGCTCTGCCAGTCCTACCAGTTTGGCCGCTGTGACTATGGTTGGAAGTGCCGCCTCAAACGGGGTCAGTAATTTCACCGATCCGTTTGTTTTTGTGCCCTAATTTACTTCCCCCTCAGATTGACAGGCGTGGTTTGCCGCTTCCTTCGGCTTCGGCTTTCTCGGGAACTGGTGGTATGTTGCGGGGACTGCTTATGCGCCGACAATCATCACAGGTGTCCAATCACGGGCCAAGTTCCTCACAACCGTCATTGCCTTTCGATGATGAGACGTCTGTGGTCGTGAGTGAACCTCTGTTGATGCAAGACATCGCGTTTGGAGACCCGAGCCAGGATGCAGGTGATGAAGTCCGATTCTCGGTCGAATTGACACGCCTGGACCGCTTGAACGATACTTTCAGTCTCGACATCAGGCGTCTGAAAGGTAATTTGCGCAGTTACAAGTTTTTGTATGATACCCTTAGAAAGTACGTCGGGTCTGCGCAATATCTTTTTGAGGGGGTGTTCGCTGACTTTCGAACCTTTCTTTTTGCAGTCGTGCCGATCTTGCAGCTACACAAGCTTGAGACACGTCAACACCCCTAACTCTTGTCTTCCCAATGTACACCTAATCCCACACTTATTACACCACCTCACTCCGGACTCTTTTTTCCCTTTTCCTACATTTTCTCGAGCTGCTTAATCCTTTTTTTTCTTATTGATATCCTGTTCAAGTCCACTTTTTATATCCTCTGTTCCACTATTTTGAGTCTGCATACCCTAATTTGATGCACCTTTAATATCTTTTCCCCTCGTTCCCAATTATTGGCTTGATTTTTCCTATCACTTTTCTCTGTGTTATAAACCATTCAGTTTTTTTTTCCTCCCCTCAATCCAAGTGCGATCCCCTCTTCCTTACAGATGTTTTATTACCTACGCAACTTGTCAGTTATTGTTGAACCCACAATCTTCATCGATCTTTATCTCACTTCCGTCCTATCCGTATATTGTCACACGCCCATTCTAGCAGGTCTCCGAGACCAATTTTTTCCACTCTTCTGCGTCCCAAGGTCTTCTCTGAAGGCTGTCTTGATATCGATATGCACCACTTGCAAACGAGTAGTATGTCGTGTACTTATCATAAACAATATTATTCATTGCGCCAGACTCCAAACCTTTGTAATCGACAAGTTGTGTCCCTGCAAGTTGTTGGTTAAAAAACGTTCCCAAATTGTGTCCCTGCAAGTTGTTGGTTAAAAAACGTTCCCAAACATCCATATCGATGAGCACATGTTGATGAAGGAATACTCGTTCGATAAAAGCCTTCAAAACGGAGCATCTTTTTCTCGATACTTTTGTTCAGCAGCTAAAAACTGGTTGTCAAATAATTACACAAAAGACTACAAATCGTCATTAAACGGCGCACTGCTAGGCTATGTCACCTACGTCCGCCCTCGCCTTCCCATAAACCTTCCACCATCATCCATCCTATTGATGAACTTTGGATGTATTCTTTTCACAAGAAATGACCTCTGGCATTCTCAGCTAAAATCGATAAATTTTTCTCAGAAGGCGAAGCCAGAGAAGGAGTTATGGACGAGCTGCACAAAGCAGATCGGGTCAATCTGACGAAGTAGTTCAAAAATGCTGGAGGAACAGAACCTACCCGTAGTACTTTCGCACGTGCTTATTTCTGTACCATCAGGTCGCATAGAGTTGGTACTCAGTTCGCTACCTTCAGGATATTTATCGCAGTAATCACTGGTATTCGGCGTCTAATTTATCATCCCGAAGGTTCTGAGCAGGCATTATCAACTTTCAAGAAACATAGGTCGCATAGAGTTGGTACTCAGTTCGCTACCTTCAGGATATTTATCGCAGTAATCACTGGTATTCGGCGTCTAATTTATCATCCCGAAGGTTCTGAGCAGGCATTATCAACTTTCAAGAAACATTGGACTACAACACACCAGGATTGCGGGGGGACCGATGGATCTTTTATTCGGGATTATACCCCATTGCTTATCCGATAGTAAACTAACCGCTTTGGTGGAAAAAGAACTTCCGAGCGAGCCTGGAACTTTGGGAGGAAGACTGGAAGAAGATACCAAGCGAGGAATTGCTATCGTTTTGCAGGTCAGTCCTATGTAGATTTACCCGTGGATGTACCTCACTTGTCTGACGCTTTTCAAGCTCAATCCCGGCCGGAGTTTAACTATACCAAACTGGGTGCGATTCGCTATCTCGCAGTCATATTGGAACTGCCGACCTTCTGGGAGATGGGAGCTAACGTTCAGAAACGATCTTCTGACATCCTCATTGTTCTATGCCACACAATTTTCGAGCTGACCCAGGACAGAGAGAAAAGTGAGGCTGATGTCGATGTCGATTCCCCACTTTGGGATGTCAGCTGCGCGTGGTGCTGTAGATATTCCTGCTTCTGCTACATTTGACGGACTCCTTCGGTTCCATTGCCTCGATTGGCTCGTTTCATTTTGTCCTCAATTACCAATTCCTTCTTCAACGGTAGGTACATTCATATATTCTGATCAATATTTATCTTTTATATTTTGACTGTTTCGCTTTACCACATCGGAAATGCAAATTGCTTTCCCAAAAGCTTCGGATCGAGCATCTCGAGTCGATGAACATTGAGATTGGGCAGCTCCTTCGTATTCATCAGGGCCTTGTAGACCGGACAACAGTTACTACTCGACCACCTCCCGAAGCTTATGGCTCATGCCAAAAAAAGCATTGGAAAGAATGGGCGTCGAAATCCAATTGGAGAGCGAATACAAGTATAGGTGTATCTGCACAAAAAAAAAGATAAATGTGGTTGATTCTTCAACTACTGCTGGCGCGGCAGGCTCTGTCAGTCTTAGTGCCAGTTCGGCCGCTGCAACGATGATTGGAAGTGCCACCTCAAACAAAGTCAGTTTATTTTATCAGTTCCAACTTGCATGTATCCATATCTTGTACCCTAATTTTTTTCCCCTTCAGATTGGCAAGCGTCACATCTGCCGCTTCCTTCGGCTTCGGCTCTCTCGGGAACTGGTGGTATGCTGCGTGGACTGCTTAGGCGACAGTCATCGCAGGTGTCCAATCACGGGCCAAGTTCCCCACAGTCCATTGCCCTTCGAGGATGAGACGGCTGAGGTCGTGAGCGAAGCACTGTTGTTTGGAGACCCGAGCCAGGATGCGGGTGATGAAGTCCAATTCTCGGTTGAATTGACACGCCTGGACCGCTTGAACGATACCCTCAGTCTCTCGATATCAGGGGTCTGAAAGGTAATTTACGCAGTTTACAAGTTTTTGTTTTTGTGTCATACCCTTAGAAAGTACGTCGGGTCTGCGCAAAAAAAAATTTTTTTGGGGGTGTTCGCTGACTTCTGAAAAAAAATTGCAGCCGTGCCGATCTTGCAGCTACGCAAGCTTCTCCTGTTTTCTCATTGTACACCTAATCCCACATTTATTACATCGCCTCAATCCGGATCTTTTTTTTTTCCAAGCTGCTTAGTCTTTTTTTTGTTGTTTTTGATACCCCGTTCAAACCCCATGATGTTTATATCCTCTGTTCCACTACTTTGAGTCTCCATGTCTCCATTTTTAATATCTTTTTCCTCGTTCCCAATTATTGGCTTCTTTTCTATTACTTTCCTCTATGCGCTATAGCCTATATACCATTCAGTTTTTTTTTTTCCCTCACAATCTTCACAAATATTGTGTTACCTACGCAACTTTCCGATTGTTGTTGAACCCCAAAATCCCCATCGATCTTTATCCCACTTCCGTCCTTTCCGTATATTCTCACACGCCCATTCTAGGTCTCTGCAAGACCACTTTTTCCACCCTGCTACGTCCCTAGTTCTTTCTGCAGGCTGTCTTGATATCGATATGCACCCGTTGCGAACTACTTATCATCAACAATACTGTTCATTGCGCCGGATCCAAGCTAGAGACTTGACAGTTTAAGGTCCCCAGCGATCGAAAAGTCGTTCTCATTGTTAAACGCCAAGCATCCATATCGATGGACACATGTTGATGAAGGCTCACAATTGGCCCTTCGATAAATGGTTCTGTTCAAATAAGTCTAGAGCAGCAAATATAGATCGGCCGCATACAGCCCGAATCCCCATAAGTTACCTTGCAAGCCAATAACCCGTCCATCATCTGTCTACAAAGTTAGTTACAAGGGCGACCCACTTTACTGATGCCACACAGTGAGTGACCCGTTCTTTGTCTAAATTCGTTTCTGATTTGAGCGTTCCCAGGAGGAGCCATGGAAAAGCTTAAATTGAAGATGAGCTTTATGAAATTCCTTCCAACTTGCCTCTCCCAGCAGCCACTGATTTAATACCTTGAGTATCCCCTCCGGATCCCAAGTGGTGGCATACCAATCTCTCAATTTCAATAAACTTATCAAAAAGGTCAATTAACCGAGCCTCCCAATTCAATTTATTGATGACGGAGAAATTTTTGTATCTTTTCTAGATGGCATCATCTACATCTAGCAGCGACGATAAACTAGAATTGACGCTTGGGTTTCATCGTGGAGCAATTGATCAAACAACCATTACGACACAACCTCCACCCAAGGTGATGAGGCGTGTTAACACAATCCTACAAGAAATGGGTGTTCAAATTCAAGAGGAAAGCGCCTTTCATTACCGCTGTATCAGGGCTGGTAGGAGAGCTGCCGACACCCCATCCGTGGATTTTGACGGTCAAAGTGTAGTTGTGAGTCCATTGGTTTCTTATGATTACTTCCACCATTACTGGGGGAAGGGAGCAAAATTTGGCACCCTTATCAATTCAAAATCCTGTCCCAGATCCAGTCAGCTGAAGATTCTTCTTCTCAGTCAATTAGTGAAGAATCGGACACCACCGTATTGTATGGCGGACCCACTGAAGACATCGGAGACGAAGTTCGCTTCTCAGTAGAATTAACAAGGCTTGCGGGTTTGAACGACACATACAGTCTTGACATTCGGAGACTGAAAGGAAATCTACGGACCTATAAATTTATTTACGATACCATTCGCAAGTAAGTTGACACCCCCCCGTGACGGTCGTGTTGCGACTGAACTGACATGTTTGATTTCAGCCGAGCGCAAGTCAACCAATAAGGAATTCAAATCTACCCAGAGTCGTTCGACGATCGCCAGTTCTACCATTTGGCTTCCTCTCCGAATTAACACCTGCCAATTTGTAGACCGTATACCATCTGTGTAGCCTTCAAGTTGAGTCACTGCATGCAGGTTCACTGGATTTTTGTATGTTTTAGCATAAAACGAACTGTTGCCTTGACAACAACCAAGTCAATGTCTACATCTATCTGACCTGGTACGATGTGCGTGGTGTTCACACGCGGCCTTTTGCCCAATTTTATATTCTGAAACTCAAGGTATTGCAAAATCGGAACGCCCGTGAAATTATTATTCCTGATTCCTGGTAAAAGGATAGATCTACATTTATATTGTTTGAAATAGATAATGCAAGAGATTGGTAGTATGGTAGTATGGTCATATGAGCCGCTAAGTTGTGATCAGACGTAAAAAGTATCAGGCGATGGAAGAAGGGCAGTTGTCGTAACCAGTCATCATCATAAACCGCAAGCCACATCAATGCTGGAGCTCGGTTCCATCTCCGTAGTTTCTGGCAGGGTCAACTTTCCCTTCCCTTTCACAAAGTTGCCCGGAACATCCGTACCGTACTCATCCACGGGAGTCGGGAGAGCCGTTGTAGGAGGAGACAGGCTGTCGGTGGGGCTCGCAATATACGATAAGTGAGAGACACAAGAACCGAAGCTGCTCGCAGGACTTGGATTGCCAGGGTGCCAATTCATCATAGGACTGTTAGGACTAGTATTACCTTCGCCAAGAGACTCGCGGTAGGCTAAGAGAGCCTGAAAGCTTTTTTCGGTGGGAAGAGCATCAAGATTAAGACGGGGAGGCGCCGCAGCACGCTTGATGGAAGAGGACGAAGGATGGCTAGAGCCAGAAGCAGGGTCGGCACCTACGGGCACTTCGGCCATGATCGATGTGTCCTCGCTACTGTCATGTGTCGCCGCCGCAGAAACGGCCATGAGAGTAGGATCGATCTGGTGGGTAATTTCTCTCTCCCCCTCTCTCCCTAGCCATGAGAGTAGGATCGATCTGGTGGGTAATCTCTCTCTCCCCCTCTCTCCCTAGCATTTGGCTTTGGGACAATAAAATATATTGCATGGTCATGGGTGGATAAGGGTCGCCATCCTGGCCACAGAAAGGAGGGAGAATATCCGCCTCGGTAAGTTCAACATCGTTCGAATTATCAAATTCAGGGTGAGGGTAGTCATTAGGGCCCCACAGAGGAGCAATGCTAGGAACTCTAGGCCTTGGATTTCTGAGATCAGAGTCTTGTACTGGAAGATGCCTCGTTTGCATGAATTCGGCGTGCGCGGAAGCGTAGTCGTCGTGGCGGAATTGCCAACCATTCGGAAGTCCCTTGTAAAGCGATACTTCACGCGACATAGGAAAGCTTTGAAGTCCACGCTGATTAGCAACGGTGATTCCTGCCATGGCTTTCACGTCCCTAGCCCTGAGAATCGCCTCTCGGTATGCCGCATCCAGTGGGACGTCTTCCAGCAATATAGGCCCAATAGCGGCGCCCCCAGAATCTCTCATCGAAGGCCATGAAATTCCAGGCATAGTCGACGAAGACGCTGCAACAGCTTGATCCTGAGAATAGACGTTCTGATAGAATTCCCGAAGTGCAGGAAGATTCGTATCTTCAATCCTGGAATCGTAGGTATTCAATTGCGCAACAGCTGATGAGTCCAAGTTACCGGATTTCTTCAAGATGCAAGTAGGGCAAGCCTTGATGAAGCTAGAAACGAGATCCTTTGGAACCCAGGTGTAGTGTTTTCGAATCAAGGCACACGTCTTATCGCGGCCTCCATGTCCAGTACTTCCGTGACAGTAGCAGAGAAGATCATAGAGCTGTTCTTGGACGGCAACGAGCAAGTTATCATGCAGCAAGACCTCCTGAAGAGCCTCGTCATTGTTGGCAGCTGTGCCTAAGGTGTTGCGATGACTCTTGCTGACAGTAAACATCTTCCGCGCCCAGAAGCGGAACTGAGCAGTTTCCCCTTGACACTCAGGTTGGTGAAGCACATCCCAGATGCGGTCGAACATAGACTGAGAGATCAACGCTTTTGCCTGCCGGCGAGGGGTCAGAGATTGGATATAGCTGTTTTCAACTTGTTTGTATTGCGCATACGTAGGAAAGCCAGAACGTTCATCGTTCCTAGAAGTGTTGGAGTCCTGCAATACATGGGATATTGTGGGTATCATTGTTGGCGTTACCCCCCGAGTATAGGGTTTAAGGTCGTTTCGCTGCGAGCCAGGTGACATGGGTCGAGAAGGAGACATCGAGATTGCAAATAGTGTAGGATACTAGGCTGTTCTGTAAATAGGTTAGAATATGGCTGAGATAAACGATATTAAAGCCTACTGAGAAATGACCGTCAAGGCGTTGTGGTGGTTAACGGTAAAAGAATTCTAACTGAGGCTGACCATCGCAACGATACTTGGACGCGTGTGTGACCGTCACAAATAGACGGTGTCACGGTGTATTGAGATTCTCCTTTCCAAGTTCTTCGTTTTGCAATAGGCTTCTGGCCAACATTCACCATCAATGCACTCAGGTTCCACCTATTTGATCCATCAGGTAATGCTGTTTGGGATACCCTTTGCAAGTTGCAAATAAATAACCAATGGCTACAATTCACTGGATTATAATGATAAGTCTTGTCGCTAGGAACCTAGAAATAAGTACATGACCTCAAACAACTAACAAAACATATACTTGGAAGTAACTGATACAGTACCATATCTGGATGAAATTGAAGAGTATATGCCCAGAATATGGCCGGAGAATTGGGAATAACTCGGCAAGAAATATGTAAAGGGCATTGGCTACGCAGTCTCTGGTTTCTTTCCTGTAGGCTTCACCCCGCCTGTCAGACTCTTGTGAATAAATGGCAAAACACCTCCACCAGCGATCGTAGCTCGAACGAGAGTGTCAAGTTCCTCATCACCACGAATGGCAAGTTGCAAGTGACGAGGAGTTATACGTTTGACACGGAGATCTTTGGACGCGTTTCCTATATCACCATTAGTAAGTAATTCGGATAAGGGTGCAAAATACCTACCGGCAAGCTCCAAAACTTCGGCCGTCAGATATTCAAGAATAGCAGATGTATAAACAGCGGCTTTGGCACCGATACGCACATTGTGTTGAGTTCGCTGTTTCAGATATCGATGAATACGTCCGACAGGGAACTGGAAATGATGGGTCAGAGTGGCGATTTGAATGTGAGGAGTGATCTACGAACCTGGAGTCCAGCCTTCTGACTTCGAGTAGAGATAGTACGTGGTTGTGTTTGAGCTGCCCCTCCCGCCGCAGGTGCGCCTGACTTAGACTTGCCGCCGCCACCCGACTTTGCTGCAGGTGCCATATTTTAGGTTGCCCCGTTTAAATTATTCTTGCGCACTTGATTACAGGTTAAATTGAAATATTGCCAATGCCAAAAGAATTATACCTAATGATCTCTTTGCTTTGAACTTTTAAATCGACTGGGAAATGGATAGGATGGAACGATGGTCAAATTTTGAAAGTTTAGGCGATCAACACGCGGCTCACCGTTTAGTAAACGCGAAAATGGCTGAAGGGTGGTGGTGGTTCCAAAGAAAGGTGTGTTGGCGCGTATTTGGTAACTTTCACACAATTCGTTTCGATCAACAACTCGATCACATGCAATTGCTGACACATCCGTCAGTCGGGCCGTACAATCGAATGAATTCTCTACAAAGACATACTGCGAGAGACCCGTTCAGAAATCATCTCAACCGATGGAATAAATTATTTGGCCAAAAGCCGACTGCGATGAAACGCGGACTTTCTCGAGAGAGGATTAGATTGAGCTTATACGTGCTGGTGAGTAAGTGGCTGTGCTGATTAGTCATTAGCCAGAATTAGAGACGCGTTCCCATTGATGGACGCCGATGCTCCTACATTTAGGCGGCTTCGTGTGTCTAGGCATTCCCCTGTGCAATATGACCGGAACAGCAGTCTAGCGTCTACCTCAGAAGCTGGTCCTTCGCGTCTCCCCAGCTTCTCACAAATCCTTGATCTCGACATGATGAAGGACATGCCACTTTGAGATGACCAACTCTCTTTCAGCGAATTAAATTCACCCAAAATTACCACGACTCCTGCCGCAACACGCTCCGATAATCCTGCTGTTGTACTCTGTGCCTAATGCCGCGCCTCCCTACACTTCCACCAAGTCCAACGCAATCTCATTCTCTCTCTGTACAAGATGGTACTGAGCGAGAATCTGGTTTTGACACTGTCACCGAGTCAAATACTGCTCCGAGTATAGCCCAGGACAGCCTCAGGCACATCTTCACGACGGCCCTTCGCAATCCAGGCAACACGCCACAGAAAGCGAGGCGTGGGTGCAATAGCATCGATGCTAATGAAGTGAGGCAAGTTCAAAAGTCAAGAAAGGAATTGATAATACTTGTCATGAAAGACACTCTCTACTTGATATCCCTGAGCGAAATAGGGGGCTTCCAACTACACTTCCACCAAGTCCAACGCAATCTCATTCTCTCTCTGTACAAGATGGTACTGAGCGAGAATCTAGTTTTGACACTGTCACCGAGTCAAATACTGCTCCGAGTATAGCCCAGGACAGCCTCAGGCACATCTTCACGACGGCCCTTCGCAATCCAGGCAACACGCCACAGAAAGCGAGGCGTGGGCGCAATAGCATCGATGCTAATGAAGTGAGGCAAGTTCAAAAGTCAAGAAAGGAATTGATAATACTTGTCATGAAAGACACTCTCCACTTGATATCCCTGAGCGAGATAGGGGGCTTCCAACTTCCGCCGCATCATTATCGAAAGGTTCAAACCTTGAGCCAAAGACACCCGTCATTCCTGGTGCATGGCTGGTCACTCCTGCTGTCAAGAAGTCGATGTCAAATCCCCTCCTAGCAGACAAAAATCGCCTAAAATTCGGGTGTTAGAAGGAAGCAAGAGCCCGATGTGTCCGACCAGGAGTGTGTCAATAGCTTACCGATTCCTCTTCGGGTTGATGCTATGGGACATAACATTGATGAAGGAAGTCTTGTGGAAGGCACAGAAACCCCAGCCACTCCCAGCTACTCCGCCTCCAGTCGAAGAGAGCTTCTGTCACGTATTCGGAATGGACTCGATGATCTTGTCGTTGGTATCGATGGCTTTGACTTTGACAAGTAAATTTTTAGACTTCTGTCTCCTCGGTAGTACTAACATGCCTTTTTTCTAGGGATAACGAGGCGTTATCTATTGGCCAAGACGGGGTGCACCAGTTAACTACGATATCAAGGGAGGCTCGTGGACTTACAGAAAGACTGTATTCTCAAGCCGATAAGAGCCGCTCCCCTGCTACCCCACCACACCACAGCACGCTCCTGTAAACGGCGTGTCCGTGCCGGGCTAGGTATAGGGGATAGGATCGCTTCGGGCGTACCCCACTAGTACATCAGGAGGTGCAGGGGAAGGGAACAGGCATTCGGGGCTTTGTAGCTTAGTAGTTACGAGTATGTAACATCTGCATAGACCCAAGCTCTCCTGACTCAAATTGACACCCAAATTGACACCAAAAAAAAAACAAAAAAAAACCGCTCCCTCGTAGGTATGCCCCTGTAAGCTTCTATTCCCAAATTCATCTAGGATTATCTAGCTCTCAAGTACCCTTGGCACGAAAATCTCGTGGTTCCCAGCCAACCCAAGGGTCTACATTTTCCTGTTTACCCTGCAACTTTCATGCATACGGTTGATGTACTGGTGTGCAATATCTTTGTCCACTTCTCTCTGCCCTCTAAACAGCTACTTTTAGCATATCTATCATTCGGGTTCAACAACTTTTTCTGAATATAGGAAGGTCCTAGCTGACACAAAATGCTAAATATTCGATTGAAAAATGTTGACGAAGAAGAGAGACCACTTTACAGGGTCTTGCATTGCCGTTTGCACAACGACGCAACAACGACGCCGCTAAAACCATGTTTGTATTTGTATAGCGAATATCAAGCTCCTCTAGAACAGTTTTGAGATGACGCATGAACGCAGTTCGACGCGTCCATCCCCCCCCCCCCAGTCTTCCC
>Ga0193743_1000350_pt1 | contig 36273 bp, 31 predicted proteins | sample L2c2metaG_FD_143038 | JGI IMG/M metagenome (GOLD analysis project Ga0193743, IMG submission 143038) | Soil microbial communities from a riparian zone of the East river system, Colorado, United States - L2c2 | ecosystem: Environmental > Terrestrial > Soil > Riparian zone | place: USA: East River... | reverse complement strand
CGTCGCTGCGAAGCCTCGAGGGTGACATGGCCCGCCCTGGTGAGGTGGTAGTACTTGCGGGGTGGACGAAGCTCCTTGTCGGCGACGGACTGCTTCTCCCATTCGGAGCGGATAAGGCTGTCGCGCTCGAGCCTGCGCAGTGCGGGGTAAACGGTTCCGCTGGGAAGACCGGTCTTCTCCATCACGCTAAAGCCATAGATGGATCCTGCGTGGATCGCATGGAGGATCATCGCGGCAGTGTGAGAGAGCTTTGCCTCGGCGGCCATGCGTGGAATTTTACCTATGTAGCAGACTACTTGACAATGGCAAGAGTAGTTTGCTACATAGGGTGGCAGGAGAGCACGCATGCTCGAAGTTCAGAATCTTTCCAAGCGTTATCGCGGCATCCCGGCGGTGAACGATGTCAGCTTCCGGATCGCGCCGGGTGAAGTGGTCGGCTACCTGGGGCCCAATGGATCAGGAAAGTCCACCACGGTGAAGATCATTACCGGCATCCTGGAGCCGAGTGCAGGCCATGTGCTGTTTGAAGGAAAGGACATCCAGGACGACCTGCCGAGGTTCCGCGAAGCCCTGGGCTATGTTCCCGAAGAGGCGCATGTGTATACGCATCTTTCGGGTCTGGAGTATCTGCAACTGGTGGGACGGTTGCGCGGGATTGAAGAGCGGTTGCTCGAGGATCGAGCGAATCGTCTGCTGGAGCTGCTCTGGCTGCGGTCGTCACGGCATTCTCCGATCTCTTCCTATTCGAAGGGAATGAAGCAGAGAGTGTTGCTGGCCGCCGCGCTGCTGCATAATCCGCGACTTTTAGTCTTCGATGAGCCGCTTTCGGGGCTGGATGTGGTTTCGGCACGGTTGTTTAAGGATCTGCTGCGTGAGCTGGCTGGCGAAGGCAAGGCGATTCTTTACATCTCCCATGTGCTTGAAGTGGTCGAACAGGTGTGCAACCGCGTAATCGTGTTGTCGCAGGGAAAGATTCTCGCGGACGCTCCTCCCTCGGAGCTGACTTCGCTGATGCAGCTCGGAAGTCTTGAGCATGTCTTTGCGCAACTGGTACAGCAGCAGGACACGCGATCGATCGCACGCAAGATGGTCGATGCGATCCAGGTGTCTCATGTTTAGTCTGCGCCGCGTTTTACGTGGGCCGGATGCCAGCGTGCGCTCGCTTGCCGTCCAGGCGAACGAACCCGTGGAGGCACAGCAGAGCACGGTTTTCGAGATCCTGACACGCCACCTTCTCTACCGGCTGGTTCACAACGAGGCTCTGGGGGAGGAGATTCCCACGCGAATGACGCAGGTGGCATACATGCTGGCGTTGCCGGGGGTTCTGATGGCGCTCTATCTTTTCGCGGCGTATCACCAGCCAAAGGCGATCGGGCCCAGGCCGTACTGGAACCAGATCTCAGACCACTACGTGTACACCGTTTACGCCTTCGTAGTGATGGGAATCGTAACGGTATTTGAATGGGAGCTTCTGTTTCCCGATCTGCTCGACGTCTTCGTGCTGACGACGCTTCCTATCCCCAAGAGAGTGCTTCTACTGGCGCGACTGATGGCGCTGGCAATCTTTCTGGCTCTGGCGCTGGTAGGGATAAATTTTCTGGGCACGCTCTTCTTTCCTGCCGTGGCGGATCTTCACGGAATGTGGTGGCGACATCTGACCGTTCACGCGATGGCAGTTGCGATGGCGGGAACCTTTTCGGCAGCGTTGTTTATCGCTCTGCAGGGTGGACTGCTCTGCCTGCTGGGGCGGCGAATCTTTGGATGGGTTTCGCCGCTGGTACAGGCGCTTTCCATGGTTGCGCTTCTGACTGTTCTATTTCTGACGCCACTTATCTCTACTCACCTGCAGCCGCTGCTTTACTCAGGAAGTGCGGCAGTCCGCTTTTTCCCGCCGTTCTGGTTTCTTGGAGTCTATGAGTTTCTACTGAGAGGATCCGCCGCCTTGCCGATCTACCTGCCGCTTGCCCAGATGGCGGCAGCGGCCACCGTGGGAGCGCTCATTCTTGCCATGGCGAGTTATCCGCTGGCGTATGCGCGCCGGGTTCGCCAGATGGTAGAGGGAGTGGCCTCCACGCACAAGAGAAGTGTCATCGCCGGGATGGGTCGGCGCCTGCTGCACGTGACACTGCTGCGTCGCCCTCAGCTGCGGGCGATCTATCACTTCATCAGCCAGACCATGTTGCGCATCCCCCGGCTGCGGCTTTATCTCACGATCTATTCGGGAGTGGGGTTGTCACTGGCAATCTCGGGGATCCTGTTGCTGGACATCCATGAAGGCCATATAGGCTTTCGCTGCTCCGAGTGGGGCGTCCGGTCGGCCGTACCTCTGCTCGCGTTTCTGCTTGTTCTGGGAATGAGGACGGCGATGGATGCGCCAGTCGGATTGCAGGGCAGCTGGGTCTTCGTGGTCATTCACGGACGTCCGCTCCCCGAACATCTGCGCGCTGTCTTTCTATGGGTATCGGTTTGCATCAGCGCGGTGATGATAGCGTCGATGGCAGTCCTCCATCTCTTTGCGCCGGCTGTCCAGCGAGACCTGCTTGCGGTTGCAGCCCAGATTGTCGTGGCGATTGGTCTAACGGTCCTATTGGCGAGAACTTTCCTTCTGCGCATACGCGAGATTCCGTTTACGGCGATACGCGTGCCTGCAACATCCGATCTCCCGATAAGTTTTGTTCGCTACTCTGTGATCTTTCCTGCCTTCGTTCTCTTCGTGATCGAGCATGAGCCATGGATCGAAGCAAGTGCGGTTCACCTGTTCGAGACCACGCTATTATTTTTTGCGGCGTATGCATTCCTGGGCTATTTGCGCAGGCTCTACCTAAAGAAGCGTGAGTCGGATTCTCCTTCAGGCGATGCAGTGCTGGTTCATCGGCTGGGATTGCAGGAATAGAAAGAACGAACGTTATTGCACCACGATCGAAAACGGTCGAGGTGGACTCTCCCTCAACCTCAAGAAGAGCAATACTTAGGCCCGGGAAAAGCAGATAGACCGTCCGCGAACCGTTCACTCTGGTTGCTATCGATGGATCGGGCGACCCTTAACTTTCCTTCCGGCATCTAATTTTGCACGGGGGGTATCGTACTGCCTGAAGACCCGGGAAAAGACAGCCGAACTCTCCCGCGCTATTTTCCTCTGTCCTATGGATGTGGGACGTGCGCAAAACGTTCCGCTGAGATTCGATATCGAAGGGAAGGGCGCATGCTGGGCGGGTTCGCGGGGAGGCGAACCCCCAGCTTTTCTGAACTAGTAGAAGGCAGATCGCAAGTGGAGATCCTGTAATGTAGGTCCAACACCCGATCCGTGACCCACAAGCCACCGGTATGGATCGAATTTGGATGCCACCAATATCACTATCACTTCGTCATATTACCGGTGAACATTGAGAACGAGTGGAACGCTCTGCGTGAGGCCGTTGGAGCCGTTGGCGTTGATGGTGATGTTGTAATTGCCCACCGTGGTTGGAGACGCGGACGAGTTTGGATTTGTGGTGGTGGATCCACTGCCTCCACATGCCGTTATGAGAGTAGCGGTGCAGACGAGCAGGAGCAGGGAGAAGAGGATGTTGCGTGGGATTCTGTGGGCTGCCCCCTTACGGCGGACAAAGCAGAGGACGAAGAGTCCCGGAGCGCAGATGGCTGTGAGTACACCACTGGTGCCACGGACGCTGGGTGCGGCGAGTGATGCCTGCGAAGTAATACCTGTGGTGATGGTGACTGTCGTGGAGCCGGTCTGGCTGCCGGGGCTGAAAGCGATAGTGGACGGCTGGAAACTGCAGGTAGAGTTCTGCGGCAGGTTGGCACACGCGAGTTGCACGGCACCGGCGTAACCGGGTGCCGAGGAGAAGTTGATCTTATCGGTGGCAGTGCCGGCCTGAGAGATGGAGACCGAGGCGTTGTCGGGCGAGCCGGAGACCAGAAGGATGGGAGGCGCGGCGGACTGGGTGAAGTTCACATCTCCACTGTACTGCGCGCTGACAACGGCGTTTCCAGTGGGCGCGCTGCTGGCTGAATAGGTAGCAGTACCGGTGCTATCCAGCGTTCCGTTGCCCACGATGTTCTGTCCGACGAGGAACGTAACGGTGCCAGTAGGCATGCCGGTGGTAAGGGATGCGACCTTCGCGGTGAGGGTTGTATTTTGGTTCGACAGAGCGAAGGTGGTGGCCGTACCTGCCTGCGCGATGGTTAGAGTGCCGTTGACGCGATTGATGTTATAGTTCGCGAGGTTCGCTCCGGTCACGGATGGAACGATGGGGTATCCGCCGACGATGCTTGCGGCGGTGGCGGTGGTGGCGAAGGACTCAGTAAACGTGTCGTTATTCACCGCGCCGCTGACCGATCCTGTAAAGGCTGAGTTCGAAGTGCCGAAGACACGAGCGGTGTTGTTTGCGGTGATCGTCAGAGTCGCGGGCAGCACAGTGAAGGTGTAGCTCGCTGTGTTTGCGGTGAAGACGCTTGTTGCAGCCTGCGAGGCGAGCAGCGTTACCTTGCCGACTCCCGTAAGAGTGACGAAAGCACCCGAGATCGTGGCGGGGCCGCTGACAACGGAGTAGGTGAATGCGCCGTCGGAGCCTGAAGTAGCGGACACCATGAAAGGAGAGTTGCCGTAGGTATGAGTCGGAACTGCGAAATTGACTGTGGCCGTTCCCGTAGCTGCGAAAGAAACTTCGGGTGAGGTGCTTGAGGCTAAAAGGCCATCGGTTGCGAAGTAAGCCTGCAATGTATTGAGACCGAGCGGAAGTGCTGTTGTTGTGAGCACCGCGACACCAGCGGATAATCGCGAGCTGCCGAGAAGCACATTATTTGCCTTGAAGACGACCTGATATCCGTCGGTCGTATGGGATGGATTCGTCAAGGAAAACGGACTGAGTGTGGCTGTGAGGGTGACGGGAATTCCAACCGTGGCTGTGGTTGGGTTTGCTGTGAGGGACAGCGCTGTGGCTGTAACACCATTAACCGAAACCAGATTGGAGCTGCTTGGCTTATAGTTCGCATCACCGGAGTAGACCGCCTGGATAAGATGTGTTCCACCGCCGGTGACGGAGATGTCATTTTGCGTGATGCTAAAGGTATTGCTGGGACGGACGAGGGCGATGGAGAAGTTGCTGGAGGACTGACCATCGCTCTGAAGGTCATCAACACCGTCGCCATTAAAATCCGCCACCGGACCAGTAATAGGACCGGGAACAAACACAGGAGCCAGGAAGATGCCATCCCCTTTATTAATCTCGAGACGGGATGTAGTTCCGCCGTCGAGGAGCAGATCCAGCTTACCGTCGCCGTTGAACTCTCCGAAAGCAATACCACCGTATCCCGTACCAGTGAAGATTGGGGAGCCTCCACCCTCGCGCCTGCTGGCATCACCAGCGTTGAGGTAGATTTGCACCTGATATCCGTCAACTGCCGAGCCAGTGAAGTGTGTGGTAGGAACAGCGAGGTCCAGTGTGCCGTCACCGTTGAGGTCGGCGGCCCCCATTAATGAGTTAGCTTCACAGCATCCACCCTGTACAAAAGCAGTAGAGGCTGCGAGGAAGGAGCCCGCTCCATCGCCGGTAAACATCTGAATATTGAAGGTGTCGGTCGGCAAGTCATTGTCCACAAGGGATGCAGGCTGAAGCGCAGCAATGTCGAGTTTGCCGTCGCCGTTGAAGTCGCCAAGAACAACAAAAGTCGTAGTGGCGGTAGTGATCGATGTCGGAGCTGCAAAGGTGCCATCCCCATTTCCATAAAGAAGATCGATGTTTCCGGTATTGCGGTTTGGGACAACGAGATCCAACTTGCCGTCCCCATTGACATCGCCAACCGCAACGTAAGAACCGAATTGGCTCTTGGTTGAAGTGATGGGAGAGTTTTCGATGAAGTGACCGTCTCCCTGCCCGATGTAGACTACCGGATTTCCGAACACGTCTGTCGTGACGAAGTCGAGATTACCGTCCCTATTAAGGTCAGCGACCGTCGAGAAGAAGGAGGTGAGCAAATTATTGCTCACCATCGTTACGATGGAAGAATGCAGAAGTCCATCACCGTCGCCGGTGCAGACCGTGACGGCGTTGATTGTTTGATCTCTGAAGTCGGATGAGGTGATGAGGACATCCACGTAGCCGTCGTTATTAAAATCGCCGACCGTGGCTGCAACAGCATTGGGAACAGAACAATTGCTTGACGTTGAAAGAGCGGAGAGGTTGCCACTCACTCCGGTAACAGGCACGGTTGCGATGATGGCGTTATTCGCTGAGGTGTCCTGGAATGTAAGCGTACCTGTGGTAACTGGGGTGGTGGACGAAATAAGGCCATAGACGGTTCCTGTGACGGAAAAGACACCGCTGCCCGCTTCTGTTGTGATCGTCGTAGCGGAGGGATAAGGAACAGTTACAGCACTACCGTTAACTTGCAACGTGGCGACATCGGAGACGCTGGAACCATTGGCGGTAGTCCCCAGGAAAACTGCTTTGTAGTTGTGGGTTCCCGGTGCCGGAACAAGACGAGTGATCGCCGTACCGGCGCTTGTGATCTGTGCGGTGGCGACGAGATGGATATCCGTACAGGCAGGCGCTGTGGCGTCGCAAAAATTGATCTGTCCGAGCGTCAGCGGGTTTGATCCGGCAGCGACAGTAGCGGTGAGCGTAACGACCGTTCCGGCACTGACCGAGGTGACCGTACCCACGTTGGAGGTGATGGCGAACGTGGTGGTTGTGGGTGTGGCGGCGGAGGCTACGCTGCTAGCGAAGAGGGCAACCCAGAGGACGGTCTGGAGGTATAAAACGGTTTTACGGGTGAGGGGAAGAAAGTTCGAGTGACGCGCGGCGAACGGCATGGGTGGAGCATCCTTCCTCCCCTCTGCGTCTTGTCCTGATCTTCGGGAGATACCCCCATGGGGCATCGATAAAGACACGTCTAGCGGCAGATAGAGAAGCAAAGCTACAGGGATTCGGAGCAATGATAGCGGCGCCGTCTTGAAAAGAGAAGGTATTTAATGTACACGAGGTCTTAATTCCGCGACTGCGTTGGTTGGCCCGGCGCAATAGGAGTGATTGAGCCACTCGACAAGAGCATTAACAAGCAGTTCCTTGCCCAAAAGGACGAGGGCCTGTCGTCGACAGCAAAACAACAACCCGCTTGTTAAAGGGGGTGTTTTATATCCTTATTGGAGGTCTTTGGGAGTTACTGGAAGGTAAATGGCGGAGAGTGAGGGATTCGAACCCCCGATAGCCTTGCGACTATGTCTGATTTCGAGTCAGGTGCATTCAACCGGGCTCTGCCAACTCTCCGTTGATTTCAGTTTACCCTGAATCTTGCGCTGGACGAAAGTGTCCGAAGGAGTGGGAATTGTCGGTCGCGTGGACTTCAGAGCTTATGGGCTGGCTCGAAGAACAGGCTCTCGGAGTCGGTTTCGATGCCGTTGGGGTGGCTCAGGTTCCCGAAGCCGAAGACCCCATCGCGCAGCGCGAGGCTGATCGCTTTTCGACATGGGTCGAGGCAGGCCGCGCCGGCGAGATGGAATATCTGAAACGTCGCAGCGAAGACGGAGTTCTATTGCGCAGCGGGGTTCAGGCGGCAATTCCTTGGGCGCGCTCCGTCATCGTCTGCGCGTTCAACTACAACGCGGATGCGGTGACTTCGATCGCACCTGCTCCGGCAGGTACAGGATGGATCGCGCGCTATGCCTGGAGCGGCCGTACGCTCGACGACGGAGAAGTAAGGCCGACTGATTATCACGAAGAGCTTCTCGGACGACTCCGCAGGCTTGAGGCTGCAGTCAAGGAGCGTGTGCAGGGTGAGACGCGGTGTTACGTCGATACCGGCCCCCTCGTAGAGCGATCCATGGCTGCTCAATCCGGCCTGGGATGGATCGGGAAGAATACCTGCGTCCTTCATCAGCAATTGGGTTCGTGGCTGCTGCTTGGCGTAATTATTACTTCTATTCCTGTCGCATCGGATGCCGTGGCGGAGTTGGCGCCGGATCGCTGTGGAAGCTGTACGCGATGCATCGACGCCTGTCCGACCCAGGCTCTGGTGGCTCCCCGTGAGATGGATGCTTCCCGCTGCATCGCCTATCTGACTATAGAGAAGAAGGGGACCATTCCTGAGGAGCTGCGGGAGCCGATGGGAAGACAGGTCTTTGGCTGCGACATCTGCCAGGATGTCTGTCCCTGGAACCGGAGAGCGCCGATCTCCGTAAAGAAGGGCATGGAGCCGCGGCCGGAGCTGGTGAATCCCTCCCTGGCCTGGTTGGCTGGTCTTGACGCGGCTGGTTTCAGAAAGAACTTCAAGGGTTCGCCCCTCGAACGAACGAGACGCAAACGGCTGCATCGCAATGTCGCTATCGCCATGGGGAACAGCCATGACCGCAGTTTTCTACCTCAGCTTGAAGCATGGGTCCTTAGCGAGGACGAGATCCTGGTTGAAAGCGCCCGCTGGGCTATCCGGAAGATCATGGATGGCCAAAGCGACGGCGTGGAGTCCTAAGCCACTCTCCGGCAATACCCTCCGTCAGGGGGGCACTGCGAGTTGTGTCACTCTGCTAGCATCGAAGCTGGATTACGGAGGGACGCTGGCATCGAAGACGATGTCACTCCTCGATCCTTCCTGCATCTCTATGTTCTCGATCCGGCAGCCCAAAGCAGACGCAGTCCAGGACCCTGAAGGCACTGTTGCGCAGACCTCCGCTCATCCGGAGACGAAAGAGCCAGTTCCAAATCTTCCCATCGAACAGGTTCGCTCCGCCGTCGGGGGCTCGGGCTTCTGGTCGCAGGTGAATGCACTGCTGCATTACATGGCCCGTACGGAAGTCCACACGTATGCGTTCAGCGTGGCCGCGAACGCCATCCTGTCGCTCTTTCCGTTCATCGTCCTGCTGCTGACTCTTTGCAGGCGTGTATTCCATTCCCGCGCGATGGAGCAGGTCGTAGGCGACATGATGCACGGCTTCCTTCCGGTGGGGCAGGACTTCGTGATGCGGAATATGCAGTTGCTGGCGCATCCGCGCAAAGGCGTGCAGGTCTTTTCTGTGGTGATGCTTCTGGTCAGCTCGACGGGCGTCTTCCTGCCGCTGGAAGTGGCGCTAAACAGCGTCTGGGGCGTGACCCAGAATCGTAGCTATCTGCGCAATCAGTTTGTATCACTGGGGCTGGCCTTTGCGGTCGGTGTGCTGGCGCTCGTCTCTGTTGCCTCTACCTCGGGTTCGAAGACGCTGTTGACCATTCTTTTCTTCGGCCACACGCAGAACGTCGCCTACGATCTGGCGGCGCAGTGGTTCATGAAGATCTGTGGCATTGGCCTCAGCATTCTGCTGTTCTTTCTGATCTACTGGATTCTTCCCAATCGCAAGGTTCCAGCCCGGGCGGTGATTCCGACGGCGCTCATGGTGGGGCTAGCGTGGGAGTTGGCGAAGTATCTTTATACACGAGCTTTACCCTGGCTGGATTTTCAATCTGTATACGGGCCGTTTTATATCTCGGTAGGACTGATGATGTGGGCATTCCTTTCAGGTCTGCTGGTCCTGGCGGGCGCCCATGTCTCGGCGACGCGATACACGCTGCGGCTCGCGCGAGAGGCCAAGAGGGAAGAGCGTCTGGCCGCGCTCGAAGAGAAGAAGAAAGAGGCGAAGAAAGAAGAAGATGAAGACCGCTAAGGAAAGCCGAAGACCGGAATTGATGGGCAGAAAGCTTCCAATAGGGCTGCCCGGCGCCGTCTTCTGGCTGGCCGTCTGGTTCTGCCTCCTCTTCCTGTTACGAATGATTCCAGGATCGTTCGGCACCTTCTTTTCGGTGGTGCAGGTGCTGGTTGGCATCGCGCTGGCTGCAACAGGCATTCCGTTGCTGGTACGAATCGTCCGGCAACGAATGTTGTGGAGTCTTCGGAACAAGCTGGTTATTACCTATCTGCTTATCGGACTGGCTCCAGTAGTCCTCTTTCTAACGCTGGTTCTGATCTCGGGCTACGTTGCGGCTGGCCAGTTCGCCATCCATCTGGCGGATTCGCGCATTCAGGAAGAACTATCGCAGATGAGCAGCGATAATGCCCATCGCGTCGAGCTGGTCGCTCATCTCCTGCAGGGAAACCAGCCTCCGCCAGCGGCCATGGGGGGCGTGGAGCTGAGCGGGGGAATGGATATGGTGCGGAGAAAGCTGCACCGCGAGAGCGCAGCGTATCTCAACGGAGCTCCCGTGGCCCTGGGAACGACTCATGGCCAGACGCCTCTGGGGCTGCCTCCGTGGGCAGCGGAACTCAAGGGCGGCCAGTTCGATGGACTGGTGCTGGACGGCGGCGATCTCTACCTTACAGTGATCAACCAGCAGCGTATGAACGACGGCCGTCTGCTGAGCCTGGTGACAAGCCTTATTGTCGACAGCCAGGTGATGGACATGATCGCTCGCGGCCTTGGCCGGGCGCAATTCCTCCCGGAACGATTGAGCGGGAACGAGCCGGACGAGGCTAGTTCGAAGTTTTCGTCAGCCCCGAAAGTCAGGGAGCGGATCCGAAAGCGTCGCGAGGGCGCGGTTGCAGGTGGGGTGCAGGCTCCTGCCGTAAACCTCGCCGACATCCAGGTCAGTTTTGTCTCGACCGTCGACATGACCGACTGGGGGACCGGCGAACGCGACAGCGTACCGATTGGAGTCAGGTCGCGACCGTCTCAACTTTACAACCAGCTCTTCGGCGCCTCGCTTCGCAGCCGGTTTACGAATGCCTACCGGTTCGGCCTCATCGCGCTTTGCGTTCTTTTTGCTCTCATCGAACTGCTCGCGCTGGTGATGGCCATCCGGCTCAGCAAGACGATGACGACCTCGGTCGCCGATTTGTACGACGCCACCCAAAAGATCGATCGGGGTGAGTTCAACCATCGCATCGGCGTTACGCGCGAAGATCAGCTTGCCGAGTTGAGCCGGTCGTTCAACAAGATGACCGGTTCTCTGCAACGCCTGCTCGAAGAGCAGAAGGAGAAGGAACGGCTGCAGAGCGAGCTCTCGATCGCCCAGGAGGTGCAGGCGAACCTGTTTCCTCGGCAGGTTACGAGCCTGCCTTCGCTGGAGCTGCATGGTGTCTGCCGTCCGGCTCGCTCCGTGAGCGGCGACTACTACGACTTCCTCGTCTTCCACGATGCGGCTCACAACGGGCACGCCGGCGGAACGGAGACCGGCGTCGGAATTGCCATCGGCGACATCAGCGGAAAAGGAATCTCCGCAGCGCTGCTGATGGCGACGTTGCACTCGGCGGTTCGCGCCTACCGATTCGCCAGCGAAGAGCTGGTCTACAGCGAGTCGGCGGTTGCGGGCTTGCTGGCCAGCCGCGACGAGCTTGGAAACGACTGCGACGAGCTGTTCCAATCGCCGGGGAGAATCCTGTCGCTGCTGAATCGTCACCTCTACCGCAGCACGCAGCCGGAGAAGTACGCGACCTTGTTCCTGGCGCACTACGATGCGCAGTCGGCGATGCTGACTTACTCCAACGCCGGTCAGCTTCCTCCGCTGGTGCTGGGGCGCGATGGTGTGGTGCGAAGGCTCGATCGCGGCGGCACCGTCGTGGGGCTGATGGACGGGATGCAGTATGAAGAGGATCGTTTCCAGATGCGCGCGGGAGACATCTTCGTCGGCTACTCGGACGGGGTCACGGAACCTGAGAACGACTTTGGAGAGTTCGGCGAGGAGCGCCTGATGGAGGTGGTCCGCAGATATCGCGACCAGCCGCTCCACGTGATCTCAAGCCAGGTGATGCAGGCGCTCGATGCCTGGATCGGGGCCGAGGAGCAGCCGGACGACATTACGCTGGTTCTGGCACGTCAGGTATAGTGCCCCCCCGTACTTTTTGCGCAAAGTCTTGGAAACATTGATTTTAGGTCCGGACCTGTATTTGCATCCGATCTTTCAGAACACGTTTTCTCGCTATTTCCATTTTAGTTGATGGAGAGCAGTAAATCGGCATATGTAAGTTATTGGTACTGGAGCGTTTAGGTGAATGTGTGGCTTGACAGGGTTTAAAGCGGTTCGCGCCTTTGCGCGAATGAAACCCACATCTCAGAATCGAGATGTGGGCACCGACACCCGTGGTAGAGAAGCAGATTCCTCGGCTTCGCTCGGAATGACAAAGTCGGAGGCGAGATTGGACTTTGGCTAACCCTACCGGGCTGTGGGTGGCGGTTTGATCTAAATGCGGGGCCTCGCTTCGCTCGGAATGACAAAGTTATGGCAACGATTCAGCTCACAACATTAGGGCGCGGCGTGGATCGCTTTTACAGCTATGGCGTTGGGTGAGGAGCCTGCGGGCAGGATGGTAAATAGCGCGGCCCCCTGTTTGCCCTGGGTCCGGATAACAGCTATGTCTCCGGAGCGTGCATCGGCGGCGAGGAGAAGGTGTTCGTCCGCGGAGAAGGCCAGTGCATCGGGGGAAGATCCGGTGTGGACGGTCGTGACGAGCTGCCCGTCTTCGATGCTGTAGACGCTGATGAGGTCAGAGCCGAAGTCCGCGACCCAAAGCGTGGAACCGTCCCGGGTGATGATGCCATGCACAGGCTTGTTGCCAATCATGTAGGTTCCGAGGACCTGATTGTTCCAGGTATCGATCTCGGAGATGGAGTCGGAGCCGAAGTTGGAGACGAAGACCTCTCCTCCATCAGGTTTGAGGGCCAGGTGGACGGGAGTCTTGCCCACGTCGAGCAGGGTGAGCAGGTGATCGGAGGTTGCGGCGGGGTCCTGGCGCGCGGGCCAGGACCCGGGGGCGGCGGCGAGGGAGATGGCCATGACCTGATGGCCACCCGAGCAAGCGATGAAGGCCTTCGAGGAGTCTGGCAGGATGGCGATATCGGTTGCGCCGGGACAGCCCGGGTAGGCAACGCGGAGTTTGAGGGGAGGTCCGGAGGTCTCCTGCGGCCCTGGCTGGGGAGTTTCTGGAGAGTCCTGCTGTGGGGCCTGGGGCTGCGCATAGGCGGCGGCACTATAGATGGACACGCTGCCGGATTTGCGATTTGAGACGACGACGGAGCGCATGTCGGGGGAGATGCGAGCGAGTCCCGGCTCCTCGCCTGCGCCGACGACGGCGATCTCGCGGCGGCGGTTGAGGTCGATGACGCTGACCGAGTTGGAGCCTGAATTGGCGACGTAAGCGCGCTCCCCTGCCGGGTCGACGCTGATGAAATAAGGCTGGCGGTGGACGCCGATGGTGGCGGCGATGGTGTTTGTGGCCGCGTCGATGACGGTAATGGTCCCGGAGTTGGTGTTGACGGCATACACCTCATTCCTCCGGGGATTGGCGGCGATCCCGGTAGGATTGTCGCCGACTCGGAGGGTCCGGTCGGGACGCAGGTTTACCAGGTCCAGAACGCTGACGGTATTGGAGTTGCCGTTGGTTACATAGGCAAACTCGCGATAGCCGGGAGGAACGTCGGGAAAGCTGCTGCGGCGGCACCCAAGAGGGAGAAGAGCGAGCAAAAACAGTGCGAGAAGTCTGGCTCGCGGTCGATGACGGGATGTTGGCACTAAAGCGAGTTTATCGGTCGATATTGTGGGGTCGCAAGTTGCGGAGCGATCTCCAATAAAAAAAGATTTTTATAAATTTGCGAAACCTTTCGTTCAGAAATGGTGTCTACGAGATTGATGCGAGGAGTTGCCAGATGGGGAGCTCTTGCATCGTCTGTAAATCCTTCTCGGACAACGAAGCTACCTCGTGTAGCTTCGTTGCTTTTTTTTAATTTGGCGGGGATTTTGGGATCTGGAGTTTTCTGGCTGATTCGGAAGATTTCCCTCTGGGCAATCAAAGTGCCTATAACCCCGTTTTATGGCGCGCTACTCGAACCATTTGTCCGATATGCGGACTACCAACCGCGACGGAGCTTCTCAAAATCAGGGCAACGCGATCGAAGGCCATTGTCCCCGCAATCGTGCCTGAGCGCGGCGCCTGCCTTACGCTATTTCTTTAAACTCATCGGGGGACCGCTGACGCGCTTGCCAAAAAGGTCGACATCCACCTCGACGCGGTCGGCGATCTTGATGAAGGGGATGCCACTGTTCATCCCGAAGTCTTTGCGGTCAAAGGCCATTACCCCCTTAACCTCGCCTTCGCCTGTCCCGATACCGGAAACCGTCAGCGACAGTGTCTCGGGTTTGGAGACTCCGCGTATCGTAAAGGTCCCCGGTATGTCAAAGGTGTTTGGACCGGTCTGAACGATCTTCGTTGAATGGAAGGTGATCCACGGATCGTGCTCGGCGTCGAAGAAGTCCTTGCCCTTCAGTTTGCCGTCCTTCATGCCACTTCCGGTATTCACGCTGCCCGCCTGAGCCCTGATGTCCAAAACGCCCGTCGTGACATCCGTAGAAGGGAACGTCAGCTTGGCATCCCACTTGTCAAACTTACCGGCTATAGCGACAGAGGCTTTCACATTGAACCCAATCGAGCTTTTCGCCTTGTCGAATTCGAAAACAGGAGCTCCCGCGGACGCCTGCGGCCGCGCCGTCGTAGTCGTGAAGACGAACACCATAGTAAGGCCCACAAACCAATTGGCTTTCTTCATGGTTTTCCTCCGTAACGGGAATCTGCTGCGGGTTCAGGAATCTTGCGCGGCGGGTTACCCAGGCCACGATAACAATCGCTTGGCGGATTATTTTACTGCGTTCCGCTAAGCAAATAGACGCAACCATTACAACAACCGCACCTGTCTGTTTAGACAGGTCTCCCGTACTCGTTGCTGTGCTAAAGAAGACACAACGCCTGAGCCGTTCGACTTGAACAACTTGTGTGTATAACCGGCTATGGAATAGTGAACTGACCTGCCTGAAAAGTCTCGCTTTCAGCAAGCTCGACGGCAGGTTTCCGATAACGCCGTTTTCACGCAGAAGAGAATGAGTCAACTACTATTCAGGTGTGACAACATCAAAAGCCTCTGAACTGCAAGTCCGACCGTTCTTTCAGCGAATTGCCTCATCTTTTGTGGCCCTTGCAATAGTCTGGATATGCGCTGCCGTGGCCATCGGGGTCTACCTTAGATCCCCGCAGGGGGCCGTAGCTGGTCTCATCTCGTCTATCCCTACATTCGCGATTGGGTGGGTTGTAGTGGGTCTTCCCGTTGTTGTGGCAGGCCGTCGGGTTATCCAAATCCCGATGTGGGTTGTCGGGCTCCTTGGCGCAACTGCCGCCGCAATCATCCTTTTCGGAATAGATCGCGAGGACCATCTATACCTGCTTCACCATCTACTTGGACTACCCGCGTTAGCTTTAGTCTCAGGAGCCGCTGGCATGGTGATCTATCGCCTACTGATTGAGACGAAGAATTAGCCTGCAAAGTCGGGTTTTCGGAAACTTCAGCCTCTCTCAAACGGATCCACACTACCGATAAATTCGGTGTGGACAGACGGCTCCGAGCCATGCCGAAAGACCGAGAGTAAGGATGTAGTTAGTGGCGTGGCGGCTGCGTGTTAACGGCCGGGGGTGGTGCGGGACCAGTTGCGGGCGATCCAGCCTGCATAGGCCAGCTGCACGACGATGACTCCGCTGTAGACGAAGACAAGGTGGCGATGGGCCATGGTGGAGAAGTCGAAGAAGGTCTGCCAGGTCATGCGGTGCGTGGCTCCGTTATTGAGGGGTCTCGAGGGAGGCTTCGAGAGCGAGGAGGGCGGCCTCCTGCTCGGCAAGTTGGCGACGGCGTTCGAGGGCAAAGCGGAAGCCGATGAGGAAGAGTCCCCACATCGCCCACCCGGCGAGGTTCCAGAGGACTGCGGGAACCATGGCGGGATCGATGCCGCCGCCGTCGGAGCCGAAGACCGGAGCCGGGTGCTGGGTACGCCACCAATGAATCGACATGTAGACGATGGGGACATCCACCGCGGCGAAGACGGCAAGCACCGCGGAGAGGACTGCCGTCTGTCCGGTGGGGGAGAAGCGGCGGAGCATCAGGTAACTGACGTAGAGCAGCCAGAGGATGAGCTCCGTGGTGAGGCGTGCGTCCCAGGCCCACCAGATTCCCCATGCGGGTTTGCCCCAGAGCATGCCGGTGGCGAGAGTGATGCCGACGAAGAGGACTGTGATCTCCGCAGAAGCTACAGCGAGGGCATCGGCTGAAAGAGCCTTGAGGGGGTCTCTGCGGCGCCAGTAAAGATAGCCCAGCGAGGCGGCCAGATTAATGTAGGGAAAGACCAGCCCAAGGATCGCGTGTGCGAGGTGGTAGTAAAAGATGCGCTGCAGATTGCCCATGGTCTCTTCCATGGGGGCCACAAAGATTGCCTGACGGAACCCGACGACAAGGACCGCAAGGGTAGCGGCGAGCCAGAACCAGGCAATGTTGCGGAGAGTGGAGGAGCGCGCCACGATGGGATTATTTTATCGCGAAAATGGACCTGGATTTCGCGTGGATTAGAAAACTGATTCTGGTTTTTGGGGTGGGGGATCTCTGGCGTGGGGATCGTAATCGATGCCGGTCTCTGCATCCTGCAAAGAAAATACAGGGATTCCTCGACGCCCCCTCGGCGCGCTTCGCTTGCTCGGGGTCGCTCGGAATGACGTGTACGCGTTACTTAAACAGGGCTACTCGGCGTTGAGGACGGTCTCGAAGAGGAGGATGCACACGGTGGTGTAGATGAGGTCGTAGCAGGCGAGCTGGGTGATCCAGGAGCGGAGGTAGATCGGGTCGAGTTCTCCCGTGAGGACGCCGGTGGTGGCCTGCACCATCATCAGGACGGCGGGGAGCGAGAGCGGGAGAAGGATCAGGGGGAGGAGCAGCTCGCGGTTGCGGGCGCGCAGGCCTAGGGCGGCGAAGAAGGTTCCGTTGACCACCAGCGCCCAGGTTCCGAGTGGGAGAATGAGCGCGAGCAGCCAGACGTTGCCGAGGACATGCAGATTGAAGAAGACGACGAAGATGGGAGCGAGGACCGCTTCGACGACGAGAACGAAGAGCATGTTGGCAAGCGCCTTGCCGACGAAGAGCGCCGAGGCAGGCGAGGGAGCCATGCGCTGGGCTTCGAGGACCTGGTTGCGCTGCTCACGGGTCCAGGACTGGTTGAGCGCGGTCATGGAGGCGAAGAGGAGGCCGACCCAGAGGATGCCTCCGGAGATCTGGCGGGTGACAGTGGGATAGCCCGCGGGATCGAAGGCTATGGAGAAGACGACGACCATCAGGAGCACGAAGAAGAGCATGCCGTTGATGGAGTCGCGGGAGCGCCACTCGAGGCGGAGGTCTTTGCGGAGATGATCGAGAACGTAGTGGAGGTATCTCAACGTGGCTCCACGGGGAGAGATTTCGTCAGGTCGGCGAGGGTGGCCTCGGAGGCGCGGAGGTAGTCGGCAGGGGAGAGGATGAGCTGGAGGCCGCGAAGACCTGCGGAGACGCTGATGATGTCGAAGAGCTCGATGGTCTCGTCGGCGAAGGCGGGGAAGGGCTTGCGCGCGCCCATGACAGTAACTCCGCCGCGAATGTAGCCGGTGAGGGGCTCGACGTCTTTGAGGGAGGCGAGCTCGGCCTTTTTAGCTCCGGAGGCGTGGGCGAGTTTCTTGAGGTCGAGCTCGGAGTCGCCGGGGATGACGGCGAAGAGGTGCTGGCCGTCGTTGGTGTGAGAGAGGAGGGTCTTGAAGACCTGTTCGGCGGGAAGGCCGATCTTGCGGGCTACGGAGACAGCGGTGAGATCTTCGGGGTCGACCTCGTAGGCGCGAAGCTCGTAGGTGATGCCGAGGGAGTCGAGGAGGCGGGCTGCGTTGGTCTTTGCCAATTTTGGGGTAGGTGCGGAGGTCTTCATCCGTTGGATCCGGTGGTGTCGACGATCTGGCCCTGGCGCATGGTGAGGGTGCGGTCTGCGAGGGGCTGAGCGAGTGAAGCCTGATGGGTGGTGAGGATGAGGGTGCGGGTGCCGCCTCCGCCGGGAACGGGCCACGTGCGGAAGTCGCTGAGAAGCTCGACCAGGTGGCTGGCGCTCGCGACGTCGAGATTTGAGAAGGGCTCGTCGAGGAGGAGGAGCTCGGGGTCGGTCTGGAGGACTCGGGCGAGGGAGGCGCGCTGGCGCATGCCTTGTGAGTACTGGCCGACGGGGCGGGTGAGGGTGGGGTCGAGGCCGACGGCGCGAAGGGCCATCTCGGGCGAGCCGACGCAAGCGCAGCCTTCGCCGCGATGCAGGGTGGAGAAGTAGATGAGGTTCTCCATGGCGGTGAGCTCGTCGTAGAGCATGGTGGAGTGGCTCATGTAGGCGATGCGGTGGCGGTGGCGATGAGGGGAGTCGCCGAAGACGGTTGCGATGCCGCGCGTGGGGGTGATAAGGCCGGCGACCACGCGGAGGAGGGTGGATTTTCCTGCGCCATTTTCACCGAGGATGACGGTCGAGGAACCAGCGGGGAAGGTGGCCGAAACGTTGCGCAGGGCGGCGAAGGAGCCGTAGATTTTGGAGACGGAATCGAGTGTCGCTGTGGCTGTGGCTTCGGCTCGAATTGGAGCGGTGATGGACATGCGCGTGTCTGCAAGAAGTCTTCTAGCGAGTATAGAGCCAGAGGCTCAGCAAAGAAGATTCAGCGGGCGAGGGGAAGCGCGGTGGCCGTAGTGGTTGGCTTTTGATCGGCTGCAGGGGCGTACTTCGAGGCGCACTTGGCCTGCAACTGGGTGGCGTGGAAGACGCCATCGTGGCCGTAGGTTCCGATGGCGAGCGCCTGCGCATCGTCCTTGAAGGTGTCGGGCGGAGGCTCGGAGCCGTTATACGCGACGCGCAGAGTACGGCCCTGCTCCAGCAGGGTGAAGGTGGCATTGGTTCCTGCACGCTGAATGCTGCCGGGGGCGACGTTCCCGGCGACGCGGAGGTGCCGGACATAGGCCTTGTCGCCCATCTTGTTGAGCTCGCCGATGGTGACGTAGTAACTCTTGTTGTCGCGCACGCCGGTTACCGCCAGGTAGGCGACGGTCCCAAGGATAAGGACGGTGGCGACGATGATCTTCAGCGGGCTCTTCCGGTCAGGGTTCGGCATGGCTTCGTGTATTTATTTTACGCCCGTTGCAGGCTTAAGTGGTTTAAGGCAAGGGCGGAAACAGGATCTGGAAGAAAAAATGACATTCGGCTGAACTTTCCTGTACCTGTGGCGTATCCACAGGTACAAATGTGGTGATGCCACAGGAGAGACACATGGGAGACGCGAAGCTGGACCTTTTGCAGGGGACGCTGGATCTGATGGTGCTGCAGACTTTGGCGGCCATTGGCGATATGCACGGCTATGGAATCGCCCGGCGGATCGAGCAGGTGAGCGGCGATGAGGTGCTGCTGAATCAGGGGACGATCTATGCGGCCCTGGTAAGGCTGCAGCAGCGGGGCTGGATCGACGCGGAGTGGGGAGCGTCGGAGAACAACCGCAAGGCTAAGTTCTACTCGATTACGAAGCGGGGAAGGAAGCAGCTCGCCGAGGATACGGCGTACTGGCAGCGTCTTTCGAGCGTTATGGGGAGAGTGCTGGCGATGGGCGAGGGAGGCGGAGAACGATGAGAGACGAGCCGAGGAGATCGTGGCTGGATTCGTTACGCCGGACGATGGCGCGGGTGGGAGCGTTCTTTCGCAAAGAGCCGCTGGACCGTGAGCTTGAGGAAGAGGTTGCGGCGCATATTGCCATGGCGACCGAGGACAACATTCGCAACGGGATGTCGCCTGAGGAGGCGAGGAGGAAGGCGATGGTTAAGTTCGGTGGCGTGGAGCAGGCGAAGGAGCGGCAGAGGGAGTCGCGCGGATTGCCATGGCTGGAGACGTTATTGCAGGATCTGCGTTACACGGTTCGCACGCTGGGACGAGACCGCGGATTTGCCACGATCGCGATTCTGATTCTCGCGCTGGGCATCGGGGCGAACGTGGTGGTGTTCAGCGTGGTGAACACGATTCTGTTGCGCCCGCTGCCGTTCTACGATCCCTCGCGGCTGGTGTGGATTGCGCCGGAGAAGGCGAACGGGCTGTCGGGCTCAACTTATTCGGTGGATGCTTACGAAGATCTTCGCGCGATGAACCGTTCGTATGAGGACGTGACGGGCTACTTCGCTTTCTCGACGGAGGACAACTACAAGCTCACGGGGCGCGGGGTTCCGCTGCCGGTTACGGGAATCATGGTGGCAGAGAACTTCTTCCATGTGCTGGGCGTTAACCCGTTTCTGGGAAGGCAGTTCAGGTCGGAGGAGGCGCTGAAGGGCGGGCCTCCAGCCGTGATGCTGTCCTATCCATTCTGGATGAAACAGTTCGGTGGGGATCGCTCTCTGGTGGGCAAAGCGATCGCCTTGGATGGCAAACCAGCGACGGTGGCGGGAGTGTTGCCGGAAAGCTTCGACTTCGGTGCGGCGTTTTCGCCGGGGGCGAAGGTGGACATACTGACTCCGCTGGTCATGGACGATATTCGCTACGAGGGAAACACGCTCGCGATGATCGGACGCCTGAAGCCTGGGGTGACCCTGGAACAGTCGAGGTCGGAGGCAAAGACGCTATTTCCGCAGTTCTACTGGGGCAAGAAGTATCCGGAATCGAAGGGGAATTACAAGGACGCGGGATACACCGTCTTTTTGAAGGAGTATGTGAGCGGCAAGCTGCGTCGGTCGTTGGTGGTGCTGTGGTGTGCGGTCGGGCTGATTCTGCTAATTGTCTGCGTGAACCTGTCGAACCTGATGCTGGCGCGGTCAGCCGCACGGAGCAAAGAGTTTGCGCTGCGCAGCGCTTTGGGCGCGGGGCGTGCCCGGCTGATACGGCAGTTGCTGACGGAGAGCCTGGTACTGGCGGCTACAGGAGCGGCGCTTGGGCTGGGGCTGGCTTATGCCATGCTGCGGTATCTGGCACATCAGGGTTCGATTGCACTTCCGTTGCTGAGCAGCGTGAAGCTGGATGGCACGGCGCTTGGCTGGAGTCTCCTGATCACAGTCTCGACTGCCGTCCTCTTCGGGCTGATGCCGGGAATCAAGGCTTCGCGTGCCAACGTGCAGGAGGCACTGAAGGACGGAGGCCATGGAACAACCGAGGGGCGGCAGCATGAGAAGATGCGCACCATGCTGGTTGTCTCTGAGGTGGCACTGGCCTGCATTCTGCTGGTGGGTGCGGGGTTGCTGATGCGTAGTTTTCTGCGCGTGCTGGATGTGGATCTTGGGTTTCAGCCAAGCACGGCCGCGGCAGTGCGTATTGACTATGACGACGGCGGCAAAACAGATAAACGGACTGCGATTCTGGAGAACATCGCGCATCGCGTGGAAGGACTGCCGGGGATTGAGGTGGCAGGCTTCTCGGATAATCTGCCGCTGGATAGGAACCGTTCGTGGGGCTCGCCGTTTATCAAGGGCAAGGCGTACAAGCCGGGGGAGCTTCCCGGGTCGTTCGTCTATATCGTTTCGCCGGGCTACCTGAGGGCGATGGGGATGCGACTGCGCGGACGCGATTTTACCTGGCAGGACAACGACAAGGGCGAAGGCGTGGTTGTGCTGAATCAGACCGCCGCCAAGGGGCTGTGGCCAGGGGAAGACGCTGTTGGGAAGATGGCGGTGATTGGAAAGAAGGATGTTCGCGTGATCGGAGTGATTGCCGATGTTAGCGACACCAACGTCGAGGGCAAGTCGGGCTGGCAGATGTACCTGCCGATGATGCAGAGCGACTGGGGGCCGGACGGCGCTGTGCTGGTGGTACGGTCGAAAGTTCCGCCGGCACAACTGGCGAGCAGTGTGATGCGGACGCTGCGAGAGATCAACCCGAATCAGGCGGCGGTGGAGTTCCGTCCGATGCAGAGGCTGGTGGATCATGCGGTGTCGCCGCGTCAGTTCTTCATGCTGCTGGTGGGTGTCTTTGCGGCGCTGGGGCTGGTGCTGGCGTCGCTGGGGATCTACGGAGTGATCTCGTACTCGGTAACGCGGCGAACGCAGGAGATTGGAGTACGGATGGCTCTGGGCGCATCTCCGGGCAATGTGCAGATGGGGGTGATCTCGAAGACGATGCGGATGGCATCGATTGGGATTGCTGTGGGTGTGGTGGGATCGGTTGCCGTGGCGCACCTGATCGCATCGCTGCTGTTTGGGACAACCCCGACCGATCCGATGACGTTTGTGGCGATGGCCGTTCTACTGGGTGTGGTAGCGGGATTAGCGGGATATCTTCCAGCACGGCGAGCGTCGCGGATCAACCCGATGGTTGCCCTGCGAAACGAATAAGTCTCTTCACTAAGGCTCTTCACAAGGCCGGCAGGGGGATATTCCTGCCGGCTTCTTTTTTTGCATGTTGGGGCAGGCTAAGCGGCGGCCTGCATGTTGACACCGTCGGAGATGGAGCTGAGCAGCTTGTCGGCAGCCTTCTCTTCGTTGAGGATCGACTCGAGGATACGAGCGTCTTCCGTGAGGCCAAGGATGTTGGCCCAGTTGCGCAGCGTGCCATAAACAGCCATCTCATGGTGTTCGACCTGCTGTCCTACAGCGATGAGAGTGATGTCCCGGATGCCTGTATCGTTTTTTGCATCCTTGATGCTGTCTTCGGCCTCGGTGACGAGACCGGAGATTGCCTTACAGGTCTCCGTATCGGCGTCACCCGTGGCATTTCGGACCAGCGCCTCTACGTTCGCGACGTGGCCCTCGGTCTGGAGCAGGTGATCTTTGAAAGCTGTCGCAAGCTGCGGGTTGGTGGATTTCTCGATCATCGTCGGCAGAGCGTCCGTAATCTTCTGCTCCATGTCGAGGGCTTTTTTGAGGTTGGTGATGTAGAGTGTGCGGAGATCTTCGATGTTGGCTGAGAACATTTTCATGGCTGATGCTCCTTTTGTTTTCGGTGCGCAAGGCCGCCAGCGCCCGGTTGGGCGCATATGCGGCTGATATCGAATCCGGGGTGAGACGGCAACGTGCGCCGGAGTGCTCACGGGTCGTGCGCGTTCTGACTGGTTTGGATGCGAGGCGATGAGTTAGGTTGGCCGCAATCGGGAATGGCTGCGGCGCTCCACTGTTTCCGTTGCGCGTGCGGCTGGATACCTTGTCGTGCGCAACAGCGATATACTCGGGATACGTCAGCTTGCGGCGCAGCGATTCGTTGAAAGAGGGTTCCTATGAGCACAAATGGCAATCATCACCCGGGTGGAAATGGCACGAACGGCAATGGATATAAGGTTCCGACCGGCCGGGCGGAGTGGATCGTCAAGCGCAAGGCCGAGGCGGAGCGAACCGGCGACAGCAACATGTCGCAGATGCATTTTGCACGCAAGGGTCTGATCACGGAAGAGATGGCATTTGTGGCCGAGCGCGAGAAGATCTCCGCGGAACTGGTGCGCAGCGAAGTCGCCAAAGGCACCATGATTATCCCGGCCAACATCAATCACGTCGAGCTGGAGCCGATGGCGATTGGAGTAGAGTCGCTCTGCAAGATCAACGCGAATATCGGAAACTCGGCGCTGGTGTCGAATGTGGACGAAGAGCTGCGCAAGCTGCATACGGCGGTGCACTTCGGCGCGGACACGGTGATGGATCTTTCGACCGGCGGCGATATCCCGATGATCCGTGAATCGATTCTGCGGCACAGCCCGGTGCCGATCGGAACGGTGCCGCTGTATGAGGCGCTAAGCCGGGTGAAGCGGGTCGAGGATCTGAATATCGATATGTACCTCGAGGTGATCGAGGAGCAGGCACAGCAGGGCGTGGACTACTTCACGATCCATGCGGGCGTGCTGATCCAGTATGTTCCGATGGTCGCCAAGCGTATTACCGGTATCGTCAGCCGCGGCGGCGCGATCATGGCGCAGTGGATGACGCATCATCACAAGCAAAACTTCCTGTACGAGAACTTCGACCGCATTACAAAGATCATGGCCAAGTACGACGTCAGCTATTCGCTGGGAGATGGTCTACGGCCGGGCTGCGTTGCGGATGCCAGTGACGAGGCGCAGTTTGCCGAGCTGAAGACTCTGGGCGAGTTGACGCGTCAGGCATGGAAGAGTGATGTGCAGGTGATGATCGAAGGGCCGGGCCACGTGCCGATGGACAAGATCAAGGAGCAGGTGGACAAGGAGGTCGAGCTCTGCGACGGTGCTCCGTTCTATGTGCTTGGACCACTGGTTACGGATATCGCTCCCGGCTACGATCACATCACGTCGGCGATAGGTGCAGCGATGATCGGATGGCATGGCGCGGCGATGCTCTGCTACGTCACCCCGAAGGAGCACCTTGGCCTGCCGAACGAGAAGGATGTGAAGGACGGGATTATCGCGTACAAGATCGCTGCGCATGCGGCTGATATTGCACGGCATCGTCCGGGTGCACGCGACCGCGACGATGCAATCTCGCATGCACGCTACACCTTCGACTGGGATAAGCAGTTCGCGCTCTCGCTCGATCCGGATACCGCTCGCGGCATGCACGACGAGACGTTGCCGGATGACTACTACAAGGAAGCGGCATTCTGCAGCATGTGCGGGCCGAAGTTCTGCTCGATGAACTGGTCGAGCAAGGTGGATCAGTTCAATGAACGCGAGCACGGACTGAAGAAGCCGGATCTTACCCAGATTGTGACCGAACAGATGGCGCTTCGAGGATAGAAGTTTCATGAAACGCGAAGGCCGCTCCGCTGGGGGCGGCCTTCGTGTTTGCGATAGACCACGGTTTTGCAAGGCATGGCATCCGATGTTGGACAGAATGTGTCGCACAGCGCGGCAGAGAGGAGTATGGCCATGCCGGAGAAACGAATCCTAGAGCGGGCAAAAGAAGATTTACGCGAAGGCAAAGCTCCGTCGACGGCGGCGGGAGAGTTTGTTCATGAAGAGATCGAGCATGTGCGCGAGGGCAAACACGGTGTCAGGTCGGCGAAACAGGCGATTGCGATTGGGTTGAGTAAGGCACGCCGAGCCGGGATTCCACTGGCTCCGCCGAAGAGCGGCTCAAAGGCAGTACGCCAGCGGGCTGAGCGTGAGTATGAAGAGGGCAGGAGCATCCTGGAAAGAAACCTTCGGCAAAGCGATCGCACAGTAGTGAAGCGGCGTTGAAGCGTGAGCCAAAGTCGACGGTCTCGAAGAAGGCATTGTCACAGCAGACGAAGCGCGCGTCGGCGAAGAGGTCGGCGGCCTCCAGATCAGCTTCGGCTTTGAACGGAGCGAAGAAGAGGGCTTCTCGTTGAGAGGGCTGGGTTTCTGCTCGCGGATGGTGAAGATCTCGCGGGGATATCCACAGCTTCCACAGTTTGCACAGGCAAAAAAATTATGGAAGGGACAACGGTTTCGGAAGAGGGGAAATCTCATTTTGTAACGGAAGAGCAATCTTCCAGAAGGAGAGAGTAGCCTATGGCCAACCAGAAGATCAGGAGTGATCCTGATTGGAACATCCGGGAAACCGGAAGTACCCATGGATGGCAAGAAGCAAATCGACCCAACCAAAGTGACATGAATCGGGGGAGGGAGACTCGGGCAGAACCTGAGGCTTCTGAACCAGAAGCAGTTACGCAGGGCGGGAACTGGTAATTCGATCCGGTTCTCCGAAATCGAAAAAACAAAAGGGTGGGCCTTCGGGCTCGCCCTTTTGCGTGGGAGCGATCTTATTTTGCGGCAGTCTCGAGAATCGCTGATGCGCGGTCGAGCGCTTCGGCAAGCTGGAGAAGTTGAGCTTTCGCACGATTGGCGTCAGGCTCGCCGATGGCTTCGTTGACGCCTGGAATCACGACTGCGGCATAGCCGGTGTATTCGCCAGGGGCGTAGATGGTGTGTTTGTACCAGGGCCGATGCGGAAGGCCGTCGGGATTCAGGAGAGCGCCTTCCGCTTCACGCAAAGCCTTGTTGAGGGCTGCCGGGTTTTCCGGAGGAGAAAGCTGGCGGGTACGGAGCGAAGCGCCGGCCGCCTCAAAGCGATGGGCTGCTGCCAGGGTGGGAGCAAAGTCAAGGTCCAGCTTGCCCGTTGTGGCATGGCGTTGCGCCTCTTCGAGATAGCCGACGATTTCCTTGCCGTAGAGCTGATAGTCGTAGGGCAGCACATCGGAGTTGGCCATGTGCAGGATCTCGAGGCCGAAGATGCGGGCCTGCTGTTGTTCATAGACGAAGGTGGGGTCGGCGAATTTGATGAACCAGTTGTAGTTGTCGAAGGCGGAGTGGTACACGCCGTAGGGCCCCTCCGATCCGATGTCGGTCGAGGGCACGCCGAGGTGCTGGATAAAGGGGGTGTAGTCGGAGCCGGAGCCGAGATCGCCCACATGGACGTCTTCTTGTCCCAGGGAGTTATCGCGAGTTGCACCCAGAGTCGAGGCAGTATGATTTTGGGCGTCAGTCTCCTCTTCGAGCCTCCACTGCTGATAGACGGTACCGCCCTTTGGCGATGGGACCTGTTTCGCAATCTCCCGCACGAAGTGTTTGAGAGAAGGGACGGCAGCGGCCTTGAAATCGGGACCGGAGACTCCGACGTCGGTATTGAAGTAGGCCACAGCACGCGCCAGGTGAGTGGCGTTCTGCTCAGCCCATTCGGTAGAGCCGATCAGGCCTTCCTCCTCAGCGTCCCAGGACCCGATGACGATTGTGCGCTTTGGGCGCCATCCCTGCTTGAGCAGCTCGCCGAGACCGTGAACGGACTCGAGCATCGCGGCGGTGCCGGAGTTGGGGTCGACGGCTCCGAAGACCCAGGCGTCACGGTGATTTCCGGCGACGACCCAGTCATCTTTCTGCGAGGCGTCGGTCCCTTCGATGGTTCCGACAACATCCCAGATAGTGCGCAACGCCGTGTCCTGCTCCAGATGCATATGCACCGTCACACGACTGGTTCCGCCGACGTGATAGGTGAAGGGAAGTGCTCCCTGCCAGGCGTGGGGAGAGACGGGGCCATCGAGGCACTTGAGAATGGGAGTAGCGTCCTTGTACGAGAGGGGATTTGAGGGAATCGAAGGCTGGTTTCCCTTGAGCTCGGCCAGGGGTATTCGTTTAGAGTCGGGAAGATCGGGCGTGGAGGCGATGCCAGGGGTCTGCGGATCGCCGGGGTAGATGGGGAGAAACTGCACGGAGCCGCGCTGCACGCCTGATTCAGGGCGGAAAGGACCCTTGGGGTAGACGTCGCCGCGGAAGTAGCCGTCGTCGGCAGGGTCGGAGTAGATGAGCACGCCTTTTGCGCCGTACTGCTGGGCCAGGTAGACCTTTACGCCGCGAAAATTTTGGCCGTAACGGACGAGGACGATCTTGTCTTTGACGCTGATGCCGAGGCTGGCGAGCTTTTTGAAGTCGGCGAGGCTGCCGTAGTTGGCGTAGACGACTTCGCCGGTCACATCCCCGGAGGGAGAAGAGCCATTGAAGGCGGGAAAGATCCGCGGGTCGTCCTGGAATGGATCGCCGCCGTGTTTGCTGGGATCGACATGCTCAGGGGAGGGGCCGGACATCAGCTTTTCGCCGTTGGCCTTGAAGGCCTCGATGGAGATCTTTACAGGCTTGTTGAGCAGCACCTTGTAGGGAACGATCTGGGTTTTCAGGCCGGCTGCCTTGAATTTGTCGGCGACGTAGACGGCGGTCGCGTAGTCCTCCTCGGAACTGGCCCAGTGCGGGGAGGCGGTGAGAGTTTTGAGATGTTCGCCCGCAAGTTTTGCGTCGGGTATAGGCAGGAAGGCTGCATCCCACTTTGACTGCTGGGTGAAGTCGCGGTAGCCGAAGACCTGCGGGGTTTGGGCCGAAGCGGCGAGAGCGGCGAGGAGAAAGGGGCAGGCCAGGATTCGGACAGCGCGCAAAGTTAACCTCTAAGAGATCTTTAGAGGTTAGAGTACAGCATTCCGCGTGGCGCGAAGAGAGGGCTCCACGCCACACGGAACGGAGAATGCGGAGAGACTAGGCGGCGACTGGCTGGCCGCAGAACTTGCAGCGGTGCGCTGCAAGCGGAATATCGGAGAGGCATTCGCCGCAGGCTTTCGTTGCGGGAGGAGTAGCCACTGATGGGTGGAATTTCTTCAGCAGGTATTGCGTCGGAAGCACGAGGAAGAAATAGACGACTGCGGCGATCAACAGGAAATTGACCACAGAGGTGAGGAACTTGCCATACTCAATTACTCCTCCATTGACGTTTCCCACTAGATAATCGAAGTTGGGCTTGCCGATGATCGCGCCGAGCAGAGGATTGATGATATTGGTGGTCAGTGCGCTGACGATGGCCGTAAAAGCCGCACCAATGATGACAGCGACTGCCAGATCCATCACATTGCCGCGGAGAATGAAATCGCGAAAGCCTTTGAGCATGAAGATCTCCCTGAATTTTTTCTAAAGTGACGTACCGGAAATCATCGCGAGTATACGACATGTTCTGATGCAGAACTATGCAGACCGCGTGATCCAGAGAGCATATGGATAAAGAAATAAGAAGAGGATCATGCCGAGCGCCATCAGGTCCATGTAAATCAGAAGCAGGACGCCACCGTGATAGAAGCTCCATCGGGTTCGCATGCAGCGGATGTGATCGATGGTTCCGGCGATGGCCGTAAAGCAGGGAAGAATGAGCCAAAGGGTGGCGCGGTTGCGAGGGAAGTCAGAGAGCAGAACTGCGGCGCCGAGGCTGAGGAGAACCAGGAGAGCTCCGCGAAGAAGCGATCGGTAATGCGGATTGAGAAAACGGTAGATCACCGGGCTGCCTTCTAGGGTAGAAGGTTTTCTAAACCGTGAGGCGATGGGCAGGCCACTGAATAAGTGTGGATGAATCCTCCTATTTCACTTCGAACCCGTTTCGCCGTTTTCAGTTCCTGCGCGGGCACCTCTATGCGGAGATGAGATCGGGTTTGGCCGCGGCCTTCTCGAACATCTCTCGGATGGACTGGTCGTACGGAGCCCGCAGTACGCCGTGCTCGGTGATGATGGCGGTGATGTACTTCGCCGGGGTCGCATCGAAGGCGGGGGCTCCGTCGGGCGTCATCTGCTTGCCGTTCGAGTGCGTGACCTCGGTGGCGGCGCGCTGCTCGATGGGAATCGCGTCGCCATCGGGCGTGTTGACGTCGATGGTCGAGAGCGGGGCGGCGACGTAGAACGGGATGCCGTGCTCCTTGGCGAGGACCGCGACCGAGTAGGTTCCGATCTTGTTGGCGGTATCGCCGTTGGCCGCGATGCGGTCGGCCCCGACGATGACAGCCTGAATGTTGCCCTGGCGCATGAGCGAGCCGGCCATGTTGTCGCAGAGGACGGTGGTGGGAATGTTGTCGTGCAGCAGCTCCCACGCGGTAAGGCGGGCTCCCTGCAGATAGGGCCGAGTCTCGTCGGCGTAGACGTCGATCTTGTGGCCGCGCTCGACGGCGGCGCGGATGACTCCGAGGGCGGTTCCGTAGCCGCAGGTCGCGAGGGCTCCGGCGTTGCAGTGAGTGAGGACGGTGCCTTCCTGCGGGAGAAGTGCGGCTCCATGCGCTCCCATGGATTTGCAGGCGGCGATGTCTTCGTCGTACATCAGCTGCGCTTCCTTGATGAGGGCGGCCTTGATCTCGGGAATCGAGGTGTTGGCGGCGGCGAGTGCGTCGTATTTGTCGCGCATGCGCTGGATGGCCCAGAAGAGATTGACGGCGGTGGGACGCGTCGCGGCGAGGGTGTCGCCGATGGTGGCGACTTCAGCCGAGAGGGTGACGAGGTCGGTGGCCTTCGACTGGCTGACGCCGAGAGCGACTCCCATGGCGGCGGAGACTCCGATGGCGGGAGCGCCGCGGACGATCATGTCGCGGATGACGGTGGCGACCTGGTTGTAGTCCGTCGCGAGGACGTAGGTCTCCTCGAGGGGAAGCTTGGTTTGATCGAGGAAGTTAACGCCGTTGGGGAGCCATTCGAGGGTGGGAATCATGTCTCTTCCAGTTTAGCGCGAATGAATTATCGGATTTCGCCCGATATTGCATGTTGTTAGGATGACTCGCATGAGCTATGACCTTATGGTTTTCGAGCCTGACGCCGCACCCAAATATCACCAGAAATTTCTTGATTGGTATTTTGGGCAAACGAAGTGGTACGAAGGTCATTCTTATAGTGATCCGGCTATTACCTCGCACCGCTTACGCAACTGGTTTCTCGAAATCTCAGATACCTTTCCACCTCTGAATGGAGTTACGGCAGAAGACGAACTTCCGGAGGATGAGGCATCTGCGACGGATTACAGCATTGGGCAGCAGATTATCTATGCTGCGTTCGCATGGTCCAAAGCTGCGAATGCATACGATACGGTTTTCAATCTGTCAGCAAAGCATGGTGTCGGCTTCTTCGACGTCAGTTCTTCCGAAGAAGAAGTCTGGCTTCCAGAGAGTAGTAGTCGGTTGTTTCTTGCCCATCAAAAGAAGCCGGCATCGCTGAAAGACAAGTTGTGGCGACTTTTTACTCCTTAAGGTGAGCTTGAACGGGGTCGATCCAGCGGAGGCGGTTGTCGAGTCCGGCGTTCCAGAAGGCTTCCTGGATGACCTGCTTCGATTCGCTGAAGTGGGTCCAGCCCTCGAAGTGCAGGGGGACGATGGTGGCCTCGGGCATGGCCTTTGCGACTTCGATTCCGTCTTCGGCGGTCATGGTGAGAGGCGCGGGACCTGCGGCCTGCACGCGTGCCGCTCCCATGTTGAGGACGGCCGTCGTTACATTGAACCAGCGGGCTACCTCGGCGACGCCTTCATACCAGACCGTATCTCCCGAGAAGTAGAGGGCGCCTTCGATCCCGCTCTCTTTGGGACTGATGGCGAAGCCGACCACGGGACCGCTGCGGGCTTCACATCCGAACGCGCCGTGACGCGCAGGGGTGGCTGTGATCAGAAAAGGCCGGCCTTCCGGATTTTTGATTTCGATGGTCTGCCATGGGGCGAATCCAATCGCGTTTCCGCCGAGCCGGCCTGCACCTTCCGTGGTGGTGAGGACATGCTTCGCCTGCGACAGCATCTTTCTTCCGGCGTGGTCGAGGTTGTCGAAGTGCTGGTCGTGGCTGAGCAGGATGTAGTCGATCGGACCGAGGGTTTCAACGCTTACCTGCGGGGCGCCGGTCTTGTGCAATGTGGCCGGTGCGCTTCCATAATCGCCACCCGCGGGGTCGAAGGTCGGATCGGTGAGGAAGCGCATGCCGTGATAGTTGATGAGTGCGGTTGGGCCTCCGACGTAGGTGATCTCTGGCTGCGTTTCGCTCATCGCTTATTCTCCTTTGCTCATGGCTGCACTCCTTTGCTCAAGGCTGCTCTCCTTTGAGAGACAGGTGCGCGGCCCGGACGTCGGTTGCGGTGAAGAGGGCGTGAAAGGGGGCGTGGGGGGCGGCGGCTTCGATGTTGGCTCGGCCGCCTTGTTCACGGTCGACCAGGCAGAGCACCCCGATGACGTTCATGCCGGATTCCTTCGTGGCTTCGATGGCGGTGATGGTGGAGCCGCCGGTGGTGCAGACATCGTCGACGATGACGACGTGGGCTCCCAGCTTGTGAAAGCCTTCGAGGCGGCGGCCGGTGCCGTGGGTCTTTTCGGCCTTGCGGACGAGGAAGCCGTGGATGAGCGGGTCGTGCTTATGGTGCAGGTGGTTCCATGCGCTGGCGCTGGCGGTGTTCGAGACCAGAGGGTCGGCTCCCATGGTGAGTCCGCCGACGGCATCGGCGTGGGGGAAGTACTGGCGTATGAGGTCGTACATCAGGAGGCCGGAGAGCCGGCCACCTTCGGCGTGCAGGGTGGTGGTGCGGCAGTCGATGTAGTAGTCGGACTTCTGGCCACTGGCGAGGGTGAAGTCGCCGAGACGGAAGGAGAGGGTTGCGATGAGGTTGAGGAGGTCGATGCGGTTGTCGGACATGGCTTGTGATACTCCCCCGGTATCTTATTTTGCGCAAAGTCTTGATTACAAGATGCTTACCTGCGGACCTCTTTTGCAAAATATTGCATTCAAATGGGTTATTCGTAAAATATTGAAAACAAGTATTTTATTGGGCGTTCGGGTCTTTGAATCTACTGATACCAGTATAGCGGTTGGGGGCGGTGGGATCGGCAGATGGATGTTGCTGATTTGTTTTGAGTTAGGGTGGTTGCGGGGTTGACAGGTTTTTGGTGGTTGCGCTGGGAATTGGATCGCTCCGTCCTTTCCACCCCAGCGAGCTAGCTCGCCGGGGACCCCGGATCTTCGGACTCCGCTCCAGCCTACGGCAGTGCGGTACGCCGCTTTCAGCGGCGGGTTATAAGAGGGCCAAGCCTGAAGGCTTGGCGTACCTAGAAGCAAGGGCCAAGCGGACCCAATGCTAAAGCATACGGCTATCAGGCTTGGCGTACTTAGAAGCTAGGGCTAAGCGAACCCGATGCTAAAGCATTGGGCTACCAGGCTTGGATTAGCTAGAAGCAGGCCAAAGTAGATTTCGATGCTGCGGCATTGCTACCAGGCTTGGCGTAAGTAGAAGCGGGTCGCGGCTGTGCGCGATTGCCCGCTCATTCGAGGCTGTTACGAAACTTCCTTGAAGGGTCTTTCCCGCTGCTTGACGCGTCATCCGTGATGTGTATAGTGTATCGATAGACTAGTACACGTTTGTTGTGATCTTTCGACTAAACCCAGCTTCCGGCATACCGCTCTATCTCCAGCTTATGGAGCAGGTGAAACACGCGGTAGAAACAGGGGCGCTACGAGAGGGGGATCAACTCCCTACTATCCGGAAGGTTGCGGAAGACCTGGTCATGAACCCAAACACCGTGGTCCGTGCGTACAGAGAGTTGGAACACGAAGGGGTCATCGCGCTGAAGCACGGTTCTGGTGCGTACATCAAAGGATCGACAGAAGGCCGAGCCAGCCTGATCCGTAAGGCCCAGGCTGTGGTTGGATCTGCGATTGAACGATTGTTCTCGATGGGACTGACCGAAGAGGAGATACGCAGAGCCTTTGAAAATGAATTAGGGCAGGCTGGGGCAAGACAGGGATCGGTAGCAGGAAGAGAAAGGAAGCTATGACCGACTTCGTCATCGAAACAAGTCAACTCTGTAAGTCTTACAAGGATAAACAAGCATTACGTGGCTTGGATCTGCGGGTGCCCGCTGGAAGTATTTTTGGTTTCCTCGGTCGCAATGGTGCAGGCAAAACTACCACTATAAAAACTCTGATGGGCCTGTTGCGGGCTGACAGCGGCAGTGCCCTGGTGTTTGGAAGCCCAGTCGCCGACGCGGACCACTCGGTAGAGATCCGCCGCCGCATTGGCTTCGTCACGGAAGACAAGGAACTCTATCCGTACATGACGGTGGAGGAGATTATTCGCTTCACTCGTCCGCTCTTCCCCAAATGGCGACACGATCTGGAACGACGCTACCTGGAGATATTCGAGCTTCCGCTGAAGAGCAAGATACCGGACTTATCGAAAGGGATGCGGTCGAAGTTGATGCTCTTGCTGGCCATTTCGCGTGGCGCCGATCTGCTGATCCTGGATGAGCCAACCGATGGGCTCGATCCTGCCGCAATTGAGGATGTGCTGCGCGAACTGGTTACGATCGCCGCCACTTCGGGAACGACCATGTTCTTCTCCTCGCATCATCTGGCGGAGGTTGATCTGATCGCCGATCACATCGGTATTATCGATCGGGGCAGGATGATCGTTTCGGGCTCACTGGATGACATCAAGTCTCGCTACCGAAGGATCCGTGTGGTGCTCGAAAACCCTGATGAGTTAGCGCTGCGATGGGAAGACGGGGTTGAGTCGGTTTACCAAGAAGGACGCGTGGTCTCACTTCTTGCAAGCCAGAACGTAGATGGCATCGTGGAACAGGCGCAGTCCATACCGGGGGCCGTCGTCGAGCGCCACCCGGTGACTCTCAAAGAGATTTTTTTGGAACACGTGAGGAGCAACTGACATGTTCTGGTACAAAGGATGGCTGGAAACCCGTTTCAAGCTATTGTTCCTGGTCGGCTTCGCGACTCTACTCCTGTTCTTCCAGCATTCGGTCCGGAATGCAGCGCCCCCTCCAGGCGGTAGAAACCCGACCCTCGGATTCGTCTTGTTCTCAACTCCTTCGCTTGTCCTGATGCTTTGCGCGATTCTGGGAGGCGCGGGAATCGCCACGCAACCTTCATTTCAGGCGGCGAAAGGTCTCCACGGTTCTATGCTTTTCACTCTCTCGCTACCTGTGAGCAGGCTCCGTTTGCTTGCGATCCGAGCCTGCATCGGATGGTTGGAGGTGGCCGGCGTAGTAGTAGGGCTTTGCTGCGGAATGTGGCTGGTATCCCCTTTATTCAGGGCCATGTCAACGTTCGCCGAAATGATGGCGTATGCGGGAACGCTCATCGCCTGTGCTTCGGCGTTCTATTGTCTTTCTGTGTTGCTGGCTACCTTCCTTGACGACCAGTGGCGTGCTTTGCCGGCCTCCGTCAATATCTTTCATGCCATGCGAGAGGGTTCGCCTCTGCTCGCACACACGGTCCCGTGGACTGCAATGGCCTTCTCGTTCGGCTTAGCCGCAATTCTGTTCTTCGCGGCGACGAAGGTTGTCCAAACCCGCGAATACTAGGTTGGGTTCTGCACGAGCCACACGAATTGAAGAGTTCGATACAGAGAAGTTCGATATGCGCCACGCGCTTGGAATACATCCGAGGCCGTGTTGAGCTCGAGTTGTCAGAGATACGGGGCGAATCAGACCAAACCACCATATTCCTATGGAAGTTCACGCCCATATGCGATTCGAGCTAGTCTTGTCCCATGCTGCCGTCTTTGCTCCTCATGCTCTTCCTGCAACCTGCTGCGGTACAGTCATCTGGCCCTGGCGGCCCGACTTGCGGTGTGTCGGACGCGCAGACCGCCCCACTTCGCAGCAGCGCAGGCTTCACAGCCACGCTCAAGATGCACAGCGAAGATGACCACAGTAAAAATAGTCACCTCTGCGAAGCCGATTACAGCTTGCTGATCTCCCGTCCGGACGGTTTGGCCAATCCGCCTTTCAACGTTTTGGGCGACGATGGCGATTGGGACCGGCCCATAGCCTTCCGGGTCGACGGATTCTCTCGGGATGGCCACCATGTGTTCGTCTTCATCCTAGACGGTGCCTACCCTGGCTCGATCTACACGATGGATTACGACATGAGTTCAGGCTCCAGATCGAGAGACGTCTCTCTCGATCGACATTTCACGCGCCGCCTCAGCCGAGCCTGTGCCGCAACGCTGCACATCGCTGGAATTTCTCCTAAAGGCCTTATGGTCCTCGGATCCCCTGCAAAGGATGGGTGCCCCTGCGCGGAACTGTGGCAGCTTCGGCCGAATAAATATAAAGGTAGCCTGACAGGCGGCCTGGTACTTCCTGAGTACCCTGAGAGACTATCGTCCGACTCCGGGATCGTCGCACTCGACCCGGGCAGCCCAGTGCAGCCCTGATGGGCCAAACCCAACAAGGCTGAGACCATGGGTTTTGCTCAGGGGTGAGACGGATTCCGCTTTTGCCATGGTGGCGGCACGGGCGAAATACAGGGATTCCCATTTCGACTTCGTTCAGGGAAGGCAGGTTCTGGCGCGGTCGAGCAGGAGCGTACGTTCGCGTGCGTTGCGGGTGAGAGTTGCGGCGCGCTCGAACTCGGTGCGGGCTTCCTGGTGACGCCCGAGCTTGCGAAGAAGGTCTCCGCGAACGCTGGGAAGAAGATGGTAGCCCTTGAGGGTGGGCTCTTCGGTGAGGGCGTCGATGAGGGGAAGGGCTGTGGCGGGGCCGGAGGCCATGGAGATGGCGACGGCGCGGTTGAGCTCGATGATGGGGGATGGCGTGAGCCGGACGAGCTGGGCGTAGAGGGAAGCGATCTGGTGCCAGTCGGTGGCATCGGGGACGTTGGCGCGGGCATGGCAGGCGGCGATGGCGGCCTGGAGGGTGTAGGTGCCGGGGTTGGCATCCGATGGTTCGACTCTTTGCGATGAGGCACTGGGACCCTGCAAACCCACCTTAGCCTCGCGTCGACTGGCGTCGTCACGAGCCGAAGATGGGACACCCGGTTTGGTGGCGGGATGAGTGTCCTGGTAGAGAAGCGGATCCCTCCGCTTCGCGCTGCGCGCTTCGGTCGGGATGACAATTTGATCAGAAGATGCTGGTTGGGAGAGGAGTCTTTGGGCGTGATCAAGTGCGGCGAGGCCTCGGCCGATGAGGATCTGGTCCCAGCGGGAGCGATCCTGGTCGAGGAGAAGGATGGGCTCGCCGGTGGGACCGACGCGGGCGTTGAGGCGGGAGGCCTGAATCTCCATGAGAGCGACGAGGCCGTGGACCTCGGGCTCGTCGGGGACGAGTTCGGCGAGGATGCGGCCGAGGCGGAGAGCGTCTTCGCAGAGGGCGGGGCGGGTCCAGTCGTCGCCGGCGGTGGCGGAGTAGCCCTCGTTGAAGATGAGGTAAATGACCTGGAGGACGGAGGCGAGGCGAGCGGTGAACTCGTCGCCGAGGGGGAGCTCGAAGGGGATGCGGGCTTCGGAGAGGGTGCGTTTGGCGCGGACGATGCGC
>Ga0193743_1000349_pt1 | contig 36302 bp, 29 predicted proteins | sample L2c2metaG_FD_143038 | JGI IMG/M metagenome (GOLD analysis project Ga0193743, IMG submission 143038) | Soil microbial communities from a riparian zone of the East river system, Colorado, United States - L2c2 | ecosystem: Environmental > Terrestrial > Soil > Riparian zone | place: USA: East River... | reverse complement strand
GTATCAAGGCACCGCGACCGTGGAGCTGGAAGGCGGGGACAGCGCGGATCTGAAGGAGATTTGCCGGCGGTTCGGGTTGATTTTGTCCAGGGGGTTGACTGCGTAGGCGGCGGATAGCTGTTGGGTCGCTTACGCTCGATGCCGTTTACTTAGGGAAATTCGTGAGTGACCGGGCATCGTGGTCGCTGACGCTTCCGGCTTGGAGTCAATGGTTTGGACTGTTTGAAGAGTGACGCCGACTATCAGTTTCATTCTTAAGTAAATGACATTGCGCTTAGGCTTCCTGCTCCGTGTGAGTGTTAGCTGCCATATGGAAGGCGGCGTTGTTCGCTGATTGCTTTCGGGCTAACAGCGGCTCGGTTTCTGGATTTGAAAATACGAAGCCATTTTGTTGGGCGGCGGCTTTGAGCTGGCGTTCGCGCTCCGCTTTTTCCCTTTGGTGGCGCTCCTGTTGCAGGCCGCGGAGTTCGGCGGAGTCTTTGGCGGCCCGGCGTGATAGGCGCGCTTCCTGCAGTTGGAGTCCGCGGATCTGCTTTTCGTAGGTGAGGAAGGTATGGACGTCTATCAGCGATTCGCGGAGATCGGGGTTGTGTCCGGCGAATTGCTCAGCGAATTCGATGCGGCCTCTGGCGAAGATGGCCATTTCCAGAGCGAGGGTGCGGCGGGCGCGCCAGGTGGTCTCGGCTAGCGTTTGGACGAGATTGGATTCCTGCAGGCCGACGGGCTGGAATTCGTTTTGGTAGGCGTGGAGGAGTTGGGCGTAGGGCGCGGCATCGGCGGCGGGGAGCAGCGCGGCGTAACCGGTTAGCGGGGACGTGACGGCGGTTAGGTGGGCGTTGGCCGCCGCGGCGGACGGGATTGCGGGCGCGGGCGATTTTGTTGGGGTTTCGGCTGGTGCTTCTGTTTCTTCTGTTGGGAATTGGTTTTCGGTGGCCGGATCTTCGTGGCGGAAGTCGGCGGCAGTGGGTTGGGGGGCGGTTTTGCGGGATAGTTTGCTGGCTCTGCGCTCAGCAGCGCGGCGGATGGCACGTGGGGTCATATTTTCCTCTCTTTGCTTTCAATGAAAATGGCCCACGGACAGGTGTGAGCCTGTACGTGAGCCTGCTGGAGCGTAGCATGCTGGAATTGGGGGAAATTGTAAAGTTGCTGGTAAAGGCTTTGGATTCAGTGGAAGATTTTTTTTGAGATCTGTGACTGGGAGATTGCGGATGTTCTAAAAAGGGTTCGGTACGGGGACGGCTGCGTCGAGTTGGCCGGGAGGAAGATCTTTGGTTGTGACTTTAGGGAGGGCTTGATATTCCGCGGCGATTCCCTCCCCTGGCGGCGAGCATTGACGATCAGAAATCTCATATTGACTGTGGGAGAGGCATCTCCCGTTCCATTGCGGTAGCGGCGGCAAACTGCAGGCACTCGCGAATATCTTCCGTTTGCAGGTCCGGATATTCGGAAAGTATCTCGTGCTCCGCCAGGCCGCCTGCGAGAGTGCCTGACGCTTGCGTACGTTTCACTCTGGATTGAGCAGGGATTTCGGTGTTTTGTTGTTCATGAGCACTTATAACCTGGCGAGGATGCGTCAGGAGCGCCGACCCAGTTTGCCATACTTTTTAGGGCGCTTTCGTTCCTAATCTTTCGAGCGGGAACCATTTGGAAGAGTGATCGACCGGTAGAAATCTAGCACCTGACCGCTCGATAGAATTCTCGGACCGGTCATGCTAACCGACGATTACTGATCCGACTTACATAGTCGAGGCTGCGGCTGGTCAAAATTTTCTTCAGTGCAACCCCTCAAGAGCAGGTCGGCGACACAGCTCAAACCAGCGTTACCAACACGCCGCATGGGCGAATTTCCTGGACCGCCGTATCGACCGAACTAAACGTCGTGACGAGAATGCTGCCGTTTGGTGAACAACTGTTTGACTTTGCCTTCGAATGTCCATGTCGAAATTCTCTTCTGCTCATTCTCGAGACCGACTAAATGTTCCCAGTAGTCTCTACGGTGAGCTTTGTTCGGAGATTCCATCATGTCTTCCATGATTGCCGCTAAGCACTGAAGCGAATGCTTTCTTCGGTAGAGCTCCACCACCGTATGGTCTGCCAGTTCTCGCGTAATATCTTGGTTTACAGCTGTGTTCTCTCGATTAAGAGCAACACACCACTGTCCATGCGCTAACTTATTCCTGATCAAACTGGGATCGAAAATAGATTGCTCTATTAGACTCGATAACTTTTGTACAACATTCGGCTGATGATTGTGCTTTGCACCTTCAACTCGTCGAATAGCAAGCCTCGCACATTTCAGCCACCCAAACCTCACTCCGTCTGCGGCGATCGCGTCCTTGATCTGTTTTATTTCGTCAATTCGCAGTCCGTGAGGCGTGTGTATCAGCTTAGAGAAAACTGCCTCAGAGAGTGCGCAGTAGAGCAACGCCAGAAGCTTTGTATTAATCTCGACGGCCTTTTGGTTCTTTTGAAGAATAAACGAATTGATTTGCCGATTCACATGCCTCCAGGCCTGCTCCAACTCACGGACATTGCATGTTTGAGCCTGGAAAATACGCAGGCGTTGTTGCTCTTCCATACGAAGCGCTCTCGAGACGTGAGCAAAGAGCACTGCTATCAATGCTCTTTGCTCACCCGGAATCGAACCGGGATCTTCTCCTCGCGGAAATGTCTTACCAAATTAGACTAGGAGCCCAAATGCATTAAATCATACCTGTCCAATGTTTGGCTATCAAGCAGGTTGCTTGTCCGATTCGTGTCGTCTCGCAGAACCGCGTGCGATATGGACCTCCAGCTATGTTCACCTGCCCCTTCGCCGTAAATCGCGCATCCCATAACTTGAGAACCGTTGGCTTGGCCACACACGCCCAAAGAGAAGGAACGCCGACGATATGGTCAAGTGGATTTGTTTGCTCTATACTGCGCCGTTACCCGCGAGTGATCCCGAGACAGGGTCAAATTACGACGAGCGCGTTCTACGGCCAAGTGAGGTGACCTTCTAATCGCCGCCTTGAAGGGACGTCCGTTTAAGCTCGAAGTAGTCGGGTATCGGGGAGTCATGCGTCGGCTTCCACCGGAATATAAGAGCACAGCGGCAAGCAGGTGGGCGGGCATTGCCGATTACAGATCCTGCGGACTCAACCGCAGCCGATAGAATGAAGGATGCTTTACAGCGTCTCAGATCGAGGGGGAAAATGCCTGTAACGGTTGTTGTAGGGGGCCAATTTGGGTCTGAAGGCAAAGGCAAGATCACGTCGTATCTCGCGTTGAACGACGATGCGTCGATAGTTGTGAGATGTGGGGGCCCAAACGCCGGGCATACTGTCGTTTGGAACAATGAAAAGCGCGCACTTCGGCAAGTCCCGGCGGGATTCATCAATTCGCGAACACGCTTACTCCTCGCGGCTGGTGCCATCGTAGATCCGGAACTGTTGCACCGAGAGGTCGATGATCTAGCTGTTCAGCACCGAATAGGCGTGGACCGGAGTGCAGCCATCCTCGAGAATTTAGACGCGGATAACGAAGTGAGATCCGATCTGCTTGAACGACTAGGTTCAACGCTGTCCGGCACCGGTTCAGTTACCAGCCGGAAGGTGCTCCGGGATCCAAAGCTTAGGCTTGCACGCGAGGAGCCTACCATCGCAAGTTGGATAACTGACGTTTCGCAAGAGGCTAACGCTGCGATCGACGGAGGCGAACTGGTAATCATTGAAGGAACACAAGGCTTTGGTCTGTCGCTTCACCATGGAAGTCAGTATCCGTTCGCAACTAGTCGTGACACTTCAGCTGCTTCGTTTCTCGGCGAAGCAGGGCTAAGCCCGCTCACCGTAACAGACATTATCTTAGTACTTCGAACCTTCCCAATCCGTGTTGCAGGAAATTCCGGGCCACTGGAAGAAGAACTCACCTGGACAGAACTGAGACAGATAAGCGGATATCCACACGAAATTGCCGAGACGACGACTGTAACTGGCCGGTTGCGTCGCGTCGCGAGATTCAGTTTTGACGTTGTTGAGCGGGCCGTTCGTGTAAACCGCCCTACACACCTCGCTATACACGGTCTTGATTACCTCACCTACCAAGACTTCGGAAAGACATCTTTTGAAAGTCTCAGCAAACTGTCACGCGCATTTATTGACAGTGTCGAAGGTCGCCTAAATGTGCCTGCAACGTTCCTGTTTACCGGACCAGCAAATGAGTCGATAATCGACCGGCGCCTACAAGTAGCAGAATCTGCCGAAATCCATTGTGGGCATCACAGGAGAACGGCGTGAGTCCCAATCAGCGCACAGACATATCGGAGGCGGTCGCACAACAGTTGATGTTTGCTGACCCGGACCCGCAACAAAGGGGAATGCTGCTTTCCGACCGAATCAGATTTTATGTCGAGAATCTGAATATGATTTCGCCGTTCTACGAACAGCACCTTCGCCCTGCAAGTTATGAGCTCACGCTTGGTTCAGAGTACTTATTCAATTCGGATACGAGTAGGCCCGGTTCTATTCAGAAGCTAGAGAGGAGCGAAGAACTCCTTATTCCACCCAATTCCATAGTGTTCGTTAGCACGGAAGAAAAGCTTACCTTGCCGTTCTACATCGCAGCCCGGTTCAATGTCAAAGTCAATCTTGTCTACGAAGGTCTTCTGCTAGGAACGGGGCCACAAGTCGATCCAGGTTTTCGGGGACGACTCTCATGCCCTCTGCATAACATATCGAGCCAAGAGATCAGGCTTCGCACGGGGCAGAGCTTCGCAATTATAGATTTTGAGAAGACGACCGCTTTTGCGGAGGCTGAAGCCAACCTAAGCGATCACTCAACTGACCAGCTTCGAAAGCTGGGTGCCGCTGGAAAACTGCGAGGTTTTCAAGGGTATTCTTGTCTGACATATCCTTTAGATCGCCTAGATCGGGAGGTCATAATAGGGCTGCTTCCCCGGAATAAGTCGGTGTCGAGTTCTCTTGCTGGATTGTTAGATCGAGTTTCACGGGCTGAGAATACCGTAAAGGCAGAACAGACAAAGATCGATTCGGAAATAAGACGATTCAACATAGCTTTGATCTTTACCCTCATCACAGTGGTGTTGTCGATCAGTTCGTTCTTCTGGCAGGCAGTCAACTGGGGCAGATCTCTACGGGATGATGCCAAGTCGGCAGTTAACGAGGTGAGGACATCGCCTGCTGACTACAAAGAGCTTCGCGATCGAGTCGTAGCGCTTGAGGCAGAAATCAAGGAATTACGCGCTGCTCAAACAGTCAGCAGTCCTGCGGCGCGTGCTCCAAAATAGGAGCGTAGAGTTCGAAATGGTTATCCCGACACCAAACCGTATTCTGGAACGCCAGCGATCGATTGCGAAGCTGTTGGACGTGTTTTGGGCAACAGACGACAATAAAGGCTCGAACCGATTGACGTCGAAAAATAAGTGTCCATGCCTCTGCGGCGCTCGACATTTGAAGTAGTAAACGCAGCCTTTGGTCTACCTGAACTCTGATTCCCCCCTTTTCTCGAGTCTGGTGATGGTATATGACTACACTCTGGCCTCGGCTCACGTAATCAGTTATTTCTTCCAGAAACACGTACTTCACTGAATGACGGTCACTGGCCCGTACATTCTTAACCGCAATCCCATTGTCCGGGTCGACAAACACCAAGTCTGCTTCGGAAACTGCGTCCAATGCACTTCGATGCCAAGCCGCTCGACTCCTGGCTCGCACCATCGGAAGAGGTCGCTTTCCCTCCTCCAGCGAACAGATTGGCTCTGAGTAGTAGACCGCGTTAACGGGAAGTAGTCCGGCAGCTTTGACTGTGTGAACTGAACGATTTGAACGTCGCAGCTCAGCAAGGGCGTCATGGAGCCATGGATCACAATGCCTCAGATGTTCGTAGTTCACTCGGCTCCCGTCTCGGTTGTCCTCCTCGCTTGTGTTCAGATACCAAACAACGCCTAAACGAAGGTTCTCTCCGGCTAGCGCTTTGAGAAGCGCATATTTCCCGAAGTCGCCGATGTCACCTGCATATCGGTTCTGCATGAATGTAGGAAGGGTCTACGTACATTTTAGACGTGCAAACATCTCGACCGCACAGATGTGTCTGCAAATCGACTTGGCCTCGTAATCGGCATGTCGGAAAGTGAATTGGATGGGTACCCCGAAGTCGGCTTGTGACCGCCGTTGCGGCCAAAAGTCACTGGCCGTGTAACGCGCTAGTCGTAGAACCAATTCGACATCGCCCGGCCGATTAAAAAGCGTCAAACAAAGTTGTGACCGCTCCGGTGCGCAAGCGGATAGGTAGCAAACCCTTCCTGGGAGATCGGTAATAGTTCGAAAAGGCGCTGGTGAGATGCTTGATGAACGGCTGCTGATTCCCCGGTCAGCGATTAGACAGCATGTTAGCTTGGTCCTCAAGACTTGACATGAAACCCCTCTTGCTTGCGATGATTCTCGGTGTTCACGCGATGGCCCAGGCGCCGAGCGTTGATTTTGAAAAGCAGAAAGCCGAAATTCTCGATCGCTACCGGACGCTGATTCAGATCAATACCAGCAGCCCGCCGGGCAACGAGACGAAGGCGGTCGAGTACATCCGGAAGGTGCTGGAGGCGGACGGCATCCCGACGCAGACGTTTGCGCTCGATCCGAACCGTGCCAATATTGTTGCCCGGTTGAAAGGGAACGGCAGCAAACGGCCGCTGCTGATTCTTGCCCATACCGATGTGGTTCCGGTGCAGCGGGAGAAGTGGCCGGTGGATCCGTTTGGGGCAATCCTCAAGGACGGATATGTTTGGGGGCGCGGGTCTACGGACGATAAGCCGATTCTTACCTCGGTGCTCATGACCATGCTGCTGTTGAAGCGCACGGGCGCGGTGCTGGATCGCGATGTGATTTTTCTGGCGGAATCGGGCGAAGAGGCCGATCCTGCCGGAGTGGGGATCAACTTTATGGTGGGGCAGCATTTCAAGGAGATTGAGGCCGAGTTTGCGATCACGGAAGGCGGTGGGGCGACGATTGAGAACGGGCGCGTGACGGCGGTCACTATCGGCACGGCGGAAAAGTTGCCCGCGCGCGTGCGACTGGTGGCGAACGGGACGTCGGGGCATGGGTCGGTGCCGAGGCTGGACAATGCTTTGGTCCATCTGGGCGGCGCGGTCCAGAAGGTGGGTACTTGGGAAACGCCGATGCGCCTTAACGACACGACTCGCTCTTACTTCGAAAAACTGGCTCAGATGAGCCCGCCGGAGAAGGCCGCCCAGTATAACGGATTATTGCGTTCCGCCACGGCGCAGGCGGCTGACCGGTACCTGGCGGCCAACGAGCCCAGGAGATATTCGATGCTGCATACTTCCGTGGTGCCCACCATCCTAAAAGCGGGCGTGGGCCCGAACGTCATTCCTTCCGAAGCCGAAGCGACCCTGGACATTCGCGCGGTGCCGGGGGAAGATCTTCCGGCGTTCTTCGAAGAGATGAAGCGGGTGATTGGAGATCCGGCCGTGAAGATCGTGCCGATCCCGATGACGCGCCCGGCCTCTCCGGCGTCCGGCCTCGATACGGAAGTGTATAAAGCGCTGGAGCGCGCGGCGAAGCGGATGTATCCGCAAGCGACGGTTCTGCCGACCATGTCCACCGGGGCAAGCGATATGGCGCAGTTGCGAGCGAAAGGAATCCCGAGTTATGGGATCGGCCCGGCGGCTACAGAGGTTGACTCGACCAATTACGGCGCCCACAGCGATGTGGAGCGATTGCGCGAGTCTTCGCTTTATCAGTTGGTGGAATTTACCTGGAATGCCGTCGCCGACGTGAGCGTACATCGCTAGGCTGCTTGGGTTGGCGTATCATTAGATCGCCGCAGGCACGCATCGGCTTAAACCCATTCTGCGGCGGGAGCAGGGGTAGAAAGATGAAGCTTGCGCGTGTCGTTGGCCGTCGAATCCGTAGCAAGCGGCTGTCGTGAAATCCTTACTCAAAGCGCGGCGGAAATGGCGGGAAGCGCGCATGTTCGCGCGTACGATGGCGGAGCCGGCAGCGCCGATTCTGGCGCAAATCATTCCGATCCGGCGCTGCAATCTTGCCTGTACGTATTGCAACGAATTCGATAAGGATTCGCCGCCCGTGCCGGCGGACGAAATGCTGCGGCGAATCGACAAGCTTTGCGAGTTGGGCACGGGCATCATTACGTTCAGCGGCGGCGAGCCCACGCTGCATCCCGATCTCGATCTGCTGATTCAGCGCGCCAGGCGGGGTGGAGCGATTGTGACCATCATCACCAACGGTTACCTGCTTACTCCCGACCGCATCAAGAAACTGAACGCGTCAGGCCTGGATTACCTGCAGATCAGCATTGACAATGTGCAGCCTGACGAAGTGTCGAAGAAGAGTTTGAAGGTGCTGGACCGCAAGCTGCAGTGGCTCGCCGAATACGCCGAGTTCGATATTACGATCAACTCGGTTTTGGGCGGTGGAATTCCGCAATCGGAGGACGCGTTCCAGATCGCCGCGAGAGCGCGTGAGCTTGGCTTTACGAGTACGGTGGGCGTGCTGCACGACAGCTCGGGGCAATTGAAGGCGCTTAGCTCCAATCAAGGCGATGTCTACGAGCGGATTCTGAAGCTTGGGGCGGGGCTGTTTTCGTTTGCGCATCATGACGGATTCCAGCGCAATATTGTTCGAGCGCTCCCGAATCAATGGCATTGTCCGGCGGGCGGGCGGTTCCTTTATGTCTGCGAAGACGGGTTGGTTCATTACTGCTCGCAGCAGCGCGGACATCCGGCAATCCCGCTGGCGCAATACACGCGCGAGGACATACTGCGCGAGGGCGCAAAACCGAAAGGCTGCGCGCCGTTTTGCACCATCTCCTGCGTGCACCAAACGGCGATGCTGGACAGCTTTCGCACGCAGCCGCGCGCCACTTTGAACGGCATCATCCAAAGACGCAAGGAGCGTGAGGCGAACTGGCAGCCCCCCGCTTCGCTGCGCATGCTGGAATGGATGTTCCTGCGGGATTCGCGGACGCGGGATGTGTTTGGTTCTTTTGCACTGCGGCTTTTCGGGTTGAAGCGGGGGCGCGGCGTGTCTCGTGCTGACCGGTTGTGAATGCGTTTGCCCTTGTAACGCGGCGGCAAGTCACCTTGGACTTGTAAATGCAGCCGTCCGGAACACGCTAACCGAGTATAACCAGGTCTATGCCGCTACGCAGACCGGTAGAGCTTCGAGCGCCCGATCAATCTCGGCTTCTAGGCATCCAGGGGCCGTCGGAGTCTCTAATACAAGTGGGACGTCTACGGGTATTAAGTGAGCCATTTCGCGGAAGGCCTGTATCGAAGTGTACGACAGGACATCATGCTTGCTGCGGGTGTTTACCTCACTCACATGTACCTGCCGAAGCTTCTCGGCGAAAGTGGTCAAGAGCAGGTAAGCTTCTGTCATGGTGCTGTCAAATTGTCGGGCGTGACCGATATCGAAACAGAATAATGCTTCGGGAAGCAGATCAAACACTCTGCACAACTCGTCAGCGGAGCGCCCAATCGCCTTACGTTTGTCCATATTCTCTAGACACAATGCTCGACCTAGTGAACACCACGCAGTATGGTCATGAATTGCATCCGGATGAACTATAACGGGCCAACCTCTTTCTGCCACAGCTACTAAGGTGTCCACGATGTTTGGTTCTTGTTCTCGCCGAAAGTGACTTGGTGCGTGGACCGAGATATATTTAAACTGCGTAAGATCAAGTGCATCTATTGCGGACACCAGCGGTAAAAGTTCGACGTCACGTAAGGCAGATAGCTCCACTACGTCAATCTTGGTGCAACGCAGTATCGTCAACGCGCTTCTGAAGTCGGCGTATGCTAGGGCTCCAGTGGAAAAACCGATCGGTCTCATTAAAAAACTCCGTAGACTTTTGTCAACTCAAATAGGCCAGATTCGACATCGAAGAACAAATCAAGCACACCATCGCGAAACCGGTGGCTGATTTGTCGAAGGTGCTGATAGATGGGGTCGTCATCTTGCTGGGCGGGCAATAACGCCTCTAAGCGTTTGCGGTTGTCGTCGTCAGCTAGCACACCCAGAAACGCATCATAGGCATTTAGAATACTAGAGGCAGTAGGGTGTAGATGCGGATAGCGCAGAAGAACGCCAGACAAAATTTCTAGGGGGGTTCGCTGCAACGTGTCACGAAAAAAAACAGTTGCTTGCCGTTTAGCATCAGCGTCGTCGAACAGAGCGTTCCTCTCCTCTACCCCGAGTTCTAGATGACACCCGAAACATGCGAGCAAACCTGAAACGTAGATCAGTTTGCGCGACATTCGAAGCTTGATGTTTCGGATAGCAATACCTTTTTGATCTCGAGTACGACGCTTGTAGGCAAAATCAACGGCCATTGTGCGCCAATACCGCGCGAAGTCGTTGAGCAGAAATCGAGGCACACGGTACTTAGCATCCTTTGAAACGAAACGGGAATCTTCGAGGATGTATCGGTCCAGAATATGATTGCGAACTCTGTCGTAGGCTTCTCGCCGGCCAACTACCGTCGACTCCAGCAGCATCAATATGCGTTGCGTCGTGTTCCTGTTTGTATCATCCTCGCCGCCAATCAGATGCACGAGCGAATGGCTCCAGGCCATGCTCCCAAAAGTGGCTTCTGGACCGGGATCTTTCTCACTGCAAGTCTTAACAATCTCCCGGATATTCTTTGCAAGATTCAGATGCTGCGTATCGGCAAAGCCATCAATCAATAACGTCCAGTCAATGTCACTACCATTCGTGAATTCATCGCGAGCTAAAGAGCCGAAAACAACGATGCTCGTATCCTCTGAATCCTTGCCCGCCAATGCGTTCCTTAGCTCGCCGCGTTTCGCCGAAGCGCGTTCTCTCGCTGAAACTAGGTTGGGCCAATTGGCAGCGTGCTTGCGTTGAAGTGCCTGGAGGTAGGACTCGGGCTCGTACATTGGCAGCTGATTCATTCCTCTGGCGTGTTCGGACCTAGGATAGCAATCTAAACTCCCGTCCTTCCGGCTTCGAAAATTATTGCGAGGGATCGAGATCTCCGAGGACCATGTTTCATTCCTAAAACCTGGCTAGTTCGACATGCATCGCCGTAAACGCCCGCGCGACGGCGAGTCCACACGTCCGTAGAGTCGGCATCACTACCGCGCCTTTGGGCCGCATTCGTGCCATTGAAAGGCAAGAACGGACCATGGCATCCATTTCTTGTTAAGTAAGCGGCATTGCAGTTAAGGTTTCCCGCTCGGTTCAGTGGTCGGTGCGTATGGGCGAATCACCACGAAGTGCTATTGGCGTTTTGATAGATCCCGGATCATGATGTCGCGGAATTTCATGTTGCCGCGGCCGCCTGCATGTAGTTGCAGCGCCAGGGGACCGTCGAACGATTTTGGCGTGGGATCGGTGAAGTCGACCATCTGGACTCCGTTCAAGCGGGCGCGGTAGCGGTTGCCTACTACTTCGAGCAAATATTCGTTCCATTCGCCTAGGCGGACAACGGTTTCATTCTCCGGCGCGGGCCATACGATCCACTTGCGTCCATCGCCATAAATGCCGGCGGTATGTTTGCCCACCGTGCAATCTACTTCAAACTGAAGCCCCTGCGTGATCTCGGCGGTGCCGGGCTTGAAAGCCGTGTGGAAAAACACGCCGCTGTTGCCGTCGCCTTCACAGCGGAACTTGAGTGAGAGTTGAAAATCCTGATAGGCTTTTTCGGTTTGCAGATAGCCGTAGTCTTTGGTGAGGCCTTTGCCGTGAATGATTCCGTCTTCGACTGTCCAGCTTTCCTGGCCGATCTTGACCCAGCCGTTCAAATCCTGGCCGTTGAATAGGGAAATCCAATCTTGACCGGGCAATTTGGGGTTGCCGCTTTGTGAATAGGCAAGCATGGCAATCAAAGGAAGCGCAAGCAGCGCAGCGAATCGGGAGTTACTTCTCATCCTTTTGAGACTACTACGTGCTATACATGGCGGATTGAGATTCAAAACAAGAGTTTTCCTGGCAGTGCTATTTGGAAGCCTGGCGGCGCAGGCGCAGGACGCGCATCAGGGCTGGCGTGATTATGGCGGCGCATCGGACTCGGCGCAGTATTCTGCCCTGAGCCAGATCAACCGCTCGAACGTGAAGAACCTGAAGATTGCCTGGACTTATCCGACGGGTGACAAGAACCGCTATTTCTTCAATCCGATTGCGGCGCACGGATTGTTATATGTGCTGGCGAAGAATAACTCCATTGTGGCGTTGGAACCAGCTAGTGGCAAAGAAGTATGGGTGCACGCCACAGACCCGAATAGTAAGCTGCTTACTAACCGGGGCATGAATTACTGGGAATCAGCCGACGGCGCGGACAGACGTCTCTTGTTTTCGCAAGACAACTTTCTGCAGGCGGTGGATGCGCGTACCGGGAAGAGCATCACCAGCTTCGGCAAGCACGGGAAAGTGGATCTGCGCGAGGGATTGGGCCGGGATCCGGAGGGCATTGTCCTGGTGCAGTCCACGACACCGGGCCGTGTTTTCGAAAATCTGATCATCGTTGGTTCGGCGACCAACCAGGAATACGAATCCGCTCCGGGAGACATTCGCGCGTACGATACGCGCACCGGCGCGCTGGTGTGGACGTTTCACACCATTCCGCATCCGGGTGAATTCGGGTATGAGACCTGGCCCAAGGATGCGTGGAAAACCATTGGAGGCGCGAATGCTTGGGGAGAAATGTCCATTGATGAAAAGCGGGCGATTGTCTACGTGCCGACGGGCAGCCCGAAGTACAACTTCTATGGAGCGAATCGGAAAGGCGCGAACTTGTTCGGCGATTCCCTGCTGGCGCTGGATGCGCGCACAGGCAAACGCATCTGGCACTTTCAGATGGTGCATCACGACATCTGGGACTATGACCCCACCACCGGGCCGAAACTGCTGACGCTGCAGCATAACGGGAAGGCCGTGGATGCCGTGGCCGTAGCCACTAAAGACGGCTTTTTGTGGGTATTCAACCGCGTGACGGGCGAGCCGTTTTGGCCGATTGAGGAGCGTGCGGTACCGAAGTCCGATATGCCGGGCGAAGAGACATGGCCGACTCAGCCGTTTCCGACGAATCCGCCGCCGTTCGCTCGCCAGAAATTTACAGCGGACGATTTGAGCCCGTTCATTCCCACGCCTGAAGAGCGGGCGCGGATTAAAGATGAAATGAAAAGCGCGCGTAACGAAGGGCTATTTACGCCACCCGGTTTGCGCAACACGGTGCAGATGCCAGGCAACAACGGCGGGGCGAATTGGGGTTCGACCGCGGCGGACCCGACCAACGGCACTATCTACGTCGGTTCGAAAGATTTGCCTGCGATGCTGAAGCTGATTCCGGAGGAAGAACTGCAAATACCGCATGGCTCGCTCGAGGTGCAGGGGTTGGCCGTCTACCGCGCGAAATGCCAGTTGTGCCATCACGCCGATATGCGGGGGCAACCGCCGGCGGTGCCTGCGCTGGTCCATATTGGAGCGAAGCTCAATCAGGAGCAAGTGCGCACGATGGTGACGCACGGCAAAGGTCTGATGCCGGCGTTCAATCAGCTATCGACAGAGGACCTGAACCGGTTAACCGCGTTTCTCTTTAGCAGCGCACCGGCGGAGGCTTTGCAATCTGCTGCCGCGAATGAAAAGAACGTTCCAGCGAAACCGGCTGCGCGATACCGAAGCGGGTTCGGGTTCATGCTGACCTCCGACGGACTATCGCCTATTGCTCCGCCTTGGACTTCTTTAACTGCCTATGATTTGAACAAGGGCACGATTAAGTGGAAAATCCCGCTGGGTGATGTTCCGGAATTGGCGGCGAAGGGAATCAAGAATACCGGAACGCATTATCCGAAGTTTGGACCGGTTGTGACCGCGGGCGGTTTGATTTTTACCGGGACACGCGACCGCAAGGTGCGGGCGCTGGATGAAGAGACGGGCAAAACGCTTTGGGAGACCGAGGTGGGCGCGGCCATGGAAGGGATTCCGGCTGTGTTCGAGGTGAACGGCCGCGAGTACATTGTTTTTTGCGCAGCGGCACAGGCGGAGATCGATGCGCCGGGGGCGAAAACGCCGCGGGTTCCGGATGTGACGCACCGGGCGTATGTTGCCTTTGCGCTGCCCAATTAGAAGATGCCGGAGCTTCCAGACATCGCGGCCTACCTTAGCGCGTTGGAGCCGCGCGTGGTGGGGAAGCCTCTGGAACGCATCAGGATTGCTAGCGCCTTTCTGCTCCGGACGATAGAACCGCCCGTGGCCAGCGTGGAAGGCCGCACCGTTCACGAATTGCGGCGCGTTGGGAAACGAATCGCGATCGGCATGGAGGGCGGCCTTTGGGTGGTGCTTCACTTGATGATCGCCGGCCGTCTGCATTGGCGGGCGCCGCAAGTCAAACTCGCGGGCCGTCAGAACCTGGCGGCGTTTGACTTTCCCGAAGGTTCGCTTACGCTCACGGAAGCCGGGACCAAGCGCCGCGCGTCGCTGCACATCCTGAGCGGCGAAGAGGGTTTGCGTTCCGTGGACCCCGGAGGGATTGATGTTTTCACTGCTGACATCGATCAGTTCCGTTCGGCTCTTACGGTAGAGAACCATACGCTGAAGCGGGCGCTCACCGACCCGCGCGTGCTGAGCGGCATTGGCAACTCGTATTCGGATGAGATTCTGCATGCCGCGCAGTTATCGCCGATCGCGCAGACGCAGAAGCTGAAGGCGGAGGAATGGGAGCGGCTTTTCCACGCCACTCGCGGCACGCTGGAGTTGTGGACAACGCGTTTGCGGGCCGAGGCAGCGGATCGTTTTCCCGAGAGGGTCACGGCCTTTCGAGAAGATATGGCGGCACATGGACGCTATGGGGAGCCGTGCCCCCGATGCGGCGAAAAGATCCAGCGCATTCGCTATGCCGACAATGAGACGGACTACTGCCCCCGGTGCCAGACCGGCGGGAAGATACTCGCCGATCGTGGATTATCGCGGCTATTGGGCAAGGACTGGCCGCGCACGTTGGACGAGTTAGAAGCATTGAAGCGGCGATAATTCGCTGGTCTGCTAGCTTTGGATTTTCGGATGATTTCTTTCTCGAATATTCACAAACAGTACGGCAGGCAGTTGATCTTCGTCGATGCTTCCTTTCAGCTCAACCCAGGAGAGAAAATCGGCCTGGTGGGTCCTAACGGCGCGGGCAAAACAACGCTGTTCCGCATGGTTGTAGGCGAGGAACTGCCGGATGAAGGCGAGGTTTCGGTTCCGAAGAAACTGACCGTTGGCTATTTCCGGCAGGACGTGGAGGAAATGCAGGGCCGTTCGGTTCTGGATGAAGCGATTGCCGGCAGCGGACGCATCGGCGACCTGCACCACGAGTTGGAAAGCCTGCAGCAAGCCATGGAAGATCCCGAGCGGGCCGACGAGATGGACGAAATCCTGACGCGATTCGGTGAAGTGCAGGAGGAATACGAACACCTGGACGGCTATACGCTCGAAGCGCAGGCGCGGGACGTGCTGCTAGGTCTCGGCTTCCGGAACGAGCAGATCGACGGCGACGTGGGGGCGTTATCCGGCGGATGGAAGATGCGCGTCGCGCTGGCGCGTGTTTTGCTCGGCCGGCCCGATGTACTGCTGATGGACGAGCCGACCAACCACCTCGACCTGGAGTCGATTATCTGGCTGGAGCAGTTTCTCAGAGCGTTTTCCGGAACTCTGCTTATGACCTCGCATGACCGCGAGTTTATGAACCGGCTGGTCACAAAGATCGCAGAGATCGATGGAGGCGAAATCATCTCGTACTCGGGCAATTACGATTTCTATGAGCGCGAGCGGGCGATCCGGGAGACCAACCAGAAGGCGGCATTCGCCAGGCAGCAGTCCATGCTGGCGAAGGAACAGCGCTTTATTGAGCGCTTCAAAACGCACGCCGCCAAGGCTGCCCAGGTGCAGAGCCGGATTAAGGCGCTGGACAAAATCGAGAAGATCGAGCTGCCGAAAAAGAGGCAGGTGGTGAAGTTCGATTTTCGCCCTCCGCAACGATCGGGCGATCAGGTGGCGGTGATTGAGAATCTGCGAAAGAGCTACGGTTCGCGCGCGATTTACGATGGCTTCAATCTCCACATCCGCCGTGGAGAGCGCTGGGCGGTGATGGGCCGGAACGGCGCCGGCAAAACCACTCTGCTCAAGATGATCGCGGGCGCCACAGAGCCGGATTCAGGCAGCGTGCGATTGGGTGCGAGCCTGACGATGGGATATTTTTCGCAGCAATCCCTGGACGTGCTCGACCCGGATTTGACGGTCATCGAACAGCTCCAACAGGATTTTCCGAAAGACGGCATCGGTTCGCTGCGTTCGCTGGCGGGCGCATTCCAATTCTCGGGAGACGATGTGGACAAGAGGATCCGTTCCCTGTCGGGCGGGGAAAAATCGCGGCTGGTGATCGCGCGCATGCTTTTCAACCCGCCGAATTTTCTTGTCCTCGATGAGCCGACCAATCACTTGGACCTGGCCACCAAGGAGATGCTGGTGGAGGCGCTGAAAGAGTTTGAAGGGACGATGATCTTCGTCTCGCATGACCGTGTGTTTTTGCGGGGATTGGGGACACGCGTGCTGGAATTGGGAGGCGAGAGCGGCACCGAGCGCGACCCTCGCGTGTATCCAGGCTCGTATGTCGAGTATGTGCAGGCGATCGGGCACGAAGCGCCGGGGATTTACGCCTAAGTTATTCGACTCGCATGGCCGTCATCGGGTCTACGCGCAAGGCGCGCCAAGTGGGCCATAGGCTTCCCGCCAAAGTAGTGCAAAGAGCTACGGCCAATCCAGCGGCGTAGGTATTGAGATCGCCAGGTTGCACGCCGGCCAGAAGTGAGGCTAAACTCCGGCCCGCCGCATAGGCGAGGGCGCTGCCCACGAAGGCTCCCGCTATACCGAGTAGTAGGCTCTCACGCAGAATCATTGCAACGATGTTTTGCGATTTTGCGCCTAACGCTACGCGCACGCCGATTTCCTGGGTACGCATGGAAACGGTGAACGAAAGCAGGCCGTGAATGCCGATCCCGGTCAGCAGGATGGCGAGGAAGGTAAAGCCGCTCAGCACGAATACCTGAGTCTTTCTGGAGGCAGTGTCTTGCTCGACAATGTGCGAGAGCGTTTGCACGTCGGAGACCGGCTGTTCAGGATCGGCTGCCGCGATGATACGGCGGAGAGCGGGCAGCAAGCGTTCCGAAGGAAGGCTGGAACGGACCACCAAGTCTTTGGGCGCGTACCAAGTGATGAACTTGTCAGGCACCTGCTTATAAGAGAGATACACCTGCGGCTCGCTAGTTCTTTCCACGCCGCGGACGCAGACATCGCCTACTACACCGATGATGGTGCGCGTGGCAAAACCAAAGTCGAACTGACGGCCCAGAGGGTCTCTGCCGGGGAAATATTCGCGGGCAAAAGATTCACTCACTACTGCCACCCATTGCGTCTTATCCGTATCGGAATCAGTGACGGCGCGGCCTCGCAGCAGCGGGACACGCATGGTTTCGAAATAGCCGGGAGTAATAAAGCGAAGGCTTGCCTGATGAAGGGCAATGTCAGTATTTTGTTCTTGACCGGGGATGCTGACGGGCCATAATCCTCCCTGCGCAACGATCGGTAGAAAACTAGTGTAACCGGCACTAGCCACGCCCGGCAGTGCGCGGATCTCCGGCAGAATGCGTGTGTAGAGTTGAACCCGCCTTGCCGTGGATTCATATTTCGGCATTTGCAGCGCGGTTCGCAGAGTTAACACATTGTCAGCGCGGAATCCTGGATTGACTTGCTGCAATTGCCATAAAGCTCGAACGAGCAGCCCGGAAGAAACCAAGAGGACGAGGGAGAGCGCGATCTCGGCAACAACCAGTCCGGAGCGCAGCCGCTCCTTTTTGCCGCCGATTCCTTCCCTTCCTCCTTCCCGCAAGCCTTCCACGTTTGAAGTGCTGGCGGCACGAATGGACGGAATCACGCCGAAGCCAAGACCGGTGAGCGTTGTGATGGAAAGCGCGAACAGGATGACGCGACCATCGATCGCGGGTATTTCCGCAACCGGCAACGCCGTCGGAATCAAACGGGAGAGCAGCGGAATGGCGGCAAAGGCAATCAGGACACCCAGCCAACCACCGCAGAAAGCGAGCACCAGGCTTTCAGTTAGCATCTGCCTGACCAGACGTTCACGACCCGCGCCCAAAGCCTTGCGCAAAGCCACTTCCTTGCGCCGCTGCAAGCCGCGCGCCAGTAGCAGGTTCGCCAGATTTGTACACGCAATCAGCAAGACGCAAAAGGAAGCACCCAGCAAAGCGTATAGGAGCAACCGGGAGTTATTGGAGATCTCATCACGGAGCGAATTGATGGTCACGCCGACATGTTCATTGTCCTTGGGATACTCGCGTTTCAGACGTTCCGAGATGAGGCGCATTTCGGCCCGGGCCTGCTCTATCGACACACCGGGACGCAGTTTCGCCACTACGCGCAGCCAAGTGTTGTTGCGCTCCGTAAAGTCATCATTGGTGAAACGGAGCGTTGTCCAGAGTTGTGCGTCGGGGCGCGGATAGACGAAGCTTCTGCCCATGACTCCGATCACTACGTAAGGTTGGCCATCGAGAAGCAGACGCCGCCCCAGAATGTTTGCGCCACCGGCAAACTGCCGCTGCCACAGGCTATAGCTGAGCAGTACGGTTCCCGAGGCGCCTGGGCGATCATCCGCAGCGGTGAAAATACGGCCGAACAAAGGCTGGGCTCCCAGCATGGGCAATAGATCGGACGCAACACTGGCGCCTTCAATCTGTTGTGGAACCCCAGAACCTACCATCGCGACCGAAAGAGGGCGAAACGCCGCCATGCCGCTGAAGGATTTGCTCATCTGCTTCCAATCCTGGTAGTTGGGAGCCGAGACTTCCAAGGTTCTATAGTTTCCGGGCGTCATATCCTCCCACAACTTGACCAGGCGGTCCGATTCCGGAAAGGGCAGGGGCCGGAGAAGAGCGTGATCGGTAATCGTGTAAGCCGCTGTGGTTGCGCCTACGCCTAGCGCTGCTACGATGATCCCCGTGATGGCGAAGCCGGGGGACTTGCGCAGTGTCCTCCACGTATAAAGAAGGTCCTGGCGCAAGATGTCCGCATGCGTCTGGACTGCAGTCAGCAATATATCGATCAGGGCGTCGACCCACGTGAGAAGGGTGGCAACCGGATTCGACGCGTTTCGCAGCCGCAGGGCAAAGAGCGAACAAAGTTCTTCCGAATACTGGGCGCGAAACGATGCCGGATACAGCAACAACAGAAACCGGTAAAAGGCCATTACGCTCTCCCCGGCGCGAAGCCGCTTTCCCGCGCCCATTTCACCAACTGCGAAAGACGCTGCGCTTCCGCCTGACCCACCTGGCGTCCAAATTTGGTGATGCGGTAGTAACGCCGGCGCTCGTCATCCAGTTCCGGGTCTGGACGTTCTTCGGTTTCGATAATCAGTCCCTGCTCCAGCATGCGCTGGATGGAGCGGTACAGAGTGCCGGCGCTTAGCTTCAGCGTACCGCCGGTACGAGCGAATGCATCCTGGATAATCGCGTACCCATGGCGATCTTCCTCGGTAAGGGCCATGAGGATGTGAAAGGTAGCCGCGGGCAAGGGGAGCAGGGCTTGGGGATCGGGTTTGGGCTCGGCCATATCGATACTATACATCATGCATATATCCATTGTGGCTATATTTGATCCGGTTATACTTCGCGGCCCCTGGGATAATTTCATGCGGATGACTGTAGTACAGGCAGATGTGCTCATCGCCGGGGCCGGCGCGGCCGGTCTGATGTGCGCGATAGAGGCGGGCAAACGTGGCAGGCGGGTAGTAGTTATCGATCATGCGAGTAAGCCAGGGGAGAAGATCCGCATTTCCGGCGGCGGAAGATGCAATTTCACCAATCTGCATGCTTCACCGGAACACTATCTCTCACAAAATCCGCGGTTTTGCGTCTCCGCCCTGGCGCGTTACAGCGCGCAGGATTTCATCGCGCTGGTGGAAAAGCATCGAATCGCGTACCACGAAAAAACACTGGGCCAGCTTTTTTGCGATGGCTCCTCGCAACAAATCATTGGGATGCTGCTCGAAGAGTGCAGGCAATTCAAGGTGGAAATCCGGCTGCAAACCGCAATTGAGCAAGTGAGTAAGCCGGATGAGCGCTTCCTGGTGCGAACAGCGGGAGAGGAATTCTCGAGCGAATCTCTAGTTGTGGCTTGCGGCGGTCTTTCTATTCCCAAGATGGGCGCAACCAATTTAGGCTATCGGATCGCTAAACAATTCGATGTGGCCGTCGTCTCCACGCAGCCGGCGCTGGTCCCTTTCACGCTGACGGAAGCGCAACTTAAAACCTGGCATTCGCTGGCAGGAGTGGCGACGCCGGCGGTGGTGCAGTGCGGCAAACAGAAGTTTTGCGAGGGCATGCTGTTCACGCATCGCGGTTTAAGCGGGCCCGCCATGTTGCAAATCTCTTCTTATTGGCAGGCGGGAAGAGTGTTGCGCGTGAACCTGGCGCCGGGGCACAATGCCGCCGCTCTGTTGCTGCAGGCGAAAGCGACGCATCCGAAGCAGGAAGCAACGACGTTCCTGACTACTCTTCTGCCCAAACGCCTGGCCCATCGCATTGCCGAGCAGCATGTACCGGAAGGCCGCTCCGGCAGGCTGGGCGACTTGCCTGACCGGCAGTTGGAGAGATTAGGAGCGGCTGTCAACGATTGGCAGATTGTTCCTAACGGTACAGAGGGCTACCGCACGGCGGAGGTGACGCTGGGCGGCGTGAGCACCGCCGAACTGTCGTCCAAAACCATGGAAAGCAAGAAAATATCAAATTTGTATTTTATCGGTGAGGTGGTGGACGTCACGGGGCATTTGGGCGGATTCAATTTCCAATGGGCGTGGGCTTCCGGTTATGTGGCCGGCAACTATGCATAGGTCACGAAGATTCGCGAGTACATTTGCGATAGCGATATCATCAGTTTTTCGGTGATGGGCTGCCGAACCAAAACTATGCAAAAAGAAACCTGCGATATCGGCTTAATTGGCCTGGCGGTCATGGGCCAAAATTTAGTTTTGAACATGAATGACCACGGCTATAAGGTGGCAGTTTTCAATCGAACTGTTTCCAAGGTCGATGATTTTCTTGCAGATGAAGCCAAAGGCACCCAAGTCGTAGGCACGCATTCGGTCGAAGAGCTGGTGCAAACGCTCAAACGGCCGCGGCGCGTCATGATGATGGTGAAAGCCGGCGACACGGTAGATCAGATGATCGGTCATGTCGTCCCCTTCCTCGAAAAGGGGGACATCATTATCGACGGCGGCAACTCGCACTATCCGGATTCAAACCGGCGCACGAAAGAGCTGAACGCAAAGGGCATTTTGTTCATAGGGACGGGCGTTTCGGGCGGAGAGGAGGGCGCGCGCTTCGGCCCCTCCATAATGCCGGGCGGCAACCCTGAAGCCTGGCCGCATGTGAAAGAGATTTTTCAGGCCATCGCGGCAAAAGTGGAAGATGGCACCCCGTGCTGCGACTGGGTGGGCGAAGATGGCGCCGGGCATTACGTGAAGATGGTGCACAACGGCATTGAATACGGCGATATGCAGCTGATTTGCGAAGCCTATCACTTGCTGGAAACCGGCTTGCAGCTGAACACGAACGAGCTGCACGAAATTTTCACCGAATGGAATAAGGGCGAGCTGGATAGCTTCCTAATTGAGATCACGGCCGAGATCTTCACGAAAATGGACGAAGATGGGAAGCCAATGGTCGACAAAATTCTGGATACCGCCGGACAAAAAGGCACCGGGAAGTGGACCGGCATCAGCGCGCTGGACCTGGGTATGCCGGTGACTCTGATCGGCGAAGCGGTTTTTGCCCGTTGTCTCTCGGCCTTGAAAGAGGAACGAACGGCGGCATCGAAGGTGCTGAGCGGGCCGCACCTCAGCACGGTTCCGGTGGACCGGAAAGCGTTCATTGAAAACGTGCGCCGCGCGCTGTATTGTTCCAAATTGATTTCCTACGCGCAGGGCTACATGTTGCTGCGCGAGGCCGCAAAGGAGCAAGGCTGGAACCTGAACATGGGCGGTATTGCGTTGATGTGGCGGGGAGGCTGCATCATCCGCAGCCGGTTCCTGGGCAAGATCAAAGAGGCCTATGACAAGAACCCGAAGCTCCACAACCTATTGATGGATGGATTCTTCAACGATGTCATCAACAAATACCAGGATGGTTGGCGGCAGGCGGTGATTCAAGCCATCAGCCTGGGCGTGCCGACTCCGGCATTCTCGACCGCGCTGGCCTTTTACGATGGATACAGGACCGAGCGGCTACCGGCGAATCTGCTGCAAGCGCAACGCGATTTCTTCGGCGCGCATACGTATGAGCGGATCGACAAGCCGCGCGGGCAGTTTTTCCATACGAACTGGACCGGGCGAGGCGGGCGAGTATCCTCGGGCACTTATAACGCGTAGTTGCAGTAACGGAGAGAAAAAAGAGAACAAATGAATTACGGTTTTGATCTTAAGCCAGAAGGCGCATTGGACTTTATGTCTATCGGTGGATTAGTCTGCCGCTTAGATCCCGGGATTATCCCGTTTCGAAAGGCCCACGAGTGCCTGATCCACGTGAGCGGTGGCGAATTCAATGTCGCGGCCAACCTCGCCGATTGCTTCCGCCTGAAAACGGGCGTGGCTAGCGCAATGGTGGATTATCCGCTGGGGGATCTGGTGGCGGAACGCGTGCGCGCGATGGGGGTGACACCTTTCTACAAGCATTTCAAGCATGACGGTGTGGCGGGTCCCAATATCGCCACGGTTTATAGCGATCGCGGGCAGGGCGTGCGTGCTCCGGTAGTGTTTTACAACCGCGCGAACGAGGCTGCGGGATTGCTGAAGCCAGGCGATTTCGATTGGAAGAAGATTTTCGCCGGCGGCATCCGCTGGTTTCATAGCGGCGGCATTTTCGCGGCGCTTTCGAAGACCAGTTCCGAGATCACCATTGAAGCGATTGAAGCCGCTAAGGCGGCTGGCGCCATTGTTTCTTTCGATTTGAATTATCGCGAGAAATTGTGGAACGTTATCGGCGGTCACGCGAAGGCGGTCGAAGTGATTGACCGCATTGTGAAGAATGTGGACGTCCTGGTGGGTAACGAAGAAGATCTGCAGAAGGGATTGGGAATCGCGGGGCCGGAAGTAGCCGCCAAATCGAAACTCGATCCGACGGCGTTCTTCGGCATGATCGACAAGGTGCGCGAGAAGCATCCGCATGTGAAGATCGTGGCGACCACGCTGCGCGAAGTTCATTCGACAAACCGGCATAGCTGGAGCGCCGTTGCCTGGATCAACGGCACTACCCACATGGCGCCCACGATGGAACTGGACGTATATGACCGCGTGGGCGGAGGCGACGGATTTGCCGCCGGCTTCTTTTATGGTTTGCTCACGGGCGAATCGAACGACGAAGCAGTGAAGTTGGGTTGGGCCCACGGCGCGCTACTGACGACGTTCCCGGGCGATACAACCATGGCTTCGCTCGACCAGGTCCGTTCGCTTGCCAAGGGCGGGTCGGCGCGCATCCAACGCTAGGCCGCTCCGTAATGCGGCTTTTTGCGGCGCGATAGCTTGATAAAGCGGGCACTCCAGGCATGATCTCGATGCTATGATCTAGTCAGAACGTATAGATTTCATGCGGACGCCCGCTTTGCTTCGCAGTCATCAGTTTAGCGTCCGGTGTGGGGCCTGCCGCCCGGTGAAGAGCGTGTTGGCCTTAGTCGTCTTCTTGTTTGCCACTTCTTCGCTCCCCCTGTTTGGACAAGGCGTTAAAACCGATGAGTCGGTTGCGGTGCAAACCAAGCGTCCGGGAGCTGCCGCGGATGCTCCGAATTCACGTCCGGTCGACATCCGGATAGACAAGACGTTGGTGCTGGTGAACGTCACGGTGACTGATCCTTTGAACCGGTTCGTCACCGGCCTCGAAAAAGAACATTTTAAGTTGTTTGAAGACAAGGTGGAGCAGGCGATTACTCAGTTTTCAAGCGAAGATGCCCCCATTTCGATCGGATTAGTATTTGATACGAGCGGCAGCATGGGTCCAAAGCTCCAGAAATCACGGCAAGCCGCGGCGGAGTTCTTTAAGACCGCCAATCCGGCGGATGAGTTTTTTCTCGTGCAATTCAATGACCGTCCGGAGTTGGCGGTGCCGTTTACCACGGACACCGACAAGATTCAAAGTACGCTGACCTTTACGCAATCTCGAGGACGAACCGCGTTGCTGGACAGCGTCTATCTAGCAATGCACGAGATGAAGAAAGCACACAATCCACGCAAGGCGCTGCTGATCATTTCGGATGGCGGCGATAACAGCAGCCGCTATACGGAAACGGAGATTAAGGGCGCGGTGCGCGAGGCAGACGTTCAGATTTTCGCAATTGGTATTTTTGAAGCGATGGGCGCCCGCGGACGAACCCCTGAGGAATCCTCCGGGCCAGGCCTGTTGAACGAACTGGCGGAACAGACGGGCGGACGGGAATATGCGGTTGAGAATATAGCGGAATTGCCGGATATCGCCGCAAAAATCGGAATTGAATTGAGGAACGAATACATGTTGGGGTATTCGCCGAAGAACCGGGAGCGCGACGGGAAGTACCGGAAGGTTCAGGTAAAGCTAAATCAACCGCGTGGATTGCCGCCACTCAAAGCCTATTTCCGCTTGGGGTACTATGCTCCCTCTCAATAACTCCCGGAAATCCGTGAATCATCGACTTGTGAGCAAGGCCGTTTTGGCGATGATGGCGGCAGTGTGCGCCGGCGGCCTGTTCGCTCAGTTCACTTCGGACACCAGGCTGGTGGTGCTACACGCAAGCGTGACCGACCGCAAGGGTAAGATGATAACGAATCTCGAACAACACTCCTTCCGGATCTTCGAGAATGGACAACCGCAGCAAGTGAAAGTGTTCCACCGGGAAGATGTCCCGGTGTCAATGGGGATTGTCATCGACGATAGCGGCAGCATGGCCAATAAGCGCAGCAGGGTGGAAGCGGCGGCATTGGCGATGGTCCGAGAGTCCAATAGGCAGGACGAAGTTTTCGTCGTGAATTTTAACGACGACGCTTATCTGGATGTTCCCTTCACAAACGACCTGCACAAGCTGGAGCAAGGCTTGGCGCGAATCGATGCGCGCGGAGGGACGGCTATGCGCGACGCATTGAGCATGTCGCTCGATTACATGACGTCCAAAGCGAAGAAGGACAAGAAAGTGCTGCTGGTCATCACGGATGGCAACGACAACGCCAGCGCTACTACCCTCGAGAGGGTGGTGGGGCGGTCCAATCAAACAGATACGCTGATATACGCGATTGGCTTGTTCACCGAAGAAGAAAAACGCGAAGCGACGAAGGCCCGGCGAGCCCTTAACGAGATGGCGACCGCCACCGGAGGACTGGCTTTCTATCCCAAGGATGTGAACGAAGTGCAGACGCTGGCGGTACAAGTCGCGCGCGACATCCGGAACCAGTACACCATCGCCTATACGCCGTCGATCCAGGCTTTGGACGGCAGCTACCGGCAGATCAAAGTGACGGTGGATGCCCCGGGTAAGCCAGTGGTGCGGACACGGTCCGGCTATTACGCCTCACCGGCCGGCCAGGCGGCCAAATCGGCCCGCGCACGTTCCTTTCCAGAGCAGTAATTCTAATGCTGCGGTTTGTTTGGGTGGCGACGGCCGGATACCGGTTGCGGCCGTGGCGCTCACCCTATTTACGGTGGCGCATTGAGACGTATTCGGGGATGGCGGCGGAGACCATCACGGCGGGTTCGTTCTGGCGCTTTGTCGTGAGTGAGCGGGGAGCGCTCTGGAAGTACCTGGTTTGGGTGGGGCGCATGAATAAATGAGAATCCGGTTTTGCGCACGTTCCCTAGAAAAGTAACCGCATGCCGAAACGAAGTTGCCGGGATGGATCGGTATTTGCCACTCCAGCGATGGGACTAAGAAACGTCGAAACCGGTTGTGGCGCTTCGCCGAAAATGTTGTTCACCATCACGTAGTTATTACGGTTCAAAACATTACTGGCCTCGACGCGCAACTCCGCCTGCATTCGTTCCAGCAACCGGATGCGACGGCTGATGGAAGTGTCAAGGTTGAATTGAGCCGGTCCGCGGAACGAGTTTCGGCCCAAGCCCAGGGGACGGTCGACCGTGTAAGTATCGCCGTTATCGTCTTTACCGGTGATGGGATTCACGGGAAGGCCGGAAGCCGCGATCGCGACCAATCCCAAGTCGAATTTCATTGGCAAGTGGATGAACGCACTGCCGGAAAAACGCTGCTGCTGGTAAAAGTCACTGGGCGCCCGCTCCGCGCTGCCCCAGTTGTTCCATTCATTGGGAATACCGCTGTTGGCATCGGCATAAAACATGGAGTAACTGGCTGAGGAAGCAAGAACATCAAGAACATAATGAGCGGCCAGCTGAAATCCAGACCCGAGCCGCTTGGTAATGCCGAAATCCAGCGCATCATAGAGACTTGACGCGCTATTTTCAATAACCGCGACATCCCGGACCGGCACACCCAGGTAGGAAGCGAACGGCCGGGTTGCATCGGCAGCCGCGCCCGAACGTACCTGATTAGGAGCTGTGCGGGAGAAAGGCGCGGGGTGATTGATGTCGTTTACGCGCGGCTGCCGCAGCGTGTGACTGTGCTGCGCATCTATCGAAATGGTGAAGTTGCGCGCCAGCTGATGTTGTATTCCGAGTGAAAATTGCAAGCTGTAGGGATTCCGCACATTCGCCGCCGGAAGATAGAGGTTCAGCAACCCGGCGCTCGCTCCGGTGGGCGGTGTGACGAGCGAGTTTGGGAATGCCGGAAATCCCGGAGTGCCGTAAGGAATGGTGAAGGACTGCGTGGGCGCGCCTGGACCGGAGGTCACAAACCGCCTGGTGACGTACATGTACTGCTGATCATAGAAAATACCAGCGCCGGCGTGGACGGTGGTTTTGCCGTTGCCGGTAACATCCCAGGCGAGCGCGAGCCGCGGAGCCAGGTTGGTTAGTGAATTGGTGATCGACTGAAATTCGTATCGCAATCCGGCCGTGGCAAGGAGCCGGGGCGAAAGCCGGATCTCATCCGAGACAAACGAGTTGAACTCTGTCTGGCCGTAGCTGATGTTTTGCGTGCCAAACGTCTGCGCATAGCTGATTGGCAGTTGTCCCGGCACCGGCGGACCCGGCGCAAACGTGTATGTTCCGAAGGGCGTATACGAATAATCCTTCGCGGCCTGCCGGACAAATTCGACTCCGAATTTAATTTGCTGGCGCCCAAGCGAAAACGCCGCGGTGTCGTTGACGTCGTAGCTATTTACGTGAACCCAGTTGACGGTGGAGTAACCCGTGGTGCTGTAGTTCGGCCGTACCACGCTCACTGACGAATCCAGGGGGAAGGCACTGTCGGGGAAGTAGTCTACAAAGGAAAGCCGAAAGTCGTTGAGCAGACGATTCCCGCTGAAATGTTCGGAGAGTTGCGTCCCCCAGACCTGCGTGACGGCTTCCCGGCCCGCGCTTGGCTGGACGAATCCGGAGATACGGTCGTTCACATCGTTTCCAGCAAAGTGATTCCCGTTCATCCGCCAAGTCAGCGAGTTCCGGTCGTCTATTTTCTGATCAAGTTTTAGCAGTCCGACATAATCCGAGGAAAGGCCGTTGAAGAAGCTGACCGTAGGAGCCTGAATCAACGAGCCACGCTGCTGATACCCTCTCTCAAAATCGGCAAACAACCAGGTGCGGTCCTTCTTCATTGGGCCGCCTGCCATGAGTCCCCAGTCGTGCCGCTCGTTCGGAACGCGGAACGGAGACAAGGGTGGCGCCGCCTGGATGCCGCTGGGCCGCAGATAGCCGAAGGCTTCGCCATGCAACTCGTTGCCGCCCGACCGGGTGGTCATGATAATCACTCCGGTTGTCGAAATTCCATACTGGGCTGGATAATCACCCGTCAGGACCTTGAGTTCCTGGACGGCGCCTAGCGGTACGAGCTCTTGCGGAGTTACCGCATAGGTCCAGTCATAAGTCGTGGTCCCATCCAGAACGTAGGCAGTATTCCGGTATGATCCGGCATTGATCGATAGCCGGTTACTATCCTGATAGTCGGCGCCGAGGCCGATGGCCTGCCGTACATGCGGATCAAGCAACGCGAACTTGGCCACCGTTCGATTGATGCTGGGCGACTCGTGAAGCTGCTGGGAGTCAATGATCTGGCTCACCTCGGAAGAATTTCCGCGTCCGTCCGCGCCGTAATCGACGACGGTAACAGATTCATTCCGGCTCGCCAGCGCCAGCGCCACGTCGATGCGGCGGGTCTGGCCAGCGGCCAACAAGATATCAGCCTGCTCAAACGTTTTCAGTCCGGCCGATTGAACGATCAACCGGTAGGGCTTTCCGGATTCCAGATTCACGAATTGATACGTTCCACCGGCTCCCGTATTTACGGTTTGCTCCTGCCCATCCGCGCGTAGCGTCACTGCCGCGTCAGAAAGGCCAGACGCCTGCGGACCGGCGGTGACGGTTCCGGTAAGAATGGCGGTTTGGGAAAAGAGCGACGCAGCATCGCAGAAAAGAAAGAGCAGCGCCGCCAGCGCTAGACGAGAGGTCACTTTGCGGAAAACTCCTTGAATACGGCCGCCACGTCGGCGGTTGCGGGATGGATCAGTATCCGGTAGCGCAGATGCAGTTCTTCGCCCGCTTTGAGGGTTTTGCCGCTATCGGGCGCGAGCGCCCAATAATCGTGCTGCGCAAAGGGGCTGGCGACCAGCAATCCCATGCTCCGGATGTGCCAGCGCGTTGGAAAAGCGAAGTTGGACAGATGATCCATCAGTGCAACGCCAACCTTTTCGCCATCGAGATTAGCCTGCCAATCCACCCACTCGGAACGCTGGCCGCGCGTGCCCCTCTCCCCCGCCCCGCCCTGCGCGTTCACCGGCCGGCCGCCATTTTTCTCGTCGAAGGCGGGACCCAGGCGAATGCCTATGACGGAGTCATGATGATCTTCGAATGTGACGGCTCTTTTTGCCCGTAGATGCAAGTCGACGTCGAACATCCGGCAATCGCGGGGCGCCGCGTAAAACGTCATCGTTCGCGTCTCGGTGAGAACCGGCTCGCCTTCCAAACTGATCCACTCGGACAGCATGGTGAAACTTCCCTGACCGTCTTCTTGCCTGGTGTTCAAGACGTCTTTGAACACGATGGTTCCCATGTTCGGACGATGGTACGACGGGTCGTTTTCCCAGAAGTCCATGCCACTCAAATGTTCCGAACCCACCCAGAGACCTTTCTGATGGGGATGATCGGTAGGGTCGTCCGGTAGCGGCTCGACCGGGAAACCGCGACTCACCTTCTTGCCCGATGCCGTTCGCAGAGGATACAGGAAAGGCTTGTGAGCCTCTTTTCCCATATAGAGTTCGGTGAAAGGCTGCTGGCCGATATCGACGGAAATTCTATCCTGCTTAATGTCGATTTTTACTTGTGCTGTTGCCGGAGAAAGCAGAATGGCCAGCAAGGCAGGGATCAAAAGGAGCGACGGCTTCATTGCTTTTCCAAAATGTAGGTCGCGGTGGAATGCTCGCCGGGCTCATCTTCTTCCTTCACTCGGCGGAGCGTGTGTCCGCCGTCCAGGAGCGTCCAGACTTCCTTTGCCAGGACTTTGTGGCCGCGCTCGTATTCGACGGTGTCGAAGAGCAGACTTTGCCCATCCCAGCGCACGTTCGTATGAAACTCGTCTCCGTCGAGACCGGTGTAGACCAGTTCCTTGCCGGCCGTCTGATAATCGAGATTCAGATGTCCCTTGTCAGTGGTAATCCGCAAGCGGAGACTGGAGTCTTTTTGTTCCACCTCCAACCGGTAGGAAGCGTGTTTGTTCTTTGGCTTCGGAATACACCGGCCGTTCACCTGCTGCCAGACGCCGGAGTAGTCCGCCCGGGTCTGCGCGCGCGTAAACCCCGGATTAAGAAAAAGAGAAAACGATGCGGCAAAGGCCGCGCAATTCAGAACTCTCATGAAATCCAAAGGTCGAAGCTAGCAGTTCCGGATTGCACGGTGATGACGAAAAGAGCCTCCCGAACGATTGTTCGGGAGGCTCTTTTGCCGGGGAAAGAAATAAAGCAGCGCTATTGAGCGGGAGGGGGCGGCGGTCCGGGACGCATTCTTCCAGCGCCGAAGCCGCCTTTCGGGGCATCCTGAACGGTGTAATCGGACGGCACCTGGAACAAGGCAGCGTTCGGAGCGGCACGTTGAATATTGGTTAGAGCGTAGGTGGATGTACCCGTCCGTGGATCCGAGCGTTTCGAAGAGACTACCACTTGAAGATCCGGAGAATGCCAGGTCTCAAACGTAGAAATGATAGGCTGCGCGTTACCCATTTCGCCGGCCGGGACGGTGTGAGTCATGCTCTTTCCTTGAGCACTTACGCCGTTCACCACCTGGGTTCCCAAATCAACCGACGTCACATTCGGACGCGGCGGACGGCCAGATTCAGGAGCGTCAGGGGAACCGGCCTGTGGCGGTTTGTCCGGATGCGCCTTTATCTCGCGCCGCATGGCCACCTTGGTGGTCGCATTTAATACGTACGTGTAGCCAGCGACCGGGTCGCTAATAAAGGTGATCGTGGTCGGACCGTTACGCCCAAGAATTCCGCCGGTGATGGTTTCCTGGGAGTAAGTACGTCCCTGGGTATCGCGCGCCACGTGACCGGTGGTGGACCGCTGAATGGAGTTTCCATCGCTCAGCGACTGAACAACGGAGTTACTGACATCGGCCGAGTAGGGCGCGCCGGTGACCACTCTTCCAGGACGCGCTCCGAATAGACCAGGGCCGCCTTCCCGGCCCCGAAAACCGCCGAAACCGCCCGGACCACGCGGTGGGCCCATTTGCGCGAAAACCGGGCAAATGGCTCCTAACAATAAGATTACGGAAAGACTTCTACTTCTCATGACGTTGCTCCTCTTTGCAACTCCCAAACGAAACTTTATTCCCAGCTGAGGACGTTTACGCCGAGCGGCTGACCGTCGGCGCCCATCAAAACATCAGCCAGGACAGACCTGTCGGACTCGGAAACTCCATTAGAAACGGGCTCCAGCATAATACCGATCTCGGCCAGCGAAGACAACGGAACCTGCATTTGCACGATGCGCGGCGTGCCCATGGGAAGATCCGGATTCGAATACGGAAGCGCGATAAACGTCTCACCGTCCACCTCGAGCGAATCGGCCGGACGGCTTATTTCAGAACTGGGTTTCGGCTCATCGCGATGCCTGGGAGCAAGGAGGATGCCCACCGCCAGAGTTGCCGCAATTGCCATGCCCCAGCCGAACCGCCACATTATTTTCTCGGGGCTTTGTTGCAGACTCTTTGCCCGTTCCGCCGCAACCAGTTTTTCTTTCAGTTGTTCCCGTTCGAAAGGAGGCGCCTGTTCCGCGGGGAGCGAGGCAAAGAGCGCTTCCACGCGCAACGACTCCCGGCGCAATTCTTCCAGGACTTCACGACATTCTGAACACTGCCTAAGATGAGCGGCGACAAGCGCCGCCTCGGCGCCGGACAACTCGTTGTCGAGAGCCCTGACCGCCTGTAGACTCGTCAAATGCATTCCTTCACACCTGCTCACATCGACTCCTTCAGGCGCTCGAGGCCGCGCTGCACATTTTCCGCAACGGTTGAGACCGAGAGCTTCAAAGCCTCCGCGATCTCGCGGTACTTCAGGCCCTGCGCGCGTAGAACCAGGCAATCTCTTTGAGCAGCGCTTAACTGGCTCATGGCGTGATGAAACGTGGACACTTGTTCCTTTGCCAGCAGTTCTTCTTCCGCCGACTTTTCTTTCGCGGCCAAACTGTTCAACTCGGTCATGTCCGCAAACCGGTCGGTCTTGGCTGAATGAAACGCCGACTGCGCATTTCGCACCAGATTATGACCGACGCGATAGAGCCAAGCCCGCAATTGGCTCTGGTCGCCGCCACGCATCAGATGTTCATGCAGGCGCAGGAAACATTCCTGCACAATCTCGCTGGCGGTTTCCGCATCAATTCCCAGAAAGATCAGGTACCGGCGTAGCGGAAGTTGTTCGCTGTCATAGTGTTGCAGCACCAGGTCGACGCTCGAAGCGTCCTTTGAATAGCGCGGCCTCAAAGCACTGGCCGGCAGAGCAAAATCGGCTGGCTGCATATCACTACCCCACTCTACTAAGAGTGGAACCCCAAAGGGGCGGCCCATGGGGAAACCAGCGAGGACCGCAAGAGAGTTCATTGGGGAGTTGCACTTGGGGTTGGGGAAAACTCTCTTGCGGCCTTTCGTCTCGCATGCTAGTTGCCTATGAAACAGGCCAGTGCGTCACTTTTCCGGTTCCGTGCGGAAATTTTTGTGCATACCGCAAACCTGTTATTCTGAACCCGATTAGCAATGAACGCCACTTCAGTTGATTTACGTTATCCCATTCGCCGCTATGAGGCGCCAGAGACCATTACGGCCGATCAGCGAAACGCCTGGATCACTGAACTAAGCAATCTGCCGCGAGACCTGAAGGAAGCCATTTCCGGGCTGAGCGACGCGCAATTGGACACGGCCTACCGTCCCGGCGGATGGAGCGTCCGGCAGGTCGTGCACCATTTACCGGACAGCCATATCAATTGCTACGTCCGCTTTCGCCTGGCGCTGACCGAGCCTTCGCCACTCATCAAACCCTATGAGGAAGCCGCCTGGGCGGAATTAGCAGATGCAAAAACCGCCCCAGCCGCGCCGTCGCTTGCTTTGCTAGATGCGCTGCACGCACGCTGGGTGTTCCTGTTAGAAACGCTAGGCGATGAGGATTTTGCACGGACATTCCGGCATCCCGAGCTAGGCGACATAAAGCTGGATTGGACGCTCGGCCTGTACGCGTGGCACTCGCGCCACCATTTGGCACAAATCACCGGTTTGCGTGAGCGCTCCGGCTGGTAGTACTGGGGCCGGACGCTTACGACCAATGCCATTTACCTAGGGCGTTCGTGAGTAATGGAGCATCGTGGTCGCTGACGCTTCCGGCTCGGAGTCAACAGACGCCGACTATGAGTTTCATTCTTCAGTAAACGACATTGCGCTTATGAGGCTGCCAGGTCGATCACTACTTTGATATCGTCCGGGCGGCGAGTGAGCGCTTCCCGCCAATTCGCCAGGGGCTCCCGGCGCGAGATCAAGCGCGAAAGCCAGTGCGGGTCCGCAGCCAGTAAAGCCTGGCCAGCTAGTTCATAGTGCCTGCGATTGGCGTTGACAGTCCCGAAAATGACGCTGTTGTTCAGCACAAGATTCCGGTTGATATTGCCTATATTCACGCGCTCTTCCTGATGATGAGAGCCGGTGCCGACCAGACAGAGAATCCCGTCGCTGCCCAGTACATCGATGGCGTCAACAATTACCGGAGCAACTCCCGTACATTCGATTATTACATCGGGAGCGAAGCCCAGCTTGCGAAGCGGTCCGCTGTGGTACGTGGCGCCCAGATCGCGTACCAGCTGTGGTTTGGCGCCATCCGGCATGCGGTCCAAAACGTGCACGTCCAAGCCACGCTGCTCAGCCATCAACGCAGCCATTAAACCAATGGGGCCGGCGCCAGTCACCAGACAGGTCCGCGGCTTCCATTCGGCACGATTGCCAATCCGCGCGATATGATCCCATCCCTTGGCCAAGACGCTGGCAGGTTCCAAGAGAATACCGACATCGCGCAGCCGCGGATCTAACTTGATAGCGAACTCAGGCTCGATGCGCCAGTATTCAGAACCGAAACCGTTGCGCTCTTTAATGCCACGCTCGGTATATTTTCCATTGCGGCACATGTCCCATTCGTTCACGGCGCAGGCGAGGCACGGCTCGGGGTCGGGACGCCGTACAATTCCGACCACGAGGTCGCCCTTGGCGAAGCCAGTTTCGTTGGGCGCGTCCTCCACGATTCCCAAGGATTCGTGACCTAGGATGAGGTGCTTGCTGCCGGGCACGGCCCAGCCGTAATCGCCCGAAATGAGTTCAAAGTCAGTACCGCAAATGCCCAAATCGCGGGCGCGGACCAGTATTTTCCCGTCGCTGGCGGGTGGTTCGTCAACAGTTTGCACCGCTGCGGAATTGGCCTTACCAGGAACGATTGTCAAAGCTTGCATGAGTCTTTTTGACGCTAGCAGACATAGAGGAGATTCTCTATAGCCAAAAAGAAAGGGGGCACAAGCTCATGTTCAGCTTGCGCCCCCTTTTTCGGAAATGAGGCTGAATTTAGAACACGATCTTCAACTGATAACGGATAGAACGGGATCCGCCATCCGCATAACCCGCATTCAAGAAGCGGCCAGCTAACGAAGACGTCACGTTCGCCGAAATAGTCGACGTACCGGTATCGAACGGGCTGACACTAGGAATGCCATATTGACGATGGTTCAGCACGTTGAAGAATTCGGCCCTGAACTCAAGATGAACACGCTCGGTCGCGTTGATGATCTTGGTCAAGCTCGTATCGAGATTGTTTTGCCGCGGGGTGCGAGCGGTAAAGCGTCCCAGGTTTCCGCCGGCGCACTGAAGGTTTGAGGTGCAGGCCCCCAATGCGATGTACTGGGCGTTCGCGAAGGCGATGGGCGCGTTGCCATTGTCCGGATTCACGTAGCCGGTGGGGCTGGCAGAAGATGCAACCGCACGAACTCCCGGTGTGCCGCTGGGGTTGTAATAAGGACGATCATTCGTGTTCCCGTCAAATCCATCCTCGTCTACGCCAGCCAATATATTGAGCGGCGCGCCGGATTCCAGCGTGTACACGCCCGTGATCTGCCATCCGCCCGCCACGTGACCCAAAATGCCTTTCTGGCTGCGCATAAAAGGGAATTGGTAGACCGACGTGAGGACAAACCGGTTGGGGCGATCATACAGAGAAACGCTCTTATCCGCGGTCAAGCCGCCAAACGCGGTAGGCAGCGCAGTGCTCTGCGGGAGGTTGTTCCCGGAGCTGCTAAAGATATCACTCCCGTTGTCGATAAATTTGGAGCGCGTATAACTCATGTTGAAGTTAAAACCGCTGTTGAAGCGGCGATTCAAACTCAACTGTCCCGCGTGATAAGTGGAACTGTCACCATTCGTGCGAATGTTGCGCGCGCCGGATAGAGGATCTAAGCGCTGCTGAGTCTGGCCGCTGGTGAAATTGGCCGCGGTGTAACCGGCTGGAAACTGCTGCAGACCGGCGGGAACTAGTGGATTCAGGCTTTCCTGAGCGAACAGTTCCATCCCGCGAGTACCAACATAAGAAGCATCCAACACCATGCCGCCGGGAATTTCCCGCTGGAAACCGCCGGACCAGTGCATATAGTACGGATTGACCAAATTCTTGAGCACAAGAGTTTGCGTAGCTAGCGGCGTGAGAGTGGCCGTGGTTGGAAGCGCTTGGGACAGATTGGGTAAGCCGCGCGTCAGAGTGGTTGTGACGGTGGACGGCGTGGTGACAGAGATGTTGTTCGGAGAGGAAGCCACCGCGTTCGAAGCAATGTTATTAAAGAACGAATCGTAGCCCATCTGGAAACCTGCGCGGAATACGGTTTTCTTCTCTCCCAGAATGCTGCCCAGGAGACCTTTCGCGGATGGAGAGTAGGCCAGACCTACCGTCGGCGCCCAGTTATTCAAATCGCTATTGACGGTATTGGGGTTGCTGTAAGGCCCAGTAAATGTTACAGGGTTGACATTGAAAATACCGGCGTAGGCGGGAGTTCTGAGTCCGTTTATAGGCGTACCAAAAAATTCATAGCGAACGCCCAGAGTAACGGTAAGCGCCTCGGTGGCACGCCATCTATCTTGCCCGAAATACGCTTGACGGTACAAGCTGGGATAATAGGCTGCGCTACCGAAGTCTCTGGCGGCGCTTCCGCCGGAGCCGCCAAAATCATCCAGATAATTCTGCAAGCCGCTCACGCCGCTGCTGGCTTGATAGCTCAACGTACCCCGGCTATTGAAGGGCGCCAGCTGTCCCGCGCGCTGGTTTAGCAGGGAAGTGCCGAAGCGCCAACTGTGCTTCCCTTGCACATAGCTAATGCTGTCTTGTATTTCGTAGTTGTTTGCCACGCGTCCCTGCGGCAGATTGCTGGCAATACCGAAAGTGCTTCCGCCGCTAGTGCCGGCAAACCCATTAATGGTGGTTTGAGGCGTTGTGGCGGCGAGAGGGCTGGTGGGATCGAACGGAATCGAATAATCGATGCGGTTATAACCGATGCGCAACTCATTGGTGGAAATCGCCGAGAACGTGTGGGTCTCCGTGATGAGCGCGCTGTTGGTCACATTC
>Ga0193743_1000348_pt1 | contig 36364 bp, 38 predicted proteins | sample L2c2metaG_FD_143038 | JGI IMG/M metagenome (GOLD analysis project Ga0193743, IMG submission 143038) | Soil microbial communities from a riparian zone of the East river system, Colorado, United States - L2c2 | ecosystem: Environmental > Terrestrial > Soil > Riparian zone | place: USA: East River... | reverse complement strand
GCATTGCACACGGGCAGCCAGGAGTGGGGCACAAGGCTGACATCAGAGTTCGGCAATCGTATGCACAATACGGCCAACATCTCCACTGCCGTGATCAGGCATGCGGCTCGAGGAATCCACCGCTTTCTCTCCAGGCCAAACCAGTGCCACCAGAACATGACCCACAGGGGCAATGTCAACGGGTTGAGAACGACGTCCAACAAGATCGTATTGAGCCCAAGGGGGAGCGCGGGATAGAGATTCCCGAAGACGACCAAAAAAATTCTGAGGATGGAGCACACCAACGGGAAAAAGAGCCAAAGGTAGATCCGATCCTGCCGGTTCTGCAGCCAAGCCCACAGGACGAGCGGCGCTACGAAAAGAAAGAGCAGGGACTGAAGAAGGGCACTGAAATAGTAACGCTGATTGGCGTCATCGTCCGCCGTCTGAAGCATACGCACAGTAGAGGCCAACCCAAGCGCCGGAGGCTGGTGCATGCCGCCGGCATCCGCAGTTGAGAATTCCATGCCGCCCATCATGTAAAGCGCACCGCCAACTCCATCTCGCCGTTTGCAGCAGGGGACGGCAGCGGAAAGGAGGCAGAGTGTGCGGCATACACCGATCGGCGCTTCGGGGAGAAGTGGCCGAACTGCCCGACATAGTGGCCGTCGGCGTAGACCTGATAGGCGTCGTCGAAATCATTGGGCATTTTGAGCCATAGCGGCTGGCCTGGATCTTTCACGCGCACGCGAAGGCGATACCAGGCATAACCGTGCAGATCCGAATAACCGCGGGCTGTCCAGCCGGGCACAAAGCCCGGCGTACTGTATGCCGGATCGACAGAACCCGCCTTGGGCGCGAGATCGACATTTGCCCAGCTTGTGTCGTCGAAGCCGGGTTGCCCCCATAGGGGCGAACCATCTCGCCATGGGGAGTCCCCGGGAGAGAATTTCCAGGGTCCGGGCAGCGTGGCGGCCGAGTTGCCGAGCGTGATGGTTTCGGCTGCGCCAGGAGATACAGAGACGGGTTGCGGCTGTGCCTGCGAGATCGGGGGAATAAGAAGACAGGCGAACAAGAAGGTCATGCCGATCTTGCGCATGTTCGGGGGGGTACCACCGGAGGACTACATGCGAAACGACGATTTGCGGCAGATATTTATTGGTGACCAGGTTGAGATACGAAATGCGAGCTAACTCATCCACAGAATCGGCTGGCGAATGGGGTAGTTCCGGATAATTTCCGGATCAGCGGGATCGGGATTCATGACCTTCCACAAAGCGATGTAGGGCTGGCGATGGCAGGCGAGGCCGGTGAATAGCAGGCCGGCTGAGCGGACCGGGAGGGCGTCGAAGTGCTCCACGTCCTTGCGATAGGGCCACGCGCGCTTGTCTTTCAGGTATGGGTAAAGAAACTCCGCTGCTTTGCAGATGCCGCGGCCATCCGGCAATTGAAAGGTAAGAGCATCGCGACCGATGCCTTTCAGCGATTGGCAGAGAGTGGCCATGATATCGAAGTTAAAGATGGAGTAGCTGTAGGGCTTGGTTCTGGATAACTCTTTCGAAAATGATCCGTCCGCGCCTAACTGGTCCGGCAGAAGCACGCTGGTGTATTGGCGATAGACCTGATCGCGAGTTTCGTCATCTGCGATGAGCCGCGCGAACTCTGACGCCTGCAAGGCCCAGCAGGTGGCGTGATTGTTGAGCGCATCGCGTTCTTTTTTGCCTTTGTCGCTGGTCTTCATCCATTTGAGATAGCTGCGGAACCACTCTTTCAGCGATGCATTTTCCTCTGCGGAGAGCAGCACCGGAGCCACGATGCCGGCGGCGCGCGCGACCTCGACGAGATGGAGCGTATCAATGATGCCGTAGGAACGGCCGGTGGAGACGCCATGGACGCCCTGCGAGAACTCCAGGTTTGGACTCATGCGCGTGGCGGGTGTGATGAACCATGCGCGCAGATGCTCGCAGGCGTGCTGACCGTAGCGACGATCGCGTGTGAGCAGCCAGGAGGCGGCCAGCGCGGGCATCTGGATGGAGAGCGTAATCATTGCCACGCGGTGGCCGTTGAAGTTGGCAGGATTGCTCTGGCCGTCGCGGTTGATATAAGGACCGGCGGGATTTTTCGGATCGGGCCAGAAATAGTCAGCCTGCGAGAAGTAGTCGTGCGAGCCACCAGGGCTGTTGTCCGATGGATAGGAGGTGATGGTTCGGATCGGCAGGGCGAGGCAGGCGTTGGCCGCTCTCAGGATGCGCTTGCGATCTGTGTGAGCGACGAGCTGATAGGCATGTCCCCTGCGATCCGCGGCGGAGTGAGCCCATGCTGGCAGGTTTGCAGAGATCGCCGCGACACCAAACGCTTTACAGAATCCTCTTCGATTGACGGCCGATGATTGCACCGTCCCACAGTAAAACATCATCGGCGAGGGAGGCGAGTTGGGCTGAGGCGGCCCTATCCGTATAGTGAAGAACCAGAGATGAGCCGTATCGAATTTCCGCTATGGAAACGAGGGTCTGTGTCCGTTTGCTTGTGCCGCCGTGCTTCCCTGCCCCTGATGCTTTTGACAATGTGCTCCTTGCCTGCTGTTGCGCAGAACACGGCAGCGGCTACTTCGGCCGGCGCTAGTTCCGCCTTTAGCGGTTTGGGCAGTTACGACCCGCGGCTTACGTTTGCTCCGCTGACACTGCCCGATCCAGTGAATGCGTACCGGTCGAGCAACGGTGCGCCGGGGCCCGAGTACTGGCAGAACGAGGCGGACTATGAGTTGCACGCGACGCTCGATACCGAACACAAGCAGCTTCGCGCGACAGAGGTGATCACCTATACGAACAACAGCCCAGATGCGCTGCCGAGTGTGTGGGTGCAGTTGGAGCAGAACATCTATAAGAAGGATTCGCGAGCGCAGATTCTGATCGGTGGCCTATTGCGCCGGCGGAGGAGCGCCGCGACTGCTGAGGCCAGCGCGACACCTGAGAAGACGACGACGGATGGGTTCGTCTTCGATTCGGTTGCAATCGAACAGGGCAAGCGGACGGTGAAAGCGGACTATCTCATCAGCGATACGCGTATGCAGATCCGGCTGCCGGAGCCACTAAAGGCACACGGCGGCCAGTTGAAGATCCACGTCGAGTACCGCTACGAGATAACGGGCGAGTGGGGCGGAAGGACGTCCTGGGGCATGTCGAAGCAGGGCGAGATATACGACATCGCGCAGTGGTATCCGCGGATGTGTGTGTATGACGATCTGCGGGGATGGGACACATTGCCGTATCTGGGGAGCGAGTTCTATCTGGAATACGGGAATTTCGATTATTCCGTGACCGTGCCTTCGAAGATGATCGTTGCGGGATCGGGCGAGCTCGAAAATCCCCAGGATGTGCTGACGAAGACGGAGATGGAGCGGCTGGCCGAGGCGCGGAACAGCGATGCGACTGTGTACATCCGTAGGCCGGCGGAGGTGAGCGATCCAGCGAGCAGGCCGAAGCAGGATGGCACGCTGACGTGGCACTTCCACATGGACCACACGCGCGATGTGGTGTGGAGCGCATCGCCGGTGTTTGTGTGGGATGCCGCGCGTATTAACCTGCCGGATGACAAGAAGGCGCTGGCGATGAGCGTGTATCCGCCGGAGAGCGTGGGTGCAGATGCGTGGGACAAGTCGACCGAGTATGTGAAGGACACGGTGGAGCATTTTTCAAAGCAATGGTTTCCATATCCGTGGCCAGTGGCAGTCAGCGTAGCAGGATTTTCGACCGGGATGGAATATCCAGGCGTGGTGTTCGACGGAATTCCGGACAAGGGACCGTTTCTGTTCTGGGTGACGGCGCACGAGATTGGGCATAGCTGGTTTCCGATGATTGTGGGATCGAATGAGCGGCGGAATGCCTTTATGGATGAGGGCTTCAACACCTTTATTGATATCGACGAGTCGGCGACATACGGGGGCGGCAAGTATGGGCCGAAGCGCGATGGGGAATATTCCGCAGGCGGCGAACCGCCAGACACGATCCTGAAGGTGCTGGACAATGCTGAGGCTCCGACGCTGATGGCGCCGGCGGACTCGTATGGATGGTCGTTGACGCATCCGATGAGTTACTTCAAGGGCGCGTATGGGATGGTGCTGCTGCGAGAACAGATTCTGGGACCGGAGCGCTTCGACTGGGCGTTTCGCAAGTACATTCGCGACTGGGCGTTCAAGCATCCGTCACCAACGGACTTCTTCCGCGAGATCGAGAGTGAGGGCGGCGAGGACCTGGGCTGGTTCTGGCGCGGGTGGTACCTGAACAACTGGAAGTACGACGTGGCGGCAGAGAAGATCGATGGATCGACGGTGACGATCAGCAATCGCGGTCAGCTTGTGCTGCCGACGACGGTGGAGGCGACGTTCACGGACGGCACGAAGGCGAGGGTGAAGTTGCCGGTGGAGACGTGGATGTCCAAGGGGACATATACGTGGACGCCGGATAGCCAGAAGGCGATTGCATCTGTGCTGGTCGATCCGGACCATGTGCTGCCGGATGATGATCGTGCGAACAATTCCGTAAAGGCGCCGTAAAGGCCGTGCGTTGTATTAGAGAGAATAGTTGTCTTTCCCTCTAGTTCATGCTGCATACTTAACGATCTATGTTGCGACTGCAAAGGCTGCTCTGCGGGATTATGGTTGTCACCAATATCGGTTATCTAGGCTCGGCACAGGGCGATCCCGCGCGAGAGCAGTCGCGCTCCATGGTGATGACGCAGTACGGCATTGCGGCGACGAGCCAGGCGGTGGCATCGCAGGCCGGCGCGGCGATTCTGGCGCGCGGCGGCAGCGCTGTGGATGCGGCAATTGCGGCCAACGCGGCGCTGGGTGTGATTGAGCCGATGATGAACGGCGTGGGTGGGGATCTGTTCGCGATCGTCTACGACGCGAAGACAAAGAAGCTGTATGGCCTGAACGCGAGCGGATGGGCGCCGCAGCGCATGACCATCGAAAGCCTGAAGGCCAAGGGCGTGATGGATGAGATTCCGGAGGCCGGCATTGATTCGGTGACCGTGCCGGGTGCGGTGGCTGGATGGGACGCGCTGCGGCGGCGCTTCGGCAAACTGTCGATGGCAGAAGATGTGGCCCCTGCGGCAGCTCTGGCAGACAAGGGCATCGCGGTGGCGGAGACGAATGCGCAGAACTGGACGACGTATGGAGTTCCTTTTGCGAAGAGCCCCGGATTTGCGCGCGTCTTTCTGCCGGATGGGAAGGCACCGGGCGTGGGACAGATATTTCGCAATCCGGCGCTGGCGGCGACGCTGCGGCGTATCGGCGAGCACGGGCGCGATGGCTTCTACAAAGGACCGACAGCAGAGGCGATTCTGAAGCTTTCGCGCGAGCAGCATGGTTTTCTCGAAGCAGAGGATCTCGCGGATTTCCAGCCGGAGTGGGTGGAACCGGTGAGCACGACGTATCACGGGTGGACGGTGTGGGAGATGCCGCCGAACGGACAAGGCATTGCGGCACTTTCCATGCTGAACATCATGGAGCGCTTCCCTATCGCTGAATGGGGCCATGACAGCCAGAAGGCGCTGCATGTGGAGATTGAGGCGCAGAAGCTGGCCTACGCGGATTTAGAGCACTACATCGGCGACCCGCATGCTTCGCGTATTCCGGTGGCGGAGCTGATTTCGAAGGAACTTGCAGCGAAACGCGCCTCGGAGATCACAGACCGCGCCGCGTGCAAGGTGCTGCCGTCCGGCCTGACGCGGCAGATGGCGCGGCTGTCGAGCGATACGACGTATCTGGCGGTAGTGGATCGCGAGGGCAACGAAGTCTCGCTCATCCAGAGCAACTCCGGGGCGTTCGGCAGCGGGCTGGTGGCGGACGGAACCGGCTTTGTGTTGCAGAACCGCGCAGGCGGCTTCACGCTGAAGCCGGGCCAGCCAAACACGCTGCGGCCACGCACGCGTCCTCTGCACACGATCATTCCCGGCTTCATGCAGCGCGGGGATGAGCGGATCGCGTTCGGCATCATGGGCGGCTTCAACCAGGCGCAGGCGCATGCGCAGTTTGTTTCGAATGTCGCGGACTTCCATATGAATATCCAGGCGGCTCTGGAAGGCGCGCGCTTTCGGAAGCTGGGCTTCTCCGGCTGCAAGGTTGCCATTGAGAATGGCGTGGCGCCGGATGTGCTCGACGGGCTGCGGAAGCAGGGGCACGAGGTCACGGTGGAACTGCGCTATTCGCAGGTCATGGGGCGCGGGAACGCGGTGGAGCACCATGACGGCAGCGGAGTGAACTACGGCGCGACCGATCCCCGCGCGGATGGCGAAGCGATTCCCGAGCAGGTACCGTTTTAGAGTCGCAAGCTGTCACGTGCACCGCATTCGCATGCGATCTATGCGCTACAGCGTCAGTAACTCCTCGTAGAAGCCGCCGATCTGGCGTGCCTTGTCTACAAAGTGAATCTCCAGTATCCAGTGACGCTGTTGACCTTTTTCGTCAAGCGAGCGCATGGGCAAATGGCTCTTCGGGTGAACGTACAAAGTCACCTTATCGTCGGGGATTCTTTCGTGAGGAAACTGTCCGATGAGGTGGCCAGCGATAGGCCCGCCAAATTCCCAGCCGAATTTTGTGGCCAGAGAGCAGGCGTGATGAAAGAGCGCGTCGCTGGTGATTGCGGACGTGTCGTTGAAATACTGTTTGCCTTCCGCGAAGGCCTGGCCGACATCGTCGCACAGCTTGTGCTTGAGGGGATCCGACCCAAGAACAAAGGTGCGACCGAAATCCGCTTCCCATTTTTCGAATACAGGACCGAGATCGAGGAAGAGGATGTCATCTTCGCCGATGGTGAGGTCGGGTGGATTTTCAGCGTACGGAAGAAGGGTATTTTTGCCAGCGCGCACAATTCGCTTGTGCCAGTAGGTGGAGATTCCGTACATCTTTTCGGCGAGAGCGTAGATATCGGCATTCAAGCGGCTCTCGCTGATGCCGGCGCGAATCAGGCCCTGCACTTCGATCTCATCGAACAGCTTTTGCGCCTTGGTCTGCGCTTCGCGAAGCTCTGCTGCACGTTGCTCTTCCCACTCCGTCATTCCATCCTCCGGAATTAAGATTTGCCGGCTGTCCGCACGGCGCTCGGGCTTCTTTCATCTACCTTATATGCATGGCCAACGTTCATCCCCCCGTCCACGGAATCGATCTGGATGCGCAGACTCGCTGCGTTCATTACCACAAGGTGCTGGACATTGTGGCGATCAAGATGAAGTGCTGCGGGCTCTATTATGCGTGCAAGGATTGCCACGATGCGATGGCCGACCATGCGATTGAGGTATGGCCGCGCAATGAATGGGATCAGATGGCGGTGATGTGCGGAAATTGCAGGAACGAGCTAAGCATCCGGCAGTACCTGGATTGCACGAATGAGTGTCCGGGCTGCAAGTCGCGGTTCAATCCCGGCTGCCGCCATCACTATCACTTTTATTTTGAGGCGGAGGAAGGGCTTTCTGGAGAGAAGGCTTAATGCTGCTCGATGTACTTTCCCACGATACGGGCTGCTTCTTCGAGAAACGAACGGTCCGCTTCGGTGAAGGCCGCGGGATCATGGCTGTCGATGTCGATCTCTCCGATGACAGTGCCGCGAACATAGATAGGAACAACTATTTCGGACGTGGTATCGATGGAGCAGGAGAGATAACGGGGATCGGCGGCAACATCATCCACGATGACCGTCTCGCCGGAAGCCACCGCAGCGCCGCAGATGCCCTGGGTCACAGGTATGCGCACGTGGGGTGTGGGCGCGCCGACGAATGCGCCGAGAACCAGCATCCCGGGATCGGCCGGATCGAGCATGTAGAAGCCGGTCCAACTGAAGTGAGGGAGACGCTGCGCCATCGCCGCAACAATCCCGGTCTGCAGAGATGCGAGCGAGGGCGATGTGGCAGCCAGATCACGGATCTGGTGGAGTAGACCGGTTCTAACTTCGGAGAGCTGAGAGTCCGCCATGTCCTTATTGTCTACGATCAGCATCGGTGTCGTCCGCGCCTGTTGAGTGCCCAATTCTATTTAGTGAGAACGGCCTGCCCGGTGTGAAAGGCGGCATGATTGGTGCGGCTCATCAAGACGGCGAGACGGTTGCGCGTGGGATCCTTAGCGAAGTCTTCGTCGGAGACGGCGGTGTGTTTCTCCAGCCACTGCTGCGGCGTGAGCGTTTCGAAGGCGGCGGTGAGCTTGCTGTTGACCTCGCTCCATGCACGCTTGAGATCGGCGGCGGAGGTGGGATCGGGGAGCGCACGGTCGGGATTCGTGATGTAGATCTCGTCCAGCTCCGGGTGCAGTCGTTCGCCGAGGCCGAGCAGGGAGAACATGCGGTCGTGGACCGCGGTGAGATGGCCGACGAGATAGAGGAGACGGTTTTTGCCGGGGGCAACCTGTTTCTGGAGCTGCTCGTCACTGAGTGGGGCGAGGGCGGCATCGAGACGGCCGGTGACGAGCTTCCAGGCATTGAGCGCCGTGTTTGATAGCTGTTCTTCGGTTGTCAAGTTGGATCTGGCCTTTGAGGGATTCGACGACGTCCGTTCGATGTTCGTCGAAAGATGGCGGATGCGAAATATCAAGCCAGAAATGCGCCACAAGTCAGCGGTATTGTCAGGAAGTTCTACGCGGCAGCTGCGGGGCGCTGCATTTTAGCGAGGGCGGTGCGCATGCGGATGCGGGCGGAGAAGAGTGTGCGCTCGACCTGCGGGCGCGGAATGTCGAGCAGGGCGGCGACGCGGTCGGCGTCGTAGCCTTCGACGTCGCGGAGCAGGAAGACCATGCGCTCGTTCGGGGGCAGTTCCTTGAGCGCCTCTTCCAACTCAGTACGCTTGACGTTGCGTCCGCTCAGGGTTTGTCCAGGAACTACTTCCGCAGGTGCGGCTTGCTCATCGAGGGGCATGCGCTCGCGAAGCTCGTTTACCAGGGCGCAGTCGACGCAGCGGCCATCCGGCTCCTCGGCCTCGCGAAAGGCGCGGACAAAGGTGTCCTGCGCGACTTCTTCCGCCTCAATCTCGTTCCCTACCATGTAATAGGCAACGGCATAGGCCCGGTGCTTATGGGTCTCATAGACATCGCGCTGCCGGTGCTCGAGCGATCGCTCGGACATCTGGCATTGGACGACCCGGCACGATCCCTGGGGTGAAAAATCTCGCTCAAAGTTCAAACAGTCATGCCCTCAAGTGTGGGACGGCGTGTAGCCTTTTTTGACTCTCAAGCGGTTGCAGAACGAATGCTGAAGCTAGCATGGCTGTCCATACCACTTCCGTCAAGGGGTGCATGTGAAATCAGTGGGATAGGGGCCGGAATACGTACCACATCCGTGTATCCAGGAGTAATGGTTTCGGATTTTGAAGATTACGGAGGTGCAGACATGTTTCCGCTATGATCAATCGGGCTCCCTAAAGTGACCAATCAGAAAGGTACCGGACACACGTCCTTGTATGGCCCCCCCGACCATCCTTGTTGTCGACGATGATATTTCCGTACGCACCATCGTCTCCGCCATGCTGGAACCAGCGGGCTACGAACCGGTGCTTGCGAATTCTGCGGAAGACGCGATCGCGCGACTGGAAGACGGGCTCAAGCCGCGACTGATTCTTTCCGATATTGTAATGACGGGCATGACCGGGTTGGCACTGCTGGATCATGTGCGCGAGCGGCACGCCGAGATCCCGATCGTGATGGTGAGCGGGGTAAGCGACGTAGCGGTGGCGATCGGAACCCTGCGCAATGGGGCATACGATTACCTTCTGAAGCCGTTTAAGCGGGACCAACTGCTGGGGACAGTACTGCGAGCTCTCGAATATCGCGCGCTGGTGGAGCAGAACAACGTGTATCGAACGCACCTGGAAGAGCTAGTGGCAGCCCGCACCGAGATGTTGAATAGCGCGATCGGCGACCTGGAACGGTCCTACGACATCACGCTTGAAGCCCTGGGCGACGCGCTCGACTTAAAAGATACAGAGACCGAGGGCCATTCCCGGCGAGTGACCGCATACACGATTGCGCTGGCGCGGGCGATGCAGTTGCCTCCGCAGGAGATACGCACCATGGCGCGGGGGGCGTTTCTGCACGACGTGGGCAAGATGGCGATTCCAGACGCGATCCTGCTGAAGCCGGGACGGCTGACCAAGGACGAGCAGGACACGATGCGAGAGCACTGCGAGCGGGGTTACCAGATGCTGCGCAAGATCCCGTACCTGCGGGAGGCGTCCGAGATTGTCTACAGCCATCAGGAGCACTTCAACGGTTCGGGGTATCCGCGCGGGTTGCGCGGCGACGAGATTCCGCTGGGAGCACGCATCTTCGCTGTGGCGGATGCGCTGGATGCGATCACCTCCGACCGTCCATACCGGAGAGCCACCAGCTTTGCGACGGCACGGAAGGAGATCCGCAAGAATACGGGAACGCAGTTCGATCCCCAGGTGGTGGATATTTTTCTGCAGATGCCAGACCGCGTCTGGGAGGAGCTGCGCGCGGAGATCCAGGGTGAGGCGCAGAAGTTCAACCCATTTTCGCTGGGTGCGGTGAAACAACTATTGCCGCGCAAGGATGCTCGGGCGGCAACGGACGGCATCATAAAAACCATGCCGGTGACAAAGAAAACCGCAGCACTGGATGCTGACGCGGTGAAGCAAGCGGTTGCGAAGCTGCCTGGCTGGCGCGTGGATCAAGGGACGCTGACGCGCACCTTCAGCTTTCCTAACTTTGTGGAAGCACTGGCGTTTGTCCAGTCCCTGGGGGTGGAGGCGGAGCAGGAGCAGCACCATCCCGACCTGGATATTCGCTACAGCAAAGTGACCGTGTCGCTGGTGACACACGATGCCGGCGGGATTACGGCGAAGGACCTCGCCCTGGCGGAGACAGCGGACAGTCTGGCGACGCCCTTGAACGGCAAATAACCGCCTCCCGGAAATTCTGTCCCTTTGCTCTTGACAACGTGAAGCGTGCAGGCGCTAAATGGTTGGTTACTAAGGGTCAGGCGCCGAAAATGCACCTGCCGGGCAGCAGGTGACAGCAATTGTGTGCGGCAAATTTCAAAGAAAGTTGCCACTTTAAGCAACATCTGAGCTTGAGTTGCGTCTATCCTTAGTAGAACGGTTGAGGTGAGAGCCTCCCGTGGAGAGTTTTAGTACAAGTTGCGTCACTGGCCTCCCGGCACGAACATTCCCAAAATGGTCGTGCCGTCTTTTTTGTCTAATGAACGGGTTCCCTTACACTGAGCACCATGCGGACTGTCCTGCTTGCCCTTCCTATCGCACTGCTGACGCTTGGCGCCTCGGCCCAGTGGGCCCTGCCAACGGACGACGTGCCGGCATTCCACACAACGGCTCCTGCGCCTGAAACCAAGCTTGAGCCCATCCTGACCGAGGCGCAGCTGCGCGCCGCCGGAGCGACACTGCCCTGGCAGTTCCGGGTATATGCACTGGCCGCCCGGGTGCCGCGGGTACTGTACCAGCTACCCTGCAACTGCCACTGCGATCGAGCGCTTGGGCATGCCAGCCTGCAGAGCTGCTTCTCCGGCACACACGGCATGGAGTGCAGCACCTGCGCGCAGGAGGGCGTGTACGCCTACCGTATGACGAAGCTGGGCAAGACGCCGGCGCAGATTCGCGCAGGGATTGCGGCACATGAGTACGAAACCATTGATCTGACCAAGACGCTCTAGACGAGCGACGTACTGCGGGGCGTGAGAGCGCTAGAGGCGCCGAAGAGAGATCAGCGAGAACATCGCGAGTCTTTTCATCTGCGGCTCGCATGCTTTTTCGATGAACTTCCAGAGAGACGTTGTACGGCCCGGCATGAGCGTGCGCATGGAAACGCCGCCGGAGACGCGGCGCGAGCCTGAGAAAAGTCTGATTGTGTTATTCCGAATGGAACGCTAACGATGGCAAGACTCGACAATGAACGCGAACATGGCCGTAAGATAAGTGATCACGCGGAAGAAATATGGGGGTGGGCGTCCCCGGCGGGCAAAATACGTGCCGACAGGCGGGCCGGATATTTCTCTGGTCTTGGGAATTACAAGACGGGCAACAAGCTACTGGAGATAGGTTGCGGTACAGGCCTATTTACGGGAAAGTTCTACGCCGCCACTCAGGCGGACATCACTGCTATCGATATTTCGGAAGATCTGCTAGACCAAGCCCGACAGAAATACAGCCAATGTCACTTTCGGGTGGATGCATCTCAGCTTCGCTGACGATAGTTTTCATGGCGTATATGGTAGTTCGGTCCTTCACCATTTAGACATCGAACAGGCCATGAAGGAAATACACAGGGTGCTGAAGCCTGGCGGACGTACCGTATTTGCTGAACCGAATATGCTGAACCCCCAGATCCTAATACAAAAAATGTCCCTTTCATTAAGGAGGCACTGGGCGATTCGCCGGATGAAACAGCGATCGTAAGGTGGAAGATGAAAAGCCTCATGAAAGAAATCGGGTTCAAGAACGTCCGGGTTTTCCCTTACGATTTTCTGCACCCTTATACTCCGGTCCCTCTGATAAGTCTCATAGACTTTGTTGGCAGGGCGGCCGAAAGAATTCCGGTTTTAAAGGAGATAGCGGGCTCCAATATTATCTACGGAGAAAAGTAGCTTTTCTTCGCATTGAAAATAAAGGCACCGGACCTGGCTGCAACGTATGGCAATCTCCCCTTCGCAAGCACGCGCTGTCACCGGACTTTACTCGCTGAGCCGTCGATCCGGGCTGCTTGAGACTGGCTTTGGCAGAAAGCTATTCACCACATCCTATTTCCTGTACAAGCGGTATCTGGAAGATCCCTTTGCTGCCCTTGCCCGGATCCGGCCGGAGCTATTCCGGGGCGGCGACATCCTCGATATTGGCGCGAACATCGGCTATACCGCATCACTCTTCGCCCAGGCTGCCGCTGCCGATGCCACTGTATATGCCTTTGAGCCCGAACCATTCAATTTCCGGCTGCAGCAGTCCACCGTTCGAAACCGGAGGCTTCAGGGTAGGGTTGTCGCGATACAGTCGGCCGTGGGAGAACGCAGTGGTGAGATCGAATTATGGATCAATGACCATCATCATGCAGACCACAGGATTGCGACGGACAACCTGCGTGCGAGTTATAAGGGACCGGAGGAGGCGGATGATCCGGTTGCGGCCGCCTGGCTCAGCCGAGAGCATTCACTTCCGTCGGTTGCGGATGTTTCTCTTCGAGGCGATAGATCAGGAGAAGTACGACCAGCAGCGAGAGCGCCAAGGCTTTGAACGAGCCGGCAATGTGGGCCTGGCCGATGAACATATACGTCTACGTCTCCGGAAAGACGATGGCAAGTAGCAGAAAACATGCCGGGAGGCACGCGCGAGCGGGTGTGGCTTCATAGCGAAGAGGACTAGAAGGCGCTACACTCCAGTCAACGATCGTCGTGCAAACTGGCGAGGATCGATCACGCGGACTCGTCGATCCGCTCAGAATGGGCGGCCTCGGCCCCGCACGCTGGGTTTCATCGCGAGTCCACACCACCGGCCCTTCTCCCAATGAACCTGCGCGCAGCGAATTCAGCCCCTCGTACCAGATGCTATCTGCTTTCAGCATTCGCACTCACATTCGCCTTCGGCATCGCCATGATTGCAAACAGCCAGGCGGTCGCGGAGGGCACATGGTTCTGGTATGCGGTGATCTTTCGGCATGGAGAGCGTCTGTATTCTCATCTGCAACTGGCGCTGCAACCTCTCTTCGTTATCGAGACAGCCGGCTTCATGGCTCTACTGGGCAAAGGGTGGCTTGCCAGCAAAGTGCCGGCGCTGCTTCATCTCGATCGGCCGCTACCTGCCCATGCCTGGCTGGCAAAAAGCGCTTCTGTGCTGCGCTGCTTTCTTCATGGCGGTGTCTTCGGTCGCATATCGCTTCGATGACTATCACGTCCTGGCGGAGCTCTTCGTGCTGTACTCCATTGTGGTGCTGCTGCGAATGCACAGCGGCGTCAGTGCACGAGCCGGATTCGGTTTGGCGGCCCTACTGGGTGCATTCGCTGCGCTGTCATTCGCAACTCGCGTGAACAATGGCGGTGCGCTCTTCATAGGCGCCGGCATTGTTCTATTCTGCTTCACTCCGGCCAGGCGATGGATAGCGGTGCTTCTCTTTGCCGCTGCGGCTGCGTTGACATTGATTCTGGTTGTGCGACTGACCGGCGATTCCTTCCACGACTACTGGATGTACACAATCACCAGGGCAGCGGCTTCAAAGGGCGGCAGCGGAAATATCCTGACGAATCCCCTGGTCCTGCCCTGGCACACGCTGCAGTTTTTTGAAACCAGGCGTAGCCGGGAGCTGGTGTCTATTTTCCTCGCGGTTTGCGGGATATGGGCCTATGTCGTGCGCCCGGCCCTGCCCGTAAAGACGTTGCCGGGACTGCTCAGAGCAGGTGCCGGGTTGGCCCTGATCTTTTTTCCATTCCTCTATATGCACAATCACGGTCTCCGGGACGGCAGCTTTCTGCTTTCCGTTTCGACGATCGCAACCTTTCTCCTGTACGCCTTCGGTATCTTTGCCTTCTTTCGCTGGGTAGCCTGGGAGATCGCGCCCAACCGGTTCAAGCAATGGAACCGCCTCGAGATTCTGCTTCTCATTCCGCTGGGACAGCTAGCGGCTGAGGCACTGTCGACGTCCGCCACCCATGGTGAGATATACATGCCGATGGCTATCCTCTTTCTTCTTCTGCCGATCGCATTTCCCATCGAGCTGAAGATGCGGGGAAGATCGTTCCTGCTCGCGGCTGCAACGGTTCTCATGGTGTACGGATTTGTCTACCGGATTATGGAGCCGTACCGCTGGTGGAGCTTTCACGCTCGCCCGATGTTTGTCGGACGCCAGTGGTTCATGCATCCGGTGTATGGCCCGATGGTTATCGATCGCGACATACTCACGTTTGTGCAACCTGTCTGCAAAGCTATCGATCCTGATGGCTCGGGTCGCGAACTCCTTTCTCTGCCTTACTCGTTTGCTAACTATTTTTGCGATGTTCCGCCATGGCACGACTATGTCCAAGCGTGGTATGACACGTCGGAGAAGAGTACTATTGACGCCCTGATGGAGCAGTTGCGGCAGGCACCGCCGAAGTGGATCTTTTACGAGCGGCAGCCAGGGGTGCTGCGGTACCATGAGCAGCTGTTTAACGGAGGCCGGCCCATTCCCCATCGCTATCTTGACCAGCTGATCGAGGAGAAAATCAACGATGGGACCTGGAGGGTAGTTTACAGAAGCAGCTACGCCAGCACATCGCTGATCTATCAGGAATGGCTCTTGATACAGACGAGGCGTTGAAGATTCTGGCGGCTTTCAGTATCCGGCGGCTTTGCCGTGATGGTCGCTGTGCAGGATTCTGGAGCTGGGATGCGGAGCGGGAGATTTGCTGGCGAAGCTGGAGCCGGCATACGGCTACGGCATCGATCTTTCTCCCCGCCTGATCGGCGCAGCGAAGAGCAAGTATCCCGGTTTGCACTTCGAAACGGCAGATGCAGGCAACCTGCAGTTGGAAGGTGAATTCGATTTCATCATCTGCTCCGACCTGCTCAACGATCTATGGGATGTTCAGACCGTCTTCGAGCAGTTTTCCAGCCATTGTCATCCTGGGACGCGCATCCTCATCAATTGCTATAGCCGCCTGTGGGAGGGACCTCGGCACCTGGCGGAAGCGCTTGGACTGGCGAAGCCGCAACTCAGCCAAAACTGGCTGACCGTAGAAGACATCCAGAACCTGCTTGCCCTTGCAGGCTTCGAATTGATTCGAACTTCTGCCGAGATCCTGTGTCCTGTCCGAGTGCCGCTTGTGGACACGCTCTGCAACCGGTATCTGGTAAAGGTATGGCCATTTCGCTGGCTGGGACTGACAAACTTCGTCGTTGCACGGCCAGTGCCAACTCGGGGCGTGTCGCCGGAGCCGATTGTCACAGTGGTGGTGCCGGCGCGGAACGAGGCCGGCAATATTGCGGCGATTCTCGACCGGGTGCCGACGATGGGCGCAGGGACGGAGCTGATTTTCGTCGAGGGCAACTCGAGCGACGGAACGTATGCGCGAATTGAGCAGGAGATCGCGGCACGCTCCGGGTGCACTGCGAAGCTGAATAAGCAGACGGGCAAAGGCAAGGGGGATGCAGTTCGACTGGGATTCGAACGATCGAGCGGCGACCTGCTGATGATTCTGGATGCCGACCTCACTGTTCCCCCTGAGGATCTGCCGCGCTTTTATGAGGCTTGGCGCACGGGGCGGGGCGACTTCATCAACGGAGTGCGGCTGGTCTATCCGATGGAGCAGAAGGCGATGCGCTTCTTCAACCTGCTCGGTAACAAGTTCTTCAGCCTGGCCTTCACGTGGCTGCTGAGCCAGAGCGTGAAGGACAGCCTTTGCGGCACAAGGGTCCTCAGCCGAGTCCACTACCAGACTATTGCTGCGAATCGTGCTTACTTCGGCGAGATCGATCCGTTTGGTGACTTCGACCTGCTGTTTGGAGCAGCCCGCTACAACCTGAAGATTCTGGGGTTGCCGATTCGCTACCGGGAGCGGAAGTACGGGGAGACGAACATCCAGCGATGGAAGCATGGGGTGCTGCTTCTCCGCATGGTGCTGCTGGCATCGCGGCGGATCCGCTTTGTCTAGGTGCTCTCGGACGCGGCATCAGGAGTTGAGATTCCAGATGTCGATGTGCCATTTCCAACGGCCGTCTTCCTCCCGCCAATAGACGACGAATTTCATTTCTATCTGCGTTGCGGATTGTCCGGGAGGCTCGACGGTGAGTGTGGCCTTTCCGATCTCGACTGCGCTGTCGCCCGCAAGCAATACGTCTACGGCAGTGAGAACCACGCCCGTGGCGTCTGCCGACTGCACCATCTCGGACCAGAACTTTTTGATTGCTTCCCTTCCCGAGAACATCGGCGCGCCCGGAGGAAGAATGCGCGCGTCGCGGGTATAGATGTTGTCCAGGGCTGCGAAGTTGCGCTTGCCGAAGACCTCGGAATTGAAGAGGTCATTTGTGGTTTGCATGGCGCGTTTGATCTGATCGGGTGTCGCTGGCATGCCGAAACTCTACGCCTGCGATTAGACAGCCTGCAATGGTTCGTGCCGCAGCGCGATGGGGGAGGCTGCGAAGGGGCCAATGCGATATAATTGATCAGTGGCACGATCGCTCGTTCGAGTACTGACCCGAGTTGGGGGCGTCACGGTTTCGACGGGATCGATTGCGGCACGAGAGGCATGCCGGGGTGTGGACACCCGTAATCGCTCACAAAAACAATAGTTGCCAACAACAATCTGGCACTTGCTGCTTAATTAAATAAGTAGCCGTCCTCTGAGGCTTTGTCTGCGGGCCGAGGCAGGACGTCATACAGCAGGCTGGTTCCCGCGGTTAGGTCCGGGCCACGGGGATGAGATCTTCGGGCTAGTGGCGTGCGCATCTTGTCCGTTCTGAGCGCACGTTGCGAAACCTTCGGAACGTGACTACGCATGGAGTCTCTCGGCTGACAGCGATTTCGGACGCGGGTTCGACTCCCGCCGCCTCCACCACTGATAAGTGGTTTTCCGTGAATTACTTATCAATCTAGACTCCTGATTTGTACAAATTTGTACAATCAGCTCGTTTCAGCCCTGCCAATGACCCGTGTCGGCAATCGGTCCGGGCGCACTGAATTGATCATCCAGGCACGTGAGTTTCAGGCGGTCGCAACGAAGATCATCGTCGGCACAGAGTTCCGCCTCATCCTCAGCAAGTTGACGAATTCTGTCGAGCTCGCCGACGAACCCATCGCCTTTCGAGCACATCGTCGACTCCGCTTGCCTAATCGACCATACAAGAGCAGGATGGTTGAGCCTTTTTTGAGCCATCCTTTCCGGATTCGATTGGCTTGATGGACCACCGGTGTGACGATCATCCCTTGTCTAGACTGAAGGATGGTGAAGACCAATGGGATCAGGCAGACTCTCAGCTCTACCAGTTTGCGCCGTTGAAGAGATCGATGTCCTGTGGATCACTGCCGGGCTCGGCTGCGACGGAGACACCATTGCAATGACCGCCGCCACGCAGCCCAGCATTGAGGATGTGGTTGGCGGGGCCCTCCCGTGGATTCCTAAGGTCAGACTGCTGAATCCCTTTCTCTCCTTCGAGAACGGAGATGATTTCCTGGCCCGTTTCCATTTGGCGGCCGAAGGCAAAGTCGACCTGTTCATCCTGGTGGTTGAGGGTTCCATCCCCAACGAAAAGAATAAGGACGAGGGCTACTGGGCGTCCTTGGGCACAGACAGCCTGACCGGGCAGCCAATTACCACCTGCGAATGGATTGACCGGCTTGCGCCGCGGGCCTGGGCGGTGATTGCGGCTGGCACGTGCGCCACATACGGCGGCATCCATGCGATGGAGGGAAACCCGACCGGTTGCATGGGCCTGGCCGACTATCTGGGCTGGCAGTGGAAGTCAAAGGGACAGATTCCAATTGTCTGCGTTCCAGGATGTCCTGTGCAGCCAGACAACTTTATGGAGACCTTGTTGTATCTCCTTAATATGGCTGCGGGGCGAGCACCGATGATCCCTCTCGATGAGGCTCTGCGTCCAACCTGGCTTTTTGGCAGCACATTGCATGAGGGCTGCGATCGCGGCGGCTACTATGAGCAGGCTCAATTCGCCGAGGAGTACGGATCGCCGCTGTGCATCGTAAAGCTGGGCTGCTGGGGACCGGTGGTACAGTGCAACGTAGGAAAACGCGGATGGATGTCCGGAATCGGTGGCTGCCCGAATGTCGGCGGCATCTGCATCGGATGCACAATGCCGGGTTTTCCGGACAAGTTCATGCCGTTCATGAATCAACCGCCGGGCTCGCTCTTGTCTTCAGCAGCGGTGCAGACCTACGGCCGAGCCATCCACGCGCTGCGCAAGTTTACCCAGGCTTCGCTGAATCGAGTGCCAAGTTGGAGGCAGCCTCATGTCTCCTGAACTGTCTGCCGGAGACACAGCCGCTATGACTCGCGATACAAGCCAGCGACCCGTCTCGGACGCCACACCAAAGGCGGCAGACGCGACTACGAAGTTCGATCTGCATCTGCCGGAGCTGAACCTTCCCGAGCTTGGCGAAGCCGAAGCGATCCTTATGGATCTGGCCAAGATTTTCTCGACGTCGACATCGTCCTCGACTGTTCAGGCTAAGCAGGAACTCCATGACGAGAACGCCCCGAATCTCGAAGCGAAGTATCGTGCGCTGCTGGAGCAGATTCCAGCAGTAGTGTTCATGGCCTATCTCGACCGCGGCATCAGTGAGGCCTATGTGAGCCCGCAGATCGAGGCCGCGCTCGGCTATTCGCGCGAAGAGTGGCTGGAAGATCCGGTTCGCTGGTATCAACACATCCATCCCGAGGATAAGCAGCGCTGGAGTCTGGAAGCCGCCGAAATGTTTCTCTCCGGCAAGCCTCTGCGCTCCGCCTATCGTGTGATCGCACGCGATGGCCGGACCATCTGGTTCCACTGCGATGCCAAGATGATGCGACATGCGAATGGCCAGCCGTGGTTTATCCATGGCGTGGCCTTCGATATTTCCGACCTCAAGCGCTCAGAGATGGAGCTTCAGGACGAACGCAATGTAGTATCCGCGATTCTCGATACCGTGGGTGCGCTGGTTGTTGTGCTTGATCAGAAAGGTCGCATCATCCGTTTCAACCGTGCTTCGGAGCTCACGACGGGCTATTCGTTTGATGAGGTTCGCGGCAAGCGCATCTGGGATCTCTTTCTCCTGCCCGAGGAGGTCAACCGCTTTAAGCTGATCTTTGAGCGCATGAGCTCAGACGTCCTGCCCCAGGAGTACCAGAGCTATTGGGTCACGCGGCACAAGTCCCAACGGTTGATCGCGTGGTCCAGCACGATGCTTCCCGGGAACAATGGGGCACCAAACCTAGTGATTGCGACCGGCATCGATATTACGGAGCGCGAGCAGTTAGAGAAGGCTATCCTGAATATCAGCGCGCGTGAACAACGGCGCATAGGCCAGGACCTGCATGACGGGCTTGGCCAGCACCTGACGGGTATTGCATTCATGGCAAAAGTGCATGAGGCGAGGTTGGCGGAGAAGCAGGTGGACGAAACCGCCGACGCAGCCAAGATCGTCAAGCTGGTCAATGAGGCGATTCACAAGACGCGCGAACTCGCGCGAGGGCTGTTGCCCGTGGTCTCGGATGAGCAGGGACTGATGTCCGCCCTGCAGCTTTGGGCGGCTGAAGTGGAAGATCTTTTCAATGTGCCGTGCCGGTTTCAGTGCGACATGCCGGTGTTGATTCAGGATGACGAGATCGCCACCCACCTGTATCACATTGCGCAGGAGGCGGTGCACAACGCCATCAAGCACGGGCGACCTCAAAATATCCTGATTCGCCTGACAGCCGATCCTGGGAGGGGTACACTGCTGGTCGAAGACGACGGAACCGGGATCCTGACTCGCGAACACGCACAAGGCATGGGCCTACATATCATGAACTACCGTGCGAGCATGATCGGCGGAACCCTTGACGTATGCCCCGGCCGGGTAAGAGGCACAGCCGTCACTTGTACCTTCCCGGTGCGCACCAGCGAATGAGTGGCCGTATGACGTATGCAGCTGACGCAGAGAAGTGGAAAGCGACGAGAAAGAAGACTGTCTTCATCGTTGACGATCATCCGTTGCTGCGACAGGGGCTGGCGCTGCTGATCAACCGCGAAGAAGACCTGGCCGTTTGCGGCGAAGCAGAAGAGGCGCAGGCAGCGATGCAGGCGATCTCACAATCACAGCCGGACGTTCTGATCGTGGATATATCGCTCAATGGCCCGGATGGGCTGGACCTCCTCAAAAGCATTCGTGGTCTCTATCCGGATCTCCCGGTTTTGATTCTCTCCATGCATGATGAAGCTACGTATGCCGAACGCGCTCTCAGGGCACGCGCGAACGGTTACATCATGAAGCAGGAGGCGACGGAAAAGGTACTCGTCGCTGTGCGCAGAATTCTGAACGGCGAGATCTATCTGAGCGATCGCATCGCGAACAAGATGCTGCAGCAGTACATCGGCGGCTCGTCCGCTGCTCTGCAATCGCGTCTCAGCACGCTCTCGGACCGAGAACTCGAGGTCTTCCGCTCCATTGGCGAAGGGCGGAGCACGCGCCAGATCGCAGACGAGCTGCACCTGAGCGTGAAAACGGTAGAGACCTATCAGGCCCACCTGAAAGAGAAGCTTGCACTGCGGAGCGGACGCGAGCTGATCCAGCATGCGATTCAATGGAAGATCAACGAGGGTGCAGCATAGTTACCGTGCATCGCCGGCGACTGCCGGAGTGGCCTGATCCGATTTGCCCTGACAGCTCACGCTATTCCATCAGGCAAACCCTGATAACTCTCCTAGTAGTACGACTGACAAGGAAATAGGGCCCGTCCCGCTTGTGAGCAGCTTCCGGCGTCTGTTGGTATGGGCACGACCCTAGCGAAGCGGCTCCCCCTGGGACCCAACTGTGCGGACGACCGCACCTTTTCTCTCGACAAGGGCAAGCAGGCGACGGATGAGGTCGGCTACCCGGTTCGTCTGCCTTGTTGCGAAATGTTAAGCCGACAAGCGAGAGGAGAACCAGATTATGCCTGCACAAGCAGCCCCTTACGGCCGAGTTACTCAGAAAGCTCCCGCCGTTGCGGAAGTGCACATCTTGTGGATCACGGCAGGACTTGGCTGCGACGGCGATTCGGTCTCTATAACTGCCGCAACGCAGCCGAGCATTGAGGATGTGCTGTTGGGGGCGATTCCCGGCCTACCCAAGGTTCACTTGCATAACCCCGTGTTGGCGTACGAGTGCGGCGACGATTTCATGAAGTACTTCTACATGGCAGAAGAAGGAAATCTCGAGCCATTCGTCCTGGTGATGGAAGGCTCCATCCCAAACGAGAAGATCAAGAAGGAAGGCTACTGGGCCGGCCTGGGCACTGATCCGCATACCGGGCAGCCGATCACGACCAACGAATGGATCGATCGCCTTGCCCCGAAGGCACTCGCAGTCGTTGCCTGCGGAACATGCGCCACCTATGGCGGCATTCATGCCATGGAGGGCAATCCGACCGGCGCGATGGGCCTGGCTGACTATCTGGGCTGGGACTGGAAGTCGAAGGCCGGGCTGCCGATCGTGAATGTTCCCGGCTGCCCGGTGCAACCCGACAACTTTATGGAAACGGTGCTCTACCTGCTGTACCAGGTAGCGGGACTCGCACCCATGATTCCGCTCGATGATCAATTACGGCCAACATGGCTGTTCGGAAATACGGTTCATGAAGGATGCGATCGGGCCGGATATTACGAGAGTGGCGACTTCGCGACCAGCTACAGCTCGCCCAAGTGCATTGTGAAACTTGGCTGCTGGGGACCGGTGGTGAACTGCAACGTACCAAAGCGGGGATGGATGGCCGGTATTGGTGGCTGCCCGAACGTTGGCGGCATCTGCATCGGGTGCACCATGCCCGGCTTTCCAGATAAGTTCATGCCCTTCATGGACGAGCCACCTGGAGCCAAACTCTCAAGCACCGCGATTGGCGCCTATGGAATGGCCATCCGCAGACTTCGCTCGATGACGAACGATACCGTCAACAAGGAACCGAAGTGGCGGCATGCCGGTACAAAACTCACGACTGGCTATCAGCCCAAAGCCTACTAATGAAAAGGAGCCACGATGGCCACGATCACAACGACACACAAGGAAGAGGCGGTCAGTTCCGGCAATCTGGTGGAAATGAACTGGGACCCGATCACAAGGATCGTGGGCAGCCTCGGCATTTTTACGAAGATCGATTTCGGCAAACGCAGGGTTGCAGAATGTCACAGCACATCCTCGATCTTCCGCGGCTACAGCATCTTCATGAAGGGGAAAGATCCGCGCGACGCGCACTTCATCACCAGCCGCATCTGCGGCATCTGCGGGGACAACCACGCGACCTGCGCCACCTACGCGCAAAACATGGCCTTTGGCGTACGACCACCGGCGATGGCTGAGTGGATCGTCAACCTGGGCGAGGCCGCCGAGTACATGTTCGACCACAACATCTTTCAGGACAACCTGGTCGGTGTGGACTTCTGCGAGCAGATGGTGAAGGAGACCAATCCAGGAGTGTGGGAGAAGGCACAGAAGACAGCATCGCCTCATGCCGAGCTGCATGGATATAAGACCATCGCCAACATCATGACCGCCCTGAATCCGTTCACTGGCGCCTTCTACCTCGAAGCCCTGCAGATGAGCCGCATGACGCGCGAGATGTTCTGCCTCATGGAAGGGCGTCATGTTCATCCGTCGACGCTCTATCCCGGCGGCGTGGGAACAGTGCCGACTGTGCAGCTCTTCACGGACTATCTGGTCCGTCTCATGAAGTATGTGGAGTTTATGAAGAAGGTCCTCCCGCTGCATGATGATCTCTTCAACTTTTTTTACGAGGCGTTGCCCGGCTATGAGCAGGTAGGTCAGCGGCGGATTCTGCTGGGGTGCTGGGGGTCCTTCAATAACCCGGATGTATGCGACTACACCTACCAAAAAATGACGGACTGGGGTCGTGGCATGTACGTGACCCCCGGCGTCGTGGTGGACGGCGAACTGGTGACGACCGACCTGGTCGACATCAACCTCAATATCCGTATTCTTCTCGGGAGCTCCTACTACGACGACTGGCAGAGCGCTGAGACCTTCGTAAAGAAGGATCCGCTGGGCAATCCTGTGGACCAGCATCACCCTTGGAACCAAAGCACATTCCCCAGGCCGCAGAAGCGCAACTTCAAAGATAAATACACCTGGGTGATGTCACCGCGCTGGTACGACAAGCGCACCAAGGACCATCTCGCGCTCGACACCGGAGGTGGCCCGATCGCGCGCCTTTGGGCTACGGCATTGGCCGGCATTGTGGACATCGGCTACATCAAGGCTACCGGAAAGAGCGTGAAGATCTATCTTCCGAAGACCACTTCCCTGCCCGAGGTTGAGTTCGAGTGGAAGATTCCCAAGTGGAGTAACGCAATCGAACGCGATCGTGCACGCACCTACTTCCAGGCGTACGCTGCTGCTGCTGCCCTCCACTTTGTGGAACAGGCACTGGCCGAGTTGCATGCTGGAAGAACGAGGACGTGGAACGACTTCAAAGTGCCGGAGGAGGCCATCGGCTGCGGCTTCCATGAGGCAGTGCGTGGCGTGCTGTCGCACCATGTCGTGATCCGCGATCACAAGATCGCCAACTATCACCCCTATCCACCAACGCCTTGGAACGCCAATCCGCGTGATATCTACGGAACGCCCGGACCTTATGAAGATGCGGTGCAGAACACACCGATCTTCGAAGAAAACGGCCCGGACAAGTTCAAAGGCATCGACATCATGCGAGCGGTGCGAAGCTTCGATCCTTGTTTGCCATGCGGTGTGCACATGTACCTGGGCAATGGCAAAGTGCTGGAGACTCACCACTCGCCCATGTTTGGTCTGCAACCCTGATTTGCTGGAGCGAGCTGTGCGGCGATCCGGAGCAGATGAGGGCCTTGGAAAGATGCTCCACCGAGCCGCAGTTGGAACACAAATGGCCTTCTAAAAGGAGACGCGTGGCGAATGCAACGGAGTTCCAGCAGCGAGTCCAGCAGCTTGGCAAACTGATCGCTGAACTCGAGCAGATGCCAGACAGCCCCTTGAAGGTGGCGGCCGGAGAATTGGTCCACCTGTTGATGGAGGTGCACGGCACTGCCATCGAACGGATGATGGAGATCGTCTTCGATTCCCAGAGTGCAGCCGCAGTGACGATCGACAAGCTGGGGGGTGATCCGATCGTCCGCAGCCTGCTGCTTCTCTATTCACTGCATCCGGAGGACCTGCAAACGCGTGTGCGGAAGTCAATCGACGTCCTGCGGCCAAGGCTTCGCAAGCTGAATTACCAATTGGAGCTACTCGGACTTGAAGAAGGAGTGGTCCGCCTGCAAGTGGAGTCGTCAGGCCATGCCTGCGGCAGCACGACCGCGAATGTTCGCTCTATGGTCGAAGAGGGCGTCTATGAATATGCGCCGGATGTTACGTCCCTTCTGATCCTGGGACTCGAAGGCCAGCCATCGTCTGGCTTCGTCACCTTGGAAAGTCTGGCTGGCCCTCGCATCTCGCAAGTATCGACAACCGCAGCACAGGCGCTTGCCGTGGGAGGCGCCGATTGACAGCCCAGCTTCAGAGCGCGGAGAAGGACTGACCATGCCGAACGACGCATTGCCGGGCATAGAGCAGGCATTCGGAGCGCTGCGTCAGTTCACGCGGTCTCGACGCTCTTCGTCTGAACCACTCGAACGCTGTGAGCTTTGCAGCGCCGGGCTGGCTCATGAACATCCGCATATGATCGAAGTGGCGACACGAACGATCGTTTGCGCTTGCGATGCGTGTGCACTGCTCTTCGACAACACGGTGGTTGGAAAGTACAAGCGCGTCAGCAGACGCGCGCTCCGCCTGGCCGATTTGGAGATGAGCGACGCGCAGTGGGACGGGCTACTGATTCCCATCAACATGGCGTTCTTTTTCCGCTCCAGTCTGGAGAATCGAGTCGTCGCCCTCTACCCCAGCCCGGCAGGTGCCGTGGAATCGCTGCTCCCGATGGAGGCCTGGCGAGAGATCGAAGAGTCCCATGCAGCGTTGCGGCAGTTGAAGCCGGACATTGAGGCGCTGCTGGTGAATCGCGTCGGCCACGCGCACGGCCTGGCGAAGGCGGAATACTACATCGCGCCGATGGATGACTGCTACCGGCTGGTGGGCGTCATCCGCATGAATTGGAAAGGACTGTCCGGGGGAACGGAAGTGTGGACGGAGATTGGCAGGTTTTTCTCCGAACTGCGCGCAAGGGCGGAAGTGATCAACGGGGTAATGCATGCCTGAACTGAACTTCAAGGTCGAGCAGGCCAGCGTTGTGCCGTTCGCGGCGTCGCCGACGATCGCCTTCCAGCTCCACGTCGCAAATGTGCCCGCAGACCAGGCCATCCACACCATCGCGCTGAACTGCCAGATACAGATTGAGGTAACGCGCCGGCGCTATGCTCCCGAAGAACAGGAGCAGATGCTCGACCTTTTCGGCGAGCCCGATCGTTGGAGTCAGACACTGCGCAGCCTGCTCTGGACCAACGTCAGCGCCGTTCTTCCGGGCTTCCGCGGCAGCACGCAGGCCGACCTTCGCGTGGCCTGCACCTTCGACTTCAATGTAGCCGCAACAAAATACTTTGCAGGGCTCGCCGCCGGCGACGTGCCGCTCAACATGATGTTCAGCGGAACAGTGTTCTATGCCGACACTGAGGGATTGCTACAGGTGGCACCGATCTCGTGGGATCAGGAGGCAAAGTTCCGGCTGCCTGTGCAGGTTTGGCGAGACATGATGGATGCCTACTACCCAAACGGCGCATGGCTCCATATACGCCGCGATGTATTTGATCGGCTCTACCGGTACAAGATGCAGCGCGGCATTCCCACGTGGGAGCAGGCGCTGGAGAGCGTTCTTCCTGTGGAGGAAATGGAAGAGACGGTGCAATCGTGAATCTGGATCACGTTGAGAAGATCGCCGAAGCGGTGCTGTACGAGGGATACATGCTGTATCCCTATCGGCCCTCTTCTGTGAAGAACCAACAGCGTTGGAACTTCGGCGTCCTGTGTCCTACTTCCTATTGCGAGCAGCAGCACGGGACGGAACGCGACACCATGCAAACGGAGTTGCTGATGCGCGGCAACCCTGACGCCGCGCTCACGGTAAAGGTTCGGTTCCTGCAGATCATCCGGCGTTCGATCGGCAAACTTCATGTTCCGGTGAGTTCGCTAGGCCCCGATGCTGAAGCCGCAGTCGATTTCGTGGAGCGATTGGAAGCGAACGGCCGCGTCTATCAAGCGTGGCAGGAAGCCGTAGAGCGCCAGATCGTCTGCGACGAGTTGCGAGTGGGAGCGCTCGCTTCGCCCACCTCCTTTCCGTTCGACTTTCCCCGGCACCGGGAAGTGGAACCTATGGTTGGTGATAGTGGCAGAGTGGTGGGGGTCATCGTGCGCGAGTGGGAGCATCTGTCGGGATCAGTCGAAATCACGGTCGCACGCCTGCTCGACGATATTTTCAAGCTTCGGGTGCTGATACGGAATCGGTCCGCCTTCGCTCCCGCACCAGAAAGGCGACGCGAGGACGCGGTTCCATTCTCGTTGGTCTCTGCTCATACCATTCTCGGCGTACATGACGGCGAGTTCCTCTCTCTGCTCGAGCCGCCTCTCACGTGCGAGACGCTGGCAGCGGAGTGCCAGAATGTCGGAACCTGGCCAGTACTGGTCGGCGAGCAGGATTCACGGCAGGCCATGCTGTCATCGCCCATCATCCTCTACGACTATCCGCAGATTGCTCCGGAGAGTGCGGGCAGCCTCTTCGATGGAACGGAGATCGACGAAATCCTCTCGTTGCGGATTATGACGCTGACCGATGACGAGAAGCGCGAGATGCGGCAATCGGACGATCGCGCACGTGAGGTTCTCGAGCGGACAGAGAATTTGCCTCCGGAGCAGCTCATGAAGCTCCATGGTGTTCTGCGAGGCTTGCAGTCCGTGAAGGAGGAGGCGCGATGAAAGAGTGGGAGTGGCAGCTTCTGGAAGAAAAGGCGCTGCTCGACCATATCGACATCTCCGGCGTGCCCGTACGCGCGGGCGATCGCGTATGCCTGCGCCCGCGCAACGGCGGCGACATCCTGGACCTCGCACTCAAGGGACAATTCGCTATTGTCGAGGGCATCGAGCAGGACTACGAAGGCAAGTGCCACGTGTGTGTCGTGCTCGATGACGATCCAGGTCGCGATCTGGGAATGATGCGACAACCCGGTCATCGCTTCTTCTTCGATCCGGCAGAGATCGAACCGCTTCCCTACGATCACGAACATACCCAGCAGCGTCCCGCCAAGGCGCGCGTCCTGATCGCGGGCATCGGCAACATTTTTTTCGGAGACGATGGCTTCGGTGTGGAAGTGGCACGGCGCCTGGCCAGTTGTGAGCTGCCCGCCGATGTGCGGGTGGTGGACTTTGGCATCCGGGGGCTGGACCTGGTCTACGCGCTCCAGGACGGTTACGAAACCACAATCCTGATCGATGCTTTCCCGCAGGGAAAAGCCCCCGGCACCGTTTTCGTAGCCGAGCCCGACCTGAAGGATCTCCAAGCCACTCCCGAGCAGGGTGGATTCGTCGAGCCTCACGGCATGAACCCAATGAACGTCCTGCGCATGGCAAAGGCGATGCAGGCTCCGATGGAACGCATCCTGCTCATCGGCTGTGAGCCTGCTTACCTGGGCGGGGACGATGGACACATGGGATTGAGCGAACCAGTGGAGGCAGCGGTAAGCGAGGCAGTGAAGACAACACAGAACCTGGTGCGGCGGATTCTGGATGGCAACGGGCCGTCGGTGAAGCATTAGGATTTGATCGGTAACGGAGGACTTCGATGGGGATGGAATGGATGAACGCAACCGCGAATGGAAGGAAGGTAGTGTCAGTGGCAGGTGGCGTACTCAAGCTCAAGAATGATCTGAAGTTTTCGGCCCGCGAGCAAGGATGAATCTTATGGCCTATGCTGCGAACGGCGAGGGGGCAACACGATGTGCTTAGCCATACCGGGAAAGATTGTGTCGCTCGTCCCTGATGAACCGCACCTTGGCGTTGTCGAGGTCACTGGCGTACGTCGTAGGGTTGATCTCGGGCTGCTGGTTGAGGACATGCCAAGTGTGGGCGATTGGGTGCTCATCCACGTGGGATTTGCAATGTCCAGAATTAGCGAGCAGGATGCTGCGGAACAAATGCAGCTGCTTACCGTTCTCGGCGAAAACGAGGCAGCCATGGACGAAGTTCGCGGATACGGTGTGGAAGATGCCGGCGAACTCCGAAGTACAGGCGAGAGCCCCGGCTGCCGAAAGACAAGCTCCACCATCCAATAGTCCACGGCGGGCCTCAGGAGATACGCGATGCGATATGTCGATGAATTCCGCGATCCCGAACTGATCACCAGAGCCTCTGATGAGATCCGCCGCCTTGCGGAACCAGGACGTCATTACCGCATCATGGAAGTCTGCGGCGGTCATACGCATGCTATCTACCGTTTCGGCTTGAAAGATATTCTTCCTGAAAATATCGAGCTCATCCACGGTCCCGGCTGTCCGGTGTGCGTATTGCCCATGGGACGGATCGACGACGGGCTCTCCATTGCCCAAAAAAGCAATGCGATCTTCGCCGCCTTCGGCGACATGATGCGGGTCCCGGGAACGCATGGCAGTCCCTTCGAGCACAAGGCGCGCGGCACCGACGTCCGCATCGTGTACTCTCCTGCCGACGCCCTCCAGATCGCAAGAAGGAATCCGGAGCGGCACGTGGTCTTCTTTGCGATAGGTTTCGAGACGACTGCTCCGTCGACCGCGCTTACGCTTATGCGGGCGAAGCGTGAGGGCGTTCACAATTTCTCTGTCTTCTGCAATCACGTGACCATCGTCCCTGCGATTCGCGCCATCCTGGACTCTCCCGATATGCGTCTCGACGCTTTCATCGGGCCAGGACACGTCTCCACCGTCATCGGTTGCCGTCCTTATGAGTGGATCGCGCGTGCGGAAGGCAAGCCGGTGGTCACCTCCGGCTTTGAGCCGCTCGATCTACTTCAATCCATCGTCATGTTGTTGCGGCAATTGCGTGCCGGCGAAGCCAGGGTAGAAAACCAGTACAAGAGAGTTGTGCCCTGGGAAGGCAACCTGGCCGCACTGAAGGCAATGGCCGAGGTCTTTGAACTGCGCCCGCATTTCGAGTGGCGCGGACTCGGATTTATCTCGCAATCAGCTTTGCGCATCCGAAAAGAGTATGCGGAGTGGGATTCGGAGCAGCGTTTCGACGTGCCCGAGACGCGCGTCGCAGATCCCAAGGCAGCGCAGTGCGGAGAGGTATTGAAAGGCGTCTTGAAACCGGCCCAGTGCAAATTGTTTGGTAAGGAATGCACGCCGGAGCACCCAATCGGTGCGCTCATGGTTTCATCAGAGGGCTCATGCGCAGCATATTACAACTACGAGTACCGCAAGACCGCCTCGCTGGTGACGGAGATAAGCTCGGTAGCCTGAGCGAAGTTCCCTCAGTTGACAGCAGCACGCCGGCGGTACGTTTCCGCGATCCGCAGATCGAGATGGCGCACGGCGCCGGCGGCAAAGCCAGCCGCAGGCTTGTCGAAGGATTGTTTGCTCCGCTACTGTGCGGAAACTCGCGCGAGCCGCTGGGCGATGCTGCACGCATCGAAATCGACGGCATGCCCATCGCGATGACAGCTGATAGTTTCGTCGTCAAGCCCCTGCGTTTCCCGGGCGGATCCATCGGCGAGCTGGCGGTGAATGGAACCATGAACGACCTTGCCGTCGCCGGGGCCCGGGGTCACTCCATGATCGTCACCTTTGTGCTCGAAGAAGGTCTTCCTTCTGCCATTCTCGAAGCCGAGGTACGCGCGATGTCGAGCGCGCTGCGCCGGGCGGGCGTCGCCATGGTGGGGGGCGACACCAAAGTCGTCGAGCGTGGCAAGGCAGACGGCATGTACATCACGACCGCCGGAATCGGACGCCCGCTCCCCAGCGTGCGCATAGATGCGCGAAGCGTCCGCCCAGGGGACAAAGTACTGCTCTCCGGCCCTATCGGAGACCACGGCATCACCATCCTGCTGGCTCGCGGAGATCTCGAACTCGAGGCCGACCTGCGCTCAGACACGCGCTGTGTGCTGCCGCTGGTGGAAGCGCTCGCCAGGGAAGCAGTTCCTGGCATTCGATGGATGCGCGATCCTACACGCGGCGGTGTCGCCACATCTCTCAATGAGCTGGCTCGCGATTGCGGACTTGGGATTTTTCTTCTCGAAGAGGAAATACCCATCCACGATGCCGTGCGCGGTGCGTGTGAGTTGCTCGGGCTGGACCCGCTGCACATCGCAAACGAAGGGCAGTTCCTCGCGGTTGTTGCGCCCGAGTACGCCGACCTGGGCCTCAACGCGCTCAACAGCACGCCGGGCGGCGAGGATGCGTGCATCATCGGCGAAGTGCGAAAGGAGCCCGCAAACGCTGTGCTGGTGAGCACGCGCTACGGGGGAAGCCGCATCGTGGACATGCTGGCCGGCGACCCGCTGCCGCGAATTTGTTAAGCGATCCTGTCAGGCTACTTCAGGCTACTTATGGAAACGTCATACTCACTCGCGGAACAGATTGAAGATCGGTTGCTGCTACGCAACCAAGTCTTCGAGCACTACTTTTCCGCTGAAGCTCGCCGTCTTGCCGAAGCCTGCCGTGAGATGTCGGAGCGCTTTCTGCGCGGCGGCCGGCTGCTCGCCTTTGGCCGCGGCCCGTACGCCACCGATGCGCAACACGTCTCAGTGGAGTTTGTTCATCCGGTCATTGTTGGCAAGCGGGCGCTACCGGCGCTCGACCTCTCCCTGCTCATGCAGCCCTGGCTCGACGTGATTGTGCGCCCCGACGATATGGTCATGGGCTTCGGCCCTCCGGAGGGAGACCACGATGTCTGGGCTGCATTGCAATCCGCGCACGCGCGTGGCGCCATGACCTTCGCCTTGCCGGGGCACGAAGGTAGCTATGCGCTCACAGCAGCAACACAGGATGCCTTCATACACCAGGAGATGGTTGAAATCCTGTACCACACGGTGTGGGAGACCGTGCACGTCTTCTTCGAACATCGTGAGCTCGGCCAGGATATCGGGCAGACTGAATTCCTATACCCATTTTTGGGAAAGCAGAAGCAGGAGACATCCAGCGTGGTGGGCGACGTCGCTGCTTCCATTCTGATTAAAGTGCAAGACGACGCATTGCTGCGCACTCGCCTAGCGAAAGAGGAATCTGAGGAGATCGCTGCCACGGCCCTCGATATGCACAAGCGCATCCAGAGTGGCGGCAAGCTAATTCTCTTCGGCAACGGCGGCTCGGCAACGGATGCCAACGATTGGGCGATTGACTGCGTCATGCCTCCGGCCGGGTATCATCCGGTGCCGGCGATCTCCCTCGCTATGGAGCCGGCCACCATCACCGCGATGGCCAACGATGTCGGCATTGAGGTGATCTTCCTGCGACAGATGCTGGCGCAGGCGCAACCCAACGATGTGATCGTCGCCATCTCTACCAGCGGCGGATCACGCAACATTGTCATGGCCATGGAGGAGGCACGGAAGCGCAATCTCATGACGGTGGCATTGCTCGGCAATGATGGTGGAGAGATTTACCGGCGCGGGCTTGCCGTGCATCCCATCATCGTCCGCAGCGACTATATCCCGCGCATTCAGGAGGTACAGGCATCTGCCTATCACGTGCTGCGAGACACTCTGGAGGTGCTGCATCATGGCCATGCTTGAGCTCTATGGAAGTTCCCATTGTCCACATACGCGGGAGCTGCGCGAGTGGCTGGAGTGGATGCGCCGCGACTTTCAGGAATACGACGTGGAGGCCGATCTCGAAGCGCGCGCCCGCATGCGTGCCCTAGACAACACGGTCCGTACGGTTCCCGTGCTGGTCGAAGACGGCAAGATAATCCAGGTTGGTTGGCAGGGCCGCGGTTGCATCCTGGGATCGGAGTAGCGATGGCGAACGCCTGTTCAATTCGCGTGCGCGGTGTCGTACAGGGGGTTGGCTTTCGTCCGTTTGTGTATCGCCTAGCCCGTGCGAACACGCTCTCCGGCTGGGTGCTCAACGGCGATCAGGGTGTTGAGATTCATCTCGAAGGCGACGACGAAGACATGGAGACCTTTGTCCGCGAGATGCAGAGCAGGCCGCCGGCGGCGGCCAGCATCTCGGATGTGGAGATAGCACCTGCCCTCTGCGAGGGACTGACCGGATTCACGATTCGGGAGAGCCATCACACCGAGCGGCCCACGGTTCGCGTCTCGCCGGATCTCCCTGTCTGCGAAGTGTGCCTTCAGGAATGTTTTACGCCTGACAATCAGCGCTACCGCTATCCCTACATCAATTGCACGAACTGCGGTCCGCGCTACAGCGTTGTACTCGCTCTTCCCTATGACCGGATCAACACCACCATGCGAGCATGGCCGTTGGATGCGTACTGCGACGCAGAATATCACGACCCCATCAACCGCCGCTTTCACGCGCAGCCCGTAGCCTGCCCCACCTGCGGCCCCGATGTTTTTCTGCGCCTGGATCAGGAGAACGTTGCCAGCGGCTGGACTGCGATTGACCGCGCAAGTGAACTTCTCCGCGAAGGGAAGATCGTAGCGGTCAAAGGTCTCGGCGGATACCATCTCGCCTGCGATGCACGGAATCCCGCGTCGAATCGGGCGCTGCGCGAGAGAAAGTACCGGAAAGAGAAGCCCTTCGCCGTCATGGCGAGAGATATCGAGGTTGCGCGGCAGCTGATTGCCCTCACGGCGGATGCGGAGGCGTTGCTGACCTCTCAAGCCCGTCCGATTGTGCTCGCACCGGCGCGGGTCGAGCTCGAAGGGGTAGCTCCGGAGAATAGTGATCTCGGAGTCATGCTGCCGTACACGCCGCTGCAGCATCTGCTTTTCGCCGCCGGTGCTCCAGAAGCGTTGGTGATGACCAGTGCCAATCGCTCCAGCGAGCCCATTGCGTATGAGGACGCAGATGCAATGCGACGGCTCTCTGGAATTGCCGATGCTTTTCTCATTGGGGAACGTCCGATCGCGCGCCGGCTGGACGACTCGATCGCGCGCGCAGGCGTATGCGGTCCCGTCGTCCTCCGTCGCGCGCGGGGCTACGCGCCAGGTGCAGTCACATGGTTGCCCATCAAGCGCCCGGTGCTGGCCCTGGGTGCCGACCTGAAAAACACGATCACGCTGGTCGTCGATGGCCAGGCCTTCGTCAGCCAGCACATCGGGGACCTCTTGCATTACCAAGCGTTCCAGGCTTTCGTAGAGACCATCAAAGATCTGATCTCGATGTATGACATTCGCACCGACGATCTCCTCCTGGTGCACGATGCCCATCCCCAATACGTATCCGCTGGGCATGCTTCGGCACTTCCGGTTCAGGAGCGCCACGCGATTCAGCATCATCGAGCGCATCTGGCGTCCGTCCTTGCCGAGCGCGGCGAGTGGAAGAAGGAAGTAGTCGGTGTCAGTTTCGATGGCACCGGCTTCGGCGATGACAGCACCATCTGGGGTGGTGAGATCTTCCACGGAAGCCTCGGGAGCGGCTTCGAGCGCGTGGAGCATCTCCGTCCCGCCGCTCTTCCCGGAGGCGACGGTGCCGCGCAATATCCGGTACAGGCGGCCTCTGGATTCCTCGCGCAGATCGACCGTCTGCCCGATCTGACGCAGCCTCCCTTTCACTTTGGCTCGCGATATCAGGATGCAATGCAATTGATCCAGCGGGGCGTCCGTACCTTTTCGACGACCTCCGTGGGAAGGCTCTTCGATGCGGCCGCAGCTCTGCTCGGCTTCACGCGGGAGAGCACGTTTGAAGGACAGGCGGCGATTTGGTTGGAGCAGCTGGCGCGTGGCGCGTCCAATCTCGATGCTTATTCTTTTCCCATAGAGGGGCGGGAACTTGATTTCCGTCCACTCCTTCAGGCGGTCGTCTCGGATCGTCTCCACCATCGACCGGAGCGGGAGATTGCGCGGGCGTTTCAACGAGGCATCGCCACCGGCTTGAGCCAGGCCGTTGCTGCACTCTGCCAGAGCCGGGGAGTGGATACGGTTGTGCTCTCCGGAGGTGTCTTCCAGAACGAAGTATTGCTCGAGGATCTTCGAGCGCTTTTCCTGCCTCGAGGCCTGGCGATCTGGACCAACCATGCTGTGCCACCAAACGACGGCGGCATCAGCTTGGGGCAGGCGGCGCTCGCAGCATTTCGCCAATACAACGACGCGGCTCTATCAGAAGCCCGCGGAGCAACCCATGCATGAGCTGTCGATAGCCCTGAACATCGTGGACATGGCGCAGGAGGAAGCGGAGCGCCGCAACACGCAGGTGGAAGCCGTTCATCTCGAGCTGGGTGCGCTGTCCGGCGTGGTGAAGGAGGCGCTGCTCTTCTCCTACGGCATAGCGTGCGATGGTACTCGGCTCGAAGGATCACGTCTGGTCGTCAAGGACATTCCCATCGAAGTATTTTGTTCTAGTTGCCGCATCGCGAAAACCCTGCAATCTATGCAATGGTTTCACTGCCCCGACTGCGGAGCTGCAACAACGGAGATTCTCCACGGAAAAGAGCTGGCTATCACTGCGCTGGAGCTAAAGCAATGACGACGGAGCCTCGCCTGCTTGAAGTTCGCAAGAATGTGCTGAAACAGAATGACATTCTCGCGCGCGCACTGCGAGATCGGTTTCACGCGCAAGGCACCTTTGTCATCAGTCTCGTCTCGAGCCCAGGAGCGGGCAAGACGGCGCTGTTAGAGCGGACGCTCACTCTGCTCAAAGAGCAGCATCGCGTCGCCGCGCTGGTGGGAGATTTGGCCACCGAGAACGACGCTCAGCGCCTGGCGCGCAGTGGCGTACCTGTGAAGCAGATCACTACCGGGACGGTTTGCCATTTGGAAGCCGCCATGGTGGAACGGGCGCTCGATGGCTGGGATGCGGGCCAAATCGACCTGCTTTTCATCGAAAACGTAGGCAATCTGGTATGCCCAGCCTCTTACGATCTTGGCGAGGACCTTCGTCTGGTGATGCTCTCAGTCACCGAAGGCGAAGACAAGCCGCTCAAATATCCCACTATCTTCAATAGCGCCGATGCTGCGGTCGTCACAAAATACGACTTGGCAGCGGCGGTCGAATTCGATGAGCTGGCGGCAGTAGCCAATATCCGGGCGGTTCGGCCCGAAATGCCCGTGTTCCTAATCTCGGCCAAGAGCGGCGAAGGTATGGACAACTACTTGCAGTTCCTGACTCAGAGAATGCACCGGAAACGCCGCGATGTCATGGATAGGTCGCCTGCCGGAGTACACTGAATCGCATCTAAATAACTCATACAGTGCCATGAGGTGATCTGCATGATGAAGCTGATTTTTGTTGCCGCCGGAATCGCAGTCGCGATCATTACAGTGTCGATTGCGCCGGACGTTTCTCGCTACTTGAGACTTCGGTCCATGTAAAGCTTTAATATTTTCAACGATCGTCAGCCTGCAGCGCAGTGTCTGGCAAGCTGAATGGATTGGAGTCCCCGAGCACGGAACCGCGAGTCGCACGGATGACGGTGAAGAGCATTTCTCCTGAGTGACGCACAATGCAGAAGTTCTGTGCGACGGCGTGCGAACCACGTGGAGAGGGTTCATGAGATAGGTTCTAGTCTCCTGAGTCATAAATAGGTTGCGTATGTGGGATAGGGATTCTATGGTGAGGTATGGAGCCTCGTCGTGGACGGCCGAAGAAGTATGAGTTGTTGGTGAACCATGCGCAG
>Ga0193743_1000347_pt1 | contig 36488 bp, 53 predicted proteins | sample L2c2metaG_FD_143038 | JGI IMG/M metagenome (GOLD analysis project Ga0193743, IMG submission 143038) | Soil microbial communities from a riparian zone of the East river system, Colorado, United States - L2c2 | ecosystem: Environmental > Terrestrial > Soil > Riparian zone | place: USA: East River... | reverse complement strand
ACCTGCGCGTCCAATGCGCTCGATCAGGGCTATCTGAGCGCGGATTCCCTTTGCCGCAGGGTCGCCCTCATGGAGTCTCGTCAGCAGCAAGTCCAGCTCGGCAATCTCTTCCCGCAGGTCATCCGGTATCGGTGCGCTCACTGGCCCCTCGACAGGCTCGGCAGATGACTCGGATTGCCCCGATGGGGACGTATGCCAGTGACTGCCTGGATGCCCCTTTGGCATCTGACACACGAATGGCCCGTCCCTGTCGTCGCACCGTGGCCCCTCGACAGGCTTCATAGGATTCTCCCCCTCGTAATGGCACGGATCGCCGTCCTGACATGGGCATCCGGTATCGCCATACTTGCACCGTGGCCCCTCGACAGGCGCTTGTGTAAAGTTTTCTGGCGCTTCCTTTACACAATCTGATTTGAGTAAAGTTTCTAAGCGTGCGCGGACTAATAGTTTTCGCGCTTTGTTGATCTCCTGCCATTGAGCCGATAGATCGGTACCCTCCAAGACATTCTCAAGAATCCGTTCCGCCTCATTTCGCCACGTTATCTCCTGTAGCTGCGCCTCCCGTGGCCCCTCGACAGGCGCGATAGGACTGAAAGCTTGCCCGCAGTTATGGCACTGCACGATCTTGTTGAACTGATTCCAGAAGATCGGCCCGGAATCACCGCGAGCGTTGTACTTGTAGCCGCAGCATGGCGTATCAGTTGGGTATAAGGGTGGTTCCTGGCTAGTAGCCTCGACAGGTTGGGCGGCGGGAACGGCTCTCACCGAAAAGGTCAATCCTTGCTCCCAGCACTTCGGGCAGCCATTCACATACTCGGCGTAGACCGTCTTACAACCATCGCAAATCCACTTCGGCTCAACCGGTGTAGGGGTGGCCTGCTGCACCCACGTACAGCCACAGATGGAGCAGGCTGCTGGACCGTGCGCGGGATGATTGCAGGCATTGTTGTGGCAGGCCTGAGCGGCCACGGCGGGACGGTCCCTGTGTGCCTGACTAGACATTTGCACTCACCTCATGCGCAATTGGGAGCACGAGGAAATTCTTCCGATGTATCCGGCGATGCTCCGTTGCGGTGCAGACGTGGAGATTCGAGCGGCGGTTGTCGAGTGGCTCGCCGTTTATGTGGTGAGCATGGATATTCGGATCAGTGATGCCCAAGAGGAGGCGGGCGAGTTGAGTTGACTGGCCATTTACCTTGGTCATCACCCTAACCTTGCGTGCGCTTTTCCGGACCCCCTGACATGATATTGTGCGAATCAGTGGCAAGTCGCTGGTGTCAATGAGGAGTCGCGGGAGACTTGCCTCCCGCATGTTGATCAAGGGGATCGAAACCGTCAGGCCATCTGGGGAGTAGGCGTAGCCGATATAGGCTTCCAGATCCTCTTCCGTGACCCTGATGGAGAACCACGGGCACATCTCCAGCGTCAGGGCCATCTGGCGATCTCTACGCTCCTGGGCGTTCATTTTCGTGTGCCTCATGTGAACTCTCTGCGAAGTGTTCGTCGGCCGCATCCCGGCCAACGATCTTGGCGATCGACGAATGATGCCAGGGGCGTCCAGAACGCGCCACGATGCCCTCAGACGAGAGTTGGATGGCAATGTCACTGAATAGCATCCCCGTAGCCCTGAGAGCGCGTATACGGGCAAGGATGGCCAGTTCCTCCGGGGTGTGGCCATAATGCTTTGGCCCTTCACAATGTCCGGTTCTGGCTTTCATGCGTTGCCGGGAGCCACGCAGCTTGGCAACGATCATGCTCTTCTCGTATTGCGCAAAACTGCTCATCATCTGGCGCATGAGGATACGGGTTGGTTCGGAGGAGCAGAGATCCGGCTCCATCGTGGACACCACGGTGATGTTCTTGCGTGCGAAGTCTGCCAGGATGGATTCCGACACCATCAAGTCGCGGGCAAGGCGATCCAGCTTTTCGATGATGACCACGCCGGGGGATTCCTTCAGCGCTTCCATGAGATCGAGCAGCGCCGGCCGGTCTTCCATTGCTTTGGTTCCGGATACTCCCTCTTCGCGGAAGACGGAGACGATCTCCAGCCCGTGCTGTTTGGCATAGGATTCGCAGGCGAGTAGCTGACGAATCAGACCATCACCTTCCACTTGCGCCTTACCGGAGACTCTTAGGTACGCGTAGGCATTCATCGCTTGGACCCCTTCTGGTTGTCCTTATTCATTTCCCTTACGTATGCCTGCATAAACGTTGTGGGTGTCAGTACCCATTGCAGCATTTCTATGCGAATGTTCCAGTCAAAGATTCTTCGCAGTGTGCGGGTTGCTTCGCCGTAGTTGCACGTTGTCAGGTGTACTTTCTCTCGCGCAATATACGCGGTCATCTGTTCGATCTCTGATTCAATTTCCGCAACTGTCTTCATGCCTTTATTGCGTTTGATCCTCTTCATAGTTCCTCCAATTCCCTCACCTTGGTTACGGCGGGGAGATGTTTCAGGCTGGACGGGGCGTGGGGTGGGCGCCCGTTTCGTTTGGTTCCATTCCATGCTCGCGATCTACAGCCCTTATGGGTGCAGGAGCGGGGGGGGAATTGGGAGAGCGAGATCCAGACATGGCCGCAGTGTTCGCAGGTGCAACTCCAGGCTCTGGTGATGATGGCTTCGACCATGATGGCTTCCTCTTCTTGCGCTTTGTCCAGGTGGAGCGGGTGTACTTGCGTGGCCCGCCTCTGTTCCAGGAGCGCCGTTTGCAGATGGAGCAGCGGCCGGGAATGGCCGTAGTCACCCAGACATAGCCGCAGGCATCACAAGTGCATTCAATCGCGGTTATTGGTCTGGTGCTCATGGCTGGTATCTCCGGTGAGATTTCATGGTTGCTCCATTGACCCTAAAGTGTCAATCGCTATCGGGATGGTTTTGGGTTTTCGGTAGCAACGATTCCCTTTTTGGTCGCCCATCAAATGGTTTTTAGTTTGCCTATCAATAGGGGGAAAGCTGCCGGGGCGTATCGTCCCCCGGCTTTGGAGGGTAACCAGCCCTCACGCGTCCGCGTGCCGATGGAGGCGGCGCGGCGGAGATCAAACTTAGCTGGGGTGCTTCTCTATCGCGTCCAGCCGAATATCATGCTGGCCCATTGTGCGATGGAACTGCCGCAGGTCATCGCCAATGCGGTCGATGCGACCATCCAGCCGATTGCTCATTGCGTCGATACGATTGCTCAATCCATCGATACGGCCGCTCATCCCGTCAATGCGACTGCTTAGGAAGTAGATAGCACCGATTTGGAGTGCCAGCATGGTAAAAAATAAGCCGACTCCAGTAGCCATCAGAGTAATGAATTGTGCGTTTGCCATGTCCGGATCTCCATGCGGCCGGGGGAGCCGCGGTTAGGTTGCCATTAGATTACATCTGTTCCGTGTCAATTCCGTTTTCCTGCATGGTGCCCAGGATGAATCCATCCAGGGTGCCGCCGTCCAGCCGGCCGAGGTCGCCATTCAGTAAGGCCCCCAGCGCCACGCCTATCTCTTGCCATGCAGGCCCGAGGACGTAATCCTCCCCGATGGCAGAATCGAATCGCGCCTTATGGTCCTTCGCGTATTCTGCCCAGCCGGTGAGCATTCTGGCCATGCCCATCTCGCGGTTGGAGTGCAGCGGGTTGTAGATGTCTGCAACTGCCGTATTGTGCCGGTCTTCCCAGCCGTTGCTAGTTGGGGTGCGTTGTTTTGCTATCAGGCTTGCCATTGTCGGATCTCCAAGGGCGCCGGGTTAGGGCTGCCAGTTATGTTGCGTTGAAGTACGCGGGGGAGTGTGGGAACTATAGCGTGGCGTGGCAGAACAGCAACGGCCGGCACTCGGCCATTACCTTATCGAAGCCAGGAACCTTGCGACTGCCGGTGACACTCCAGATTTGAATCACGGCATCCCTCTTGCCATCGAATTCAGCGTGTAGGGTGCTGATACGCTGGCGCACCGCGGTTGCGCTGGCAAGGTCTTCAGTGGCCCGGTAATAGGCATTGTCAGGACCACAGATGCCGTACTTCACGGACACGAAGCCATTCTCGTATTCGCAGGGCTGGACAACTACTTTAGCTTGCATGGGTTGGATCTCCATTCTTTGCGGTTGGTTCGGCCGCGGTTGTCATGGGTTATCGTGCTTTGGCTGCCCAATACGGGTCATACCCGAAAGGCACGTCATAGCAAAGTTTGCCCGTTACTTCATTCCTGAACGTGCGTGCGTTGCTTTGCTGTAAGGGATACTTTGCAAGAATGGCCGTAGTGGTGTCGTTTACTTCGATATACAAGTCTGATTCATGGTTGGCGATGTATCCGCCCGTCGCTTTCACATCTTCATAGAGGCTCATAGCTTCCTTCTCTGCCATATAGGCTTGGTGTTCGCAGTCGTCGCAGTGCATAGAGTTGCAAGTACATGGGCCAAGGTCAATCTTCATTGCTTTCTCCGTTGTGTTGTCATGCGTGGAACTAACAATGGTCTATCTGCCAGGACTGGCCATTGTCGCAAGCTACTTTGCTAACCAGATGTCTTGATTCACCTCCCCGTCCAAGCGCTCCATCAGTTCGATTGCAGTGACGCCACCTTGAGTGCATTCCTGCGTCCCCAGGTACGCTATGGCGTGCTGAAGTGTTTCTCTTGCACTCTGGCGTGCCTTGACCCAATAGAGACGCGTGGCGGCCACTCTGGTGTCTTTGCTGTAGTGTTCTGGGAAGTGACAGCAGGACGCATAGTCAGTCTGGTGTCCTTTGGGCGGTTTGGCGCCTATGACGGCCGTGTCCCAGAAACAGAGTGTGTCTCCGCCATCCGCCTTGCATACATCGCAGATGCAATGACCGTCCCCCATGGCAATCTGCCAAACCTCAATTGGCAGGGACACGAAAATCGTGTCTTTGTATCTGTAGACGGGCTGGCCATTGATTGCCAACTTGAAAGTTTCTGACATGACTGATCTCCTATGGGCCAGTGGGTTAGGCTGGCCCCTGTTAGTTGGTTTTGTTTTCCAGGAGTGCGGCGATACCGCGTGCAATGGTAATTGCATGGATGCCAGACTCCGTTATGGTTTGACCCATAAACTCATGGGTTGCTACATAGGTGACTCGGACCAGCTCCGATTCACTGTTATACGTGGAATGCACATCTGTCACCGTGCATTAGGCGTGGATGCTTGCCATGGCTAAGGAATTGCGTTCCTATGCTGTATTGCATTACTCGCACCCCCCATCAGGGTCATAGTCTGCACTGCAGCACGGATCATCAGAATCAACCGTGCATCCGCAGTCGAAACATTCTTGTGATTGTGATATTGCTCATTGAGTGATTCCTCCATACGGTGTAGTGGCATCCCGTTAGGCCAGTCACGGCTGGCCTTTCACTCCCGTGCCGGGGAGATCATCAGACGGGCGGTTAGTAGCTCATCGATTCATCGAACGCGTGCGACTCGAAATCGCGTTGTGCGTTCTTGCCGCACGACTGGCAATAGGTAGCCTTCACTAGAGGGTAGTAATACGTCTGCTGGCCTTTACGGACTGGCGTAGAGCAGTGCAGGTTCGCGCACTTGCTATCGAAGCGTGCGGTAATCCATCGCGGGTCGTTGCTGTAACGTGCCATGATTCGGATCTCCATTGGGCCAGCCCGTGGTTTAGCGGGCCAGCCCGGTTAGTGTTGCGTGGAATTACTGTGCTTCTGGTCCGATCTCTTCTTCTTCGTCGTCCATATGACCCGTAATACTGGCAGTAATCTCCTGCCATTGTTCGCTGGAACTGGCAAAGCCCAATTGCCAGCCCACTTGTATCCCTACGTGCCGTCCGGCCGCATAAGAGCCTATTAGGGCCAGTGCAAGGACTGCGAACCTTACGAGCGACCCTACCTTTATAGTGGTCATTCCGGTATAACCTCCGCTTGCAACAACAACATGACCCATTCGCCCCCATGGTGGCAAGTATAATCTGCGACGTGTGTCATCTTTTATTTAAGTGGCACCCATTATGGGATTACCAGCTACCAGCCAGCCCGTCATGCGGTCCGGATCTCGCCAGCTCCAGGCCCGTCTTGTGGTGCCCCATACTGGCCGTGCTTCGCCTCTTGTGGTTCCACCCCCCAAAATGGGTCATTCCTTTGACTCCTATCAATGGAGCGTCGAGATGTCGCTGTAAAGTGCCCCGTAATGGCCCGCAAATGGCCCGCCATTCAATCGCTGACCGCCTGATGCTGGGGTATATGCCTGATCTCTAGATCAAGCGTCTACGGGGCCAGCCAGCGCTGTTTGTTCGTAGGCACTCACCCCCATTCCAGGCAATCTCTTGCCTATGGCTGGCAATTAGTTGTCCCGCCCCCCACCCCCTCTCGCCGTCATCGACGCATTCCACGCCTATGTTATTGAAAATAAAAAAATTAGCAGGGGGTGATGGTACTAAAGGGGCGACAGAAACCGGACACGTCTAAAATCGAGCGCACCCTGAGACCGGAAAATCTCAAATGAGATATTGACACGGTGTACTTAAATGGTGGACAGTTTTGCTGCTCACGAAATGGATTTGCAATCTTATCTGGATGGAATTACGTACCGTGATGCACGGATGGTGTGCACCTAATGGAGATTAAGACTTGCAGGCGTTGTGGCGAGTCGTGGTGTTTCTATGGCACTGGCAGACCCGTGCGCTGCGGGAGATGCAAGACCCCCTATTGGGACCGGGAGCGGGAGGCAAGGGATGTTGACAGAGGAACAGCAGGAAGCCGCAAGGCAGGAACGTCTGAACGAACCGGGAACGGAAGCACCGTGCCCGTTCTGCCAGAGACCGCGGGTAAAGCGGAGCAACTATATCCGGTGCCACGCCGAAGGAATCAACTGGCTCGACGGGGAGAACCTGGATCGCAACCCAAAGGCGGAACGGTGGGAAAAGTTCTTAGCCAATGTCCGGTTAACCCGGAACACTCGTTCTTCCAGCGTGGAGCCGGATTCTACTGTGCCGACTGCGCGGTGACCTATTCGGCCAGTGGAGAGGTGATCGACTGATGCAGGATCAACTCACCTTCGATCTCGTAGCAGGGGAAGAGCGGAAGGAGGCCGGCATAGCTCTGGCTTCTGATCGCAGGGCAGGGGTGTGGGGAGTCGCGCTGGATACGGCTCGCCGCATTGCCCGTGAACGCGGAGAAGTGACTGCGGATGATGTGTACCGAAGTCTGATTGCTCAGGGTATGGACCCGCTGGAATTGGGCAACGCGGCCGGTTCTATCTTCCGCAGCAAAGACTTTGAGTTTACCGGCAGATGGAAGAAGTCAAAGAGGATCAGCAATCATGCCCGTCAGAACCGGGTATGGAGGCTTCGAGAGGTGAGGGACTGATGAGTGAAGACGCGCACCAATCCGGGAAGCAGACACCCGCCAGGGATCGCCTGAAGGAGTTGGCGGAGGTGCTGTGGACGGAAGAGTGTGCTATGGCCGCCCTTGAGGGCAAGGGCTTTAGCGCCACCGGAGAGGCGTACATCGCTGGCTATAAGGCGGCGCTCGAAGCATGGCGCGTAGCCCTGGGGGAATGAAGGGCAGGGTTGGGGCCAGAGGATCGTGAAACGGGAGGAGTCATGATCGGTGATCCGGGAGAACCTACGCTGATGACGAAGTGCTCGAATTGTGGCCATGAGTATTCGCTGTTGATGGCTTCTGTTTGTCCTCGATGCCTCACCTGGCCCAAAAGCGGTCTTCGTGAGCAAGCCCCCCAGGAGAACAGTCCGCTCTCCGATGAAGAAACTGTGGGGAGTCTGATGGCTATCGAGGAAGTATCACGCGGAGCAAGGAAAGCCATGACGGCAGTAAACGTAGAGGGCAGCGTAGTGAAGTGTAGCGACCACTGGCACGCACGCGTGGTTGTTCAGGGGCGGAAGCCGCTCCAATCCGCAGCATGTGCCACGGAAGACGCTGCGGACGAGGTTTTGCGCTTCGCTTCGGAGGTGGTCATGGCCGTGGCAGTGGCGGGTGGCGGTCAGGCTTTTTTGACCGATGACACAGAGAGAGTGCAGTAACCCGGCGTGAGGATGTTCGCCATGAGTCCTAAAAAGAACCGGTTGGCGTCTGTAGGTGTCGCGAAGGTATCGGAGGGGTGGGAGTTGGACCTTGTGCCCCTGGGAGGCCAGGAGCCGTTCCATGCCATGTTGTCGAGTGGCCGGATGCTGTTGGGACCGTTTTCGCGGGAGGATGTCAGAACGATACGTGACAGCCTGAGTGAGTTTTTGAAGGGAGAGAAGAGGCATTGAAGAAGATCACCTTTGATCGCAATGTCATCAACGACGACATAGACCGGCTGAAGAAGCTGGGCTACACGGATGACCAGATAGAAATCTTCGTCGGCGTCGAACAGGCGCGGGCCAGAGTGAGAGACCAGCAGCCTTCGTTTTTCGATCGTCTGTTGCGGCTGTTTCGTGGTGGACCGCGATGAAGCGCAATCCGTCCAACGTTGGACGGGAGTGGAGAGCCTTTCGCCTCCATCGCTTCTTTACCCAGGCGGAACTGGCAAATGCTCTTGCTATTTCCCGGCGGCAAGTCCAGAACATTGAATACGGAATCTCCACCCCTTATTTGCGTACCCAGGCACGATTCAAGGCACTCAAAGACAGACACGACCAGGAGGAACAGCAATGAGCGCAGGTATAGGAGCCGGATTCTTCTACCCGGACACCCCCTTAAACGAGTCAGGAGCCGATCAGGCACCTGAGGTAGTCACCGCGGTCCACGAATCGCAGCAAGAGGCACTGGGGAGCGATAGCGCCCCATCTGGTAGTGAGGCAGCAGCGGATCAGAAGCATTCGGAGGCAGAGTGATGGAACAAACTGCGGCTCTGCCCATCGACGGCGAAGAATTGATCAAGGTCATCCTGTTCAAGCTGGGAGAAACCCTGCGCAAGGACTGTTTCCTCAGGCCGCATTTCAACTACCTGGACTTTGGCGGCAGGGTAGAAGTGAAGTTGTGGCTGGGTGGACAGATCAAGAAGGTCAGTATCGACACCTCGATTGATCTCGGACCGCGGCCCAGCGAAACCACAGAAGAGCGCGAAGGAGCCTTTGACATCGAGAACGGGCCTCCCGATGAGTTGCGTGTCGAAACCGGCCAGGATGTGCAGGTAGTGACCAAGGACGATGACGGCAGAACCGTGCTCAAGCCGGTGCACTACGCACGCAAGGGAAAGCGCCTCTGAATGTGTTTTACCCGCTGGTTAAGAAAGATTCACCACCAGTTGAACGAAATCATCCATCTACTCCACCTGCTGGTTGAGCTGGAGCTAGGTCCACCACCAACCCGTCTTCTCATCTTTCCAATCGGAGATACCATGCTGCCCTTTGACCCAGGCGTTACCGGAATCAAGCTACAGGCCGTCTTCCTGCCCCCCGGCTCTTCCACTCCCACCAGTTTCACCGTTGCCTGGACTTCCAGCGATCCCAACGTCACTGTCACTGCCGATCCAGCGGATATAACCGGATTGACCGCAGATGTCGCGATCTCGGCCGATGCAGTGGTCGCTTCCGCGGATTCGATCACCGCAACGGCTACCGGCACCAATGCCGATGGCTCTTCCCTGAATGTGACTGGATCGTTCGACTTCACCATCTCTCAGGCGCCATCTCCCAGCCCTACCGGCCTTGGGATTACCCAGATCGCCTAAAGCAAGAAGGAAACACCGAAGGGGGACCAAAAATAATGGTCCCCCTTTTTAATGCGTAACCTTTGGCCGATGATGGTCCGAGACTTCGTGCATGGCCAGCCAGCGCCAGCGATTCCACGGCTGTACCGTACCCGGTGGACGAGCACCGCAGTGCAGGCACTTGATCTGAAATCCGTACCCCTTACCGACGCGTCTCGCGGAGAAATAATTCAGCGCATTGTTTGGTAAATTCACGCGTAGGGAGACCATGGCTTTCCGCAAAATTGCGGCAGAACTCTTTGAGTCCACCAACTGCAAGCGCGTAGGCGATGTAGTCGAGGGCTGGGGGTTGGTGGACTTCGCCGTTGTTGCTGTCGTGCCTTTGGGCATGATGGAGCCTTTCAGGGGAGGCGGGTTGAAGTTGCGTGGGTTGGTTCTCTTCCTTGCGTGGTCTTCCTCGTTTTTTGGGAACTCCAACTCCCGCGGCGATATTTTCCTTGGTGTAACGGCCAATCACGCCATGCGACGAACGACGATGGCGTCCCAGTGCCTGTGGGCCTTGTGGGCCGTTAAAACCCTGGCCGCATTCTGGACAGACTAGCTTTTTCTCCGGTAGTGATCCTTCCTCAGTCTCGGGAACGGTAGGGGCTTCTTCTTCGAGCGTAGGTAGCATTTCTTGTACGGGGTCCATTTTCTTGCGGCGAGCATGGAGGGTGGAGAGTGCTTTGCCGGGAATGCCGTGGGCGGTCTTCATGTGACTACCCAGCCCCGGACCAGCCAGAAAAGTGCGGTCACATTTCGGGCACTTGAAGTTACGTTTTGTGGCTGCTGTCATAACAGATGCACTGTATACCACCTTTGTACGAAATTTGCACATCCGGTACCAAGAGGGGTACATTGCAGGTATGAAGGCTGGTTCAAGCACTCTCAAATCGCCAGCGGCGGAGTCCTATACCGCCCTCTCCCTGCGACTACAAAGTGGGTTATTGGCCGCGCTCACCGCTGAAGCCCGGAGAATGGGCATGAACCGCACTAGCTGTATCGTCTGGGCGATCAATGAATGGCTGGATGGCAGGAAGAACCGGGAGGTTCCGTATGGGGGCCGTTGAGGACGTTCGCAGAATACTCCACCCGGAGCTATATGCCATCACTGCCGAAGTGAAGGCTATCAATCAGCGCATGGACGACAGGCTCCAGGCCGCGGAAAGACAGGCCGAACTGAGGCACGAAGTTCTCATGGCAGTGCTGGAAGCCTTTCGCGCCGAGTTGCGCTCTGAGTTTTTACTTCTAAGGTTGGAGGCATCGTGAATACCACCCAACTCATCCTGATGATCGCGACACCCAGTTTCGTCGTCCTGGTTGGCATCCTGGTTAACTTGGTGCAGATCAGTGGTCTCCGTGGGGACATTGCCGGCATTCGTGGCGACCAAACCAGCTTGCGTGGGGAGATGACCGGCTTACGTGGGGAGATGACCAGTCTGCGCGGGGAGATGAGATCGGGCCTTGATCTACTTACCGGCAAGGTTATGGAATTGTCGGATCGCGTCGGCAGGTTAGAAGGCCGTCTCGAATCCCACTAAAAAGGGGCAGATACCGGGCTATGAATGCAAAAGTGGATCTCTCTACCCTGCCAAAGTCGATGCAGGCACTACCTGTCGATGAGCGTGGCTATCCGGTGCCCTGGTTTGTGGACTGGATCGACGGCAAGCCAGAATTCCGCGCTATGGACTTTAAGAAGTGGATTCGTGCAGTACGCGAAAGCCTGTGCTGGGTGTGTGGCGTTAAGATGGGCTACACCAAGGTCTTTGTCGCTGGCCCGATGTGCGGCATCAATCGCACCAGCAGTGAGCCGCCATCGCATCCCGAGTGCGCTCGCTGGAGTGCGGAGAACTGTCCTTTCATGGCCAACCCGCGCATGGTACGGCGTGAAGATGAGGTAGTGAACAATGCGGCGTTTCGCGACAAAGCGGCCGGCATTCCGCTGACGCGCAATCCAGGTGTGGCCATGCTGTGGTTTACCCGGTCCTATGAAGTATTCAACACTGGCAAGGGTCCGTTGCTCCAGATGGGGGCACCCACTGCAGTGGAGTGGTACTGCGAAGGCCGCAAGGCCACGCGTGAAGAGGTAGACGAATCGGTTGCCGGTGGGATGCCTGCTCTGGAGGCTATCGCTCGATCGGAAGAGGGCGGCATGGCAGCGCTGCATAAGGCGATCCAGCGATTCGAGCGCTACCTTCCGGCGCTGGCATGAGCCATCTATATCGCGTAGTCGTGTTCGACGAAAACAAAAAGGTGCTCATTTCCAAAGTTGTTACCGCCGACGCGGAAACAGCGGCAAGCATCACGCTCCGCATAGTGGCCGTGATCGAGATGTACCATGCGCGATTCACGGTCCATGTCACCGACTACATTCACGACAATATGAGCGTAATGGACTTTTTAGACTTCCTGAGTACAGCACTCGAAGAAATGTCGTTGCGGGGCGGCAAGTGACCCACAAATGCACTCGTTCCCTGGCCGGGAAGCATGAGTTTGACGAGCGGGGCATTTGCCGCTTCTGCGCCATCGACTTTCAGGAGATCCGCCACTTCTTCCCTTCGCGGACAGCCGACGCACCCAACTATGACCCCGAAGAGACGGAAGCGGCCATCAGCAAATTTTTCAAACGCGGAGAGCTATGACCCAACGCATCGGAAACGTCGTGTTCATCGAGCCGGAAGAGGATCGGCGCTGCGAACTGTGCGGCAAGATCGACGAGACGCGGCCCTATGGACCCAAAGGTGAGCGTGTCTGCTACGACTGCGGGATGAAGAATCCCAAAGCTGTAAAGCGTGCAATAGACAAGCTGTTGAACGGAGGGCCGCTCCAGTGACCAGGGGCGTGGGGGAAGACGAGCGCGGGAGTTGTAATGACGTTTGTTGAGCGAAACGCGCTGGAGTATCCGGACTTCTATCTGCATCTGCGCCTTCTACCAGATGGGCGGGCAGTCTGGATACAGCGCCAGATATTTACCTATGCCATCACCATCGGCCACGCAGATGATGGGTTTGGCTACGATACGGAATGGACTTATGAAACCGAGGAGCGGGCCTTGGCGGCGCTCAAGAAGTGGAATCCGCTGGAGCAAGCAGAGCCGGAGGGATGGCATCGCCATCCCGATAGCGGGCGCAGGCGGCCGGATGGTGATCCGGCGAAGGAGTATGTCAGGCCATGAGCACGCTTCTGCACAATCGCATCCTCACTGACACGTTGTGTGTGATTGCCGAGGACCACCCATGAGTAACGCAAAGCAACACAGAATTGAATTGCAAACGGTTCCGTATCCTGGCGAGAACGTCCAAGAATATCTGGAGTTCTTCGGCTGGTCGCAGAATGAATTGGCTCGAAGGACTGGACTCACTCCCAAAACGATCAGCGAGATTTGCAACGGTAAGAGTCCGATTACGCCTCCAACTGCTCTTGCTTTTGAGCGGGTATTGCAGAGACCGGCTCACTTCTGGCTGGCCCTGCAACGTCAATTCGACGACCCTGCAAACGGGGGTGAAGGCTGATTGCCATCTGCATGAACGTCATTGATTGGGAGTGGAAGACTGCTGGGGGAAGTTATATCCAATGAGCATTCCCGGCTGGACACGAGACAACGACGGTAGCGTGGTGCTGACCATGACTCCGGATGACTGGACTGCCTTACTGATGACGCTGGGCTATGCGGCCGGTGCAGCAGCAAAGGGTGGTCGTCAGCAAATGCGCCGCGAAATATTGAAACTGGTGAACCGGCTCAATCTCGGCAATCCCCACTTCACGCCATACGAAGTGGAGGATAATCTCAACTGAGATGAATGAGGAAACAGAAGAACGGCTGACAGTCGCCTTCGAGCGCATTGCGGATGCGCTTGTAAGGCTGGCGACTTTATCGGAGAATCGTTATGTCCGCGATTTTCCGACGAAGAAGGCTCCCCAGGATGTCACGCTTACACGTGTTCCCAACGAAGAAGACCGTCTCCGGGAAGACCAAGGAGACACGGGCGAAACCCTCGAAGAGTGGATCGGCATCCGGGAAAAAACGGTTATCGAGGAAGGAAAGAGACGCCAGAGTCCCCGGCAGGGGGACTGATCGCAGGGCAGTCGGTCTTGCCCGGTTGGGTGTCACCGAAGCCCAGATCCAGACTTGCCCCCAAATTACAGGCATATTGCGGCAGTCTTACGGTGGTCTCCCCACCGTCATGCAGGCGATGCGTTTCTCCGAAGAGGGGAACATCCAAAAGTTTCTCAAGAAGTACGATGAGATGCCCCTGTTTGACGCTCTGAGGCTCCCCTGGGAGGCCGTGATGCTCGCGGCGGGGATTGACCCTACCTACCTGCTGGGAGCGGTCATGCTGGCCGTCCAGAACCACAGCGCCAATACCGTGAAGATGATTGCTCTATCGAATCACTCCAGGGTGATGCGCAAGCGTATCCAGTTCGCTCAGTTGCCGGGAGGATTCCGTGACCGGGATGCGCTGGACACCATTCTTGGCGCTCTTCCCTCCCCCAAGGGTCCAACCTTCATCGGCAACCTGACGGTCAACAAGCCCGCACTGCCGGAAGGCGAAAGCGAAGAGGGGCACGAATCGGATGTGGATCACCTCTTTCCCTCCTCCGGAGACATGCAGACGCGCCTGATTGAGCTACGCCAGCGCCGGCTGACAGAGAAGGCGTGACGCCATCTACCACCCAGCGGTAATTCTTGAGAACATCGCCCTCTATCATAAGGAGACGGGCCAGAAGCTCGTTTACCACACTATTGGTGAAGTCGATGAATTCAAGGCGTATGTTTCGACCCTGATTGATACGGAGAGCAACTCTCGCAACAGCTACGTGAAACTCCGCGGCAGCCTGACACGTAAACGGGAAGAAGAGATCCGCAGGTTCGTGGTCAACGAGCAGGTGCTCTGCTCACTCGATAGCGCATATTGGGAGACGCGCTATGCTTTCATCTGCGACAACGCCTCCAACATCTACCGTTTTTCCAATCGCAAATCGCAGGAGATATTTGACTCCATCCTGGCGCAATTCGATCTGGAAGCGGTGGCTATCGAACTGTTGGTTCTGAAGGCTCGCCAGCTTGGCGTCTCCTCCAAAGTCGCGCTCAAGTTTCTTCATCGCCTGCTTTTTGTTCCTCACACTCAGGCGGTAATGGCGTCGATCAATGCGGACAAGTCGGAGTTGCTGGGGAGGATGATCCAGGTATGCCTGGAGCACCAGCCGTTCTGGCTTATCCCGCGCATGACCACGGATCGCATCAAGCTGACCAAGTTCGATAACGGCTCCATCCTCGCGGTGCAGTCCGGATCGCAGGCGACGGGCATCGCTCAGGGCTGGACGCCTACCACAGTTCACGTGAGCGAAATCGGGGACATCCCCAATCCTAAGAAGGTTTTAGAGGAAGGCCTGTTCAAGGCCACGCACCCTACCCGCAAGCTGTTTGCGGTCTATGAAGGCACGGGCAATGGCAATGTGGGCTGGCAGGCCGACAAGTGGAGAGAGGCCAAAAAAATGTGGCCGATTCGCCAGTCGAGGCTCTGTCCGCTATTCCTGCCCTGGCCTACGGCGCCGGATCAGTATCCGGAGCCAGACTGGCTGCGCAAGTTCCAGGTTCCGGAAGGTTGGGAACCGCGCAAGGAGACTCGCAAGCACGTTCGGCGCTGCGAGCTGTACATCCGCAACACGGAGTATCTGGCCACGGTCATGGGCCGGAAGTGGGAGATGCCTCGCGAGCAGCAGTGGTACTGGGAATTCAACTACAACGAAGCCGTGGCCACGCACACCGAGAAGCTATGGCTGTCGCAGATGCCGGCCGACGACTACGAGGCGCTTCAGGGCAAGAACGATAGCGTGTTCGACACCGAAGTGATTGATCTGGCGCTCCGGGATCGCGAGCGGAAGTATCAGGCGTATGCGATTACCGGCAAGTCGATAGATGATGGCTTCGAGCCTCATGAGTCGGAGATTGACTACGACAAACAGCGGATTCGAGTGTTCTGGGATTCGAGTCGCGGGCAGAACTACGAGTGGGTTTTGGTGCCGCTCCAGCCTTTCGATGAGACCAACGAAAAGAACTCACTGGACAAGATACTGGTCTTCGAAGCGCCGCGGGCGGGAGCCGATTACAGCATTGGCATCGACACCGCAGACGGGCTGGGCAAGGAAGATGAGGAGAGATCCTGTCTGTCGATTGCCAGAAACGTCTTTGGCGAGAGTCAGGATGTGCAGGCCGTGGAATTCACCAGCAACCGGATCAATGCTCCGCAGATGGTAGGCTTTGCCGCCTGCCTTGCCGCATGGTATGGGGAGCGTACTCGGGATTCCCGCGGCTGCAAGTTTGCCATCGAGCAGAGAACGCGCTACGGGGATGACTGCCAGTTTCAGTTGAAGCTGATGGGCTTCACCTTCCACCACAAGCCGCGGGAGTACGACCTCAAGAAGATTCATGATCCGGGGGGCTACAGGGAAGGTTGGCGATCGACGGCATGGACCGTGGCCATGATGATGGGCAGGTTTTCCGATGCGATCAACGGTCAGTGGTACAAGATCAACTCGCCATTCCTGGCCGAAGAGTTGCGCAATCTGGAGCGCAAGGTGAAGGAAGGCAGGTCGAAGATGGAGCACCAATCGGGCAAGTTTGACGATCGCGTGCGAGCCGCGGCGCAGTCCTACTTCACGCGTCACGACATGGATGTCCTTGCCGACCGCACGAAAAAACGCTACGCTTTACCGAAGAATGCGATGCCTTTACTAAGTTCTTCTTACGCAACCACCGAGGTAAGCATTGGCGATTGATCTCATCCTGCCCGCCCCTCCAAAGCCACGCAACGCGCAGTTGCACACCAAGGTTGTCTTTTACCGGCACATGGCCACCGGCCGTTACCAGGTCGGCTTCCCGGACCAGTTCCCTGCTCCTCCCGGCTTCGAGAAGATTGTCTGCAACCACGCCTACGAAGTGGTGAAGATGGACAAAGTGCTGCGCCGGCAGGAAGCGGAGGAGCGCGAGCGGACGGCCGAGGAGCGGGAGCGCGTGGAAGGACCGATGCGCGATTATCTGCGCGGTCTCATACGGCAGGGCAAGGCCAATGCGCGGAATCCGCTGAATCGGACGTTCTGCGAGAAGTCTATCGAGCGGCTCGACGCCAAAGCGGAAGCCAACAGCAAAGAACATATCGAGTCCTTCATGCATTCCGAGGGATTCGATGCCGGGAAGTAACGGGTTTATCTCACTTGAGATACGTCCAGATCGGACTGTATGGACGACACCCTGACCTCCTGGCAAAGCCCACCCTTCACTGCATCTCCGGAAGATCGCATGGCCTGGGTTGAAGAGCAGGTGCAGGAGGCGGAAGGCTGGATGGAAGGCCAGACGGCCTACAAGAATCTGGGCGCCAACATGCGCGTCTTCGATGGGTTGTTCAAGGACAAAACCAAGTCCACCCTGATTACCAACACCCTGAAATACAACATCCGCAAGTTTGTGGAGACTCTCTCCGAAGTGCGGGAGATTGGCCAGTACGGCTCTGACGCTCCACAGTACAAGCAGTGGTCAGAGATGCTCAACAAGGTGTCCACTGCGGTCTACCTGGAGTCGGACTACCCTTTCCAGATTCTCAAAACCTTGCAGTATGCCGCGGTGATGGGTATTGGCTACATCTGGCCCAAGTGCAAGGCGTCCGACTACGGCTGGGGCGAGCGGGAGCTGCACTTTGAGGCGCTGGGCTTGCTGGACGTGATGCCAGTCCAGGTACCCGGCTCCAATGACGTGCAGGACGCCTACAACGTCACGGTGTACGAGTACATGCCGATAGCCGAGGCGCACTCACGCTTTCCCAGGTTCCAGAGCGAGCTGATGCCGGTGGATCGCGGGACGTGGCGCTCGCGGATTTCGGCCAAGCGCATCGACCATGCGGAGAAGTATCGCTATGGCGACTCCACCCGGAACTGGGGTCAACTCTACTGCGAGATCCGCTACACCTTCATCCGGGACATGGCGGTAAACACCTCCGGCGCGGTGATGCCGATGGGAGACAAGGACACCAGTTGGTTTTACAACGTGCCCTTTGTCGGCCAGGACATTCCGGGTCCGGTGATGGGTGGGCAGCGGGTGACGCGCAAGGCCACGCCGCAGGATTGCCGCATTTACCCAGCGTTGCGCCTGATGATCACCGCCAGCGGGATGAAGACGCCGATGTATGACGGTCCCAACTTCGATTGGGCGGGCGTGATTCCCACGGTGCAGTACACGGTGGACGACTGGGCGTGGGAGCCGCTGGGGCGCTCCCTGGTGGGCGATGTAGCTTCGATCGAGACCACCAAGCGCAAGATCGAGCGCAAGATTGATTCGGTCATCACGGTCACGCTGAATCCCCCGATGGGGTATGACCGCAACGCAGTGGGTGGCCCGAAGATTGAGAAATTCGATCTCTTCGAGGAAGACGTGCGCGGCGGATTCGATGGTGAACCCGCTCAGGCGTTCCAGTCGCTCCTGCCGGAAGAGGTACGCGTTACCGAACAGCACTTCAAGTTTCTGGAGTACCTGGGCACGGCACAGCAGATGCAGTTGGGATTGCAGGATCTGGGCAATCTCCAGAACATCAAAATGAACATCGCCAGCGAGCAGGCGGACAAGATGCTGGAGTCCATCGGCCCACTGGCCAAGGGCATCGCAGCCCGTATTGAGAAGGGCAACAAACGCGTTGCCTACCAGTTGAAGTTCCTGGTGCTGCAATACTTCGATACCAAGCGAATCATGCAGTACGTGGCGCCGGAAGATGTAGCGCCGCAGGTATTCGACTTCGATCCAAATTCCCTGGTTCCCAGCCACATGCCGGATGAGCTGGTGAATGGCCAGCCGCCAGATACCGCATCGCTCTATGACAAGTTGCAACGGGCAAGGTGGTTTGCCAGAAACCTGCGCCTGACATCGTGGCCGAACACCTTGCTCCAGATCACCCAGATGCAGGAGCAGTTGAAGTGGCTCCAGCTGTGGCGTGGAGAGGCTCCGGTGTCGTTCTCCACGGTGGCGAAGAAGCTGGGGATCAAGAACTACGGGGAAGTTCCCGGCAATACTGAACGGGAAAAATGGCAGAACGAGAAGATGGAAGACTTGGAGATGCAGTTGAAGGTGCAGGCCGTGGTGGCGCAGTTCACCGGTGGCGCACCCGGAGGCGCACCGGAGCCGGGTATAAGCTCCACTGCCCCCAAGCATGTCGGCCGCAAGCCCTCGGGGGCCAAACCGCCTCATCTGGAACAAAAGGGGGCAGCCGGCGGTGATCCACGCGTCACGGTGAGTGAATCATAATGATCAGCGATGAAGAGATGATCGTGTCCAGCAAGGACTATTTCGTAACCGAGAGTACGTTGAATCCCAAGGCGACTGCGGCCGAGGTACAGGATTTTCTTCGTCGCACCAGGACTACCGGCAAAGTAGTCACCGACCTACGCATGGGCGGGGTGCAGCAGATTTTACTTACGGAAAAGACGCTGGCTCGCGGCAAGCAAGAGGCGAACATTCGCTCTGTGATGGGTATGCCACTCCCAAAAGAATGAGCACGAGTTATGTTGACAGACGATTAGAACGGTGCTCTAGTCGTAACTGAGTACCTCGCTCCGCGTCCCCTTTCTGGGTTTTGCGCAACGGCCTCAAGTCGAGATTCGGCTGAGGCCGTTCTCGTTTGTGTGCAAATCCAGAAACAGGAGAATCATCATGGCGGGTGGAAAAGAAACCAAGGTTATTAGTTCGCACAAGCACAGCGGCGGACACAAAAAGGGCAGCAAGCGTGGCGGCAAAAAGCGCGGGACCAAGAAGTAAATGGCCACCGCTCCTATGCCAGATCCGGGCGGGGCTACTCAGGTAGACCCCGCTTCTGCTCCACCTCAAGGGGCGCCGCAGCCGTCACAGGCTCCTGCCAGCCCTGAGCAGATGATGCTCGCGAAAATCTTTCAGGCTTCGCAGCAACTGATGCAAAACCCCATCATTTCATCCGGGATGCAGAAGGTTATGGCTGGTATCCAAGAGGCGCAGTCCGCTCTTGTGACCCAGGCACCGCCGCCGACTCCTGGTCAAACGCCACCCTACTAAAAGTTTCCGGGAGAAAACTATGCCACTCACAGTTGCCGATGTCCTACGCCAGAGCGGAATGAACGAAGACCAGATCAGGGCTTTGGATGCGTCGGTGGTGTCTGCTTTTGAGCCGGTTGTGCAGAATGCCAACCAGACGCTGGAGCAGGCAGAGTTGGCAAGGCGTGCGAATCAGCAACTGTACGAGACACAGATCGCTCCGGCGTTGGATAGCTGGGGCAGTGAAAAGGCCAACCTCGAAGCCCAGGCAGCGTACTACAAGACGCTGGCAGAAAAGGCCAGAGAGAGTGGATTCATTTCCACCGACACGCCATTCCAGCCATCGGCAGGCGCGTCACGCGCTACGAATGGACAGTTTGTTGCAGGAGCAAATGCCGTGCCAGGAAGCCCAGACGTTGTAGGCCAGTTGCGTACCGAGATTGGTGGCGCGTTCTCCGATGGGATGTGGGCATTGCAGCAGTACCAGCAGATGCACGATGGCCAGTATTTGCCCGATGACGTGATGGCGCTGGGAAGAGAAGCCGCCACACAGCGTATGCCGTTCCGCGATTACGTCGCGAAGAAGTACGACTTCCAGGGCAAGAAGACCGCCATCGAAGCTGAAAAGCAGAAGAAGCATGACGACGCGATTCGCGCTGAAGTCATCGCGCAGAAGGATCGCGAGTATGCGGAGCGCTCTTCTGGCAACCCGAATCTAGTGTCGCCGATTGGCAGTTCGCGCTTTGCGGAAGTTCGCAAGGCTGTGACGGAAGGCCAGCGTAAAGATCCGCTTACGCTCTCTCGGGAGGAGAGGCGTGAAAACACCAGGAGTGCGATCCATCACGAAATTGCGGAGAACCAAGTAGGTGCCGCTTGATTGGCTCTCAACGCAGGCCAGAACTCGCAGCTACCAAGGCGCCCAGCGCAATCGACATTGCGTGGTCGGCGGGTATTTACGAGGGCGAAGGTACTTGTCGCAATACGTGCAAGACGAAGACCGGGTTCATGCTTTCTGTGGTTCAAAAAGATCCCGAACTACTATACCGCTTGCGTGATTGGTTTGGCGGCAGCGTTCGCCTGATGGGTTCTGGTGTTTATACCTGGGACGCGTGCGGCGACAGGGCAAGGGTTTTTATGGGGGTAACTTACCCCTTCTTTACTGCGCGACGTAAGGCGCAGGTAGACGCGACGGGAGCGCTGGTGTTTTTCGGCTGTACCCCCCAGTCGGGACTCACTGTTGAGGAAGTTCAGGCTCGATTGACGAGCTTTAATACTGCTGAGAAGAGCAAAACCTGGCTAGGTGGAGCGGGCTCCGCTCGGGCCAAGGAGCGGTATCGGATTAAGTGCCAAAACCCGGTCTGGGTCGCTCAGCAACGACAAAAGAGACTCGAACTTTCATCCCGAAAGGAAAAGGCGCAGCGCAACTTGTTTGCTATCGCCTAGTGGTGACCTATGCCCCAAGATCCGCTCTACTCCGAAATCGACGCAAGTAATTTAGAATCAGTACGGAAGAACACAGTTTTTGATAATTTGTTCGTAGACACCCCATTCCAGGCCAAGCTGCGCAAGGCGGGTGTGTTTGATCCGTTTCTGGGTGGCAACGGCATGATGGAAGGCTTCATCTACGGCCGCCTGCAAGGCGCGGCTGTGGCTCCTGGATCGACTGTGACGGTGACCCGTCAGCAGATCAATTCGGCCATGAAGTTCTTCGAGAAGGCTTATGTGTCATGGGCGCCGATCGACGACTACGAACTGGATGACGGTTCGGGCGGTGGCGTGATCAACTCCGGTCCTTCGCGGATCGTGGATGAGTACCAGCTAATCATGGAAAACATGACCATGACCATCAACACCATGCTGGAGATGGATTCGTTCCGGCACGGTCAGGCGGCGGGCACGGGAGTTGCGGACAATCGCTCGCTCAACTCGAATGGTTTGTCCGAGGCGCTCAACAATGGCGTAGACAATTCCTGGGATGGAAACATCTTCCCCACCTATGGCAGCGTGACGCGCAATGGTGTGGTTGGGCCGGCAGTCAACTCTGTGCCGCTTTATCTGGGCACAACGAGTGGTACGCCGGGGCAGATCGACTTTAACGCGCTGATGCGCATGTGGTCGCAATGCACAGTGACGGGTGGCAAGCCGGATCTTGGCATCACCAACGTCTTCGGCTTTGCCGCAGTGGCCAATGCGCTTGACGCGCAACGCCGCGATATCTCGAACACCAAGCATGACATCAAGTGGGATGGACTGACGTTCAACGGTGTAGACATCTACGCCGATCCGCTGGCTCCTTCGGCCATCGCGAGCGAGTTTATTTCGCTGGCACCGGCCAACGGTACTGCGGGCAATTCGAACTTGGCGGATGGCGCTGGCAACAGCACGCAGACCGGGACATTCACCACGCCGCAGTTCACCAGAAATGGTGTGAGCGTAGCGGTGTCGCCCACTGGCTCCAATCTCCCGTCGAACACTGCGGTGACGGTAGGCGAAGTGCTGATGTTCCTGGAGTCCAGTTCCTTCAAGATTCGTCCCACCGACAAGAAGGGCTGGAACTACGGCTTGCGCCGTGCGCCGCTGCCCTACAACGTCAGCGTGGATGCGCTCTTCATGCGTTTGGCGACGAACCTCTACAATGTCCAACCCCGCCATAATTGTCAGGCGTATGGATTCAGTAACTGATTCAAAGGAGACTCGACGATGCCACAACAGCAAGCACTCCCCACATGGCTCGCGCTTAACGCCGCCAACTACACGTCTCCTTCTGGCCTCAGTGATCTTCGGACGGGCACCCAGCAGCTCTATGGCGGCCTGAATCTGGGCGACTATTTCGATCTGACCGAATTGGAAGCTAACGCGCTTTCGAGCACCACTATCGGCCTGCTTCATGCTGGCCGGTATCGCTTGGTGCAGGTGGATGCCAACGCTACGATCGCAGATGTTGCGATGGGCAAGGCGGCTTACTTTGCGCTGGGCAAATCGGTGCAGCAAGTGGTGATTGCCACGGCTGGCAGCGGTCAGACTCCGGGCAGCTACAACGCCACGGCATCGACTGGTGTTGCGACGATCTCTTACACCATCAACGCTGCGGGCGCTCTGGCGGCAGTGACGGTCACCAATGGTGGCACCAATTACACGGCGACACCGACCTTCACCATCGCCGCGGGTGGCACACCGGGAACGGTAGCTGCGCAGATGCTGGTGACGCCGAACATCGTGACCGGGTTTACCAATCCGCTGTCGCTCTCTGCGTTGCGTGGTGTGTTTCTCAACAGCATCACTCCCGGCAATTACGGATTCATTCAGGAATTGGGTGAGGCGACGGTGTTGGGTGCGGCTGCATTGACCAGCACGCTTGCGGGAAATGTCGTTGGACCGAAGGCGGCCTCTGCCGGTGCGTTCGATGCGACGGTAGCGACGGCAGCACCGCTGATTTCGCAGCTTGGCTATGCGATTGATCTACCCGTGGCGGCTTCGACGTTCCGCGTCAACATGGACCTTCCGGTTTACCAGGGTTAAGGAGCACGCATGAATATCACCTTTCTGAAGGGTTATCCCGATAAGGTCGGCAGGCGATTGATCTGGTCTGGCTTCGGAACAGGACCACTTTCGTATGCACCGGCGACTGGTGATCCGATCTACTTTCCCCTTTATGGCAACTCCATAGATGCGATTCCGCAGGCGATGTCAACAAGCGGCAATTATGAAGTGAAGTTCGCCCCTTCAGCCGTGGGTGCGCGTGCCAATTGGAGCGCTTTCTGGTTCTATAGTGGGCGCCAGGGCGTGCTGTCTGTGGTGCAGAACGCTGCCGGCAGCGGCATGACGCCGGGAACCTATACCGCCGCGGCTACAGGCGGAGGCGGAACGGGTGCCTCCATCACGGTGGTGGTGGCCACGGCCACAACGCTGGGTGCGATCACGATTACGCCGGGATATGGCTATACCAGTGCTCCAACCTTTGCTCCGGCAACGGGTGGCACGCCGGCCACGTTTACCGTTGCGGTGGCGCCGGCTTCCGGACAGGTTGCATCGGCAGTCAATCTTTCAGCCGAATCCGTGCAGTTGAGCGGGTTTGGCGGGACTTACTAGCGAAGTCGTCCTCCCGGCGACTAAGGAAGAGGCTCTCGCGAGACGCATTCGCGTGAGCCTTTTTCTCGTTGAGGTGGTGAAAATGTTCCGCGATATGCAGCAAGCCTTACTCGGAGACATTCCCGGTACTTCGCTTCCCCAGGTGAAGACGGGGATCAACCGCGCTTTGCAGTTGATCTACAAGGCGCAGCGTTGGTCCTTCCAGTTCGTCGAGGGCGGGTGGCTGACTCCTGGGCTACTCGGCGGGGTAGCAGGCGCAGGAAGCACCCTCCAAAGCCCCGGAGCGATCACTGTGGTGCCGTACACCAACACCATTACCGGGGATGCGGTGGCATCGGCGGCCTGGACGGGTTTGGTGGGACGACCGTTTCTGACGGAGTTTCAGATTCGGGTGCCGAATTCCTCGATTTACAGCATAGTTGCGGTCGATTCGACGGTGCCTACGGCGGTGGTGCTGACTCTGGACCGGCCATGGATGGACCCGGCGCAGACCAATGCTGCGTACATGGCCTATCAGGCGTACTTCCCGGCTCCGCTGGGATTCAAGAACTGGCAATCGGCAGTGGACACGGCGGATGACATGTCGATGGACTGGGCAACGTATACGCGAGTGGATCTGGACGAGATTGATCCACAGCGCATGGTGTTTAACCAGCCAGAATTCATCGTTCCCTACCAGGTGGACACGCGGGCGAACAGCGCCACGCTGGGCCAGATGCTCTTTGAGTTGTGGCCTCATCCGTTGCAGGAGAATGCCTATTCCTGGCGGGTGAATGTGGAAGGCTCGCCGCTGGTGAATGCGACCGACACGGTGCCCTACCCGCTGGACGATGAATTGGTGGAGTGGCGGGCGCGGGAAGTTCTGTACCTCTGGAAAGAGGCGCAGAAGGGTGACGCGATGCAGCGTGGGAGCGGCGCGGACTGGCGCTTTCTGGCGCAAGAGGCTCATGCGCAGTATGTGGTGCGGCTGAAGACGATCTCGCTGGTGGATGCGAATCTGGTTTCGGCTTACTGGTCAAAGTTCCGGCGCAACGGGATCGCGGAGCCATTTGCGAACACGGCCGGAGGATTGAATATCGGAGGTTTTTAGATGCCGGGATATGCAGCGGGTAAGGCGTTTCTTCTTCAGTACAACAAACAGCACCGCCTGTGGTCCGCAGAAACGGTTGCGGCCGGCAGTGCCAGTCAGGCAGTGCAGCTACGCCGCATCGAGGGGCGAAGCTACCCCTGGGGTTGCGCGATCGAAGTACAGTTCTCGGCCATTCCGGGTGCCTTTGCGTGTGATGTGCAGGCGGCGGAAGTAGATCGCGATGCGAGTTACGTGAAGGTGGGCGGAATCATTGCGGTGAATGCAGGATTTACCGGACGCATCGATCTCACCTCGGCCACGCCGTTCTATGGCAAGTTTCTGCGCCTGTTCATGACCACGCTGACCAATGCGGTGACGACTACGGCCGTGGTGACGCGGTAATGCGCAAACTCCTGTTGTTGCTGTCTATTTTCTGGACTGCCCTTCCCTGCCTTGCGATGGAGCGGGCACAGGGATTTTGTACGGTGGGTGGTAAGAAGGTGGTCACGCAGGGGCTGCAGTCTACCAACACGGTGATGGCGAGTTATCCGCAGTGTCAGGTGACGGTCTACGCGCATGGCACGACGACGCTGGCAACGTTGTTTTCCGATAATGGCAGTACCTCGCTTACTAATCCCTTCACTGCGAACACCGACGCATCGTGGGGCTTCTATGCAGCAGATGGAAGCTATGACGCGGTGCTTTCCGGTGCCGGCCTTGCGGTTCCATTCACGGTTACGGTGAATCTGGGTGGCGGAGGTGGTGGTGGCGGAGGTTGCGCGGGTGCTCCCAACCACTATGTGCTCTATGGTTCAACGCAATATGAAGGTGTTCCTTGCCTCGGTAGTTCCTATTTCACCACTGATGGAAGTGGCGACGTTGTGATCCTGGGAGATAACTCTCTTGTTCCCCCGAATGGCAATGTCATTCCGGCGCTTACTCTTTTCTCCGACGATGGCGGGCCTTTTTTCACTCCCGATCCACTCACTGTTCAAGGCCCGGTTGCTCTCCGTATTGTCACCACGGAAAAACACGACGCACCGCTTGTTCCCACCTACTCAATCAATGCGGAAACAATTCTCACGGGTGCCAGGGGGGCGCTAAAAGGCATTCGTTCTCGTGTTGGATCTTCCGGCATTCTCGACACTGCTTACAGCTTTGAAGCGGACATAGGGGCGAATAATGTCAATGAAGGAGTTGGCGGAGTGAATGGCTACGAAGCTGCCTATGGGGCCGAGATTTCCAGTGGTGTTACCAACCCCAATTACTGCGACTTCATTGCCAAGGTGACCGGCAGCTTCGGTGGAAACATGCGGACAATCTTGGGTTGTGGTCCAACGAAAAAGACCGCCTTTTACGGTGGAGTTGCGATCCTTACCGATGTGGTTTCGGGGCAGCCAGCTAACATTCTCGACCCAGGACCGGGAAATTTATACGTTGCGGGAACCATAACCACCGGAGCGGGAACGCAAGCTGTTACCTGTCCTTCGGGGGGAACAGGCACGCAGTATTGCGGAGCCGATGGCGCATGGCATTCTCTTCCCGTCCCTGCCGGCACGTCCTCTGTGATCGATTATTCGGCTGGCGTTGCGGCCACCACCACGCCAGGGGCTGGCGTAACTTCGGCTACCTGCACGGCGAATAGCGCACAATGTCTGACAGCCAAAGGTTCGTTGCAAATCGTGGGGGGCGCGGCAACTACCGGCACCATCGCGACCATTGCATTTAACGATTCTCCCAAAGCGAGTATCTGGTGCTGGGCCACGCAGAATGGCGGCGCTACCTACTTTGGTATCGGCCATTCCACTCCCAGCACGAGCAGTTTTTCAATCACTGCGGCGGTAAGCGTGGCTGGCCAGACGATCAACATCGACTATGGATGCTCAGAATGAAAGCCCTGCTCATGATCGCGATGCTGGCAGCGGCCGCGCATGGTCAGACATTTTCACCCAGCGCGGGCACCTACGCTGGCGCACAGACGGTGACGATTATGCCTCCGGTGGGCAAGTCGTGTTTCTATACCGTGGACGGCTCCACTCCTTCGCTGGCCGGGAAACTCTACGCATCCCCGATTGCCGTATCGGCAACGCAGACGATCAAGACCATCTGTGCGCAGGTGGGTGTCGTTGTCCAGAACTCGGAAACCTCCAGCGCCAACTGGAAATGCGTTACCAATAGCGGTCTTACTTACGGCTCATTGAATTGCGAGGCGGGTGGCGGGGTCGGCACCAATGATCCTTCAAGCATGGCTTGGACCTGGGGCACGCCGATGGTCGAAACCATGAGCACTATCGCGAGCACCGGCGAGACGCAGGCACTGTTTATCAACACGCAATCTTCGGCTGCCTGTCCGAACTGCACGCAACTGACGGAAGACAAGGTAGTGCAGCCCGACCAGGGACCGGCGTGCCTTGCCAATCATGAAATGGACGCCAATATCAACAATCTGGCGACTTACAACCAGTTCCACACGGCTTCGCTGCAGTGCAATCAGCAGCCGGGGATCAACCAATGGCAATTTGATAATCAGCAGGGTAGCTGGCAGAATTTCTCGCCAGCCATTATCTATGGCTGCCCGATGTCCACCACTCAGCAGACGGAGATTCGCTATTCGATGCACTGGGCGAATGGGGACACGTCCTGCGCGGGCGGACTCTCGACTGACCACTACGACGCCTTGACGATTTGCGTTGGCGGCACCAATGGCGTTGGCGGCGCATGTCAGGACTTTGCGATTAACAGAACGCTGTGCGGGTACGCGGAGCCGGATTGGACGCAGAGCATGGTGATCCAGGACCAGCCGGATGCGACCAACACTGTCGAGTGCGGTGCCAATCCAGTCACCAACACGCGCCGGGTTTGGAATAACAACGCGACTGCTTCGTACTACGGCACCAGCGTTACCCAGAGCGCGACGTACACGATTGGTGGTGTCGGCCCTTCAGGCGGCGCCGCTGTGCCCAGTGGTACCACGCAGTTCTCAGGTCAGGCACGTCCGGGAGATTGAGATGGAAAGTAATTTTCTTGAGCACGTAAAGGCGAACTGGAAGACCTCGGCGGGAGGATTGCTCACTGTCGTCACCATCTTTGGTGGAGTCATGATGGCGAACGCCGGCTGGGCGGCCACCTTCGACTTATCGGTGAAGAGCGCAGCATGGATCACAACGATCTTCGGAACCGCGAAGGTGGTTCTGGGCTTGCTTCAGAAGGATGCCAAGTGAACTACTCGGCGCTCACTACCGAGGAGCTTTTCGCTCTGTGCGTGTGGCGTGAAGCCTCTGGCGAGGGCTACGCCGGCATGTTGGGTGTGGCGTGGAATATCTGGAACCGGCACCTGCGGTGGCGGCAATCGCTAAGGACGATCATCCTTACGCCGAATCAGTTCACTTCGATGACTGTCGAGAAGAATCCGCGCAACCCGGAGCCTAATGATCGGGAGATGGTTATGGCGCGAACGATTGTTTCGCAAGTCATGGCAGGAGCCGTGCAAGATCCCACGAACGGGAGTTGCTACTACGCGAATCTCGACAGCGTGCGTGCGGCAAATGTAGCCGCGGGGCGGCCGTCAGACTCTGGTTGGTTTTTTGCGCACATTGTTCAGGACCCAAAGAACCATCCGCTGACTGCGGAAATTGGCCAGCATACCTACTACGCCTAGGGGAACATGGCATACCAGTGGCTACAATTCGCGCAGGCACGGCAGCAGTTGGCTGCACGTCTGTACGATAGCCAGAATTTTTTCTGGACCAACGCAGAGTGCGGCGCCTACATCGTGGAAGCCCTGCGCACCTACAACTCGCTGACCTGGACGTGGAAGACGGATTTTGCTTATTCCGCGCCTGATTTATGGAATTCCCTGGGCACGCTTGCCGGATCGCCACGGCTGCGCACGGTTACAGATACAGACGTGTACACCATGATGGAGTACCACTTGCTGGAGCCGCCCACAGGAGGCACCTGGACGGGCACGCCGATGTATTCCATCAGCGACCTTGCCGGGGCGCTGCAAAAGCGTCGTGACGAGATGGTGCAGATTGCGGACTGCAATTGTGCGTTGACCGCGATCGCCTCGATTCCAAACCAGCGTCGATTCCCGTTGCCGGGGGATGTGCTGGCGCTGTTGCGGACGCGCTTTCTTCCCGCGGCAGGGGCACCCGCCACGCTTTACCGGGATGACACTCTGGCGATTGAGTTTTACCAGCCGATCAGCTACCAATCGGCGTCGAATATGCCGGAGACTTTCGCGGTATCGGCGGAGCCGCCGCTGGCCTTCGATGTGAATGTGGCTCCAGTTCTGGCGGGAACCTTTGAGTGTCTGGTTTCGCAGGCGGGAGTGGCGCTCAGCCCTCCCACCGACTCCCTGCTGGGAATTCCAGATGACTTTGCCTTTGTGGCGAAGTGGGGTGCCCTGGCCGATCTCCTGGGGCGTGAATCTGAGGGCACAGACAGGGGTAGGGCGGCCTACTGCGAGAAGCGGTATGCCGATGGCCTCAAGCTGATGGCAGCGTGTCCCTGGGTCATGCTGGGCAAGGTGGACGGGCGGGCGGCGGATGTGTGCTCGTTCGTCGCGATGGATCGCTACTATCCGGAGTGGGATGCGGCTTTCGATGACAGCATTGTGATGGCGGGAATGGATTTTGTTGCGGCTCCGGTGAATCGAGGGATTGGGGTGACGGTGCTGGGCAATGCGCCGGTTCCAGTGCTGGACGCGGACTATGTTCAGGCATCGCAGAGCAGTTGGGATGCGGTGCTTGATTACGCGCAGTTCCTGGCCACGTTCAAGATGGGTGGGTCGGACTTTCAGCAGGCAATGGAGTTGGAAGCGCGGTTCTTGAGGGTGTGCGCTCAGGAGAATAACCGGCTGCTCAAGCTGGGGCTGTATTCCGATGTGCTGACGCAGCGTGCCGGTGCTCTGGACCGTGACCAGGAGAGGGCCTAGATGCCGCCTAAAGACTACTCGCGAGATGCAAATGGCCTCAGGTTCGCTCCGGGAAGTATGGTCACGGTCAGGCCCGCGGACATGCTCGCCAGCAACGAATTTCGCTACCTCCAGAACGTGCGCGGCTACCTCCAGGACCGCATTACTGATCGCGCTACGCAGTCGTCTGTTCACGCCGTTTCTGCGAGTGGCCCGGTGTACTCCGTTCGCCGGCTGAATGACACCACACCGCTGGGTCCGGCGCTTCAGTTTGTTAACGTTGCCGGCGCGGCCAGCCAGATTTGGGTGAATAGCACTTCCGTTGCCAGTGGCTTTAGCGGAGATCCTGTTTCGCTGATTCCCTTTCGCCCGAACGCTTCGGTGCAGCCGTGGATGTATGTAGGCGACCGGACGAAGATGGTCAAGGTTCGTTCGGATGGCCTGACGTACAAAACCGGCATCGCGGAGCCGCAGGCGGCGCCAACCGTGGGCACGAGTACGGTCACTACTACTGGGACAGTCACTATCCCGGCCACGTCGCCACCGTGGACGAACAATGCGGGCGCGAATTTCGATTACAACTACTCGGGAACGGATGTTACCAGTCCCGTGATTGTCGCTACTCCCATCGTCGGAGCAACTGTCGCCATCACGGTTACTGGAACGGCGATGGTGAGTGGAATCAGTCACGCGCCAGGGGATGCCGGCTCTGTTGCTTCCGGATTTCCCGGCTCATTTATTACTGGCGCTAAAACTGTTGTAGGAGCGTTTACCAATGGCGCCGGGGACATTGTGCCCATAGGTGGTGGGCCAGTCGTTGTGTCGATTGGTGCGAGCGCGTCCTTTACCGTGCCTCCAGGCGCGACCCAGCTTCAGATTGGCGTGGACTCGCACGGCGGCACATTCGCGGCGAATAGCGGCAGTTTTGCAGCTACCTGGACGTTGAGCACTTCGGGTGTGGCTACGAAAATTTCCACCCTGGGCGAAGTCACTGCTTACGTGTGGGGAACGCCTCCGCCAGCGGGTGGCGGATCGCCGCACAGCGGACCTGTCGCGAGCTATATCTGGAAGAATCCCAGCGATACCGGCTCGGGCACGGCGCGTTCGATTACCAATCCGGTTCCGGATGGAGCGCCTACCAACAACTCCTGGCACTTTGATTCAACGCCGGAAGACGGAACGGTGGCGGTGGACTGGTCTACGCTCAATCCGGATGGCTCGACGGCCGGATCTATTCCGTTATTTGAGCCGCTGGAGACGCAGGGATTTCAGGATTTCAATTGCTGCGTGGTGGGCAATCTCTTCGTGCCCGCGGCAGGCGTTTACAGCATAAGCATCTCGAATAAGGATCAGGTGCTCTTCGGGATTGGGGGAGGAGCCACGGTTGCGGGAGGCTTCGTCAAGAATCCCACCTATGGGCAGACCAAGACGGTGATCAGCGGATTGCCTCTGATGCTGGTGACTGTACCGGATGGCGATCACGGAGCGGTTTCAACGACTCTGGTGGTCACCTTTCCCGCGCAGGGTGTTTATGCGATGGAGGCAGATTGGGATTATTGGAAGCATACCGGGAGGAAGTTGATTATCCAGATAGGCGGAGCGGACATTCCGCCACTGCAGGAGGGTGTGCGAACGGACACATCGTATGTTGGTGTCTATCGCTCCTCGCAGACGGGTGCGGTGTCGAATCCTTCGCCGGCATCGGTGCAGTCTTCCCTGCCCGTGCTCAGTGCGACGGTAAGCATCCCGTGGTCCTCAGACCCGCAGGTGGACAGGGTGGATTACTACCGCCAGGATGCTTCGCTGGCCAATTACACCTATGTAGCCACTGGTCCGAATACCAACCCGCCAACGCCGATCGCGGATGCGCTGTCGGATCTGGCCGCGGCGACCAATCCAATCTTGCAGACTGACAACTTTGAGCCGTTTCCGTCGATTGATCTTCCACATTCGGGAGTCCTGAGTGTGGTGGCGGGAACGCTGACCAGGGTATCCGGGGACTTGTTCAACGTGCGCTGGCTTCCGGGAACGATTATCCAGATCGGTTCTCCAACGCAGCTTGCGTATTCCCTGTTTACGCGGCCGGTTTCGACTTCGACCATGCTCATTCCGGAGGTGCCGGATGGAACCAACCTTGTGTGGAATATTGCGGAGCCTATTCTTGCGGCACAGCCACTGCCCTCTATGTGGGGTCCAACGGACAATGTTGCCTATATGTTCGCGTGTGGTGATTTCCTCCGGCCGGGAACGCTCTACTTCACCAAGGGCAACAACCCTGATTCTGCTCCCGACACCAATCAGATCGAAGTAACGTCGCCTTCAGAGCCGCTGATGAATGGCTGCATCGTGAACGGGATCGGCATGGTGTTTTCTACAGAGCACGCGTGGCTGTGCTATCCCACCTTTACCACCGCACTGGCCACGGTCAGCGGCGTCCAGGGCCAGCCGTTCAACCTGATTCTCTCGATTACCAATCGCGGCCTCTACCTGCGGAACTGTCTTTGCACGGATGGCTCGAAGACCGTTTTCTTTCGCGCCAAGGATGGCATCTATGCTTCGCCGGGTGGAGCGGGCGCGATCTCGATTACCGACGACACGATTTACAACCTGTTTCCCCATGAAGGCATAGATGGGCAGAATCAGGTGGTGGGCAACGGATTTACTGTTTACGCGCCGAATGATGCAGCCGCGGAGCAGCAGCAGTTGAATTTTGCCAATGGCTATCTCTACTACGATTACCTGGACTCCACGAACACTCCCCGCACGCTGGTCTATGACGTGATTGCCAAGGGCTGGTCCGTGGATCAGTATGCGATTCCGGTGATCACCCACCAGTTGGCCGAGGGGCCGAACGTCAATAACACGCTGATGGGCTGCACGGACGGGACGGCTCGCATGTTTGTGGGCGGCCATTTCGCGGAAGCGACCTTTTCCGTGGTGATGACTGGAGCGGTGAATGCGGGAGACGACCGGGCGAACAAGCGGCTGGGAGATGTTTTCATAAAAGCACTCGTAAGGGCGTCCCACGGGGTCACGCTGGCGTTGTATTCGAGTCAGTATGCCCAAGCCCTCACCGGATACTCTCCAGTCGCTCTGACGGGCACGGGGACGCTGCAAAAGTATCTGGTGGACTTCACGGACGGCTTTGCTCGGGATGTGGATGACATCGAGATGTCGCTTCTCTGGGCCACGGGTGCGGGCAATGTGCTGGATCTGTGGCAGCCGACTTTCCTGGCGCTGCCGGAGACGACGCAGAGCCGGCCGATGGACTGGGACGATATGGGGACGCCGGGGAACAAGTTCATTCAGGGACTGCTGGTTGAGGCGGACAGCTTTGGCCTGCCCAAGAGTTTTTTGGCGCAGCGTTCGGATGATAAGGCAGTCTTTATTCCCAATGAATCGCCAGCCACGTTTCTGACCCAGACGGTAAAGGCTTTTTCATTTACTCCGCCGTGGCTTGCGCATCTGGCAAGGGTGATCACCACAGACGGTGTTCCCTGGAATACATGGAGGGTACAGTGGATCTTTAAGCCCTATCCGGAGCAGGCGCTGATGTACGCGACGGAAGGCACGACGCATGGCCTCTTTGGCTGGCAGCACGCATACATGTGTAACTTGGTGTACCTGTCTGCAAACCCGGTTACGGTCACCTTCACCACGGATCAGGGAGTATTTACGCAGACATGGCCAGCCACGGCAACCGGAGTGCTTGATCCGGTGAAGATATTGAAGAAACTTCCGCGCAATAAATTTAAAATCATTGATTATGCAGTCACTTCTTCCGCTCCGTTCTACTTATGGAAAGAATTGATGGAGCTATGGGTCCGCGACTGGGGGTCAAATGGTGCCTACAGTATTGTGAAACCCTTTGGCGGGCCTAGCGCCTTAGAAGGCGCGGAGGTTTGAAATGAGCTATAAGACTCCGCCCAAATGGCAGCCGCCACCAGTTGGCGATAAGCTGACTCCGGAAGAAACCACGCTCAACCTGCGGCTCCTCTTCACCGGGCATGGCGATAACAACCAGGCTATCGTTGCCCTCAAGAGCCAACTGGATACTCTCAGCACTACAGTTGCGACGGCCGCGGCGAATGTAGCTACCAGTACCGCCAAGACGGTCACGGTCACGCAGATTGCAGGCTTTAGCAACCTGGGAGTGGTCAACGATCAGAGCGGGCAGACTGCATACACGGTGCAGGGGACAGACAGCGGCTCGCTGGTAGTCCTAAATGACGCGTCTCCGATTGCCGTCACGCTGAATTCCACTGTGGTCCTTCCCTACTTTGTTTTCCTTGCGAACCAGGGGACGGGGACGGCCACCATGGCCGCTTCCTCGGGAGTGATCAACGGCACCACGGCCATCCCCGGAGCCTCTTCAGTGATGGCGTTTTATGACGGCGCCAACTGGTGGATCTGGTATGTCCAGTCTTCGGGTGGGGTGCCCCCACTGAATACCCCGGCTGTGGCCCATGAGTGGATCGACGCCTACGACAGTTCCACCGGCATCTTCACTCAGACGCAACCTGCATTTTCGGACATCTCAGGTGAGATAGCGGTCGCCCAGGTGGGCTTTCACGATGAGCCGCTGACAGATGGGCAGGGCAATTTCATATTTGCTGGCGGTGATGTAATCGTGGTACGAGGTATCCCCAATTGAGCGACTTAACGCTGGTCATACTTCGCAACGTTTTCGCCAGCCGGCCAGCAGCAAGCATTCCGGGGCGGCTCTTCTTTGCGACCGATACCCTGATTACCTACCGGGATAACGGCACGACCTGGGATGTCTTTTCGGGAACTGGTACAGGCACGGTTACGAGTGTAGGGCTGACCATGCCGGCAGAGTTTACCGTGGCCGGTTCCCCGGTAACAAGTTCGGGCACGCTGGCAGTAACCAAGGCCACGCAGACCGCCAATAAAGTCTTCGCCAGCCCAGCAACCGGAGCCGCGGCGGCACCTACCTTCCGTGCGCTGGTAGCAGCGGATCTTCCGGCCGGCACGGTCGTGACTCCAGGCGGCACTCCCGGTCAAGTGCAGTATGACAATGCGGGCGCGTTTGGTGGATTCACCGTAGGCGGGGATGGGACGCTCAACACGTCTACCGGCGCTCTGGCAGTGACCAAGACCGGAGGCGTGGCGTTTGCGGCCTCTGCGACCACGGATACAACCAACGCCACCAACATCACTTCAGGAACGCTGGCGGCGGCACGCGTGGCCACGCTGAATCAGAACACTACGGGAAGCGCTGCGAATGTGCCTGCTTCGGGGATTACGGGTGCGACGCTTCCGGTAGGTGTCACGTCTGCTCCTGGACTGACGACGGCAGCGGGTGGGACGTTTGGCACCGCGGCCTTCACCGCATCGAGTGCCTACGATGTAGCGGGAGCGGCAGCCACTGCGCAGACGAATGCGGAAGCAGCGTTTACCGGAGATGTCACCAAGTCGGCAGGATCATTTGTTACGACAGTGACGATGACCAGCGGCGTAGCCTTTGCGCCATCAGCCACAACCGATACCACCAATGCCACCAACATCACCAGTGGCACGCTTCCTGCGGCACAGTTGCCCTTAGGGAGTAGTTCGGCCTTCGGTGCGGTCAAGGTCGATGGAACGTCTATCGGAGCCGTGGCAGGGGTGATCAGCGCGATTGGAGCACCACCCAGCGGAGCCGCGGGTGGCGATCTTAGCGGCACGTATCCGAATCCGGGTGTGGCGGCGACGGGTGGAGTGCCTTTCGCTGCATCCGCAACCACAGACACGACCAACGCCAGCAATATCTCCAGTGGCACGCTGGCGGCGGCTCGCGTTGCGACTTTGAATCAGAACACGACCGGAAGTGCGGGCAGTGTCGCAGCGGCCAACATTACGGGAACCACTCTTCCGGCAGCCATCACGTCGGCGCCTGGATTGACTACAGCCGCAGGAGGAGCATTCGGCACTGCTGCGTTCACCGCATCGAGTGCTTATGACGTTTCTGGTGCAGCGACAGCGGCACAGACGGCGGCGACAGCGGCCTTCACTGGAGATGTAACAAAGACGGCTGGTTCCTTTGCCGCCACCGTGACCGGAATCAATGGCACCTCGCTCGCGGCGCTGGCAACAGGAATCCTGAAGAACACCACGGGGACCGGCGTGCCGAGTATTGCGATAGCCGCTGATATCCCGGATATCGCGGAGTCGCAGGTGACGAACCTCACCACCGACCTGGCGGCCAGAGCACTGCTGACGACGAATACATTCTCTGGAGTGCAGACCCTCAGTGCAGCGGGCGCGGCTTCCACACCGGTCCTCGCGGTCACTGGCGCTCTGTTTACGGGTGGAACAGGGACGACCACACTTCCAGAGGTTCTGCTTCAACCAACCGGCACGACTGCGGCAATCACGTGGGCTACGACAGGCACGATGCTCGGCGTCAACCTGCCGAGTGGCTTCGCGGGAAACGTCTTTGATTTGCACGCCAACGGCGGGGCATCGCTGGTATCTCTGACATCGAGTGGCGTATGGGCGGTGCAAGGGTACACCATCGGGGTCACGGTTTCCGTAACCAGCAATCTGATCCGCATGGCCGGAACAACCGGCGTCTTTAGCTGGTCTACCGGAGCGGGCTTTTCCGGTGCTCAGGACGTTGGCCTTTCCCGCGCTGCGGCGGGCATTCTGGCCGTCGGCAACGGTACGCAGGGCAACGCGACGGGCGTATTGAAGGCGGCGGGCGTCCTTCCCGGCATCCTCTA
>Ga0193743_1000346_pt1 | contig 36562 bp, 42 predicted proteins | sample L2c2metaG_FD_143038 | JGI IMG/M metagenome (GOLD analysis project Ga0193743, IMG submission 143038) | Soil microbial communities from a riparian zone of the East river system, Colorado, United States - L2c2 | ecosystem: Environmental > Terrestrial > Soil > Riparian zone | place: USA: East River... | reverse complement strand
GTATTCTTTAGCTTGTCTTTAACCATGTAACTTGTTAATAACGATACTGCTTGATTGGCTTATCCATTCTCAAACCTGTGGATACTGGACGTCTTCCAGTTGATATTCATGGGCTCAGCTAGCTCCTTGGACATATGCTTGGGCATTATCAGATACTGACTGGCTCCGGTCACGGCTGTAAAGCCTGAATCGGTCGAAGTCGTAACACCTACATGCTCCATTAATGAAACAGTTGAACCATCTATAGACGTGCAAAATCCCATATCTGAAAATCTGATTGTTGTTCCAACAGAGATAGCTCAGAATAGATGCCCAAAATGGGAACGACAACCTCCATCCAACCTTGTCATTGCTTCGGCGGAAGATGGTTCAACCTCCCTCAAACTGAAGGTTGAGCTTGAAACCACTGATACCGGAGAAGTGAAGTCCATCAACTCCTTCATAGACAGCGGAGCCACCAGAGAGTTCACTATGCTAAGAATAACCAGCTTCATACTTGGAAGCTCTCCGAACCCATTCCGGTTTCACTGCTGGCACTGGGTGGTGTTTCCCCCAGAAAAACCCATTTCAAGACATGTTTTGTGATTTTCAAAGGGTTTTTCCCATGGAAACACAAAAAAAGTGCCTTTGTTTCAAAAAAGTATTTCTGTGGGAAAAACCCTTTGGAAATCACAAAACATGTCTCAAAATGGGTTTTTCTGGGGGAAACACCACCCAGCACCAGCAGTGTTTACAATGTTGATGGAACCCTGAACAAGGCTGGTTCTATCACTGAAGTGGTGGATCTCATCTTGAGATATCAAAATTATTTGGAACAGACATTATTCACTGTCACAGGCTTAGGCAAGCAGAAGCTCATCCTTGGACACTCTTGGCTATGGAAGCACAATCTGGAAATTGATTGGGTAACCAGAGCAGTCAAAATGTCCAGATGTCCACCCCGATGCTGCTCTGGATGTAGAGACAAAGCTTGAGAGGAGAGAATTGCTCAGAAAGCTGAAATCTGACGGACGGAAGCTGTCTCCAATGGCCCTGTACCAGAACTCCACACTGACTCTGAAGAGGAGGAGCCCAAAGAAGCTGAAAAACCAATTGAACCAGGGGATTGCATCTTTGCCATAGGCCTTGTTCCAGCCCCAGCGGAGATCCGAGCCACTTCTAGTGTTTCTCAGTGCTTAGCTGAAGCATTCAAACGTAACTCCAAAGCTTCTGCCCCCTCCAGACGGTCCATTCTGGAGTATCTGAAGGAGTTTGAAAGTGTCTTTTCCAAGGAGTTTTTTGATGCCCTACCAGAGTCCAAGAAATGGGATCACGCAGTTGAACTGATCCCTGGAGAGAAGGCCTCTAACTGCAAGGTTTGTCTGTTGGCTCCGATGGAGCAAAAGGAACTCAATCAATTCCTCAAGGAAACTTGGAAACAGGTCGGATCTGTCCATCTAAGTCTCCGATGGCATCTCCAGTCTTTTTCATCAAGAAGAAGGACAGTACTCTATGGCTTGTTCAGGACTATTGGGCCCTAAACGCAATGACAGTCAAGAACAAATACCTGCTCCCTCTCATCTCTGAACTCATCAATAAACTCAGAAGAGCCAAGTACTTCACCAAACTTGACATCCGATGGGGGTTTAACAATGTCCGGATGAAGGAAGTGTTAGGGCAACTGTGGAACAACTTAGTCGAGATCTAGCAGGGGATCCTAAACATATATATAAACATAAATACAACAGGAAAGTGCACCTAGCAGGGGATCCTAAAAGAAAAGAATAAAGCCCTGCTAAGGTGGATGCATGTCTATATACCAAGAAATCGGAGTTGAAATAATAAAATGATGAAACATAATAAAATGATGAAAAAAGATGGAGAATGGTGAAAAGGTGATAGGAATGCTATGTCACGTGACCATCGGACTCTGGTATCAGAGCTGTGAGTGCACTCTGTCTTGGGCTAGCGACGATGAGGAGGAATATACAGAGGTGACAGAGAGATATTGGAGGGAACGTCGGACGAAGCAGAGCGTCCCCTAACAGGAAGGAGATGAGTGGAAGGCTGCATTCTGAACAAACCGGGGACTCTTTGAACCGTTGGTTATGTTTTTTGGACTGTGCAATAGTCCGGCAACATTCCAGACCATGACGGACAACATCTTTGATGACTTAATAATGGAAGGAGTTGTGGTGGTGTACCTGGATGACATCCTAATATTCACAGAAACTCTAGAGAAGCACCAGAAGGTCACTCAGAGAGTTATGGAGTTGCTCCAGAAACACAACCTCTTGGCTTGGATGAGGAGGAAGATGACTTGGGTGATGATTGGGATGCTATCTAGTGTACTTTAGATGGCTTTTTTTTTCTGTTACAGTTGCTTTTAATGTGAACCCACATTTTGATCCTGTATGGGTTTTGATACCCATGGGTTATACCCAACCCATGACCCGTACCTATCAAAACCCATACCCTTGTATACAGGTACAGGTTTTGACGGGTATGGGCACAGGTTGCCCTGAAAAACCCCAGGGTAGCCCATGACATTCCCTACTCAGAACTCTCTCTGTATGTTGGACATATTTATGATAGATATAAATATATTTTGGCAAATTTTCCACTTTTTTGAACCAAGGGGGAGCTCCCTGTGTGCAAAAGAAAGCTTGCTGAGCGCGAGCGCAAGGCGTGTGGTGGTTGTGGTCCGGTCATGAGGATTTGCAGTGCCAAGGCAGGGCGGGATCGGAGCTTCAAAAACTTCATTCGGAGATACAAAGTGACTTTGTGTAGAAAACGAAACTCGCCGCCTTTCCTTACTTTGCTTGTAAACTTTCACTATCACTCATGGAGGACGACAACGAGATTCTCGACTGGGGTAACGAAGACGATGAACACCATGAAACCATCAGAAACCCTCCTTTCGACGGTGATCAACGAGACACAGTCGATGCAGAGGATTCCATTTCTCTCGGCGACGAGGACGAAGATAAACAAGAATACCTTTCTTATCGACATGAAGGTGAAAATGGTCATTCATTTGACGCCAGAGAGTCCCAGTTCAGCGTTCCAAACCCGCAAAAAACCTTGATGACTACCGGCGCTAAACTGGAATCTAAACGGGAATCACAGCATTTCTCTGGTGAAACCACAGAAGAAAAACCCTCCACGCCGCACAATTTCAGTTCTGCAGAGGATTTTCCACGCAGGAAACAGGACTCCAGAGACCGAGCCTCTCCTCAGCGGTCCCAACCTAATCCTGGCAGGCTCACTCATGCTCTCCCACCAAAACCTATGACAAGCAAGGTTCCTCCTTATTTGCCTCCTTCTCATCCATCTATTGTGGAAGCTACTAGCATGATCATATCACCTCGAGCAGGTGGTCGAGAAACCAAGAAAACTAATGGCGTCTCATCAGTAACATCTATGCCATCCACAGCCGACGAGCTTCCACACAATTGGGAATATCGTGAATCTCGAAACGGCGGTGGAAAGTATTACTATAACAAAGAAACTCACGAGTCCACTTGGGAGAAACCCGTGAGCAGCATCCCTTCAGACTCTAGTCATGCGGAGTCTCGCAGTCGCCGCCGCCGTAGCTCGTCTACGGGTCGTAGACATAGAACGCCACCTGACTCTAACGCACATCAATCGCAGACCACACGTCCAAGTCGTAATTCTGCTCACATACCACCTGACCGTGAAATGGATGACGCGACGAAGACTGCACTTCATGACCCAAATGGACTTTCCTACGAAGACCGCCATTATAGGCCTGGCGGAGAACCATCTTCGGCAGCCGTCGAATTCCGAGCAACGGAACGACTTTCTGAAGTCGTTAATAGCCGCGTTTCATCCCAGTCCCGATATGACAGAATGCCACCAGCTTCTCCACCTTCTCGAAAACGAGCTAGGTCTTCTTCTCCTCATGAATCTCGAACATCATATCTTCATGAAAAAGAAAGGGAATACCAGTCTTCACGTGGAAACTCTCGTGGACAGAATGCTTATACTAACGATCCACAGAGGGACTTTGAGACTCTACAACCTGACCCTGGCTATGCAGAGCATCGCTGGGTTCGAACTCCTCACCCTCTAGATTTTCCTAGGAGTGACCGTGACCCCTCTCGGCGACGTGGGCGCCGTCAGGACGACGAGCCTATGGTCGGCGAGCATCCTGAGAGGAGGAATAGGTTGAGGGGAAGAGAAAGCAGCCATGAATACAACAGGGACCGAGATCCCCCTCATCCATCTGAGTTGCGTGAGGATGCAAATCAAAATTCAATCTTTTTATCCGCACCCAGTACGTTATCAGCCTCCTCGCATCATCCTCCCCTCCCTTCGTGCCCCCATGCGCCAACGATCCGTGCATCATCGTATTCCAGACTTGTCATGATGAGCCTAATCCAGGCAGCCTTCTACATGTTATGTAATGATTTGTTTTCTCTTTCATGTTGCTTGCCGCGTCTCTATCTTCCTCGCTCCTCCCTATCGAGTCAAAACCCTCGTCATGGATGCACCCTTTACTTTATGTTCTACCTTTTCTTCCCCTTCTAATCCTTTAACCGTCATGTCCTCTCTTCTCACCAAAAATTTCATCCCTTTTCCGGATATTACAGGACGTAGCTCGACATCACCACTTGCACGTGAACGTGATCAGTACGATATGGTGCGCGAATATAGGGCGCCTCCTGAAGAAGATCCCAGGTCCACTGCACCCTCCTCAAGCCGAAAGCACCACAACCGCCCAGCACCCCCAGCTATCGGTCCTACGATCAACATAGTTCCTGCGGGTCCAGAAGTTCCATTTAACAGAATAAGAGAGCGCGACCTCGTCCCTTCGTCAACTTTCACTCATCCTTCTCGTCGAGTCAGCGAGCGAGAGTATAATCGCAACCATCGTGAACAGCAGATCCTAGAACGAAATGAACTGCCAAGACGTCCTGTTGAGCCGGCTAACCAGATACCGGAAGAGTCGAAACGGCATTACGATCGTGAACTATCCAGACCTCATCCTTCCGACTTTGACCGTTCTTCCCCAGACCATGTGGGGCAAACTTCACGTACGTGTTTACCCACAACCGTCTGGACCTGCATACCGACTTCTGTTTCTTTATCCTCTCTGCTCCTTTGATGTGTTCTGTGCGTTTGGCGATTTCATTCCTTTTTCCCCTTTATGTCTTTTGCACAGATCGGAAACGGGCTCCTCTGCCGCCTCAAGCAACGACCTTCTTGACCTCCTCGACTGCACCTGTATATGCACGTGATGCACCGCACTCCTCCGCGGCTCCAGTGGCGCCTAGAAATTTCAGGGTACCGGATTCCAGCGGACCCGACGGCAATGTTCCTCTTGGCCCCCGTAGCATGATCTATGCCAATGAAGAACCGCCGCCTCGAAGCGGACCTACTGGTGGTGTTGAGTATGATCGAGGCAAAATCTCTTCAAGGCAACTTGATCGTGTTCCGAACAGTTATCCTCCTCTTCCGCCGATCAATACTGCAATGGATGTTGATGATGAAGGTCCATTGTCAACTAGGCGCCCACCGTCACCTACATCCCACAGGACGCTCAAGAATGGACCCAAGCAATATCAAGAAGACGATGTGGAATCACCCAGTGGATCTAGGTGGTCCTCGAACCATTCAACGACAGGTGGTCCTTCAAGGCAGACAGCATCTCCAGTTCCGTCTTCTATTTTATCAGTTCCGGAAAACGGCAGACCTACGGGACGGACATCTTCAATATTGGCTCCGCCACCACCTGGCGACAGCCACGGTGAAACGAGAGATCTCGAAAGAAGTCGACACGAAGAACCGTCTGGAAGGAAGGAAGAACGAATGGATAGATATTCAGGGGTAATATTCCCCTTCGTCTTCAAACAAGCTGGCTATTTATGAAATTTGAGTAGATAAGGTCCAAGTCCCGAGGCCGACCCGCTGAATATAAGAGGCCTGCGGTACAGCCTGTTTCTGGTACAAATAACATTCCGATCAGAAATAGGAAGTCTCTGACGCCGGGCCTGCCTCCATTACCCGCTCGTGCTACCGCATCGTCTGTTCCACCAGCGACTGGATACAATCCGGGTGCGAGACCTCCGCCTTCAACGTTGATCGATCCAGCTAAAGCCAAGGAGCTGCTTCCGCCTGGAAAGGAGTCTTATGAACGAGTACGCATTTTTGTCAAAACTGACAATGCCGCTAGTAATGCTGGGATATTTTTTTAGCCCGCCGATCTGGAAATTGCTGATATTCCTCAAATCAGAACAGCAAACGACGCTTCGATTCATAATAGTTCACGCGTAAGTGGCCTTTAAGTGATTGATAAATTTAGTTGTCGAATTAACTTCCGCAGCATCTTGAAAGTTCGGAGCGACAACCTGCATTGCCTCCAGCAGCCACAGCACCCGGTAAATCACGTCAACGAGTATGTTTTATTGTATTACGACTCTCTTCGCATGCTTATACACAAACCAGAAGTCTCGGTTTGAAAAGGTCGTAGGTCAATTAGAGCCTAGGAGCAGTGCACAGGAGTTTTCCCCGATTTCGGACAAGGGTACGAGAGTTAGTCAGAGCGAGGCAAGTGACAGACGAGCCGCGACACCGCCCCCTTTATCTCGGGAAGCTTCCATGGTTGCTTCAATGGAAAGCTTGCCATCAAGGCTATCGAACCCTGGACTTTTGGATGCTCGTTCAGACTCTTCGAGCATGGTCCCTGTCCATTCTGATACTCGCCCTCCCGTGACAGAACAACTACACGACCAACCTCTTCTGAACCGATTTTCCCAAGATATTATACATGAACCTTCGTTGCCTGAGAAACAGTCTCAACATGATCATGTACCACCAGCATCTCCTCCAGCATCTTCGAGAACTGGACATCGTTCAGGGAACCGTTGGGTCAATGATGGGCGAGGAAATCCACTGAACCGGAATCTTGAGCAGCCACAGGAATATATTCCTGATTCTTCCACCTCTTTGTCTCATCGGTTGAGTGATGACAAGTCACGTCACCGCCAGCATCCTGCTGGTGGACCGATGTCGAGTCGAGATGAAAAATCGCGAGGAGAGGCTGAGCTTAGTTTCCACAACGCGCATGTGGAACTAGTCAGAGAACCAGAGGATGGGATGACCTTCCAGGATAGGTTGGAAAGGCCTCAAGCGCAGCGACGGGGTGCATCCTTGTTGGATCGTTTGTCGACTAGTAGTAACCCTCGACCAAGCGATGCTGGAGGTCAACAGTCGTTGCGGGACAGGCTCATCATTCCTTCAAAACGGGATCGTGAGGATATGATGACGGATGAAGGCATGCGTGACGTTTCATTTGATGGTGAAGATGGTACTGAATCCAAACGGGCAAGGCGGAAAAATGGGAGAGCTAGGACTCGTGGAGGAAGGAGAGGTGGCCCGCCTTGATCATCATTAATGTTGGGTAATCATGGAAAAATATTCTAGAGAAAGGTCTATTCTTGTAGTGTTCCGTTCAAGATGCTCTCCTGTATCGTGACTATGCTTTTGTGTGTAATTTTTTTCTATTTTCTATTTGAATACTTTTTTTTCCGAGTCATGCCTGGCAGTCCCGCTTTGATGGACATCCAATGGGTCTATTCTCCTGTTGGTGCGGCCACCGGTTGTTGTGTACGCGAGTAACTGGTACATCTATATTTCATGTTAGTGTAGTCTCTTTGAATCCACCGCCATAATAACTTACGAATGGGTTGGATGGGAATAGATTGAAGACGCAGTAGTGGAAGAATTAGAAGAGTTGCCTAGTTGATTTGCCAACCTAGAGTCGCTCATAGAAGCTCCAGCTATCGCATGATTCTCTTGTGTAGGCGATAAGGTGATATGAACCAAGTCGCTATCAATACCAGCCAAAGGGCAACAAGGACATATTTCTTTTATATATATCCATGGCGGTATTCTTTCGTGATGGTCTTTTAGAGCGAATCCAAGTTCCTAGAGAAAGGGTCGATTATGATGTCTAGAACGCTAAAGCTAGATGTGATGTGGTTTTCATGATCGGGTTCCACTGGACTGAAGACGCTTTCAAAACTCTCTTTTTTGTGATGGTACGGAGACATCTAGTATATTTGGTGAGTGGGCTATAGAGCCTCCCCCTCCCCCCAGACAAAGGCAGTTTATGGAAATCTGTCGTGTTTTGAGGGTTTCTGAGAATGCCGTGCGGTTTGGTGGTGTGTTCACGTGATGCGTAGTCGCATGTAAACGGACGCACCGCGACGTCGCACAATGTCTTATTTGAGTTCATCAAAAGCCGGACGTAAATATATTTTTTTGCAACAACTCGAACTTGAACTTTTCTTTCGGCGCCTTCATATCAGACACTGCTTCGTCCTTGGTGATGATCCCAATTAAATCTTCGAGATCAAGATGGCATTTACGCAGACCGTTAATACGCTCAAGAACGACATCAAAGTGGCGATAAACCAACAAGTTGACATACGCGCGCTTCGGCTCTGGAAAAACAACATATCCTCGTCGATTCAAACTTTGGCGAGGTCATGCGCAACCTCAACTTTGACGAACTCGGGCCTTTGTCACCAGTCCGAGCGTTGTCGGGAGTCTTTCCGCATCTCCCCCTTATTGAAGGTGTTCATATTGTTGTCAAACTTTCGTCCGTCAGTGAGTGTTCCTTCTCACATCATTGTCTCATTGTCCAAATATCCAATGGTGAGTGAACCTTTGTAGGAAAGAGAAGGGAGATGGAAGTGGAACCTGGTTAGTTGTACAGTATTTAGCTAGAACGGTATTCAGCTAGAACGTTTACCTAGAGCCGACCCCCTTCTCAGATGATATACGCGGTGTCCTGGAATCATGGCAGTCCAAGCGCTTCAAGCAAGAGCTGCCAGCGGTGCTCAAATCACAGATTCTCCCCTCCCAGATTTCGAGAAGATCCCGATAACTGCTAAGCAAATGAGTCAGCTTGTCTCCCCCTCATCCAAGGAGATGAACAACAATTTCTGTGATTCCTCCGACGTCGATCCCTGTTCCACTTGACCGAATCCCCACCACTGTAAAATGCAGCTCTCCAATTGATGGCACTGAAGCCTCATTCCATCCATTCTGGGATTGGAACGTGCGCGACATTTTATAACGTCTCCTGCCCCATGGCAAGAGTACACGCAATACTGCTACCAGGTCCTTGATCATGCATTTTCTTCTCAGGAAGCTTTGCCTGTTTTGGGGAAAAGAGAAACGTCCTGAGAGTAGGAAGGATCCAAAACAAGAACTTGCGGACAAACTCGTGTGGGCGTATAGACCAGCACCTTATGTTCTCGGTAGCTGTTAGTGACTAGGACCACAGTATATTTCTGGTCGCCACCTCGACAGGCTACTACGCTATTGGACCGGATTTTACTCTGGTAGCAATCGGTCCTCCCCTGCCAGGCCAAACTTCTCCAGTTATGCAGGTCATTGCATATACAGATTTACGGCTCCGAAAAGACCGGATACTCAACCTCCGCCGCCTGCTTAACCTATCGGGACTCTTTCAAACCCTGGCCGACCTAGTCCAGTTCTCTGACGCCGAGTTTACTGTATTGGAAAGTTGCTTCATGTTTTTCTTTCAAGGTTTCTCAAGGTTTGACATTCGAACGCCTCTGCAGGGAGTATGGCACAGTGGAGATCGCGGGGCGCAGCGTTGTCAAAGCCTACACCAAACACGACAAGGCTGAGCGTCTAGCTCATCTGCAGAAGGTTTATCATCTTCTGCAGCAGAAGAACGTTTCTTATGTGGATGAAACTCGTAACTGTTCCTCATCATGCACCTCCACTTTTCCGCCGAGACATTCGTTGGCTGAATGTCATACGCCGACTGGAAGATCCACACAAGTGGCTTATTATTGACTGGGATGATGCTGATTCCCCTCCTACAACGGCCCAGTTTCACTTTGATCATAGGACGCACTCGCCTCAGATGGGTTAATGACCTGATTCTTTCCTGTGAAGCACTGGACGTTTTGGAGGAGCTCCAAGGGTTGGGGAGAAGTATCAGATAAGGTCATCGGCTGTTTAGATAGATACCGGTGCATATTCCTCCTTCCTCCCTTCGTACAAAATTGTCCTCGAACCTTACTGGTAATGCATAAGAGTGTATACTTGTACGAGTATGCATATACTATTGATCAATCCAAGCTGCGTGCTAATACTGCCCAGGCACGACATGTTGCGTTTCTAAGGACATTAAGCCGTTTATGTGATTAAAAAAAAAAATAGAACTTGTCAGAACCACTGATGGGACTCGAACCCACAGCCTCTGCCTCAACCGTACCATAGGAAAGCAACGCACTACCATTGTGCTACAGTGGCTTGCGCTAGTGGCGTTTAGCATTAGCCTACGAATAATTAAGGACCGCCGGCTGCGTGCATCCTAACAAAATTCTAGATCTACGGCTCCTGTATGCTTCAAATTTCACAATAAAACTTACTATGAATAACGAGACATAAAACACGCAAAAAGCGTACCGATCACACAATTTCCTACTACTGCTAAGTAAGGTACATTTGTAAAGCCAAAAAAGTCGAATCCTAAAGCAGAAAAACCTCAAAAAAAGTTTTTTTTTTTTACACAAATACATAGAACACTGTATCCTCTACATTTCAGTGAATTTTTTCGGTAACTGAGAAAGAGATACCAGAGATATAAAGACATGTCCTGAGCAAGCATTTCCATCAGATTTGCGAGACGCAGAATTTGTATCGGGCCTCGCTTCGCTCGCAATAATCACAAGCCACAGATATGACACTGGACGGCAGACAAATAGTACTGGCCAAAAGCACGAGCACAAGAAATAAATGAACCAAACCAAAAAAAAACATTCATTCCTATCGACTGAATTCGTTTCGATGTCTACAGAGCTTTATGTCATCACCACAAAAAAAAAAAAGGTGAAAGATTCTTTGGGAAGACATTTCCATTTGTGAGCGGGACATGCATAGATAGCGTACTATGTGTAGCTTCGTTCTTAAGTGGCGGATCTCCGACTAATGACCAATATGTCCCGCACAGTACATGGGTATACCTCAGCTTTGGTCATACATATATCATAAGTTCAACAACATTTCCAAGTGATCGCTATCATAGATAATTCTCGGCTGACTACGTTACATGAATGATGTAAGTGCTTAGCCCCGTGTACCCAGGGGTCGAGGCTAGGCAACAGTCCGAAGTAATTTTCGAACTCAAGGGAAAGAAACACCGGCCAGCTTCATGAGTTCGGGAACTTCAACATCTGGAAAAAAAAAAAGATAGGTGTGTTTTGAGCATTGAGCAGAAATTGTTGAGCATTTGAGATTTTATTTACGATCTTCTGTGTGCTTCATACGAGATGCAAATGTACATTGTGGTCCTGGAATCATTTTTTTTTTTCAGTATTAAAACCGAGATAGCCTGGATACAATATGATTGCAACTTACCAGGGCCAAAGATGAAATCGCCTCCGATTTGAGAAATATTTCCGTTTTTACCGATGAGACTTGGGTTCTTTATGGGTCCTCTCTATATAGTACGGGTTTAAGATTAGACAATCACGACGCTGAGCGTGAAAATATTATTTTACCCAGAGACTCTGCACAATGCCACCGACGAGGCCGAGGGAGAGATAGCTTGGTCTTTGTTGCCCTTTCGGAGTGCCTTGAAGAGTCTCGACATTCATTCCTAAAGCGTGGTACAATTTACGAGTTGGATCGGCGAAGAATGGACCGTTGAATTTGGCAGTTTCTTGGAGGTTGGTAGTTTCAGTCAGCTAGGATAATTTATGTATGAATGAGGCACCGCCATACCTGCATATGGCTTGATAGGATTCCACTCTCCGCATCCAATGACCACAATCTTAGTCCCTGCTGCTTCCAACGCCTCCTTTGGTACCTTGGCTAGATGTTCTACATAAGCCTTATAAGAATGAGATCATTTTTTTTTTTCATGGGTTGAAAAATAGATGCTTACCTGGCAAGCCTATTTTTGATGTGGCAGGGCGTCAAGCACTGGTCAAACATCAAGAGAGGATTTTTGATAATCGCAACGCACCCCGCAAAAGAAATGTCCTATTTATTCAAAACTGTTCCAATAAAAGAGAAAAGTGTCATAATAAATGATTTACGTACTAATAAATACCACGACTGTCTTTTGCTTCTCAAAGATCGATCCGAACTTGACTTTATCGCCGTTCACGTCAAAGACCTCCAAATTAGATACCTCTGCGATGGTGGCATCGTCTGGTAATGTTTTGAAGTCTGTCATGGTTATGGTTGTAAGGAGGCAGTATTGAGAAACCCAGAAGTGGCTGTAGGCCGAGATGCCGGCATCAGCTCGGTTATGTACCAACGCTTTGTCAATTTGAGACCCACATATTCAGATCGTCAAGTCACGTGACCATAATTTAGTGGGCTGATTTCTGTATCGTTCGAGGCAACTTACTTTTCTCATAACGACCACCATCCGCCAGAAATGTCGGCAGACCTTGGCCTTGATCCATCAGATCCACTCAATTTACTTCTACACAACACTTCTCAGAGACCAGTGGACGACGAATCTACGGCCGCACAAGATTGGTCAAAGTTTGGTACTTTGTGGGCAGACCAAACCGACCAAACGGTTGCCATGAAGCCCTACCCTGATATTATGGACTTTGCTGACCTAGGTTCATTGACTATGGATATGGATTTCGATCCATCCATGACAATAGAACCTAGCGCACTTCACTACGATTACTTGAAGCTTACCCAAGGCATGAATTATACCCACGACGATCAATATCAATTCAACCCTTTGAGTACCGAGGCACTCTCTACCCAATTCCCCTTTACATTCCAGTCGGCTCTGGCTGCTGGCAACATGTCTTCCGCCTCTGCGTCACCTGTATCTTACAAGAAAGAACGAAGACTCAGCGTAACTTCTTCGTCGTCTTCCTCTGGCGCATCTTTGTCACCGATTCCGGAGTCTATTCCTAGTCCTCAGCCTGGGTGTGCGAGCGATTCTGTCCAATCAAAGGCAGAATCCTCACCAACCAATGTTAATCCGTATGCGAACGATCCTGTGGCAGAATTAGCCCAACGAGTACGCCAGTCAGCTGGTGTTATGTTGGCTGTCCCAATGGGCTCTCAATTTCAAGACTTTCAAGGATATCAACAAATGGATACAAGTATGTCAATGTAGTTTTTTTTTGATATCCAGGAAGACTTATTATTTCATCACAGCCAACGTTCCACAGTCCAAACTCCCTATTCCCAGACTACCGCGCCATAATTCTGCTTCGGCAGCTAAATCATCAAGTTCGTCTTCGGCAGCATCCTCCCCTCCTCCCTCAACGCCACCGGCTCCCCTCAACTTATCGGTCAAGCCGAATCTCGCTCCTGCAGATAATATCTCTCCTGCGTCAACTCCTACAAGCACTGTACCTGCCACCGCCCTTCCGCGCCCAAAAACGAGCCATACCACGATTGAAAGACGGTACCGTACCAATCTCAACGCCCGTATTCAGAGCCTGCGTATGGCCGTACCAGCCCTGCGCGTCCTCGAAGATAAGGAAGCCGGAAACGGGAAGAAAATCAAGAAGAACGTTAAAGGAGGCGTGATCGTCAAAGGTTCTGGGATTGGTATCATTGAAAGTGAGAACGGTAGTGTCATAGACGTGATTGATGAGCGCGGGTTTGTCGATGGCGTGAAGGTTGCTCGGAAATGCAGTAAAGCCAATGTCCTTGGAAAAGCTGTGGAGTATATCCGTGTTTTGAAGAAACGAGAACATCGGTTAAAGGCCGAACATGCTGGATTGAAAACACTCATTGGTGGTCTCGTTGGTGGTCCTGCTTTGGTCAAAGAGTGGGAAAGGGAGTGGAAGACCAAGTTTGGAGGAGAAGAGCAAGACGAAGTTGAAGGCGAGGATGAGGAAGGCGATGACGAGGATAGTGAAGACGAGGAAGGCGAAGAGGGTGAAGAGGAATCGGGAAAGAAGAGGAAACGTCCCAAGATCTCACCTGCACCGAAGAAGGCCTCTGTTGACAAAGCAACGAAGAAACTTGTTCCTCCCGTTGTGGTTCTCGCTAGCGATCAGGTTCCTGAGAAGAGGAAGAGAGGAAGACCTAGGAAAGTTCTACCTTCGACTGTGACCGTTGCGCCGATGGCCACAGTATCGCCAGAGCACCAGAATTCATCGACCATGCAGGACGAGACAATGCATCCTCCTTCCAACCAGTCACAATGGGTACAGCAACAGCAATCTCAGCCACAACATTTCCTCTTAGCTGTCTTCGCTCTCTTTTCTTTCTTCAACTCCCCTTTGACCTCTTCCCCTTCGGTTAGACATGACCACCACCACTCACATACGGGAACTGTACTAAACGTTCTCCACCCCCCGTTAGCCTATGCCCCTGATATCATATCACAATTCGCTGCTCCGCCTCCCAATAATATGGCGGCTGTGTGGTCATGGCAGGATTATGTTCAAACCTTCCATTTGTTGGTATCAGTGATAGTACTTGCCAGCTTTGTTGGAAGTTGGTTCGGCATTAGCTTTAGATCCGGGCTTAAGAGAGTGGTTTCTGGACGTGGATCTCTGCGGGGCGGTGATAAAGCCCTTCGTCGCCATGGCGCCATAGATTGGGTCAAAATAGGCGAACAGAGTGTTCTTGAAGGTGGGTTTGTCTTCTTTGTTGCTATCTACTCTCGAATGCTTATTGATGTATATATAAATTATTAGGCAAAACACCATCGTTATCTCTCTATGAACGCGTACAAATTTACCGTTCCATTTCTAAGAAAAGTGAGACCTCAGTTGGCGATTTGGCCACTCTGGCTCTTGTCGCCAGAGCTACTACTGGAGTCCTTTCTGGACTTGGGCGAATGAAAGCTCGTTCAGCTTGGGCTGCTGCAAAGGATCTAGCGAGCGGAACCCATCCCAAACTACCTACCCCGAAGATCAATGAGAAACTTGTTTTTGTGACTTTGAGCGTCGATGAAGCCTTGGATCGATTGGCAGCTTCGGGTACTTTGATGAAAGATAGAGAAGATGAAGATGGAAGGATCTCTACCCCACTTGAAGCTCTTGGTTGTTTGATCGTGAAAGAGAGGGTGAAGAAACACGTTGGGAAGTTATTCGTTCAGGTTGTGGCTCATGCTGGGGAGAGAGCTATGATGAATGACGAAGAAGAAAGAGAAGAACAAGCACGGCGGATGACAGTCGACGCTGCGCGAGAACTCGGCGGATATGTCGAAAAGCTCGGCAAAGACTTTGAACGAGTGTGGAAGACGGCATCTGTGGAGGATGAGGATCTCTCACACTTTGTGGGTTCGGAATCAACCGAGTCGGTCATGGATCATGAGATTAAAGCTTTGTTCACTGCCCTGGTGCTCTATCGTCGGGTATTCGCTGCCCATACACATCCAGAATGTGGTCCTTCGTCCACGCTACTGAGCCCTCCGCCTAGTCCGACTCCAAAGACGAGTGCTAGGCATGCTCGGATGTTGCTCGAGCTCAGGAAGGCCCTTGGAAATAGGGTGTTCGAAGACACGGATGTGGAGGGTGAAGCTGAGGATATGGAAGATGGGTATCATTCTTCTCGTGCTTTGGGATTGGAGGATGCTAGAGATCAGGTGGTGGATATGATTGTGGATGTGGAGAGGAGAGAGAGAGGTGTTTTGCCAGATTCTTCTTCGTCTACCTTTTGATTATTTTGCTAGTTTTATTTAAAATTACTACTGATACATACTCGTTGATTTATTGACTTTTGATTCACTATTTGTTCAACCTGTTGTAAAATATTTTGCAAATATTCGCTTCACATTTCCCAACACATTTTCGAAGATTTGATAAAGTAATTCTAAAATTACCCACAATCTACAAAAAATACCCTAACAGTCGCCGGGCCCATCTCATGTCACTGTACATGTGGTGCAGTCGGAGGCAAGCCCAAGTTTGGCTTCGAATTCCTCAAAAGGTGTCTTGGTGTCCACCTTCATCTTTCCGACGACAACTCTCAACCACAATGGATGCGATTGGACAACACAAAGTTCATACCACAGAACGCTTGGCACTTCTACGGGCTTTATTGAAGAAGGAGGATGTGAATGTGCAGGCATTGGTGGTTCCAAGCGAGGATCAGCGTATGCACAGCTATTTTGTTTAAAAGAAAGTTTCTGTCGAGATTATAACCCCACCCCCTCTCTCTCTCTCCTCAGATTTCAGTGAATATCTGGCGTCGTGTGATAAACGAAGAGCTTTCATTTCTGGTTTCGACGGCTCAGCAGGTGCGCTTGGAAATTCTACCTGCTTTGGACCCACACAACACTGCAGCTCAAAACTGAATGATTAAGGTTGCGCGATCATCACTTTGGACAAAGCTTTCTTATTCACAGATGGTCGATATTTTCTGCAAGCGGAGCAGCAGTTGGATGAGTGAGCAACACCCTTTTTTCTATTTTTTTTTTTCCGATAAGGTTTCTGACGATGGGGCCCTGTGATAAGGAATTGGACTTTGATGAAGCAAGGTCTTCCTGGTATGTGTTCTTTTCCCCTACCCCATTTTTTCTGGCAGGACGTTGACTGTAAGAGCTTTTAATAGATGTACCGACTTGGCAGGAGTTCCTGTACAAGGTGAAAGATTTAACCTTCAAAAGTGTCTTGGGAAGAAATGACTTACTAATGTGATGTCAAAATGCAAGAACTTGGATCCTTCTACAAAGATCGGCATCGACCCTACACTCATCTCTGATGGTACGTGCGTTTGAACAAGATTGGAAAGAACTTTCTGTTATCTATTGACGGGTTTGCTTTTCTAGCTGATGCTGAATCTCTGGTCAAGGAACTCTCATCCAAAGATTCCGAGCTTGTTGCGCTGTCCCAAAATCCTGTGGACGCTATCTGGGAGGACCGACCTGCACGACCTGCGTCCTCTGTTTTCCATCTCGACGAGAAATATACTGGTAATAATCTTATACTTTTTTTTTGTTTGGGTTTTGTTCTGGCTCTGATCACGAAAATCAAGGACGATCGCATGTAGATAAAATCGTGCAAGTGCGAGAAGAACTGGAAAAGAAGAAAGCCAAGGCTATTGTCGTGACGATGCTTGATGAAGTGGCATGGTTGTTCAATTTACGAGGCTCAGACGTCGATTACAATCCAGGTGAGTTAGGAGGGATTCTACTAGTAATATATATATATCTGGCTGATTGCTCCTAGTTTTCTTTGCGTATGCTGTGATAACGACAGACAAAGTTGCGCTGTTCGTTAATCAGGAGCAGCTGAACGAAGCTGCGAGACAGTATCTAGGCGATCACGTTGAAATCAGGTCCTACGACTCGTTCTTCGACTACCTCAAGGGACTTGCTGGAACTCTGGATCTTGGTACTGATTCCGTTCGTTCCCTCCTTGTTCCATCAGCTTGCAGCAAGTGGACTGAAGCGAATGCAGAAAATCATACTTGGAGATAAAGCGAGCCTGGCAGTCGCTGATGCTTTGGGCAAAGGAACCTACACCATCGCACGGTCGCCTGTCACAGACTTCAAGGCCATCAAGAACGAGACAGAACTGGAAGGGTTCAGACAAAGCCACATTCGTGATGGCGTTGCTCTGGCTCGATACTTTTCGTGGCTAGAAGAACAACTCAATAAAGGTGTTGAACTTAATGAAAGCCAGGGATCTGATCAGCTAGCCAAGTTTAGATCGTGCGTTGATCCACTTTTTTTCTTTCCCCCCTTCGAGGATTTGACTATTTATTTTTTCGTATTTCAGTGAGCTTGATTTGTTCCAAGGTTTATCGTTCGAGACCATCTCATCAGCTGGACCAAATGGAGGTTGGATCCTTCAATCACTCATATATTAGCCTTCATAATGAACTCGCCACCCATCTAGCCATTATTCACTATTATCCTGACCCAAATGACTGCGATATCATAAGGAAGGACCAGGTACGGAGTGGTTTTCTGGCTGTATAATATAATATACATGACTGACTCTTGATCCACCTAGATTTATCTGTGTGATTCTGGCGGTTAGCGCTCAATTGATTTTATGATTACTGCCGATTTTAACAATAATGGGGTCAAGGCCAATTCTTGGATGGAACGACTGATGTCACAAGAACATGGGTGAGGGCTGTTGTCTTTGTTGTTGTGGAATGGACGTGCCGCTAAATGTTGGCTATAGCACTTTGGTACTCCTACGCAGGAAGAAAAACGAGCGTTTACCCGTGTATTACAGGGTCATATCTCTATCGACACTGCAATTTTCCCTGCTGGAACAACCGGCTATGTCATGTGGGTCTTTCAATTATATACCAAGACTTTTTTTTCCCATGATGCTTCTTTAGTGATTCTTTTGCGCGTCGAGCTCTGTGGCAAGATGGGCTAGGTAAGCTAATCTCCCCGTATTTGCGTGAATGAAAAAACCAGCCACCGCCCTTCCACCAGATTATAGGTATTGATCTTCATTTCTCTTTGCACCTCCAGATTTTGAAAAGGTCTATAAGGCACGGGACTGGACATGGTGTAGGACATTACCTGAATGTCCATGAAGGTCCTCATGGCATCGGGACACGGATAAGTATGTGGAGTACCATTTGTTTCCAGGTCGTACTCTGATTAGCTTACCTTGGGGGGTGACAGCCTTGAATGCCTTTCCATTGAAAGTAGGCATGACCATTTCCAACGAACCAGGCTATTACGCCGATGGCCGGTTTGGTATTCGTATCGAAAGCATCGTGCTCGTCCGTGAAGCCAAGACACCGAATAATTTCGGGGATAAAGGTTATCTTGGCTTTGAACGTGTCACTATGTAAGTTCATCCTTGGCTAACCTGTTTTCCCCCAATCTACGCAAGTTTCATCCTCTGACAATACTACCGCTTAATATTTCTTTAGGTGTCCGATTCAGACGAAGCTTGTTGATGTGACTCTATTGTCGGAGGCGGAGAAGGTCTGGTTGAATGAGTATCATGCCGAGACCTGGGAGAAGGTGTCGCCGTTGTTGGTCAATGACCCTAGAGCATTGGAGTGGTTGAAGCGCGAATGTGCTCCTCTGTGATATGGCATTTCAAACTGGCATTTCGAACCTACGGTTGGAGTTACCGATCTATGCTCCAAATTTCACGAACTGGAATGTATCAATATATATATAACTTTCTTTCTAAACCGCAAGATCTGACTTCAAGAAGGAACTCACTTGTGATCATTTCGGTCATGACCTTTATTAATGAAAGAACTTAAAAAAAAAACCAGTGCGTTGGATTACCTGTTCGGCGAAACACCACTTTTAGAATTTCTCAGTATCCAATGTGTCCCAAAGTTTGCAAAGGGCCTATTAGAATTAATACTGAAAATGTACCTAGTAGTTTTTTTTTTTTTTTCTGAGTGGAGGGTGAGGATTGTTTAGATATAATTGTTATTGTTGCCGAGCATCAGCTCATCGGAGATCACAGGGTATGCCATATGCTATCATCTCCTAAGTGATGTAGAAGTCGAAACCCATGCCGTAGATAACCTAGGCTCGATACCAGCCATGCTGTTTTGGGAGTCGTAAATCCCCGACCATAACGGCTGGAAGGGGTTTATCGTGACGGAACGGGACCCCCGAAAAGTGCCATTTGATTATAGGGCTTGGGTTTTTTTTTTTGCTAACCCGATGTTTGTAACGTCACGATGATGGATTTGGTTACCTCAACAATATGTATTTAATGTGTTATGAACTACGGAGGGGCCAAGAACGTAATTATATATTGTCGGTCAGCCTTGCTAGTATCTTCGAGTGCCCATTTGGTTGGGTGAAACAGGGTAGTTGGAACCAACTCCTACCCAGACATGTGACTGGATATAATAATCTATTGGGACACCCCCGATGTTATTAACATTAAAAACATGTTAAGAAACGTGTGAAATACTATCCCAATCCAGATAGAATTTGGCTCGTTTTTAGAGGTATACCCCTCTCATCAGGAGGTGTCCGGATAGAAATTGAGAAAAAAAAATGTGAGGGGTCTCTCCGGGTAGAAACCATCTCCGGAACAACATGCCTGCCAGGGCCGGGGTTCGGATAGAAATTGGTTGTAACCAAAAGAATTGGCAAAACCGGGATTCGGCTTTCATATATACCCAATTCCCCTATACACCTCGGTATGTAAATCATCCAGGTAGTCAGTCTATGAGTGGAATATGATGTGACCAGACGTCTGGTCTCAAGGTTTCTCTGGAAACTATTCAAAAAGGTGAAGGATAATAATAACAAGAAGGTTGTAGACGTGCAATTGGAAAACACAAGTCCCTCAGTGGACAATGATGAGCAGACAGCTAATACCTTCCCATGTACTTCCTTTGGTGTCATTAACGCATCCACAGCCGCGCAGTACGCGAAAATACAGGAATTCAGTTTAATTTACAAAAAAATAGCGTTTCTATATAGGCCTCATCCAAAAATTCGTCCGGATAAACACCGCAATGTTTAGGATCAGGTAGCACTTTCGGGGGTCCTGACGGAACACATGGAATTTTCAACCTCCAAATTATCGACCCAGGAAGGAAACCACCCCTCGCACGCGGTCTTACGCCGTTGCTATGGACACGTCTCAACGTGTTCCTCGACAATGGACACAATTTCACAACATCAAAATTACTTTCAACTTGATAGAAACTGCATCTGTAAGATTCTAGATACGAAAAGGTGTTTGTACGGCAAACGACTGAGGTGCTCGATGAACGAGTCTCCGTTTTATACTACGAGTTGCATATACTACTGTAAGTAGATTGAACAAAGAATATCCATCAAAAGGATATGAAAGTACAATGAGAACAAGAACATAGTAAAACAAAGGAATAAAGGTTTAAACTATCGGGTATATGATATCTCAGGTTGGGTTTGCCTTTGATATTCCAACAGCATCAATGTCTAGTTAAGATTCAGCTTACATCTTTTTACGGAACAGGTGTAAAAGCATCAACGAAAGTGTAATTGACAGGCGTGTGACGTGATGCATCCTGGGCACTCGGATGGGTGTGTTTCGGCGCCTCTTCTGAGGGCTCAGGGTTTTCTTATCTAATCATAATTAAATCTTTGTGATCACGCACATGCACGTGCGCCTTAATTTCCTCTTTCGTTCGATAACCTACCAGTCTCCATGCTAGCAAAGCACACCCGATTCGGCGACATAAAAAAAAAAAACATCCCGTACTACTTATTATTTACAGTGATCCTAAGGAGACTGGCTTCGAGTCTACGGTATGTCTAGAAAATTTTCCTGATTTTTACCGATTTTTTGTGATTTTTTGAATGCTTTTTTTGGCCTACCTCCTCAAGGTCATACATAACCCCTGATAACCCATACCCTCGACTGTCCACCGAGGGGTATGGGTTATGAGGGGTTCGACTGTATTCCCATATTTTTCTATCGCTCTTATCTAAGACCTTCACTCCCCAGAGAACTTTTTATCATGTATTAAAATCAATTCATCCGGGAGTGACAAGGTGTTGGTATCTCCGCGTTTGTCACGCATAACACTCGCCCAATTTGGGCCATGGCAGGCCGGTGTGTGGGGTCAATGTTGTAGTAATTGAATACCGTTAGTACACTTTTTATCCACCAACCAGGTCTGACCATGTTCAGACTCAAATCTTACATAGTACGACCGTCAAGGAGCTTTGTCATGCACAGCGACGAAGTTTGAAGTCTGAGGTCTACAGCGCCCAGGCCCAAAGTTTTCAGCCTAACCTTACAGTCATCCACAAGGACGTAAGGTTAAACGGGCTGATGCGGGGATGCTTTTTTGTAAGATCATGCAGTTGCATCAGGCTAGGAATTAGTGGAGCCCCAGTTGAGGACCCCGAAAAACCCCCTTCATCAGATTCACCATACAATCCGTGCAGGCTATTTTTCGTCAATGAATCTACCGAACCGAACTTGCGGTCTTTTTGAGCTCAAGTCAAAATCTCCAGGCTTTCCAGCTACCATTTTTCCTACTGCCTTGATTTTTTCCTGATTACTTGTCATGTCTGCAAACCCAGCTTACTGCATCCCCTTTGTTACGATGGGCTGCATTTTTGGACGCAATTGTTCTTTGCGGCATGATATCTACAAGTGCGAATGTGGCACTATCCTGCGCAAAATTGACCAGAAACCCCACTGTCGAGGCAAAAAACATCAGCTGCTGCTCTCCGTTCTCGCTGGTCATGAAGATAAAGCCCAAGATGAACACCGTAGCAATGGTCGGAACAAAAGTCAAAGCAGTCCAACTGAAGGTCCAAGAAAGCGTAAAATCAATAACGGAGTTCGACATGTGCAATTAAACGAAACGGTAAGCACTCAATTTTTAAAAATCCTTGCTTTTCCATAATCACCTTCATGTCAGCATGATAACTGGACTCATAACCACTCGGAACGTCCGCTTATGGTCTGCGAAAGTTGTCATAAAAAAATCTCTCATTCAAACTACGACGCTCATGTAGAAGAACACATGCGACGTCAACGTTTTGCAACTATCTGTACTATTCTGCTCTAAAACACCAAAATCAAAGAAGGCGTTAAGGTAGCTGGAAGGTCCGGAATTGATTTTGGTGTTTTAGAGACGCCCCATTCTGTTGAAGTTGCCATCTCAATTACCAGCACTGAATCAACTGTTTCCCTCCAAAAATGCCAAATGCGCTCGTCGAGTACACCCGGTGAACACCGAGTCAAGTAAGTTGTTTCTGAGTTCCCGTTATCACACCATGTTAAGTTTTTGCTAGATTCTCAGCTCGTTTGAGAGGAAAATCAAGGGTGGTTCAACAAGGCTCTTCTAGAGTTTTATCTATTATATTTTATCCATCCTATGCAGGGGTACACGAAGACACCCTGGAGCTCTTGTTTTATGATCTATCTCGACAGCGCTCATTCGTCATTACTCGCTCGGTTGCAGCGACTGTCGGATCGAAAGACGATTATGATCAATTTAAAGTCAAGGTCCCCTACACTCGGAGAAAGAAATCTCATTTCACTGGAACAATTGTCCCCAGCTTGCGATCTCCGGCCGGCATAAAGACTGTTTGGGCCGAGACGCTTTCAACGTTCACCCCTCCTCAATCTTTGATTGAAGCAACCTATGGTCCTCACATAAATCTAACAAAAGCATTAGAGAATGTGAAGGGATGGATGCCTGGTACGCTCAATGCACAATCATACCCCTGGTGGTTCCAGGTCTTATTATTCCTCGAAGAAGAACATATGAAGTCAGTGTTGCTGTACAGGTCGTTGGATTCGTTAATTGTTTTTTTTAAAGGTTGGATTTGAGTGCATACTCACTCTCAAATGTTGAACTAGGGAAAGCACATCTTCATTACAAGTATGTATGACACGGCGCTCTGATATCTTCTCTAATTTTTCATTAGTCTTTTAGTTGAGGGTCTAGCGGAGAATCGTCCCTCTGTTCTTGTCGGGGACATCATTCTCGTCAGCCATTCGGACTCACCAAATACTCTCGACACGCGAAAATGGTACGAAGGACGTGTGATTCAAGTACAGCAGAAACATGTCAGTCTTCGTTTCATAGATGATTTTAACCCATATGAAGGTAGCAAATTCGACGTGCGATTCATACTTAACCGACTTGCGTTCCGTCGCATGCACCATGTTCTTGTGAACAACAATAAACCTGCGCGTCTGTTATTCCCAGAATCATCCCATATCGAAGGAGCCACACGGGTGACTCGGGAAATGATGAACAGCATCATTCCTTACTATCAACCTTTGGCACAAGATGAAGAACAGTTGGAGACTGTTGCGGCCATCGTTAATCAAAAGCCTGGCAGTGTGCCTTTTGTTGTGTTTGGACCGTAAGTTGATCAATAGATTTCTTGTTTCTTTCATCACTAACATGTATCTCCAGACCTGGAACTGGAAAGACGATAACATTGGTTGAAGCCATGCAACAGATTTTGGACCGCAATCCAAACGCTCGCATCTTGGCTTGCGCTCCCAACAACGCTGCCGCCGACCTGATCGCGCAAAAATTGATGTCTCGCGGTACATCCCAAGTTTTCCGATTAAACTCTGTCAGTCGACGGTTCGACGATCTGCCCCATTGTCTTCGTGATTTTTCACTCTCGAATGACAATCAAGTGTTCGTTGTTCCCAGATTGGAACAATTGATATCGTATCGGGTTGTTGTTGCGACCTGCTTAAGTGCAGGCATTCCGGCAAACCTTGGAGCGAAGAGGGGATATTATAGCCATATTTTTATTGACGAAGCCGGGCAAGGTAAAGAGCCCGAGGTTATAGTGCCTATCAAAGGCATTGCGGACGAGAACACGAATATTATCATCGCTGGCGATAATCAGCAGCTAGGACCTGTCATTCATTCACCATTGGCAAAGTCTTTGGGACTACAAACCAGTTACCTTGCTCGCATGATGTCCCGCAGTATATATGACCTGAACACGAATCGAGGAATAACGTGAGTATACGCAGTAGCTCAAGAGTTCAACCTGACCTCTTCTTCTACTTTGCTTTTTTTTTTTTCCCGTCAGGATCGTCAAACTTGTGAAGAATTTTAGATCTCATCGCGATATTCTACAGTTCTCCAATGATACTTTTTACAATTCGGAACTACAGCCTTGCGCAGGTCGCATTTTGGTACATGTATTGGACGCATATGAAGGGTTGCCTACGAAAGGATTCCCTCTCATCTTCCATGGCGTCGTCGGCCGTGATGAGCGAGAAGCCACCTCGCCTTCCTTTTTCAATATTGATGAGGCCACCCTGGTCAAGAATTATTGCTTAGATCTCGTTCACAATAGCAAAACTAGTTCGTATTCATCCCACTTGTCATATCCAATACTTTGCCTAATCGCCCTGGGGATAATTAGGGGCTGAACATATTGGTGTTATTGCACCCTATCATGCACAAAGATGCAAGATCACGGAGCTTTTTTCTAATAATTTCAAGTTGCGAGATATCAAAGTGGGGAGTGTGGAGGAGTTCCAGGGACAAGTAAGCTATCAGACTTGATGGAAGTGATTGTTAAAGGTTATTGACTATGGTTTTGAAGGAACGACGCGTTATTATAATTTCAACAGTGCGAAGTAATAAAGATTACATTCCCGCTGATATCAGGCGATCTCTTGGTTTCGTTGCTAATAAGAGTCGACTTAACGGTAAATTTACAAGTTCTTTCTTAATCAGCCTTCCACTGAACTGCCTTTCTTCAGTCGCTCTTACAAGAGCCCAAGCCCTCCTAATCGTCATCGGAAATCCTGTCGTGCTCTCCCTCGATCCCCTATGGAGGAGTTTCCTCAACTTCGTTCATATGCGAGGGGGGTGGAAGGGCAAGGAAATCGACTGGAACCCCGAAGAAACTGTTTTCCTTGAAGCCACAGATAGGTACGGCAAAGAAAGGCAAGCACGTGAAGAGAGGAACTTGAAGGCTGCCATAGTTACATTGAAGGCGCTTATGCTGGAAACACATGAAGGGGATGGGTTTGGGTTTGTTGAAGGGGAGGATGAAGAGGACGCTGCCTTTGAAAGACCGATCTTACGTGAGGCAGAGTGATACCTAAAAAAAGCCGCAATTCAGGGATTCTGTGGTCACGTAGATGAGGGGAGTAAGCAGTACACTGTAGCAATTAGTTTTTTTTCGAGTGCAATTGTTCGCAACCTTATATGTACATAGGCCAAAAGGCCATCCCAATATGGTCTTCATAATGAACAAGCACCTGGGCAACCTCATGCCCTGTCAGAAAATGATTCGAGTACATCATCTGATAGAATAACGGTCAAGAAGATAGAACAACTAATTTCAGTTGTCTAATGACAAAAATTCCGACTCACCAACAACCAATAGCGCAACGCGTCCCATCCGGCTGCCCGATGGATCATCTTCCAATATTCATCCACGAAAGCAATCATGCCTTTGAAGTAATTAGCTATAAATTTGTTCCTGTCAAGAACCAACATCAAATAATTTTTTAAAAGAAAGGTTCGTCAATCGTCAGTGATGAAAAAAAAAAAACACGAATAGTACCGGTTCAACATAATCCATCGAGCCCAAAGAGCATGCATGACTTTATACTCCTCTTTCACATCATCGCTTTCGTAAATCTCTTCTTCTCGATCTAGGATCTCCCAATCGAGCACTCCGAATTGGTCTAACGGGAGTGTGTTGAGGAGATCGAAAAGGCATTGACCGCCTGGTCGATAGGAATGATATACCGTTGGACCTCCATATTCTGACTTGGCAGGAAGATAGGGACGTTGTGCAGCAGGGCCTAGTGGATTATCTGCTGGTGGAGGTGTTGGGTACCGAGAAGGACGTTCAGGCGCTACTGTGGCAGTTGTCCTAGTCGTGCTAACGGAATCTCTTGTGTTGGACGATCTTGTGGAAGTAGATTGAGAAGTTGACTGGTGACTTAGAGAAACTGATCGAGAAAGAGGGTCGGAGTCTTCTTGGATTTTCAATTGATCTAGTTTAGCGATGTTTTTGGTTTCAACGTCTGTCGATGGCGTTCTGTACGAAGAAGTCGTGATAGTGGTAGATCTCCGTGCAGAGGCTGGGGAAATTGATACATAAGGGAATGGACTATATGTGTTTTGAGGTGGGGTCGCTTGGGTGCCTCTGGTAGGGGTATTTGGGATAGAACGCAGTTGCGGCTTTGTATCAACCACAGAAGCGTCGGGGGTATGGCTGACTGAAAGAATAGAATGACTTGTACTCTCTTAAAGGTAAGTTTTATACAAATAGTATTGATGAGGATATACCGTTCATCCTCCGTCTTAGGTTGCATCTCTGTCTCAGGAATGACCAATTGTAAGTTCCAAGATTCTGATTCCTAGACGTTTATTAAGTTAGCAATCCCTTCCCCAGTTAGGACCACTTACCTCTGTATCGTCCATCTGTCCCCATTCAGAAAATACTTCCGCATGATCCCACTGAAGATGATAATCAAGCATCTCTCTCGTCCTGAACGTGCCATGAAGCTCACAAAGTGGGCATAACCATTTCGAAATGTCGGTTTTGTAAGTAAGGCCAGCCAAATAATTATACTGCACACGAAGAGACAATTGCCGGTTATCACTGTATATAGGGACGCTGAGGGCCCGACACCTAGATAGAAAACCCTCGCGTACATTGCGAAGCAAGAAAGGAAGTTGATGGGTCTTCTGCATGCGTATAGTAGAGAGTGTGAGTGAATCTAGAGCTGAGATGAGTTCATCTGGTGGTTTAGTAGATGGTGATTGAGCAGCTGGGGTATTGACAAGATCGGGATCGATCTGGGGAAGAGGAATGGTAATCCTTGGTGGACTATCTAATATCATTATCTCTGGAGGTGTACGTGCTCTAATTGGACGAGGTTCGTCCATGTCAACATCGTACTGATCGGAGTCCAGTTGGTCCTTCTCCGACGAATTAAATGGCGTTCCTTTGCTTTCATCGCTGTCACTGTCTTCAACACTGGAAGTTGTGTCTACATAGTTTACTTTGCGAGCAGCAGATTTCTTTGCAGAGACCTGAGGTCTAGAAATTTCGAAGAAAGAATTCATTACGTTGTCTATAAAAAGGCTGTCTAACAACACACCGAATGGATTTACGGCTACGAAGTTTTGCCTGAGGTCTGTATCTCGGCTCGTCGTGGTCTGAATCAGAGTTATCTGGTTGATCGATGGCATTGATTCTCAGTTTCGGACGAATATTGGCCTTTGGACGGTCTGGGTCTGCAATATCTATGGTATCATCCTTCGATTTTGTCGCAGGTGGTTGGCGACGGGTGATGCGCTTGGCAGTGTAGACTCCAGCTTCGTCACGACGACGTTTTACTCGAAGTTGTTCTTCGTATGTATCATCCAATTCATGCCACAATGGAGCCAACGATTGGGAAGTTTTGGCTGTCATGATATCAGCAGGCATCACTGATGGGGGCGCATGGGTATGGGTAGGAGGCCTTCGAAAGGCTTGAGAAGGTGGAACATGAGATTGTGCTGATATTCTTCCTATGGCAATATATTAGAAATGAGTCGGAGCGAATCCACCTGAACTAGTCTACCTGATAGATTTGCAGTTCGTGGTGTTTTCGCTGACAATGGAAATGAAGATCTGGAATTTTTGGCTCTATGGTACTAATTTTTTCATGAGAAAGAACGTGAATGCTAAATATTGTATGCACTGACCTGACCAAGTTCTTGTGAGTGTGCTTGAGGGCTTCTCCATCGGGACTGTGTATTAGAGTTTGAGGCGCTCGAGATCGTGGTTGACTTTGTTGATTTGAATGACAATCCGGAATATCTCGATTTTGAAGCCGCGTACGCTGGCCCGGTGGATACCAACCCACCTCTAATGGGCTCACTGTGTCTGAGCCGAGCCGATTGTGAGAAATGCTGTTCAGATTTGCGCGGCAGCGGAGGTGGTCGACGAAACGCAGCGTCCGGGGTACTGTTGAGATAGCCAGATCCCTTTCTTGGTTGTTGGCTCCGCCCAGCGGACAACGGTGTATCTCGGTCACTCGACATCCCAGTATTGAATATCGATCAAGTACTAGGCCTTATCTCCTTACATAAAATAAATAAACATGTTATTGCATATTTGTTTGTAACCCGCGTAACCGCGCTCTGACAGAAAGGCATGCGATAATCATTTCACACTTCTAGTAAGTACAATTATTTTTTGGGTTCGGTACAGTACTTACATTGCAAGTTCCCAAATTGAATCGTCGAAAAAAAAAAAAGTTAATCTACTTACTAGTAATTGGTTGAATTGATGGGCGCTTATGTCAGCTAAATTATTCTTTGTCACTACCACCGTGGCTCCGGATTTTTGAGGCGGGAATTCATGGTCTCAACACCGCGGAAACGGCATGCTTCAAGGTCGCCAGAAGACAACAGGCTCGCAAAGCGGCCGCTCACGTCTGACTCTCCAGAAGAAGGCGAGCTCGACGACCCAGTGCCACCTGTAATTCTACCGATTTCATTGCCTCCTAAACCGCCACCACCAATAAAGAAGGTTCCTTTTCCTTTCAAAAAGAAGGTGGAGAATCCTTCTGTAGGGGAAAAGCTGGATGTGCAGGAACCATCGGTCAATGTGTTTGAAAGGTTTGAGGAGGATTCTGCCAGAAAGGTTCGGGAAGAATCAAGACGGCATCGCAATTCCCGTGGACCAATGCCCAAAGCGAATATGTCTGACCATTGGGAGCCTGGATATGGTCGAAGCGACTCTCTGTTGTCCAGAATCGAGCCAATAGGAGGTACTAGCCGCTACGACTACCAGAGAGACCGAGATCGTCGCAGGTCGCCCCTACCACGCCACTCTCCCCGTCGTTCTCGTTCTCCTGACACCCCTTCATCATTAAATCAACAAGACAGGCATAGACTACCCGACTCGAGAACCCCTGATACCAGGTTCAGCTCTCCAAGACAATCCTCTTTCCGAGACCGATCTCGCGAGAGAGGTTACGAGAGAGACAGAGACAGAGACTATCATGCTTACAGAGATGAAGATCCTCGAAGATATGGCCGTCGCAATTCTATCTCAAATGACCCTGAAGGCCGTCATTACCGTCCTTCACACAATGATTATCATAGAGGCGATGGTCGCGAATGGACGCGAAGAGATGCACCTTATCATCCGGATAGAAGAAGTTCGAGTAGGTTAGACAACAGAGCGCACGACTATGGCCGATATCAAGATTCTTCCCGTCGATCGGACTCCCATGACCAACGAGTGTTATCACCTGCACCGTCCATTCGTTCAGGTCCTATTTCGCCACCACCCATCCCACCATCTCCGCCGCCACCACCTCCCTCTTTACCGTCTGCCTCCTTACCGAGCTCACTACCTCCATCTGGTGGAGCCCATCCTCCTTCCCCTTGTCCTCCGCCGCCGCTTCTCAGTGATATTGCCCCACGACCACCTTCGTCAACCCCACCTCCAGCCCCGCCGCCTGACTTACGTCTTGTCGACTCCAAGCTTCCTTTCATACATGCTCAAGCTAAAATCATCATGAAACGACCCGACGCACCCAACCACCATAACTCACCGTTAGCCATGGATCTTGCTCCCATTTCAACTGCACAAGCCATGGTTAATGGAACTGTGCTCAAGGAAGAAAAGACACAGAACGAGAAACCACAGGGTAACAAGCCGTCTAGAGATGCTGAAGCTCTCAAAGTAGTGAGACGGTTAAGAAAACGAGAGCCAGTACGGAAAACTCAGAAGCAGGAGCTGCAAGCTTATGGACATAAATTTGTCGGATGTGGACTACAGTCTGACTACGATGTTACAACCAAGTTGGGGGAAGGCACTTTCGGGTTTGTCATCGTTTGCCTTTCAAAATATACCGAAACTTACCTCTTTATCCCTGAAGTGAGGTGCATAAGGCTATTCAAAAGTCTACTGGAAAGATTGTCGCTCTGAAACGTATCCTTATGCACAATGAAAAGGAGGGTATGCCTGTGACTGCGCTGCGAGAGATCAAGATCCTCAAGGCCTTGAAACATCCCAGCATTGTTAACATTTTAGATATGTTCGTAGTGCGAAGTAAGTCTGACAATCCCCCTTCATTTGCGGTGGCCTGATCTTTCGTCCAGGCACTGAGAAAGACCCACTCTCGGTGTACATGGTATTTCCCTACATGGATCATGATTTGGCCGGCCTTTTGGAGAACGAGCGTGTAAAACTTCAACCGAGTCATATCAAACTGTATATGAAGCAGCTATTGGAGGGAACTGAGTATATGCACCGCGTAAGTCGCGACATCTCTTCACGTTTCTATCTGTTGGTTTAACGTTCCCATCATTTAGAATCACATTCTACATCGTGATATGAAAGCCGCCAATCTGCTTATTTCAAATGATGGTTCTCTGAGGATTGCAGATTTCGGTTTGGCTCGGACGTATGACACGAACATCTCAAATTCTCGTGAAGGCGGACACCGAAGCAAAGAACGTAAATACACCAACTGCGTTGTTACTAGATGGTATCGTCCTCCTGAACTCTTGTTGGGTGCTAGACAGTATGGTGGAGAGGTTGACATCTGGGGCATTGGGTTTGTTTCAATCTCTCACTTTGCGATTAATGCAGACTCTCAATCTTTCTTTCCAGCTGCGTGCTAGGAGAAATGTTTACTCGGAGGCCAATCTTACCTGGCACAACTGACCTTGATCAGCTAGAAAAGATCTGGCATCTCTGCGGTACACCTAATCAACATACTTGGCCACATTACGATACTCTTCCTGGTTGCGAAGGTGTCATCCGGTGGACTGTTACTCATTCGAGAAGGATTAAAAACTCGTATGAGAGGTTTGTAGTTTTTTGGTCCTTCCCTGATATCATTCATAACGTCGCTTCTTAGCGTTGGGCCGGAGACGACGGATCTCCTAGATAAGCTGTTGATTCTCAATCCGAAAGAGCGCATCACAGCTTCACAGGCCCTTGAGCATGACTACTTCTGGACTGATCCAATGCCTGCCGACCCCAAATCGTCAGTATTATAACCCTCTTCACCATACATTTCTGATGGTGATACTCATATGACTTCCTCGTTATATAGTTTGCCATCATATGAAGCCTCTCATGAATTTGATAAACGTGGCCACAGGAACCATCATTTACCTCTACCTGCTGGACCGCTTCCCCAAGCACCTCCAGATAATCTTAATAGACATTTGCAACCACCAAATAACCCTCAGTTTAACAGAGGTGGTCCGCCTCCCGGGTTGCCTGCTCCTCCTCATGCATATCCGGGTGATGGCCCCCGGCATGGTGGTCCTGGAGGTCCCCCCTACCCACCCCATAATATCCCTCCCGTCCCTTTCCGTGCTGGTGCACCACATCCCATGCCGGGGCCAATGCCTTTTAATCCGATGAATCGATCTAGTGTGCCGTATAACGGTTATAGACCACCCCAGCCTGCGCCTCCTCATTATAACAAGGCATATCATGGACATCATCCTGGTCCCAGAAACGATCGTTGGGAGCCTCGTGGAGGCCACAACAACAGCAATCAAAGTCGACCGTTACCACTGCCTGCTCATCTCCCACCACGTCCTCTTGCACCTTTGGGAACCAAAGATAATGATCGTGATCATGGGCATTACAGAGGAGGCGGAGGGGGGTATAATAATCAAAGGAGACCGGACCCTCCTGGTGCTGGTGGCGGCGGCGGGGAATTACCTGACAAGCCTGCGGGATCTGCTTTGAACTATGGTTAATTGTGTTTATTATTTACTTTCCACCTTTTTTTTTTTCTACCTTGCTTTCTTGAGACCTTACTTTTCATAAATTTTGGTCAACTCGTTACTTACTACACTTGTATTTTCCATAGTCGCATGTAGAAGTTTACATCCCATATAAACATGCATAATCATGGTTGGTTCCAATAGAAGTTCAAAGATCATTTTCAGTGTCACATTGGACAATAGACCTGTGACAGGCCATCACATGAGATGGGCGAAAAGCCTCTCGATAGGTTTACTCGGCGTAAAGGCGGATTCCGAGGGTAGCGAAGGCCTCTGCTCGTCGTATCTACAGAGGCGGCAAGGCTGCCTCTGTCTCTGTATGATGCACGACCGCACGACCACAGAACCGAGTGGATTACCAGTAAAATACAAAGCTGTACTTATACTAAGTAAAATATTGACCCATGCCCTAAACACGATGCGAAAAAACTCCAGGCCGAAAACACAAGACGCACGCATGGCGCTCGACCCAACATAATAATTCCAACAGTAACATGTGATTCTTCTTACATGAGCTCATCATAGTGTGTGACTATCCCAGACCTCTCATCTCTGATGACATCTCCTAGACTGCCACCGATTCAGAGCTATTTACTCAGTGGATACTGTTTCAGGAGGTGGAGAGTCTAGGGAGGTGGCTTGTCACATAAATCCTGGGCTTTCTCCCCCCTGGGATCTCCATGATTCTACAGAGAAGTTGAGAGAACACACAGGTATTGTTATCCATAACTTCCTCCGAGTCATATCTATTCTGTAAAAAACATGAAGGGTATAGTAATGAGAGATGATATTGGGAGGCAAATGCATAGCCTACATGACTACAAATGTAGACCATTTTATGTACCTAAGTTACTGGACGGGAATTTGGTGGCGGCGAAAATGGTGCTCCGGAAGGGAGGCCTTGGGGGTCCCATTGCTTCCTCTTCTTCCTCCTCTTTACGAGCAATGGGTTTTAGTACGAACATCATGCTAATGTCTACTGCTCCTTCAGCGTCTTTATCCAAACCAAGAAGTTCACGCTCTAATTCATCGATGATCTAACATTGTTTTCCTTTGCCTTTAGTTGACTTCTGTGTGGGGGGAGAAGTTTCAGGCGCAGATATGGGGCAGCTGTAGATAATAAAAATACTGAGCGTCTTGTTATTTAATGTGGAAAGGCGAACGTACGTGACGAACGAGGAGATACGGTTGTCTTCCGATCATAATGAAGATTCACAAAAGAGTCCAGTTTTTCTAGTGAATATGTTCCATGAGTTAAGTAATAACTCGACGAGTGAACATGAATAAGATGACCGACCCCAGTATCCTCATCATAAATGAACACACAATCGACCTCAGGTTGTTCAGAAAGATATCAGACTAATACAACGCTCAGATCCATTGAAAATGCAATGATAAGATCTACATACTTGAGTGCTGGGGTATTCTGCCAACACTATGGTCAATCAGTCATCACGACTCGCTCTCCATAGTATTTACTTCCTTGTGGAGCTACAAGCGCTTTTTCGTAAAATCTGGGAACTTGCTCACGGAATGCAACCTGCTGACGTTCATCGTTGGCACCTCTCAGGTGATCTCGAGAACATGATGGATGAAGATGAGGTTGTGGAGATATCCACAAGATCCTCTTTATGAAAGGACATGTGAAGAACTATCCTGACTTCGTTGTCACGGCGTATGACGATATGGAAAGGCAGGACGCTGTTGTCACCTGCTATGATGATCGAGGTGAGGTTGGTTATAATGATGGGGATGTTATTCGACTGGTTGTTGAAGTAAGGTTCCCTGAGGAGAGAACGACAAGAACCTTCTTCACAGGAACAATACATGAATCTCATGGGTATCGTTGGCGAGACGAAGCTATTAGAATAGCCATCCTTGGAACAGAGTCCTCGTATATGCAGCAAGAAGAATAACAGTGGTTGTAAACAAAGGTGTCACAACTGCGCGTCCAAGGCAACTGCCCTTGCGATAAGTATCGTTGTCGCCTGAGTGCTCCCAGTCAAACATTCAACATTATGAACCTGGGAAGGCTTTATGTAAATAATTTCAATTGCATCTATTACTGAGGCTACGATCTCTACTTCAAAACTTGGACTCTCGCTGGCTTATCAGAATTGTCACTTCACCTTCTACAATGACTCAGGCCGACCTTGACAATAGTAAAATCCCCCCCGGAATTGATGATATCCGAAACCCTGAATACTATGCGAGTGGGGGAGATGAGAATCCATGGTTGTGCTTCTCGAGGAAGAGATACTACACGAATGCGTTCATTGTGGAAGATGGAAAGGTGAAATTGTTGTTTTTTTTTACTCCCTTTCGATTTGAAGAAAAGTACTTATCTGTTTTTTTTTTTTTTTTCAAAGTTGCTTTTAGGACTGAAAAAGCGAGGCTTTGGGAAGCACAAGTGGGTCCCCTCTTACCATCCTTCATGAGTTTTTTTGCGTAGTTCCTTATGGGCCTTTGGATTCATCTCTTTTTTCATTAGATACAATGGCTTTGGTGAGGATGATCCCATTCAATCTTGATCTTTTTTAAATTCACGGGTCATCTCAGGTGGAAAGGTAGAACCTGGAGAGACACCGCTGGAAGCAGCTGGACGAGAACTCGAGGTAAATTCTTTGCACCGAGGTCTACTAAATCCTGAACTAACAGTTGGTCAGGAAGAAGCTGGCATCCGTGCACCCCTTGAGCATGGAGGAAGTCTCCTCTTCACCAGCGAAGGCACAGAATGGGCATTTCAGATCGAGATCTACCGCGCCAACTCATATGAAGGCACCGTGACGGAGTAAGATGGTTCCTATCTCTCATCCCTACGAATCCAGATTAAAAACTATGCGGTACCTCTCCTATAGGAGTGAGGAAATGAAACCTGAATGGTTTTCTCTGTCGCCGAGTCCTAGCCTTGAGAATGGTTCAGTAGCATGCAATCTGCCGCCCATCCCCTTTTCCCAGATGTGGGAAACTGACCATATCTGGTTGCCACTCCTCATCTCCAAGAGAAATTTTATCGGAAGAGCAGATTTCACCCAAAGTGGGGCAGAACTCAAGCCGTATAAATGGTGGTATGGCGTAATACCAGCAAGTGAGAGGGCGGGGAACCAATGAATTGTACATTTTATTTCATTACACAATTCATCTAGGTTGGACTACATTCAAATATAGAACAGTTGAGGAAGAGCACATGTCCATCCAAACTCATTTACGGGAGGAAGAGGGAGCCAGATGGTGGGCTGGACTCGTATACGGGCCAATCACAATTCCAACAGAGTCACGGTTGTGAGCCAGCAATAGAGCTATTTGATTCATTTTCTGAAATCTCCTTCATATTTGTGTTTCAATCCCGGATCTGAAGTTCAAACCTCACCGCGTCGGGAAATGGATAGCAAGCTGACGAACTCTGAAAGCCATTCGTGATTGTTTCCGTCACGACCTTTGAGATACTAGGCGACTGCGGGGGAGTTAACTCGAGGACTAACTGAGAGAGGGGTAGGGCTTGAAGCTTGAAGAGTTTGCATTGTCCGGTCACCCATAGTACTTAGATGACGAGAGAACAAGGCAACGAAAAGTAACTGCTACATTAAACAAGCACCGAGAATCTCACTAACGACGCCCTGCCACTTTGATGCTTCTGAGGTAACATCCACACCGTCATCTACCTGATTAGTTTCAGTCCAACGGGGGAACTCTAGTTTACAAACCTCTAGAATGCTTCGTAACAAGCGAGAATAGTTGCTCTGTTATCTAGCGGTTTCATGCTCTATCTCAGACGGCGAGCGGGGCGAGCCAGTGCAGGGAGATGCGCATACACAACAGTGGGTGCAGCAGGATAGACGTCAAGTGCAACACTGTGGGCGAGTTGGGTGGTGACGGGAATCTTGTAGAAAATGGGCGAGGTCCCTTTCAAGGTAATTCCTGGCATCACCTTGTGAGCGATAGAATCCACCAAGGATACGTGTCCGCATGTAGTTGTTTATCTGAAAGCAGCAGTCGCCCCGGCTATCAGCTGCGACTCTAGATCCTTTTGCTCCTTGTGTCGTTTGTCCTCCTGAACGAGTAGCAGAATATCATCTGAATCCACGATACGAAACATCGGTTTTCGCTTGACATTCCTGTCCACAAATGGTAAGCGGAATGTCTGCGCATGTGCGCGCCATCCTGGTTCATGGCACGTAATGGACAGCGAAATCGTCCACTGCTGATTCCTCTGCAGGGACAGGATCCATTGCCAAATCCATGTAGCGTAAGAGTTTGTAATTCGCATCGTTTACCATATCATCGATGGCAAGAGTGTTCAGGACTTCACCAGCAACAGCTGGTTGTGGTAGAGGGTTGACGCCAAAAAAGGTGGCTGCGTCCTGCAATTCGACGACGATGTTGTATACGCATAGAG
>Ga0193743_1000345_pt1 | contig 36781 bp, 26 predicted proteins | sample L2c2metaG_FD_143038 | JGI IMG/M metagenome (GOLD analysis project Ga0193743, IMG submission 143038) | Soil microbial communities from a riparian zone of the East river system, Colorado, United States - L2c2 | ecosystem: Environmental > Terrestrial > Soil > Riparian zone | place: USA: East River... | reverse complement strand
AAAAAGGTCGCCCTGGAGCACTCTGCCTCGCCTCACGTGGAAGATGCGCGCGATCGCCTGGCGGCGATGAACGTTCCGATTCCGACGCCAAGCCCCGAACAGGCTGCCGCAAGCGCGGCGCTTGAAAACAGCCGCGGCCAATACCATATTCAGGATCGTGCAAGACTGATCATCCTGCGGCGTCCGGATACCGTGCTGGCCGCTCACTCCGGCGAGCCACCTCTTGTGGATGCGAAGCCGGTTGTGGCTCCTGCGATCGTACGCGGAATCCAGCAGGATTATGTAAATGCGATGAACCCCGCGGCGGCGGCTGCTCCTTCTGCGACACCCCCCACAGCCGACGCGACCCCCGAGGCTGCCCCTGCAGCGGCGGCCCCTGCGGCAGGCGGGCCCGCGAAGCCGGCAGCCCCTCTGCAATTGCAGGATATTCCGTCTTCGGGCGGAGGAGACAGCTCCGGCGCGGCGGTGACGAATGTTCCCGGAACCAGCAATCAGCCTGCGGCTGCGGCTCCCAGCGGAGGCGCAAATTCCATGGGCGTGGAGGTGCTGACTCCTGGCGTGAATGGGCAGGCGCCAGTGCAGAACGATCAGAATGGCGGTCTGAAGCCGGTGGGTCCAACGAATACCGCGACTCCTCCCCCGGCAGAGAAGCCTGAGGCTGCTCCGGATGCAATCAACGATGTCTCTCCAAGCGCCCAGCCCGCTGCGCAGCCGGCGCAGGCAACTGCAACCGGCAAGAAGAAGAATCCGAAGCCGGCCTTCAACGACGACGAAGAGTCTTCGAGCACCCACAAGAAGAAGAAGGGCCTCAAGAAGATCAACCCCTTCTAAAGGGTACTCAAACGCAAAAGCAGAAAGCCCCGAAGCTCGGGGCTTTTCTGCTTTTGGAGAGAACCTTGGCGAGAAATCTAGGCGGGATCTGCTTTATGGCGGGGAAGAAAGAGCAGTGAGACAAGAAAGAAGGCAACTACCGCAGCGCCTGCAAACAGGAAGGGGCTGAAGGAAAGACGATGAGCCGACCGAGGGCGATGCGATATGGGAGAGAGGTGACCGCCGACAACCCAGGCATTGCCCGAGATGGATTCATCGGTCTCGTAGACGGCATTGCCTCCAACGACGAGCGTGTTGCCTCCAATCCTCGCCTGGGAATCGATGACAGTATTTCCACCGACAACTGCCGCCGGGCCCATAATGCGGCCGGTAACGTTGAGATTGCCGAATAGAACCAGGACGCGGCCTGTCACTTCTCCTTCGATTTGAACCGAGCAGAAGATACAGGTTGCGTTATGGATCTGCTGCCCCTGGGCAACGAAGATGTCCTGGTTGAAATAGGTGCGAGACCCATGACCCTGCGCCTGTAACCCCGCGGAGCTAAAGGAGAGAAGAAACAGGAATCCCAGAAATCGGGTTGCACTGGTTATCACAGACTCTTCTCCTGCGTAATTTCGGATCGAACGTAGCCTGGCATGACCCAGCAGGCCGCAGTAAAGAATACGCAGGAGTTCGCCCGGGAGTTCCCTCGAAAAACTTAGAAGGAAGATCCCGACCTTAGCGTCGAGGGGGTGGGGGTGGATGAATCCCCTGTCCCTGGGGGTAAGCAGGAAACTGATACCGATTACGTCGGACAAGGTAAACGATCAACCAGATGATTCCGATGAGGATCAGGAGCGGAGAGAGAAGGATCAACATTCCCAGGGGCTGCGGAATAATGGACCGGTTGCCATGAATCGCTGCACCTTCTGCCAGGCGGGCGTCTCCAGCCAGAATGGCGAGATCTCCGTTGACTGTGGAGCCTTCGCCAAGATTGAGGTTGCCCGCCGCGATCGCGGTGTCTCCGGAGATGGTATGACCAGGGTCAACCGTGACGGAGCCGAAGGCCACAGCAACATCCCCGGTTACCTCACCATGGACATGGACGGAGCAGAACGCGCAGGCGATGTCGCCGGCCGATTCTCCCTCGGCAACGGTGATATCGGAGCCAAAGCTGGCGCGATCGTTGTCGCTATGGTGCCCCTTCGCGTAGGCGGATGCGGAGAAAAAAACAAGGAGAGCGGCTGAGAGAAGGATTCCGCCAAGCTGTCTTCGCATGAAGAACCTCGTGGGCTAGTTTACGCCGGGAAACGGCCGGCGGGGAGTGTTTGCAGGGGCTTAAGGCAGAATTCGTGCCGCTCAGCGATGCTACCTTTAAAGGACATGAGCCACGAACTGCCGAAAGCATACGATCCATCCATCCTTGAAGAGCGCTGGGCCAGATACTGGGTCGAAGAGCGCCTGTTCGACATTGCCACACCTGAAGATACGGACGAGACACGGAAGAAGTTCACTATGCTGCTGCCGCCGCCGAACGTGACCGGCCGCCTGCATATGGGGCACATGCTGAACCAGACCGAGATGGACATCCTGACGCGATGGCGCAGAATGCTCGGCGAGACCGCGGTGTGGGTCCCCGGGACGGATCACGCGGGCATCGCGACGCAGATGATGGTGGAGCGGCAGCTGGACAGCGAAGGAACGAATCGCCGCTCCCTGGGGCGCGAGGCGTTCGTGGAACGCGTGTGGAAGTGGAAGTGTCTCTACGGCAGGGCAATTCTGGACCAGATGAAGCGGCTGGGCGCAAGTGTGGACTGGAGCCGTGAGTACTTCACCATGGACGACCGGCTGAGCGTCGCCGTGAAGGAGTGCTTCGTCCGGCTGTGGGAGCAGGGACTGATCTACCGCGGCGCCTACATCGTGAACTGGGACCCGGCGATCCAGACTGCGGTCAGCGATCTTGAGGTGGAACACGAAGAGCGCCTGGGGAAGATCTATCACGTACGTTACCCGCTGGCCGATGGCACAGGATCCATCGTCGTGGCCACGACGCGCCCGGAGACGATGCTGGGCGATGTCGCCGTTGCGGTGAATCCAGCCGACGAGCGTTACACGGGCATGATCGGCAGGATGGTAAGACTGCCGTTGAGCGGCGTAAACGGCGGATCGGAGCGCGAGATTCCGATTCTTGCCGACGACTGGGCGAAGCCGGAGTTTGGCACCGGCGCAGTGAAGGTAACGCCGGCGCATGATCCGAATGACTTTGCCATCGGACAACGGCATGGGCTTCCGAATCTGACGATTCTTGACGAAACCGCGAACGTTTCCTTGCCGGGCTCACCGTACGACGGGATGGAACGGTATGCGGCACGCGAGAAGATGCTGGAAGATCTTCGCGAGCGCGGCCTGCTGGTGGAGGTGAAGGAGCATACGCTCTCGATCGGCCTGAGCCAGCGCACCGGAGTTGTCATCGAGCCGCGGCTCTCGCAGCAATGGTTCATCAGGATTCAGCCACTCGCGGACAAGGCCATCGAAGCCGTCGATAAGGGCTACATCCGGTTCACGCCGGACCAGTACCGGAAGACCTACGACGAGTGGATGAAGAACATCCACGACTGGTGCATCTCGCGCCAACTGTGGTGGGGACACAGGATTCCAGCATGGCACTGCACGAAGTGCGGCGAGATCACGGTTGCTCGTGAAACGCCGACGGCGTGCGGCAAGTGCGGCGCCAGTGAACTGACCCAGGAGACCGATGTGCTGGATACATGGTTTTCCAGCGGTCTGCTTCCCTTCACGGTCTTTGGTTGGCCGGGGGCTGAGGGGTCGGATGGATTGACCCAGGATCTCGCGGAGTTCTACCCGACGGAGCTGCTGGTGACCGGCTTCGACATCCTCTTCTTCTGGGTGGCGAGAATGATCATGCTGGGCTGCCACTTCATGCTGGATGTTCCGATGCCGGACGGATCGAAACGCACACTCAAGGACGCCGTGCCTTTCCGCGAGGTCTACATCCATGCACTGGTCCGCGATGCCGATCGACAGAAGATGTCGAAGACCAAGGGCAACGTCATCGATCCGATCGAGATCGTCACGAAGTACGGCACGGATGCAGTTCGATTCACGCTGGCCAGCATGGCCTCGCCAGGTACGGACATCGCCTTCAGCGAATCCAGGACTGAGGGCTATCGCGCCTTTGCGAACAAGATCTGGAATGCGGCTCGATTTCTGTTCATGCAGGTGGATCGCGCCAGGGAGGCCGGGTATAAAGTCTCGATGCCGGCGAGCGGAACGATTCCGGAGCTTCCAGAAGACACTCCGCTCGAGACGCGATGGATCTTCGGCAGGCTGAATGCCGTGTGCGGCGAGGTCGAGCGCGCATTGACGGACTATCGCTTCGATGAAGCGTCAGCAGCGATCTACCAGTTCTTCTGGGGTGAGTTTTGCGACTGGTACCTGGAGCTGATCAAGCTTCGGCTTGAATTCGGGGAGGGCACGGAGAGGAATGCCACTACGGCACTGACGCTTGCGTCTCTGGTAGCAGTCTTCGAGGCAGCGCTCAGGCTGCTCAGCCCCTTCATGCCTTTTCTCACAGAGGAACTCTGGCACGCGCTTTATGAGGGCGAACCTCCGTCGAAGTCGGTCGCACTGACCCGATATCCACAGGCAAAGGACTTTGCCGCGGATGAGGCGTCGGTCGCCGCGATGGCGACGCTGCAGGATTTGATTACGACAGTTCGCGCATTGCGCAAGGAGCTTGGGGTTCCAGAAAAGGAAGCGGCTCCGATCCAACTGCATGGGGAGAGTCGCGTACTGGCGCTCGCAGACGCAAATCGCGACATGCTTGCGAGAATGGCCCGGGTCTCGGATGTGGAGTTTGCGGCCGAGACTCTTTCGGGAGGCAATGCGCGGCCGACAGCAAGCTTCGACGTAGCCGTAGTCTACGAGCGGCAGATCGACGCCGCCGCCGAACGCGAGCGGCTGACGAAAGAACTCGGCAAGCTGGAGAAGGGGCTGACGGCCGCGGAAAGACAGCTCGGCAATGAAGCATTTATGGCGAAGGCGCCGGCGCACATCATAGACGGCCTGCGAAAGCAGGCAGCAGAGACCAGGATGCTGCACGAGAAGGCAAAGACCGCGCTGGATGCGTTGCCGGCGGCCTGACAGCACTATGGCGTATGAATTGACGGCCCAGGGTCTTCCTCCATCTTGGTCTGTTCGACCGCGATGGCCACGTTCTCGTGTTTGATATCGAGCCGTAGCCGATTGAAGAAGCTCATGTAGATATTCGCGACCCAGACGAGCGCGAACCATGAGATCAGGTAGCCACGCCATCCGGCGTAGAGCATCTGAAACTGTGTGATGAGCAGAAAGAGCGCCGCGACATAGTGGCTGAAGCAGTATTCGCAGGTGAAGAGATAGAAGAATTTGCGTGGGACGAGAGCATGGCAGTTCTGACTCCTGTTCTTGCACCATTCCCGTGGTTCGCGGAAGACTTCCTCATGAGTTACCGTCCAGGCGACGCAGGCGACCGGCAGGGCCAGGATGAAGAGATAGGCAAACTGCGTGGAAAGAGGCATCGGCATAGTGTGCTAAGCAGTGAGATGCATCCCGGAGGTTTAGGATTACAGCATGGACTGGAAGAGCAAGCGGATACGAACGATTCTCGAGGCGGCGCTGGCGGAAGACAAGGTGGCGAACGACGTAACAACGGCGCTGACGGTCGACCCTAAACTGCGCGCCACCGGAACCATCCTCGCCAAGCAGGCGTGTGTGGTCTCTGGACTGGGCTGCATCCCCGTAATTCTCGATATCTTCGGCAAGATGAGCAATGGGCCGGTAGGTCGCTTCGAGGTGGTGAGCCATCCGGAGATCTTCGATGGGGTCAAGGTGCGGGCCGGCCAGCCGCTGGCCGTTATCCGGCACAATGCAGCCGCGCTGCTTTCGACCGAGCGCGTCATCCTGAACCTGATGCAGCGAATGTGCGGCATCGCGACGCTGACCCATGAGTTCGTCAATGCCGTGGCGAAGACGAAGACCAAAGTGCTGGACACACGCAAGACGATTCCTGGCCTGCGCATTCTGGATAAGTACGCCGTGTGCTGTGGTGGGGGCGTGAATCACCGGCTCGATCTGCAGGACGGAATCCTCATCAAAAACAACCACATCTCGCTCGGCGGTGGCCTTCCGACAGTGCTGGAAAAGGCGATGAAGGGCCACAAGGCCGGACAGGTAGTGCAGGTTGAGGTCCGCAGCGAAACCGAACTTGAACAGGCGATCGCGGGCGGAGCGCAGTCAATCCTGCTCGACAATATGACCCCGACGCAGACCAAGAAAGCCGTGAAGAAGATTCGCGCGGCATTTCCCGAGGCGGCCATCGAATCGTCAGGGAACATGAACCTGAAGACAGTGCGGAAGTATGCGCTCGCTGGCGTGGACTTTGTCTCTGTAGGCGCTCTGACGCACTCGGCGACCGCCGTGGACCTGAGCATGCGCATCACTGCGGATGTGTTCTAGCTGCGATGGCATTCGATCTGAACGAAGTTGAGGCGGCGCTCGCAGGCACGGCATTTGGCGGCCCTGTGATGCACTTCGCTTCCGTAAGCTCGACCAGCACACTTGCGCTTGAAGCCGCGCAGGCTGGAACACGCACAGGAGTGTGGGTCGCGGATGAGCAGACTGCCGGGCGTGGACGCGGCGGTCACAGTTGGCACTCAGCTCCAGGCGACGGCCTGTATGTGAGCGCCCTGGTATCTCCGGCACTGCCTCTCGCGATGGCGCTCTGGATCTCCCTCGCCACAGGACTGGCCGCGAAGGGGGCGATCCGAAAGGTCTCCGGTCTGGATGCAGATATCCGCTGGCCGAATGATCTCTTGATGCACGGAAAGAAGTGCGGCGGAATCCTGGTAGAGACCGTCATGACACCTGCGATTGGAGCGAGTACGGAACCGGCGTTGCGGTACGCGGTCATCGGCATCGGCATAAACCTGAATCACGAATCCTTTCCGGAGGAGATCGCGCAATTGGCCACATCGTTGCGCATCGAGAGCCGACGCGCAGTTCGACGCGAGACGCTGCTGATCGCGCTGCTGCAGGCTCTCGAGAGAGAGCTGCAGTTGCTGACACAAACGGATGGAAGCAACTTGCTGGATCGCTTCGTCGCAGCTTCTACGTGGGCCCGGGGCAAGCGTGTCCGCGTCGAGGAGAACGGTGGATATACTGGCGTGACCGCCGGGCTGGACACTCGCGGCTTTCTCCTGGTGGAAGATGACCACGGCGTCTTGCGCACAGTGCTCTCCGGCGGGGTGCGAGAACCATCCTGACGAGCGCGGGCGAAACTGAGAAAGAGAATTAAGACATGGTGGCGGCTGATCCGCCACAGAGTTTGTGACGATGCAGAATTACTTCAACTACTTTACTGAGATCGAAGAGCGTTTCCAGCGACGGCGGGGATCGCTGCTGATGCTGTCCACCCTGGATTGGGCCTTGATCGAAACATGGCGCGAAGCGGGGTTGCCCCTTGAAACCGTATTGCGTGGAATCGACAACGCATTCGATCGATATGACGAGCGGGCGCGACGTTCTTCCGGACGCCTGCGCAAGGTGAACGGCCTTGCATGGTGCGCCCAGAGCGTGATGGAAGCCGTCGAGCAGGCGATGGAGGCCGCTGTAGGGGCATCCTCCGCGAGCACGACGGAACCAGCTGAGAGCGGCTTCGAGAGCGAGCGCATCGCGAAGTACCTTGAGGACAACGCAATGGCGCTCGAAGCAGCAAGCTCGCGGCATCCGGCAGACGCGGTCCTTGCGGAGACCGGCACACGGCTTCGCGCCCTGGCTGCCGGCCTGCGCGTCGATGCATCCATTCCCCTTGAAGATCTCGATCGAACCCTCACGGTGCTGGAAGAGAAGGTCTTCGCGGCGCTGTTGACCTCTGCTGAAGAGAGCGAGCTGACCACGATGCGAGAGCAGGCTTCACGCGAGCTTGCGCCCTACCGGGGCAAGATGCAGGCCGTCCAGATCAAGCAGGTGCAGCAACAGTTTTTGCAGAAGAAGCTGCTGGAAGCACGCAAACTGCCTCGGTTGAGCCTCTTTTACATGAGCCTTGGATGATTTGGATGAGAGGATGCGGAACGGATGAAGTTATCGATCGATAAGGTCGTCTATGGCGGCGCCGGGCTCGCGCATCTACAAAGCGACGATTCCACAAAAGAAGCCGTCTTCGTGCCTTTCACGCTTCCAGGAGAGCTGGTCGAAGCAGAAATCGTTGATACACGCGCCGGCGTTCGAGATGCGGTACTTGAACAGGTACTGACCCCGTCCTCCGATCGCGTCGCGCCGCGCTGTATTCACTTTGGAGTGTGCGGCGGATGTCAGTACCAGCATGCCTCTTATGAGGCGCAGCTTCGCTTGAAGCAGAACATTTTGCAAGAGACCCTGGAACGTGCCGGATTGAATTCAATCCCTGAAATTCAGGTGCATGCTGCTCAGCCGTGGGAGTACAGGAATCGAATCCGTTTGCGCGTCGCCAAAGTGGACGGAGAGTTGCGGGTTGGCTATCTCCGGCGAGGATCGACAGAGTTTCTCCCAATACAGATGTGCCCGATCGCTGCGCCGCTTCTGTGGCGCGCGGCAGAGGCGTTTCTTCAACTCGCCCGGAGATTTCAGCCGTGGACGGATTCAGCAGAAGAGATCGAGTTTTTTACCAGCGGCGACGAGAAGAAGCTGCAGATGCAGCTCTTCGTTCGAAGCCAGCCAGCTAAGGGCTTCAAAGAATTTTGCGAGGCTCTCCGAGAGCAATTGCCGGAACTGACTGGAGCAGGAGTGCAGATCATGCAGAGCTCCGTTCGCGGGAGGAAGTCGCTGCGAGTTCAGCCTGGAGTAAGCTGGGGCGCAGCAGGTTTGAACTACGCGGCCATGGACGAAACATACTGGGTGAGCCGCGGCAGCTTCTTCCAGGTAAATCGCTTTATGGTGGCGCCGCTGATCGAACTTGTAACCGCAGTCAGAAGCGGAACCCTCGCGTGGGATCTCTATGCGGGAGTCGGTCTCTTCTCGCGCTTCCTGGCGAAACGATTTACGAATGTCGTTGCGGTTGAGGCGGCGGCCGGCGATCTGGACGTGAACTTTCGTGGAACGGGAAAGCGTGCCGTCACCGCGACCACAATCGAGTTTTTACGGCAGGCGGCGATCGAACGCGATCGTCCTGATCTGATCGTTATGGATCCGCCCCGTGCAGGTGTAGGAGCCGAAGTCTGCGCTCTGCTCGCCCGCGTGAAGGCCAAGGAGCTGGTCTATGTCTCCTGCGATCCCGCAACTCTAGGACGTGACCTTAGAGCGATGGTAGACTCCGGCTACGCGCTGAACCAACTGCATCTGGTCGACATGTTTCCTCAGACCTTTCACCAGGAGACAGTAGCAGTTCTCGGGCGTTGACGCGGAAGTAAGAACGGAGCGAAGTTCTGGGCCACGCAGAGAAATACTGGGCCAACGAAGGGATTGAGCGGCTTCAACTACGACGCGCGCCGCTGCTTGCGGCTGCCTGCTGGTTTGCATTGGGCTTGGGAATAGCGCGAAGCTGGCACTCCACTGCGCTCCTTCTCTTAGCCATGGTCCTGCTTGTTCTTTTAGCCGCAATCGCTATGCGCTATGCGTTCCGCATTGCTACCGTGCCGGTGGCGGCGCTCTGGATTGCTACTGGGATCTGGTGCTGGCAGATTCGCCCTGTTCCTCCAACCCAACATGATCTTTTGCGATATGCCGATGGTCTGAGCCGCGATGTGCGAGGACATATCGTTCGCATCCGCTCGTTGGCCCCGCAGATAAAGGCCGTCAATCAGGACAACGATCCCGCGCCCTGGCTTGAGGAAGAGCCGCAGACCGCTACTGCGCTTTCGATCGATGTGGCCGTGGATGCAATGGAAGAAGTAACTCCGGACGTCTCGCGCATGGTGCCTGCGACAGGCGGCGTCCGAATCACCGTGACCTCGCCAGATGGACGGTTGCCTGCGCTCCACTGTGGCGAGGAAGTAGAGATACCTCTCCGGCTGAAGATTCCGCAACGATATCGCGACCCTGGAGCCTGGCAGTACGCAGACTATCTCCTTGCGCAGGGCATCTCCATGCACGGAAACGCACGGGCGGCGAAGCTGCGGGTCCTCTCTGGTGGAACCGCCAGCCTGCAATGCGGATTGTATACCGCACAGAGCTGGGGTGCGGACCGAATGCTGAAGCTAGTTCATTCGACGTCAAACCAAAGACTGCCTGCCGCGGTAGAGCTTACCGAAGAGGACGCGGGCATGCTGAATGCGATGATCTTCGGAGACCGCACTCGATTGAACCATTCGCTGCGGCTGGGGTTTGAGCGCACGGGTTCGTTTCACCTCTTTGTGGTATCGGGCATGCACGTTGCGCTGCTGGCCGGCATTGTCTTCTGGATACTCCAAAGACTTCGCTTCCGTCGATGGCTCGCGACGCTTACGACGCTTGCCCTCATGAGCGCATACGCTCTTTTGACCGGATTTGGAGCGCCGGTTCAGCGAGCTTTATTCATGACTACAGTATTCCTGCTGGCGCGCCTGCTTTCGCGAGAGAGCAGCGTATTGAACGCGCTGGGAGCAGCAGCTCTGGCAGAGCTCGTCTGGTCTCCCTCTAGCCTGTTTGAGGCAAGCTTTCAGATGACGTTTCTTGCGATCGTCGCAATTGCGGGAATCGCCGTTCCGCTGGGGGATCGAACGTTCCTCCCCTATGCTCGAGCTTCGCGAAGGCTTGGCGATCTATGGCTGGATCCGGTTCTTCGCCCGCGGGAGGCACAGTTTCGCGTGATGCTGCGCATGTGGGGAGAAGCGCTTGCGGGAGTCCTTGGACGCTGGGCGCGCCATCTGCCGGAATATCTGATTCGCACCCTGCTCTTCACTGCCGAACTGGCTCTGATCGGCCTGGTCGCCGAGATGGTGATGGCTCTACCCATGGCGATGTACTTTCATCGCGCCACCTTGTTCGCATTACCTGCCAATATGCTGACAGTCCCCGTGGTAAGCCTGCTTGCGCCGCTTGCTCTGATCACGTTCTGCGCGGCTCTGATAGGTCCCTGGGCTGCTATCGTACCGGCATCCGCAACTGCCCTGCTGCTGCATGGAATTGTGCGAATCATCGGTTGGGTCAGCCATATTCAGGCGGCGGACCTGCGGGTTCCGGCACCGGCATGGTGGATCATTATCGTTGCGGTCTGCGCTTGGGGATTCTGTTGCTGGGCAGTCCGAAGATCACGCGCATGGGCGTGGGCTGCAACAGCCGCGCTTCCTCTCATTTTGATCATCGTACTGTGGCCCGAATCAGCCGTCGTCGTAAAGGACTCGCTTGAAGTGACGGCCATCGACGTGGGTCAAGGCGATTCGCTGCTGATCGTCAGCCCACAGGGTGACACGATGTTAGTCGATGCGGGCGGTCCGGTCGGAGGCTTGAATGAAGCAGCCGCAGCGACGAGCACATTCGATGTGGGCGAAGAGGTTGTCTCCCCATATCTATGGTCACGGCGAATTCGCAGGCTCGACGTGCTTGTGCTGAGCCATGCGCATAGCGATCATATGGGCGGAATGCCAGCGGTTCTGCGCAACTTCAGGCCGCGTGAGTTATGGGTTGCAGTGGACCCCGATTCGGAGGCCTATCGTGCCCTGTTGAGCGAGGCCGCAACGCTCGGAGTTCGAGTCAGGCATCTGCGCGCTGGAGACGCGATTGCCTGGAGCGGATCCCAATTGACCGTACTGGCACCCGAACGCAGTTATGCCAACACGGGGGAACCTGCAAACAACGATTCTCTGGTGATGCGTCTGCAGTACGGCAAAGCCTCGACACTCCTGGAAGGTGACGCGGAAGCTCCGAGCGAACAGGCGATGCTTGCGCACGGCCTCGCCCCGGTAACCCTGTTGAAGGTTGGCCATCACGGCAGTCGCACTTCGACGACGCAGGAATTCCTGGCCGCGCTTGCGCCCAGAGACGCCATCGTCTCGGTGGGCAAAGGAAACACCTTCGGTCATCCGCGACCGGAGGTGATTGCAAGGATCGCAGCGGGAGGATCACGGCTTTACAGAACCGACGAGTTCGGACTCACGACCTTTCTGATGGATCGGGATGGCACGATTCATGAGCTTCTGGGGCGGGGAGACGACGGATTGCAGACAGATCGCTTCTTCGCGTCCCAATAAGACCTTTGCTTTCTTGAGCAGGCTGGCGCAATAAGTTTTTACAATTGAACCGCGCTAAATCATCGATCGGTTCGATACAGTGGATAAGCACCATGGGCCCTCTGAATCTTATTTCGAGAGGACAGAAACATGACCACATGGAAGCACCTCCTCACACTATGCGTACTGGCTGGGACAGCTTGTCTCACGATGCCCACGCTCGCCGATACGATCACCTACACCGCAAGCCTGAGCGGAGCCAATGAGGTTCCGCCGAACGCATCTCCGGCGACCGGTTTTGCGACTTTTTCGCTGACAGGAGACCTGCTGGCGATTGAGATCACTTATTCCGGCCTGATCGGCGGAAACCCGGCCGCGGCCCACATTCACTGCTGCACCCCTCCTGGAGCGAATGCTCCCGTCTGGGTTCCGTTCGCCAACTTCCCCACTACAACCTCCGGTACATACAACAACACCATCGATCTCTCAACCTTCGCTTTCAGTGGCGGCGGAACGGAGGCTGCGCTGATCGCCGGGCTGAACAATGGCACCGCTTATACCAACATCCACAATGCAACCTTTCCGGGAGGTGAGCTAAGGGGCCAGATCGCGGCAACTCCTGAGCCGGGCACGCTCCTGCTGCTGGGAACGGGGGCAACGGCGGCAGCGGGGATGATAACCCTGATTCGTCGGCGCGTCATCCTCTGAATTTGCTGCGGTTGCCTCATGTTCCTTCGCTGACTCCCGCGTTTGCATCCTCTGTGCAGCGGTACTCCAATTAGGAGTACCGTGAAAACAACGGGGGCAGCGCTATGGAGAAGCAGGACCTGAAGCAGGTGGCGAATGATACCGTCGCGCCAAAGACCGAGGAGCAGGTCGAGGAACAGAAGCTCATCCGTCGGATGCAGATGATGATGAACATGGTGATGCAAGTGATCGCGCAGGACAGAAGCCTGTCCATCGAGGAAGCGTCGCAGATGATCGCCGATTCGCGAAAGGCGGCGCTGGCGATGTTTCCCGGCAAGGAGCTGGCGTATGACCTGATCTGGAAGCCAAGATTTCAGCGTCTGATGCGGGAACGCTTCCGCATCATGTAGCCTATGCCGCTGTCGCCTGCCTGATAGCCTATGGATCATGCAGATGAGGCTCGCAAAACGGGACGATCTTCCATCCCTGATGACAATGGTGCGGCGTGTTGTGCCCCTGATGCGCGTCCAGGGAAACCTGCAATGGGACGACACCTATCCGAACGAAAAGGTCTTCCTGGAGGACATTGAGCGTGGCCGTCTGTGGGTGGCCGAAGCCGATGAGGATACGATTGCCGGGGCGATCGCTCTGACCACCGATCCCGAACCCGACTATGCGCAGGCTGACTGGGACATCGCACAGCCAGCACTGGTGATTCACCGGCTCGCAGTCGATCCCGAATTTCGAGGTGCTGGCGTCGCGCGTGCGCTGATGTTCAAGGCAGAAGAAGTCGCGCTCGCGCAAAATATCTTCTTCATACGCGCAGACACGAATACGGAAAACCAGAACACGCAGCGGCTGTTTCCAAGCCTCGGATACCGCTTTGCGGGCGAGATCTCCCTCCAGATCCGTCCGGGGCAGAGGTTTTTCTGCTACGAGAAGCAGCTTTCGCGGTCATAAAAACTCAGCTGACCGCAGCGCGATCGGAGATCTCCTGACGGAGACGCTTGTTTTCTTCCTCAAGCTCGGAGAGCCGCTGTCGAAGGGGCGCTATGACCTTCACAACCTGTTCCTCCGTAAAGCGCGGTGTGATGTGCTGCTGGCAGTTCCAGTCGAAGCCTTCCACCCGAATCACAAAGGCTCGCTCCACCAGCTTACGATCCGCGGCCGTGCTGAGCTGTTCGATCCATTGCTGCGCACCCTCGCCTTCATATACGGCAGCGTGACCCAGAATCTTAAGCCGGGTACGGGAGGGATAATCCATCAGGAAGAGGGCGACCCGATCATCATGCTCCAAATTACCGAGGGTGACGTACTGACGATTGCCCCGATAGTCCGCGAAGCCGAGTGTGTGCTCGTCGAGCACATGCAGAAAACCCTGTTCCCCTCCACGATGCTGAATATAAGGCCATCCGGTTTCATTCACGGTCGCAAGATAGAAGGAATCGCGCGCACGGATGAACTCGCGTTCGTATTCGGTTAGAGCGTTGCCAGGCGGACCCAGCTTTTCCATTCGATCATATTGCGAACGGCTACCCCGCTTCTTCTGCTGCTCTTTCACCAGCGGAGTAAAGGCGATTTGTGCGAAGCTGCGACCCATGACAGAAACTCCCTTTCACCGAACGGAACGTGAATTAGATTCGCCGAGACCAGGTCCTGATGCGAAGTTTCGTATCCAGCCAGCCGGACAATGGCCGCAAACCGGTAGAATGCTCGCGTCGTAAAACGATAAACCAATATCTGATTGAACTTGGGAGAGATAAATGAATCGTAGGTGGATGACTGCCTTATGGCTTGCCGTGCTGCTGATGGTTGTTCCAGGAACGAGCCGGGCGCTTGAGAACGGATTGGCGCGGACACCGCCGATGGGCTGGAACAGCTGGAACAAATTTGCCTGCAAAGGACTCAATGAGAAGGTCGTGCGTGAGACTGCCGACCAGATGGCTACGAACGGCATGAAGGACGCGGGCTATCAATATGTCATCATCGACGATTGCTGGCAGACGGGCCGCGACGCTGAAGGCAATATCGTTGCAGATACGGAGAAGTTTCCTTCAGGCATCAAAGCCCTGGCCGATTACATTCATTCCAAGGGCCTGAAGTTCGGAATCTACTCCGACGCCGGCACAATGACCTGCGCCAAGCGCCCGGGCAGCATCGGACACGAATACCAGGACGCGCGACAGTATGCCTCCTGGGGAGTCGATTACCTGAAGGAAGACTGGTGCAACACATTGCCCAACCAGAACAGTGAATCGTCGTACACCCTGATGCGCGAGGCCCTGAAGGCCTCAGGAAGGCCAATCGTCTTCAGCATCTGCGAGTGGGGCTCGACCAAGCCGTGGCTGTGGGCCGGTCCGGTCGGCAACCTTTGGCGCGCCACGCCAGATATTCAGGACTGCTGGGACTGCAAACGCACCTGGGGCGGCGGTGGACTTATCCAGATCCTCGACCTGATGGACGGCATCGAAAGCTACTCCGGACCGGGACACTGGAACGACCCCGACATGCTCGAAGTCGGCAATGGCGGCATGACGACCGAGGAGTATCGCACGCACTTCAGCATGTGGGCCATCTTCTCCGCCCCTCTGCTGGCCGGCAACGACATCGCGAAGATGTCCGCCGAGACCCAGGAGATCCTTCTGAACAAAGAGGTCATCGCGATTGATCAGGATGCCCTGGGACAACAGGGACATCGCGTGAAGAAAAGCGGCGATGCAGAGATATGGTCCAAGCAGCTCGCCGACGGAGGCCGCGCTGTCGCTCTGGTCAATCGCGGTAAGGCTGCCGAAAAGGTCACGGTTACGTGGAACGACATCGGCTATCCAGACGGTCTTTCCGCTACCGTTCGCAATCTTTGGACCCACAAGGACACGACGGCGAAACAAAGCTTCACCGCTGAAGTCCCAAGTCATGGAACCGTGATGGTAAGACTGAAATTCTAATGGTTATATAAGAGGCCGTCTGCTTCCAGGCAGACGGCCTCTTATATTTTGCATCGATGTTGGAGTTTAGAACTCGAGTCGCAAGGCCAGCTGTACCGCGCGGTTGATCGCAGCATTGCCATCCACCGCAAGCACGCCGTAACTGCTGGCGTAGCTGGGCGCGTTGGGCTGTCCCAGCTGAGCCAGGGTAGGCCCGGCCCAGTTCGTCAGCGGAGCATTGCCTGAGCTGTAGACGAAGTGCGTATGGTTGGTGACGTTGAACATATCGGCCTGGAAGACGAGCTTCGTTCCCTCATGCGACCCGGTCGGGATTCCGAAGCTGCGGCGCAGGCTGATATCCAGTTTGTAGTTCGGCGGCTGGAAGAGTCCCGGCAGGGCAGCCGTCCTCGCCAGCGTGCTGAACTGATAGGCAGGCGTAGCCACGAAGGCCGCGGGGTCAAGCACCTGGATCTTGCTCAGGTTGGCCTGGGTAAAGGGCAGCGTAACCGCCTTCTTCCCGTTGCCAAAGTAGTTGGGATTTAGAACCGGTTCACAGGCACTCTGCGATGGATTCGTATTGCAGGAGTTCATCGTCACCGCAACCGGCGCACCGGAGTAGGCCTGGAAGATGGTCGAGAACTTATAGCCGCCGAACAATGCACGAGTGAGGTAGTGACTTCCGCCAAGTTCTCCCTTACCAAAGGGAAGATCGTAGGCACCGGTGATGACAAACTTGTGCCGCTGATCGCCGAGCGAGAGACTCTTGTCCAGCGAACGCGCGAGATGGAACTGTCCATCGCTGGCAAAGGCGGCGGGAATGTCATAGCCGGAACGGAAGGTTCCGTTGTTATCGATGTTACGCGACCAGGTGTAGTTCACCATGAAGGTCAACCCATGCGCTAGGCGCTGATTCATATACACCTGCAGCGCGTGGTAACGGGTGTTGCCAACAAAGCCGAACGAATCGTTGACGCCGCTGTACTGCGGGAACGGCTTTAGCAGCTGCGTAATGCTCGGATTGCCCACGCCGCCAAAGGTGGCATAGGGGAACGAAAAGCCCTGCTGAGCGATCGTCGCCTTTCCGGCGTTCGATGAGACCGCGTTGCCTAACTGATCGCCCAGGTAGAGATACTTCGGGTCCAGCTGGTTGGCCCACTTGCCGCGGCCGGTCAGACTATCCGGTGTAAGGAAGTGCCCCTGCGATCCGACATAGCTCATCGTCAATGTCATATCGTTGGTGATCTGGTGCTGGAAGCCGAAGCTCCACGTGATGAACTGCGGAGCGCGTCCGCCGTAGTAAGGATCCGTATAAGTTACGCTCTGCGATCCGGCCGTGCTGTTGGTCGTGTAGTACGTTCCGAGCGCAGGATCAAGCGTTGGTGGCTGCGCATACGCAGGATACGGATTGTCGATCTTCCAGTACTGGTTGCCCACCTGCCCCGGTGTGGGAGCGATGAACTGAGTCGAGGGCGAGGTGCTGAAGCCTTGCAGGCCCGAGCCCTGGCGCGACTGCGCCGATCCGCCAACGTTGTTGCCGTGGGTATAGATCACGCCCCAGCTTCCGCGCCATACCGTCTTCGGGTCGCTCTGAAACGCGAAGCCGATGCGCGGGCCGAAGTTCTTCATGGAATCGTTCACAGGCTGGCGGCAGTTGCAGCGATCGGAACCCGATCCTCCAAACGAAAGCGCACCCGGGCTGCCGGTAAGCGGATTCGTCTTGTTGGGATCGAAGTACGAAAACCTATCCTGGGATTCCTGGTAGGACGGGTAGTAGTCCCAGCGCAGCCCAATATCCAGCGTCAGACGCGACGTCACCTTCCAGTTGTCCTGAATATAAGGAGAGATGGGACGAAAACGTCCGCCTGTCTCAGGAACCGAGGAGAGCGTAAAGTTGGTCCCGCCCGTGACAGCTCCAACCAGGAAGCTGGCATATCCCTGACCCGTGTTCGGGTTCAGCGTTGTGGTTCCAGCGTTGTAACCGCCGGTTGCCGAGTTGGCGAAGCTCAGCTGCAACGGATTCACACCCGTCGAGTTCGGCGTGTAGTTGTACTGCAGCCACGCAATCTGTCCGCCCATGGTGATGGTGTGCTTCCCTTTGTTCCACTCCACGTTATCCACCAGCACGTAGCCGTTCGCGAGAGAGCGGTTCGAGGAATAGCCTGCCCAGCGGTTGATATTCGTGTTGCCGCTAAAGGTGGTCGTCGGGAAAGAGTCCGACGCCTGTCCTCCAGGAAGGCCCTGGAACCCTAGAGATGAAGCCGCGAAGCTTCCTCCCGTGTCCTGGTTGAAGCCGGGACCGTCATATCGCCCATACCCATACTTCAGCTGGTTAACCACGTGAGGCGTAATCGCATAGGTGTGCTCAAACAGGAGGACCTTCGTCTTGGGAGCAAACTGCTGCGACGAGATATACGGTGGAGGCATTCCGTTCGTAGTCGAACCCGAACTGACCGAGACAGCTGCTGGCCCCGTCGTCGCCTGACGTCCCCATGCGAGAACCGCAGAGAAGGTCTGCTTCTCATTGATCGTGTAGTCGATTCGGTTCGTCGTCGTCCAGTTGTTAAGACCCGTCGAGTAGTTCGTAACGTAGTTATTCGCCAGCTCGGAATTGATAGGAGCCGGGAGAAAGCTCTGCATTCTCTGCGCAACTGCGGAGATTCGCGAAGCGGGAATGACGTTGTACGTAGGAACACCATTCTTCAACCCCTGGAATGGCGCGCGCGTGTACTGTTTCCCGTCGGGGCTGACAATCGTTGTATCCGGATCGAAGAGAGCCGGGGCCGCCGTTCCAAACTGCTGCGTGAAGTCTCCGTTGCGCATCGCTAGCGTCGGAATGGTCTGGTTCTGGTTTGGAACCTGCCGGGAGTAGCGATAGCCTTCATAACCTCCAAAGACAAAGAGCTTGTTCTTGATGATGGGGAAGCCAAGGAACAAACCGTATTCGTTCTGGTGCTCCACAGGCTTTGTCGGCGCACCCGTGATCGGGTCGTTCACTTTGGTGAAGCCCCATGTATCGAGCGCCGTGTTACGGAAGTAGTCATACAGGACGCCATGAATCTGGTTGGTGCCATTCTTCACGATGTAATTCTGTACTCCCAGTCCTTCATACACCGCTGAATATCCAACGGTCTGTACCTGGAACTGGTTGATCGCATCGACCGCCATCGAGGTCCACACGAATCGCGGGTCGCCTTCTCCGGCAACCGATGTAATCGGCACGCCATTGATGTAGATCGCCGAAACCGCGCCGCGGCTGCCGCCGCCATTGACGATACCGGAGTTCGTCGTCAGATTGCCGTTGCTTACATTCGCTGACACGCCAGGCAGCAGCGAAGCAAAGTCGGTCGCGCGACGTTGCCCGCCGCCATCCTGAATAATGGGCAGCGAGGAGTACATCTCCTGCTCCATCGTCACGCCGAGGGTCGCATTCGAGGTCTCGAGCGGAGGAGGCGCTGCCGTAACCGTGACCGTCTCATTGACCCCACCGGTAGAGAGGGATACATCCACAGTGAAGGTCTGCAGGGCATCGACGTTCACATTCTCTTGCGTATAGCCCTTGAAACCCTTCATCGAGACAACGAGGGTATAGCGGCCCGGATCGAGCGAGAACGAATAGTCGCCGGAGCCGGTAGAAACCGTCGTCTGCTTCGTATTGGTGCCGTTATTCGTGATGACAATGAAAGCGCCCTGAATCGCGGCGCCCGTCGAATCGCTGACTTTCCCGTTGATCGAGCCCTTGCCGGCGAGCTGGGCCGCGGCGGGCCGGCTCAGGAACACAGTAGCGGCCATAAGGAGTAAAAGACCCGTTGCCTGACAAATCAGGCGGAGAACCCGTGTGTTGCAATTGGTTTGCATTTGTATGACCTCTCAAAGTTATTGCGACGTAACTTGGTCACTTCCACGTCTCAAGAAAGGAAGCTTCTGAGGCTTCATTAGCGCGGTAAGGTCTGACCAATTTTGATTGCGTCGGTAAGAATCCACTTTTGAGACTGGATCTGTCAAGAGAGATTTACGGTATTTTTTGAGGAGAGAAATAAAGACAGGTAACTTCCAATCTCAATGGAGATGCAGGATGAAAGGCTGCCCTCTTCTAAGACGCCTTAGTCCCATTGGTCCCGCTGAAATAAATTGGATCAATGGTCAGACCGATAAGACGTCAATGAAAGATTCTTCCTCGACCTCTTGGGAAGACGGAAACCGCTAAAGGTCAGACCTTATATTGAATCTAACTCTCGCTTGGCCAGAATCCACCACAGCAACGTGCCTAGCGGAGGCAGACATGCCACCAGCCAGAACGTAAGCCCATAGCGCTGGTGATCGAACATATGTCCCAGCAGGGGCATCAGCAATCCAGTGACAAGTGCCCAGGCCGAGATGCTGAACCCAGCCAGAAACGCCGAGTGCTCCTTCGGCAGCACCGCCATCCCATCCGCAAGCGGAAAGACGACGAAGCCGCCCGCAACAAACATCTGCAGGAAGAACAGGAGCATCGTCGCCCCAACCGGCGCTGCGCTCCGGGCCGCCATCGGCGCAAGCATGATCAGAAATCCCGCTACTGAAAGCAGCAGGAAGATCGATCCTGGTCGACGCGAGGTGCCACGCTCCCTATCGTGACGGCGCCTGATATCGGCAAGCCGCCCAAAGACAAGATAGCCCGCCTCCCAACCCGCAGGCGGCAACCAGAGAAGGTGGCCAAGCGAAGCCTGGCTCAGATGCATCACTCGCGTCAGATACAGCGGCGCGGCATAGAGCCCAAAAGCCAGAGGCGCGGCTCCCAGGCCATAAGCGGCCGCAGCCGCAAAGAGATTGCGGCTCCAGCGCGATTCACTCGCCTCTGATCGGGGCTGTGCTTCCGCTGCAACTGAGGTTGCCGGAGCAGCGTACCAGCCGGCGATTCGCAGCAGCGCCCACAGAACGATCCATAACAGGCCAAGCACGGTGGTCACGCCGAAGGCAGCGCGCCAGCCCCAGCGTATCGCGACCGGAGTGATCAGCAAAGGTGTCAAGGCTGCGCCTAAAGAGCTTCCGCTATACGCGATCCCAAGTCCGAAGGAACGCTTCTCCTCTGGAAGCGTCTCGGTGACGGTCTTCATTCCCGCGGGAAAGGTCGCGCCCTCGCCGAAACCAAGCACCCCTCGCGCAAGACACATCCCCGCGAAGCCCATCATGAGGCCATGACTACCGGAGGCCATCGACCAGATGGCGACGGCGATCAGAGTCGTAACCCAAAGACCTGCCCGGTCCATCCAGAAGCCCCAGATGGGATTCGCAACCATATAGCAGAGGCTGAAGATCAGGATGGCATAGCCGTATTGCGTAGCCGAGAGGTGCAGTGAGGAGAGAATCGTCGGGCTCAGAATCGCGAGCACGCTGCGATCCACATAGCTCAGCAGTCCCAGCAGCGTCATCGACACAGCCGGCGCCCACAGGCGAATCAGAGACGCCTGTTTCCTCTCGCTCACATCAACCGACAGGGTCACGGTTTGTTCTGGCTCGCGAGCCACTGCTGCAGATTCGGCTCCTGCGCCGCGCGAAGACGCACGCAGTCGTCGATGTTGTCGAGCGCCTTGGCCAGTGTGCGCTCAGCCGCGTCCACCTGGTGCGTCGCGAAAAAACCGGCAACCTCATCCCGCTTTTCGACGGAGCAGAACGAGCCCGTCGCGCCCACAATGCGTGAGCCGGAGTTGGTGGTCAGCTGCGCATGCACCTTATCCCAGTTCTTCTGGATGTAATCCCAAGTGGTCTCTCGCGTATCGCGACCCGACAGCAGAATCGCAATAGGAATCCAGCTGTCCTGGTTCCTTACCTCGCCCGAGACTACATAGTCCATGGTCCGCGTCACCAGAGCGGGATCGGTAAACAAGGCAAGCTTCCGCAAAGCCTCCGACTGCAACCCCGGATCGCTGCTGTCCTTGCTCGCTGCCATCACGTTGTCGTACAAGGCGGCATCTCCGTGGCTCACAGTCACCGAGATAGCTGCGTCCGTCAGCATCGGATCGAGTCCCTTGTCCTTCCGCGATCCCTTCCCATAGGCACGGTCCGTCAGCTCCTTCGCCTCCGCAAGCACGGCAGGATCCTTTGCCCTGCCCAGCGTTTCCATCAACTCCGCACGCAGTTGTTGACGATCATAAGATTCGCCGCGGACTGGATGCCCCATTTCGGCATAAACCGGATCGAGCTCGCGCCGCAGGACAGCCGCCAAACGGGTTCGATCCTCATCGGTTGCCATCCGCGAGTCGATCCATTTCACCTTCGCGAGAGCGCTTTCCATCACTTCACCATTCTTGTCGCTCTTGAGGGCAAGCACGAGATCCATAAAGCCGCTCAGATCGGCCTGGCTCGAACGAACCAACGCCCAGCGATCCCCCAGCAATCCGATTCGCTCCTGCGGAGTCAGCGCCGTCTCGGCCTTCGCTACGATGGCCTTGACCTGCGAGGGGGCATAAGCCGTGCGATAGTAACCCTTCGCGCCCGCATTGGCATAGAAGAAGGGCAGCGTCGCATCCGCCGGAAGCGGCAGTGTCGCATCGCTCTCCGTAAGGACATGGCAGATGGGCTTTCCAGCGGTCTTGACGCAGACCGGAAGCGTCCAGCGCTGTGAGGAATCCGCTGCCTCTCCTGAAAGAAAGAAGCGGCTCTGCGCCACTGGAGCCCCGTTTGCACTCTGCTCAGAGAACGTGAGCAGGGGAACCCCGGGCTGGGTAACGAAGCTCTGCATTATCTTGTCGACAGGCTGGTGCGAAGTCGATGTCTGCGCACTCCAGAAGTCCTCGGCAGTCGCGTTGGCGTAAAGATGCGCTGCGAGATAGTTGTGGACTCCCTGGCGAAAGGTCTCCTCGCCCAGGTAGTTCTCCACCATGCCCAGCACGGCTCCCGCTTTTCCGTAAGCAATACCATCGAACATCTCGTTGATCTCGTTCGGGGTTTCAGCCTTGGCGCGAATCGTGCGCGTGGTCTTCTGCGAGTCAAGATTCATCGTCGCGTCCAGGTCGCTGGTATCGTCCTGCGGAAAGTTCCACTCAGGCTTCCACTTCGCCACCGGCTTGGATTCCATCCAGCTGGCAAAGCCCTCGTTCAGCCACAGATTGTCCCACCACTGCATGGTCACCATGTCACCGAACCACTGGTGCGCCATCTCGTGCGCCACAACGATGGCAACCCGCTTCTTCGCCGGAATCGAGCCGGTCTTCTCGTCCGTCAGCAGGTCCGTCTCGCGATAGGTGATGCAGCCGAAGTTCTCCATCGCACCCGCCTCGAAATCCGGCAATGCGACCATGTCGAGCTTCGGCATGGGATATTTAATCCCGAAATATTTGTCGTAATACGGAAGGATGTACTCCGCGCTCTCGAGGGCAAACTTCGTCATCGCCACCTTGTCCGGCGTCGAGCAGGCGCGGATAGGCACGCCATCGGCCTTGCCGCTGGTGCACTTGAAATCGCCGACCAGGAACGCGACCAGATAGGTCGACATCTTCGGCGTTGTGGCGAATTTCACTGTGTGCTTGTCCGCCGCAGGGCCGGGTTTGTCTGAGACGATTTCTGTATTCGAGATCGCGGTATCTCCGGAATCGATCGTAAGCGCGATATCGTAGGTTGCCTTCTGAGCCGGCTCATCGAAGCTGGGATAGGCACGTCGCGCGTCGGTCGGCTCAAACTGCGTGACCGCATAGTTCCGAGCCTTCGTCTTCGAAAGATAGAAGCCGCGCAGCTTATCGTTCAGAACTCCCGTATAGCTGATGCTGAGCATCACCTTTCCTGCGGGAAGCGCCTGCGGGAAGGTAAACGTCGCCTGCTCCTTCGCACTGTCCAGCGAGACCTCCGCAGTCTGCGAAGCAGCCTTTACCGAGATAAATTTGATCTCTGCCGCGTTCAACGTGATCGTCTTGCTCGGAGCATCCAGGACAACGTCGATCGTCTCCTCGCCCGTAAACGTAGCCGCCTTCAGGTCAGGCGTCAGAGCAAGAGAGTAGTGTTCCGGATGCACGCCACCCGGAAGACGCTGTGCGTGCAGAGCGGAGACGGGAAGCAGGAGAAGGGCAGTAAGAGCCGCACAACGTAGAGATAGGTTCAAAAGCATCTTCCAAGAATACCCAACACATGTGGCTATTCCTCATGGAAAGACGCTTTGAACCGGGAACTTTTGTGACGAAAGGACGCCGCTTAGCCCTGTTTCATCGAAGCCGCACGCTCTGAGACCCCGCACATCTCGGCTGCACGAGCCTCGGCATAGGCCGCTGCCCCCAGCAGAGCACAGGTATCGTCCAGAATGATCCGCACCGGAATCGACTGCAGTAAAGCAGACATGCGCCCCTTGTCGAGAAAGGCCTGCATGAAGAAGCCATTCTGCAGCGTCTTCAACCTCTTCGGCGCAATGCCGCCGCCCAGGTAGATTCCTCCCGTCGCCAGCGCCTTCAGGGCCAGGTTCCCTGCTTCCGCGCCATACGCCGAAGCGAAGGTCTTCATCGTCTCGAAGCAGATAGAGCTCGAGCCGCCCTCTGCACACTCGCCAATGACCACGTTGGGATCTTCGCCCACCATGCGGTCGCAGAGCCACTTCGGCTCATCCAGCTTCTCCACGTCACGCAAAAAGCGATATACGTTCTGGATTCCCTGCCCCGAGACGATACGCTCGAAGCTCACGCGCCCTTTCAGCGTGCTGCGCAAATACTCCAGCATCGCGATCTCGCGATTGGAGCGCGCGGCGAAATCACAATGTCCACCCTCTGATGGAATCGGATTATGCTTCTCCCCGTTCCAGATCAGAAGCGCTTCCCCCAACCCCGTGCCTGCGGAGACCAGCCCGCGATGCCCCGTAGCGTCAGAATCGCCCTCATGCAGAGTGTAAATCTTGTCGGGGGCAAGCTCTGGAATTCCATAGCCGTTGGCCTCCAGATCGTTGATCAGGAAGACATGCTGGATGGAGAGTGACCGCGAAAGATCTCGCACATCAAGAATCCAGGGCAGATTGGTCAACTTCAGCCTGCCGTCGCGGATCGGTCCGGGACATCCAAAACAGGCCGCAAGAATCTGCGCTCTGTTCGTCGCGGGAACGGTTCCATTGCCAGTCAGGAACTTGTTGACGACCTCATCGAGAGAGGCAAACTGGCTTGCCGGAAACTTCTCGTCACGAAGCGGGTGGAGCTTGCCGCCCTGAAAGTCGTAGAGAGAAAGGTGGACCTTGGTACCGCCAACATCGCCAGCAAGAATCATTTAGTTCAGCTCCAGGGTTCCGACGCCGTTTGCCGGCTCTGGCAGCTTAGCGGCTGCCGCCGTATCGAGCAAGAGCGTCAGCTTTCCGCTTGCCGGACGAATGATCTGCGATGGGTACGTCTCCGGCTGATACGCCCCTTGAAACACTTCATGCAGCACCTGCGCCTTGGCAGCACCTTCGATCAGGAACGCCACCTCCCTGCCCTGATTGATCACGGGCCAGGTCAGCGTAATGCGCCACGTATCTTTCTGCGGAACATGATTGGCCACCACAATGTGGCTCATCTCATTGAGAGCTTCGGTGTGAGGAAAGAGCGAGGCCGTATGGCCATCGTCTCCCATGCCCAGCAGCACCAGATCGAAGGTCGGCGTCTCCGCCCCTTCCAGCCGAAAGCCATTGCGGATCGCCGCCTCGTAACGCGCCGCGGCCTCCTCGGGCTTCAATTCCCCCTCCATGCGATGAATCCGCTCCGCAGGCAACGGCACCTTAGAAAGCAGCGCCTCGCGCGTCATGCGGTAGTTGGAGTCGGCATCTTCAGGCCCCACGCAACGCTCGTCCACCCAATAAAGATCCAGCTTGTCCCACGGAACCCGCTTCAGGAACGGCTCGGATGCGAGCAAGGCAAACATCGCCTTCGGTGTCGTTCCCCCCGAAATTGCAACGCGAGCGATTCCTCGAGCGCTCGCAGCGGACGTTACAGATGTGGTGAACAATTCAGCGGCGGCCTTCGCAACCTCGGCCGGGGTAGGAAAAACACGGTAGGTAACAATCGAAGAACGCGGCATATTCTCGGTGACTCGATGTGATTTGATGTTGCGGAAGGTTCCGGTCCCGGCGTCGGCATGCAACGCCGGGGACCAATGGAATTAGAGCTTACGCCACTTGCGTCCCTCAGATTCGAGCAGCGCATCTGCAGCAGATGGACCCCACGTGCCTGCGGCATAGTTCGGGAAGTCCTTCACCGGAGTCTCCGCCCAGGCCTTCAGAATCGGAGTCATCAGAGCCCACGTTGCCTCTACACCATCGCGGTGAGCAAACAGGGTGCCGTCGCCCAGCATGGCGTCCAGCAGAAGGCGCTCGTAGCCATTGGCTGAAGACTTGCCGAAGGCATCCGCATAGCTGAAGTTCATCTGCACCGGGCTGATGTCCATGCTTGGTCCAGGCAGCTTCGCTCCGAATCGCAGCGAGATGCCCTCGTCCGGCTGAATGCGCATCGAGATCAGGTTCGGCTTGATCGCGCTCGAGTCGTGACACTCTCCGCCTTTGAACAGAAGCATCGGCGGCTGCTTGAACTGGATCGTGATCTCGGTAACACGCTTCGGCAATCGCTTGCCCGCGCGGATGTAGAACGGAACCCCCGCCCAGCGCCAGTTCTCAATCTCCAGCCGCAGCGCAGCGTACGTCTCGGTTTGCGAGCGCGGATGCACGCGGTCTTCCTGTCGATAACCTGGAACCGACTTGCCATCCACCGTGCCCGGGCCATACTGTCCGCGAACCGTGTCGGCGGGATGGATCGTGGATATCGCCTTCCATACCTTCACCTTCTCCGCGCGAACCGCATCGGCTTGAAACGAGACCGGGGGCTCCATCGCAACGAAGCTCAACAGCTCCATCACGTGGTTCTGCACAACGTCACGCAAAGCGCCGGCCTGCTCATAGAACGGCCCACGGCCTTCGATCCCGATCGACTCGGCGGCAGTAATCTCGACATGGTCGATGTAGTTCCGGTTCCAGACATTTTCGAAGATGCCATTCGCAAACCGGAAGACGAGGATGTTCTGAACCGTCTCCTTGCCCAGGTAGTGGTCGATACGGAAGATCTGGTCCTCATTGAAGACCTTGTTCACTTCATCGTTCAGCGCGCGTGCTGACTCAAGATCGTGCCCGAACGGCTTCTCGATGATCGTCCGCACCCAGGGAGCTTTGCCGTCCTTGTCGGGCTCCGGTTGCGCCATGCCGTTCTGGCCAAGGTAGTTGATGATGTCGGAGAAGTACTCCGGCGCCGTCGCGAGATAAAACAGGCGGTTGCCCTGAGTCTTGAACTTGCCGTCCAGCTCCGTCAGTTTCTTCTTCAACGCGTCGTATCCTGCCGCATCGTCGAAGTTCATCGCATGGTATTGGACACGGTCCACAAAGGGAGCCAGCTTCGGGTCGTTGTCCTCGACGCCTCCGCCAGAGATGATTCCTTCCTTCATATCCGGGGCAAAGCTCTTCTCCAGCGGACGTCGCGCCACGCCGACTACTGCGAAATCCTTGGGCAGCAGCTTGGCCTGCTCCAGGTGGTAGAGCGCAGGCAGCAGCTTGCGCTTGGTCAGGTCTCCCGAGGCGCCAAAGATCACAACAATGCATGGATCGGGTGTGCGCTCATTACTGCGAGCCGCAGCCGCTTTATCGGGATTCACTTGAACTTGTGTCGTAGCCATATCGATCTTCCTTACACTCTCTCCAGGTTAAGCCTTCTTGACGTCGTGTCCGCCAAAGGCCCCGCGCATGATCGAGATCATGCGATCGGTAAAGTTGTTCTCCTCGCGCGACCGCAACCTGCGGATGAGCGATTCCGTAATCACAGGCGCCGAGATATTCAGGTCGATCGCCTCGGTCACCGTCCATCGGCCTTCGCCTGAATCCGGCACCCATGCTTCCAGCCCGGCCAGCGTCGGGTTGTTGTCCAGCGCCGCTGCCGTCAGGTCCAGCAGCCACGAACGCACCACCGAGCCCTTCTGCCAGATATGCGAGATCTGGGTCAGATCAAGCCCGAGCTCCTGCTTTGCCTTCATGATCGAGAAGCCCTCGGCGTACGCCTGCATCAGGCCGTACTCGATGCCATTGTGCACCATCTTGACGAAGTGTCCCGCGCCCGAAGGCCCGACATGGCCCCAACCCTCTGTGGGCGAAGGTGCCAGCGCCTGGAAGATCGGCTTCAGCCGTTCCACCGGAGCCTTGTCGCCGCCAATCATCAGGCTGTAACCCTCCTTCAGGCCCCACACTCCGCCCGAAGTTCCGCAATCGATATACTCGAACCCCTTCTTTGTAACTTCAGCATGGCGCCGCTGCGTGTCCTTGTAGTTCGAGTTGCCGCCATCGATGATCGTGTCGCCCTTCTCAAGCAGAGCCTCGAGCTTTGCGATCGTCTGATCCACCGGATCGCCCGATGGAACCATGATCCAGATCGCGCGCGGAGCCGGAAGATTCTTCACCAGATCTTCAAGAGAGTTCACGCCCAGAGAGCCCCCCTCGGTCAGCTTCGCCGTCGCATCCTTGTTGAAGTCGAAGCCGACAACCTTGTGGCCGGCCAGCTTCAATCGCTCGGCCATATTGAAGCCCATCTTGCCGAGTCCGATTAATCCCAGTTCCATATCTTCATCTTCCCTTTCAGCTGAACGGCAACGCCGTTATTGAACACTTACGCGCACTCGCGCGTCTTCAAAATTGGAGCCCTACTTGCCCTCCGGAAAATCTGCGCCAACCGTCACCGGCTCCCAGGCAGCCATCTCCTTCTGCCACGCTTCCATCTTTTGCCGCACGCGCTTCAGCGCACCGGCTCCCAGCAGCAGGCGCAAAGGAGGATTCGACGAATTCACAACTTCAATCATCGCCTGCACCGCCTTCAACGGATCGCCTGGCTGCCGTCCGTGCTGATCGCTGCGATACCGGCGCGCATTGTCCGCAGTAGAACTGTAGTCCTCAATCCGCTTTGCAGCTTCCACACCCGAGCGCCCAAGAAAATCCGTGCGAAATGGGCCCGGCTCGATGATGGTGACACGAATCCCCAAGGGTGCGACCTCCTGGGCCAGCGCCTCCGACAGACCTTCCACTGCAAACTTCGTGCTCTGGTAGAGTCCCCATCCGGGGCTGGCGGCAAGTCCGCCGATCGACGACAGATTGAGGATATGTCCACTCCGCTGCTTGCGGAACTGCGGAAGAAAGGCACGGGTCACACGCAGAAGCCCAAAAACGTTGGCTTCATACATCGGCTCCAGTTCTGCGTCGGAGACCTCTTCAATCGCGCCTGTCACGCCGTATCCTGCATTATTGACAAGCACATCTACGCGGCCAAATCGCTCCAGCGTCTGCGTTACCGCGCTATCCACCTGCTCTTGCTTTGTCACATCCAGTGGAAGGGCCAACGCCTGTGACGGATACTTGTGTTCAAGATCGACGACCTGCTCTACTTTGCGCGCAGTCGCTACCACGTTCTCACCGGCCTTCAAAACCTCTTCGGCCAGCAGGCGGCCAAAGCCGGTCGAGCTCCCCGTAATAAGCCAGGTGCGCGACTTGCCTGTCTCTGCCATTCCATCTCCTCAACGTTCGGGCGACTTGATACAAGAACAGTGACCCGCTCCAAAGGGAACTTCTCGAGGGAGAACCTGCACCTTCAACCGAAAACGCGTTCCTTATCGTCTTCCTTTGGATGCTTGCCACCGAGAATCGGACGCGGATGCATCCCGTAAAACAAAGGGCGAGAAGGTTATTCCCTCTCGCCCTGGCCTTTACTTCTTCACCAGCTGCTTTGCTTTTTCGACGACATGCGCAACGCTAATGCCCAGCTTCTCCAATGCAATTGGCCCCGGCGCCGATGCTCCAAAACGATCCAGTCCGATCACTCCGCCGTTGTGGCCAACATACTTGTACCAGCCCAGCGTAGCTCCCGCTTCCACTGCCAGCTTCGGCGTATTTTCCGGAAACAGGCTGGCCTTGTAAGCCTCGTCCTGCTCGTCGAACAGCTTGAAGCTTGGCATCGAAACCACGCTCGCGTTGATGCCGGCAGCCTTCAACTCTTCAGCCGCCTTCATGATCAAGGAGACCTCCGATCCGGTCGCGATCAGGATGATGTCCTTGCCGGAGTTGTCCAGAGCATACGCGCCCCTCTTCACTCCCTCGTGCACCTTGTACTTCTCCGCATCCAGCACCGGAAGATCCTGCCGCGACAGCGCCATGAAACTCGCGCTCTTGCGCTCCAGCGCCTGCTGCCAGCACGCCGCAGTCTCATTCGCGTCCGCGGGGCGGAAGTCGGTCAACTGCGGAATCAGGCGCAGCGACATCAGTTGCTCGATCGGCTGGTGCGTCGGGCCGTCTTCGCCCAGGCCCACCGAATCGTGCGTGAAGACAAATAGCGAGTGCACGCTCATGATCGCCGCCATGCGGATCGCACTGCGCGCGTAGTCCGAGAAGGTGAAGAATGTCGAGCCGAACGGAATCAATCCGCCATGCGCCGCCATGCCATTCACCATCGCGCACATGCCGAACTCGCGCACGCCGAAGAACACATTGCGCCCCTTCGGGTCCACGTGAAAACTCGGCGAATCCTTGAAAATCGTCTTGGTAGAAGCGGTTAGATCGGCCGCGCCACCGAACAGTTCCGGGACCACCGGCTCGAGAGCGTTCATCACTATTTGGCCCGCGTTGCGCGTTGCGACGGCCTTGTCGGTCGGGAAAGTAGGAATCTTCTTCTCCCAGCCGTTAGTCATCTCCGCCTTGATTACGCGATCGAACTCAGCCGCGGGTTCCGGATACGCCTTCTTGTACTCTTCGAATCCCTTCTGCCACTCCGCGTGAACCTTCTTGCCTTTTTCCTTGGCCTGACCCCAGTTCTTTGCGGCTTCCTCAGGAACATAGAAGCTCTTGTCCTCAGGCCAGCCAAGATTCTTCTTGGTCGCCTTTGTCGCGTCCGGCCCGAGAGCCTCGCCGTGAACCTTGCTCGTGCCTGCCTTCGGGCTGCCGTAGCCGATCACTGTGCGCACGCGAATCAGCGAGGGTTTGGTCGTCTCAGCCTGCGCAGCCTTGATTGCCGCCTCAAGCGCAACAAGGTCATTGCCGTCGTCCACCATCTGCACGTGCCAGTGATAGCCGTGGAAGCGCTCCGTCACATCTTCGGTGAAGCTCAACTCCGTCGGTCCGTCCAGCGAGATCAGGTTGTCGTCATACAGCACAATCAGCTTGCCCAGACCGAGCGTTCCCGCCAACGAAGCTGCCTCGTGCGAGATCCCTTCCATCAGGTCGCCATCGCCGCATAGCGCATAGGTAAAGTGGTCGATAATCGCGTGCTCGTCGCGGTTGTAGACCGCGGCCAGGTGCTTCTCCGCAGTCGCAATCCCAGCGGCCATGGCAAACCCTTGCCCAAGAGGGCCGGTCGTTACCTCAACACCCGGGGCCTCGCCATACTCCGGATGTCCCGGAGTGTGCGATCCCCACTGGCGGAACTGCTCCAGCTGTGAGATCGGGAGATCGTAGCCTGCGAGGTGCAGAACACCGTACAGAAGAGCCGAGGCGTGTCCGTTCGACAGCACAAAACGATCCCGGTTGATCCATTTCGGATCGGACGGATCGTAACGCATCAGCTTGTGATACAGCAGATAAGCAATGGGAGCACAGCCCAGCGGGGCGCCGGGATGACCCGATTTAGCCTTTTCCACCGCATCCACGGCAAGAAAACGGAGAGTATTGATGGAGAGCTGGTCTAGCGCATTTTGCTGATCAATCTGCTGTTCGCTCATTCTTTTCTTTTCCTCTTCGGCGCGCTCCTGGCGCTCGATTCGCGTAATTTTCGTTTTTGGACGAATGCCTAACCCAGTGTACAGGCGGGGCCGTCCTCCCTGCATCTTCCGCTACGGCACAATCTCCACTTCGATATTCCGGCCCAGCCAGCGAACGCTGTCCCTTTCATGAGGCCAAGCCTGCGTAAAGATAATCTTTCCCGTCTGCCCCTTCACCGTCGGAATATCGACATAAGCTCCCGAATACCCGACCAACGTCGAAACCTCATCGTTGGTGGTTTGCCAGTTGTCCATCGTGTACACCGCATGGAAGCGGCTCATATCCACAATGCGAAGCGTGTATCCCGCTTTGATGGTCTTCACCGGCCGCCCCGCAGAATAAATCTGCCTATGATTCGTGAACGTCCGTTTCTCCGTCGGCAACGCATAACGCTCCGCAACCACCGGAATCCTGTCAAAGACCTCACCATCCGCGAGCGACCGCAGCAGCTTCAGATACTCCGAGTGCGCCCACACCAGCGGCTGCGCCGAGCCTGCCGAACGCCCGAAACACATCTTCGGCGGAAGATCCGGTTCGTCCCAGATCTGCTCCGGCAACATGCCACCCTTTGAAGCAAACTGTTCGATCGCCGTCGTCAGCTTCTCGCAGCTCTTCCCCGCGGCCAGCTCATAGTGGGCTCGCTCGCCGGTCAGCAAAGGCCATGCACGCCCCTGCCCCCACCCGTCGAACGGTCCTCCATCTTTCTTCTGTCCATAGCCGTCATGGTTGTAACGGCGCCAACATGGACCAAACGGCGTATCGATCTTCAGCACACGATCGACCACCTTCACCGAATCCACAATCAACGGATCGTCCGGTCTCCGGATCCCGTACCGCACCAGCTCCAGAAATCCCGCATCGATCACCTGGCGCGCCTCGAAGACGTTTTGCTCCTCAGGTCCGCGATTCGCTACTCGGAACGAACCCACCGGAACACTCTCGTCGTGAAACGGCTCACCGGGGCAAGGAGGACAGATCCGCACATAGTGCCGCTTCACGTCAGGATGCAACACCCCCTCGTTCGTCGTCGTCCAATCGTCCAGGTGCGCTTCAATCCAGTCCGCATACCCTTCCAGAAAGTCCGCAAGCTCGAGAGCCGCGTTTGCTCTCGCAACATCGGCAGCGCACACCAGGCCCGAGATCACGGCGGCCAGCGTCGAAGGCGAATAACCCGACGTCTCTTCCCACCGCTCCTGCTGCGTGATCGGCGCATACTTCACCAGAAACGCCGCCGCGCGCTCCACAAATGGAAAGACATCGAAGGCGCCCAGCTTGCCGCGCTTCCACACCCGCCACGCCAGAATGATCGGGAAGGCCACCTCATCCAGCTGAATCCCGTGCCAGTATGGCGTCCCATCGATCCAGAAGTTCTGCGCGAAACTGCCGTCCGGCTTCTGCGTGCAGGCGAGATACGCCAGAGCCCGCACCGCCGTATCCTCGCGCTCGCAGGCCAGTAGTGCGGTCGCAGTCTGCACCATGTCCCGTGTCCACACCAGATGATAGCCGCCTAAATCGTTGTCGCCTCGCGACGCTCCCCACGGAATCGACGCCGACGCGATGAACGCGCCCGAAAAGGTCTTGTCCTCGTGCGCCAGCAGAACATTCTGGCTGATCCGCGCCAGCCATCCGCCATCCGTCGCCGCCATCGCCAGATGCTCCGGAGACGCCACTCTTCCCCACTGCACCAGAAACCGCTTCAGATGATTCTCAAACGGCGTCGCCAGACTTTGCAGCACGACCGTCAGCGCCGCATGGTGTCCGTCTCCGAAAGCGATCGCAATCGTAAACTCCCGATTCAACGCGACATCGATCTCCCCCATCACCGCGATATTTCCGTCCAGCGCCTGCCCAAACTGCCAAGTCATGCGCATGTCATCGCGCAGATCCTGATAGCCGTCACTCGTACCCACATAACCGCACGACGTGCGAACAAACCCGCAGCTTGCCCCCATCGCCAGCGACGTATTTTCCTTCCACGCCAGCAGGTGCCGCTTCCCTGCAACATCCAAGCTGCGCGCCGAGTTCCCCGCGCCTCCACCGTTCAAATGAGGCGCCAGCAACGCGTAACACTTCATTCGCCGCAGAAGATCCTCCTCACCCTCGATCTTCACGTGCATCAGCACTGCAGGAAAATGCGGCTCCGTAATAATGGTTTTCGTCACCTTATAGCGGCCGCCCGCCTCCTGGCCCTTCGTTCGTATGGCAAGCGCCGTGCCATCCACATACTCAAACTCATATTCGAGATGGCGCTCCTCATGCACAAACGTCTCGCCGTCCGAGAACAGCAGGCCCATATCGCGCGTCTGGGGACGATCGATCGTGGGGTAGTAGATCTCGTTCAGGATGCCGTGCGAAAGCGTGAACCAGACTCGACTCGAAGCCGAATACGCTGTTCCTACCGCATCTTTCCTGCTTGAAGTCCATCGCGGCTCAAGACCGGGTGCACCAAACGCCGGGCCATCATCCTCCAACCAACGGTAGTTCTCAGAAGCCGTGCTCATAGGTGTTATTAGAACCCAAATTCCTTCCTGTCGTACTACTCTCGCAACGTGAACGACATATCAATTCTTTCGATTGCGCTATGATGGCCGAGGTCACGAGTATTTATCGCAAGAGCGTCGGACTGCTTGCATCGCGCCCGCCGCCAGAGGCATCTGAACAACCTGAACCCCGGCCCATAGAACTCGCGGCCGGCCCGAACCGCACGATACAGGAGAGATTAAAGTGGCATACGAACTTCCCCCCCTGCCCTATGACTACGCCGGACTCGAGCCCCACATCGACGAAGCGACCATGAAGCTCCATCACGACAAGCACCATCAGGCTTACGTCACCAATCTCAACGGAGCCGTCGAAAAACACCCCGAACTGGGCAAAAAATCTCCCGAAGATCTTATCAAGGACCTCAGCTCCATCCCCGAAGATGTACGCAAAGTTGTGCAGAACAATGGCGGCGGACACGTCAACCACACCATGTTCTGGCAGATCATGAAGCCCAAGGGTGGCGGAGAGCCCACCGGCGCCATCGCCGACCAGATCAAGGCCGACTTCGGCGACTTCGAGTCCTTCAAAAAGCAGTTCAACGAGACCACCGCCAAGCAGTTCGGCTCCGGCTGGGGCTGGCTCATTGTCGAGGGCGGAAAGCTCAAGATCGTCACCACCGCCAATCAGGACAATCCCCTCTCGCAGGGCCACTATCCCATCCTCGGCAACGATGTCTGGGAGCACGCCTACTACCTCAAGTATCAGAACAAGCGCCCCGACTACCTCGCCGCCTGGTGGAATACCGTCAACTGGGAAGAGATCAACAAGCGCTTCGAGACCGCAAAGTCCTACAAGTAAACTCATCCTTCATAACATCGAAAAGACTAGAAGAGGCTGCCCACATGCAGCCTCTTCCCTTCCCACTCCCCATCTGGTTCACGATTTGGTCTAGCATCGACCAATGCCGCTCTCCGTCAACGTACAGACTGTTCACCCCCGCAAACTGGCTGCGGTGCGGCGAGAGGTCGCGCCGGGCGCGGTTGGCTCGGCGTGGAGGCCCGCGCTGGACAAGGTTTGGGAGTTCCTTCGCAGCCAGCCAGGACTGCGAACCGACGGCCACAACATCTTCCTTTACCACCACCCGAAACAGCCGGGCGCGCAAATCCTGTGCGACTTCGGTGTTGAAGTCACGCGCACATTTGAAACGGTCGGCGAGGTGTACGCGACCGAAACGCCAGGGGGCGAAGCTGCTGTCGCCGTTCACCGCGGGCCATACAACCGCATGAACGAAGCACACGATGCGATCGAAAAATGGATCGAGGCGAACCAAAGGAAATCCGCTGGGCACTCATGGGAGATCTACGGGGATCCGACGCCGGATCCGGCCGACACTGAGACGACGGTCATCTACCTCCTGAAGTAGCGCTCGGAGCGCACTCCGATGTACGCGTCGGGTCCCATTCGCGCAGTCTCATCCCAGAATGGGGCGATGTGCAGAGCGAGAACCCTGCTCTTGTCCTCAAATCACCCATCTGAACCAGGAACCATCCCCCAAAAATCCAATGCTAGAATCCTCGCCACTGGAGAAACCAATGCTGAGCTCACTCGCTGGATCGGTGCGAGTCGCACGCAACGCTATCCCCGTCATCCTTCTTCTCGTCGCAACGTCCGGCTCCGCAGAGATCTGCGAGAGTCTCGTCAGCCTCAAGCTTCCCAACACCACCATCACCCTCGCACGCGTCGAAGAAGGCGACCTCACTGCCATCGACAATAAACCCCCCGGCGGCCCGCTCACGAATCTCCCCTCCTTCTGCCGGGTCGCAGGCACCATCTCCCCCGTCCCAGACTCCGTCATCAAGTTCGAAGTGTGGATGCCGACCTCCAACTGGAACCGTCGGTTGATGGTCGTCGGCAACGTAGTCTACTCCGGTGCACTCTCGTACCGCTTCATGGCAGACGCTGTACGCGAAGGCTACGCCGCCGCCGGAACCGACACCGGTCACGAGGGACCCATGTCCGACGCCAGCTTCGCCCTCGGCCACTCTGAAAAAGTCATCGACTTCGGCTATCGCTCCGTCCACGAAACGACCCTGAAGTCCAAAGCCATCGTCGCCACCTTCTACGACGCTCCCGCTAAAAAATCCTACTTCGACGGCTGCTCCTCCGGCGGCAGGCAGGGCCTAATGGAGGCGCAACGCTATCCCGCCGACTTCGACGGCATCATCTCCGGAGCTCCCGGCTCCAACATGGAACGGCAACTGGCCAGCGCCGTATGGATCGAACGGGCCGCTCATCTCACGCCCGCCAGCAATCTGCCGAAAGAGAAGCTCCCCATCCTCCATCAGGCCGCCCTCGCTGCCTGCGACGCATCCGACGGCGTCAAGGATGGGGTCATTCGAGACCCCCTCTCCTGCCGCTTCGATCCTGCGGTCATCCAATGCAAAGGCGCCGATATCTCCGCCTGTCTCTCCCCCGAGCAGGTCGACGCCGCACGCAAGATCTACGCCGGCCCTGTCAATCCCCGCACCCACGAAAAGATCTACCCGGGCCTCGAGCCCGGCAGCGAAGTCACATGGTACGCCTTCACCGTGCCAGAGTTTCCCATCGCCGCGTCCCACTTCAAATACATCATCTTCAAAGACCCCAAATGGGACGCTGGCACTCTCAACTTCGACAGCGACATCGCCTTCGCAGAGAAGATCGATGGTGGAACCCTCAATGCAACCAACCCCAACCTCAAGCCCTTCTTCGCCCACGGCGGCAAGCTCATCCTCTACCATGGCCTCTCCGACGGCATCATCTCACCGCAGAACACCATCAACTACTACAACGCCGTCCTCAAGGCCACCGGACCCACGGTCTCTCAATCCATGCGCCTCTATCTCGCCCCCGGCATGGGGCACTGCTTCGGCGGCGATGGCCCTGACATCTTCGACCTCGACGCTCCTCTC
>Ga0193743_1000344_pt1 | contig 36785 bp, 31 predicted proteins | sample L2c2metaG_FD_143038 | JGI IMG/M metagenome (GOLD analysis project Ga0193743, IMG submission 143038) | Soil microbial communities from a riparian zone of the East river system, Colorado, United States - L2c2 | ecosystem: Environmental > Terrestrial > Soil > Riparian zone | place: USA: East River... | reverse complement strand
TGCGGCAGATCACCGCAATGGATGAGACGAGTGCGTTCCACGCAACACTGGATGGGCGGCTGTTCATCTTCGGTCTGGGCGTGGCGCTGGCGGTAAGCCTGCTCTTCAGCCTGGCGCCAGCGATCCAACTGCTGCGGCCAGACCTGGTGACCGCGTTGAAGCAGAAAGCCGCGACAGCAAGCGGCGGAGTGCTGGGGCTGCGGCGCGTGGTGGTTTCGCTGCAGATCGGGCTGAGCGTTCTGCTGCTGGTTGGCGCGGGACTGTTTGTGCGCACCATCGAGAACCTGCGGCATGCGAATGCCGGCTTCAACACGACGCATCTGGTCACGTTTCACATCAGCCCCGTGTTGGCGGGTTACCAGGAGGCACAGATAGCCTCGCTGGAAGCGCGGGTGATCGATGTGATGCGCGGCCTCCCTGGCGTACAGGCAGTGGCGGCGAGCGATGACCCTGAACTGGCGGGCGGCAGCCAAGGCGGCAATGTGACGGTTGCGGGCTACACGCCGCCGGCGAACGAGGACTTCGATATCGAAGAGAGCACGGTGAACTTCGACTACTTCCACGCGATGCAAGTGCCGATGGTGGTGGGCAGAACGTTCAGCCATGCCGACGATGCGACGGGGCAGCCGGTCGCAATTGTGAACGAGACGTTTGTGCGGCATTACTTCAAGAACGCGGCTGCGGCGATTGGCGGCCGCGTGGCGTTTGGCGCCGGGAACAAATTGCACTACATGACGATTGTTGGTGTGGCACGCGACACACGGCATACCAACCTGCGTGACCCAAGTCTGCCGACACTCTTTACACCGATGGGGCAGAGAGATGCTCCAGAGTACCTCCAACTTTACCTGCGGACGGCGACGCCACCGGAGCAGATGTTTGCGACGGTGCGGGCGGCGATGCGGTCGATCGACGCAGGACTGACGGTGGCCGATTTACGCACGATGGACGAGCAGGTGGAGAGGAGCATCTCCAACGAGCGGATGATTGAAGTGCTGGCGCTGGCCTTTGGGGTGCTGGCGACTCTGCTGGCGGGAGTCGGGCTTTACGGTGTGCTGTCGTACACGACGATGCAGCGCACGCGCGAGATCGGGATACGCATGGCGCTGGGCTCGTCGCGGCTGGCCATCAGTACTCTCGTGGTGAAGGAGATGGTGCGGTTGGGAGCAATCGGCGTGGTGGTGGCGGTGCCTTGTGCCATCCTGCTGGGGCGTGCGTTGCGCAGCCAACTCTTCGGTGTCTCCGCCGCAGACCCGCTCACACTGGTGGGCGTGGTGCTGCTGATGGTAGTGGTGGGTTTGGCCGCGGCGCTGCTGCCGGCACGCCGCGCTGCGAATGTGGAGCCGATGGAAGCTTTGCGGGCCGAGTAGAGACTGCACATATCGAAAATAGGTCGAAGCCATTGCATGGTCCTACACTGCCCACAGTGTTACTGAGGAGAGTGGCGATGCGGAGTTATCTGTGGGCAGTGGGGGTGTGTGCGTTGGCAGGAAGTGCGATGGCGCAGGCGCAGACGGCTGCGTCCACACCGGACAGCAGAGCGGTGCACTACGAGATGAAGCTTTCGGATTTGAAGTATGTGTACGGCGTGGCGGCGCCGGTGATGCATCTGCGCTCCGGCGACACACTGGAGACGACAACAGCGGATGCGGATGGGCACACGCTGATGGATGCGGGCATGAAGGTGATGGGACCGAATCCATTGACGGGTCCGTTCTATGTCGACGGTGCAGAGCCGGGCGACACGCTGGCGATCCACTTTGAACGCGTGGAGGTGAATGCGCCGGTGGGATACGGAACGGCGGGGCCGGGCTTTGGCGCGCTGAACTCGAGCCACTACACGCCGATGCTGGGCGGAGGTATTCCGAAGCGAGAGTGGCGGTACGCGATCGACAAGGCGGCGAACACAGCGACGTTCCGCGCGAGCGACTCGGAGTTCGAGACGAAAATTCCGCTGCATCCCTTTCTGGGCTGTGTGGGCGTGGCACCAGCGGATGGGGAGGCGCGCAGCTCGATTGTGCCGGGCGAGTTTGGCGGCAACATGGACGCACCGGAGGCGAGCGAAGGCAACACGCTGCTGCTGCCGGTGAATGTGGCGGGAGCGCTGCTGTACATGGGCGACGGGCATGCGGCGATGGGCGATGGCGAAGTGGACGGCACGGCGATCGAGATCGCGATGAAGGTTCGTGTGCGCGTCGAGGTGCGCAAGCACCAGACGATCGAGTGGCCGCGGTTCGAAAATGACGATTCGATCATGGCGGTGGGCATCTATCGTCCGCTGGATGACGCGTTGCGCATCGCGTTCACGCAGCTCGTGGGCTGGATGCACGAGGACTATGGGATGAGCGAGATGGATGCGTACGAGTTGCTGTCGAAGACTGCTCGCATCCATCTCGACGAGATGGTGGATCCGAATTATGTGGTGGTGGCGCGGATCGATCGGCGGTTTCTGCCGAAGAAGGCGACCGGTGCCAGCGGTAGATGACGACCCCTGTGCTTATTTCATAGTGAGGCCGAGCTTTTCTGCGATGACGTCAGCGTATTTGAGGCCGGCGCCGGTGTTGAAGAGAACGCATCGATCGGTGGGTTTGAGGTAGCCGGTGCCAAGCAGATGGTCATAGGCGGCCGTTGCGGCGGCGCCTTCCGGTGAGAGGAGGATGCCTTCATTGCGGGACCAGTCGAGGAGGGACTGGAAGATGGTGTCGTCCGGGATGGCGAGGGCTACGCCACCGCTGCTGCGACAAACATCGAGAATGATGGTGTCGCCGTAGGCCTTGGGGACGCGCAGGCCGGAGGCAAAGGTCGATGCGTTCTGCCATGCCTCCGATGCAGCTTTGCCTTCGTCAAAGGCGCGGGCAATGGGCGCGCAGCCGCTGGACTGGACGGCGATCATTTTGGGGCGCTTGCCGGGCGTGACCCAACCAAGCTGTTCCATCTCTTCAAAGGCCTTCCACATGCCGATGAGGCCGACGCCACCGCCGGTGGGATAGAAGACGGCGTCCGGATACTGCCAGCCGAGTTGTTCGACGAGCTCGTATCCCATCGTCTTTTTGCCCTCGACGCGGAAGGGTTCCTTGAGGCTGGAGATGTCGAACCAGCCTTCGGCCTGTTTGCGCTCGTTGACGATGCGGGCGCAATCGGAGATGAGGCCATCGACGAGCGTTACCTTGGCGCCGTAGGCGATGCTTTCCATGTGGTTGGCGATAGGGACATCCTTGGGCATGAAGATGTGGGCCTCGATGCCGGCCGCCGCGGCATAGGCGGCGAGCGCGCCAGCGGCATTGCCTGCAGAGGGCACGGCGAGTTTTTTGAGGCCATAGTGGCGTGCCATGGTGACGGCCAGGGCGAGGCCGCGCGCCTTGAAGGTACCCGTTGGATTGGCGCCTTCCTCTTTCAGGTACACATTTCGGTTACGTTTGCTCTGAAGCATGGGCGTCCAACCATCGCCGAGCGTGACCGGATCGACGGACGGAAGGACGGCGCGATAACGCCACATGCCTGAGGAAGGCGCGTTGCTGGCGTCGCCGGCGATGCGGTCGCGGATCGAGGTGCCTCTCGCGGAAGAGAAGTCGTAGCGCACATAGAGGACGCCCGCACAGTGAGGGCAGAGAGTCTGGGGAGTTTCGGCTGAGATAAGTTGGTGGCAGCGGGAGCATTCGAGGTGGGCGATCTGGGGCATAAGAGAAGCGTAGCAAGATCGGCGAATGGGTGGCGGCTGGCTCAGAGTGCTGACTCTTTAAATCTGAAGACCGGATATCGTAGGATGTGCTGCATTCTTCCTCCGCGAGCCGAGTCACCCCTATAAGCAGAGCCAGCGTTGGCGTGCCACGGTACCATGTGAGCGCATGATCAAGCGTTCGAGATGGCTGCATGCGGCGGGCATGGTGGGCGGCTCCCTGTGCGCGTTAGGCGTAGCGTTGGGCGTCTATGGTGCCGGCCGCTCGGCTGCACTATCGGCGGCTGGCATGACACTGCGCCTGGCAGGCGTGGTGTTCTTGGCGTTGTGGGCGCGGCGCTCGTTGACGGCCTGGATCTTTCTCGCGATGCTGGCCGGTGTGGAGCTTGGCGTCGATGCTCCGGGACTTGCAGTCCAAAGCAAGGTGTTCAGTGACATCTTCCTGCGGCTGATCCGCATGATTGTAGCGCCGCTGATCCTGGGCACACTGGTGACGGGCATCGCCGGACACGGGAGCCTGCGGCAGGTTGGGCGCATCGGCGTGAAGTCGCTGGTGTACTTCGAGATAGTGACGACACTGGCGCTGCTGATCGGTGTGGTGGCGATCAATCTGTCGAAGGCGGGTGTGGGGCTGGTAATGAGCGCGCCGCCGCATGTTGCGACGACTGGAGTGCCGGTGTCGACGACGCAGAACAATGCCGTTACGGAGCACGGCTGGCAGAGCTTTCTGTTGAACGCGTTCCCGGAGAACATTGCGAAGTCGATCGCGGAGAACCAGATTCTGCAGGTCGCGGTGTTTGCAGTGCTGCTGGGGATTGCCCTCTCGATGTTGACGGAAGAGCGTCGGCGGCCTTTGCTGGAACTGGCGGAGTCGGTCACGGCGGCGATGTTCGCGATCACCAAGATAGTGATGTACGTGGCGCCGCTGGGCGTGGGGGCGGCGCTGGCCTACACCGTGGGGCAGCGCGGATTGGTGGTGCTGTTGCCGCTCGCGAAGCTGCTGGGCACGCTCTATGGCGCGCTTGCGGCCTTCCTGCTACTGGTGCTGCTGCCGGTGGCGCTGCTGTTCCGGGTGCCGCTGCGCAGGTTTATCAAAGCAGTGGCGGAGCCGGCGACGATCGGCTTTGCGACGAGCGCCTCAGAAGCGGCGCTGCCAAGGGCGATGGAGAAGATGGAGCAATTCGGGGTGCCGCGGCGGATTGTGTCATTTGTGATCCCGGCCGGTTACAGTTTCAACCTTGATGGATCGTCGGTATACCTGGCGCTGGCGTCGATCTTTGTGGCGCAGGCGGCGGGCATGCGGATGAGCGTGGGCGCGCAGCTCGCGATGGTCTTTACGCTGATGCTGACGAGCAAAGGCGTGGCCGGCGTGCCGAGGGCGACGCTGGTGGTTCTATTGGCGACGGCATCGACATTCCATCTGCCCACCGAGCCGATCTTTTTGATTCTGGGCGTGGATGCATTTGCCGACATGGGACGGACGGCAGTGAATGTGATTGGCAACTGCCTGGCGGCGGCGGTGGTGGCGCGCAGCGAGGGTGAGCTGGATGTTAGCAGTGTTGCGGAAACCACGATCCATCCGGTAGATGCTTGACGGGACCACTGATGGAGAGTGCCGTTGCTTTCCCTTTGTAAGTTGTAATTTCAGAGAGACGAGGATTGAACGATGCGTCCTGTTGCGGTGATGGTATGTGGCTCGCTGCTGTTGACTATCTGTGCGGCTGCGCAGTTGAAGGATGGCGTGAAGCCATATGTCAAAGAAGACGGACCGGCGCTGGTGCTGAATCATGTGCGGGTCATCGATGGCACGGGCGCAGCGCCGATGGAAGATCAGCGCATCGATATTGAGAGTGGGAAGATCACGCGGGTGCAGAGCGCGAAGCTGCGCAATGCATATCCGCCGAATGCTAAGGTACTGGATCTGACGGGAAAGACGGTGATCCCGGGGCTGGTGGGGATGCACGAGCATCTCTTCTATCCAACACCGGGCGATGGGCCGGGACGGCAGAACATGTATGGCGAGATGGCGGATAGCGCGCCACGCTTGTATCTGGCGGGCGGTGTGACGACGGCGCGCACGACGGGCAGCGTGGAACCGTATACGGACCTGGCGCTGAAGGCGGCGATCGATGTGGGCGAGACGCCGGGACCGAAGCTGCTGGTGACTGGGCCGTATCTGGAGGGTACGCCTTCGTTGGGTCCGCAACTGCACTCGTTGACGGGGCCGGAGGATGCGGCGCGCACCGTGGACTACTGGGCGGAAGAAGGCGTGACGAACTACAAGGCGTACATGCACATCACGCCGGAGGAACTGAAGGCGGCGATCGATCATGCGCATGCGCGCGGGCTGAAAGTTACGGGGCATTTGTGCTCGATCGGATTTACCAAAGCGGCGGAGTTAGGCATCGACGATCTGGAACACGGGCTGGTGGTGGACACCGAGTTCGCGCCGGATAGGCAGGAGGGGGTGTGCCCGGGACAGCGCGGGCCGATGACGGCGATGGCGAAGACCCTGGATGTGAATGGGCCACAGGTGCAGGCAATGATCCGTACCCTGGTGGACCATCATGTTGCGGTGACTTCAACACTGGCGATCTTCGAGAGCTTTACGCCGAACCGCCCACCGCTCAAAGAGGAACAGGCGCCGAAGGATGCGATGGCGATGGAAGCGTGGTCGGATTTTGCCACGACGCGCGCCGAGATTGCGGAACACGGAGACAGCTCGAACTGGTCTGTGCTGTTGAAGAAGGAGATGCAGTTTGAGCGCTCGTTTGTGAAGTCCGGCGGACTGTTGCTGGCGGGGTGCGATCCGACGGGATATGGCGGCATCCTGCCTGGTTTCGGCGATGAACGTGGCATCGAACTGTTGGTGGAAGCCGGATTCACGCCGCTGGAGGCGATCCACATTGCGACGCAGAATGGCGCGACCTACCTGGGGCAGCAGGAGCAGATCGGAAGCGTGACCGGCGGGCGTGCGGCGGATCTGGTGGTGCTGGATGGGAATCCGGCGGAGAAGATTGACGATGTGGAGAAGGTAGAGACGGTCTTTAAGGATGGCGTGGGCTACGATCCGGCGAAGCTGCGCGCGTCGGTAGCGGGGATGGTGGGGATCCGGTAGCGATCCGCAGGTATTACATCAGAATGACATTTGCGCTTGCTGGAGGCGGATGCGCGGAGCCTATACTGGCCGAACAGGGCCCTACAGGGACCCGCTTCGCCACACCTTTCTCCCGTTCATTCCCCGGCTTCTCGATTGTTTCTTCATGGATTGTCACTCTTCGTGGCGTGCGCGTGGGCTTCCTGATTTCCTCTGAGGAGAACCACTATGGCTACATCTACCGCTCCGGTAACCCGGACGATCGATCCGGAGAAACTTAACGCATTTCTGGGCCGCGCCGTCGGCGACATGGGCGCCGCGCTGCATTCAGCTGTCGTGTTGATGGGCGACAGGCTGGGATTATTCCGCGCGATGCGCGACGGCACGCCGGTGACATCGCAGCAACTGAGCGAACGAACCGGAGTGCGCGAGCGCTACGTGCGTGAGTGGCTGAAGGCCAATGCCGCGAGTCAGTACGTGGACTACGACGCGGCGACGGACAAATACAGCATGAATCCAGAGCAGGCATTTGCGCTGGCTGAGGAGAACACGGCACTGGATCTGCCGGGCTTCACCTACATGCTGGCCGCGTGCATGCGCGACGAAGAGAAGCTGACGGAGGCGTTCCGCGAGGGGCGCGGATTTGGCTGGCACGAACACGACAAAGATCTATTCCTGGGATGCGAACGGTTCTTCCGGCCGACCTATCTGATGCACCTGGTTTCGGAATGGATCCCAGCGCTGACCGGCGTCGAGGCGAAGCTGAAGGCTGGAGGAAAGGTCGCTGACATTGGCTGCGGGCACGGCGCTTCCACGCTGCTGATGGCGAAGGCGTATCCGAAATCGAAGTTCACTGGCTTCGACTATCACGATAAGTCGATCGAGAGTGCCCGCGCATCTGCGAAGCGTCAGAACATGAAGGATACGGTCACTTTCGACGTGGCATCCGCGGCATCGTTCCCGGGCAGCGGATACGATCTGGTGACCTTCTTCGACTGCCTGCACGACATGGGCGACCCGGTGGGCGCGGCGAAGCATGTACGCCAGGCGCTGTCGCCGGATGGCGCGTGGATGATCGTCGAGCCGATTGCGGGTGACAACACGGCGGCAAACCTGAACCCGATTGGGCGGATCTACTATTCGGCGTCCACGCTGTGCTGCGTGCCTGCTTCGCTGTCCCAAGAAGTTGGATTGGGGCTGGGCGCGCAGGCGGGGGAGAAGCGGCTGCGTGAGGTGCTGCAGGAGGGTGGATTCACGAAGGTGCGCCGTGCGGCGGAGACGCCATTCAACATGGTGCTGGAAGCACGCTTGTAGTTGGCGTCAGACTGCTTTCTGTGAAAAGCGCGGCCCTTTTCCGCAGGGGAAAGGCCGCGCTCCAGCCTTGATTGGATTCAGGACATTCTCCTAGGTCCAGGCTCCAAGCAGACGTCGAAGCAGAATGAGTTCGCCTCGATGATAGGCGGGGTCGGCGAGGGGCTGGTTCAGGAGCAGGCGAGTGTGCTCGACATTGCCTTCGACTCCGGCTTTGGAGATATATCGAACTTCAATCGCGGCTTTCACACGGAGTTTGGCATGAGCCCGCGTGCGTTCCGCGTGGGCGAATGCGGCAGGAATGGGCATATCATGCGCGGCGGGCGCGGCGGCGCAGCCAATGGCGGATCAACTCGTATTCCGGGGCGCTGGTAGCAGAGCGCCGACGAACCTGAACCAGATGACGGCGTATGAGCAGACGGACCGCCTTTTGGATAGCTGACTTTGAAAGACCGCTGGCCTCTGCGAGCTGACGGAGACTCATTTGGACACGTCGTTCGCCGGAGCGAAACAGGACCTTCCAAAGTACGAGATAGATCAGAAATGCAGGTGCGGAGCGATCGTGTCCGACCAGGTCGGGAAGCAGGACATCCAGCACATATTCGTCAATGGCGATATGGTTCATCGCACTATAGTGCCAGAGAACATAGCCAGCTTGCAGTGCGGCAGGTTGTCAGGAAACAATGCGTGGCGGAGGAAACAGCCATGATTCGGGGTGTCAAGTTTGTCAGCGTTCCGGTAGTCGACCAGGACCGGGCCCTCGCGTTCTACACAGAGAGGCTCGGTTTTCGCGTGGCAACCGACCAGCCCTTTGATGACAAGCAGCGGTGGATCGAGCTGGCGATTCCGGGCGCAGAAACGGGCGTGGTGCTGTTTCGCATGGATGAGGGACAGCAGCCGGGCGGCTTCATGAACATGTCCTTGTGGACGGATGATGTCAGAACGACAGCCAAGACGTTGAAGGAGCGCGGAGTGGAGTTTGTTGCTGAGCCGAAGAAGGAAGAGTGGGGCGTGTCCGCAATCTTCAAGGACTCAGAGGGCAATCGCTTCGTCTTGAGCTCGCGCTAAGCCCGGGGTGTGTGTCCGGCTACGGACAACCGATTCCGTGACTGAACACGGCGGCTTGTATCGTCGTACCCAGAGCCGCCGCAAATGCGCTGATTTCAAACGGATTTATTGTTCCTGCAGAGTGGGCAGAGACGTGCACTTTTCCCCCGCGGATTCCTTTCCTTTGCGAGGCCGGCATGCAGCGTTTCCTTGGCTATTTCCGTTTCAGTTTCCGCCAGTTGCGGAAGAGTCCTTCGTTTGCGATTGCGGCGATTGTCACTTTGGCACTGGGGATTGGGGCAACGACCGCGATCTTCAGCCTGGTGAACGCGGTGCTGCTTAAGCCGCTGCCGTATCCGCAGGCGGACCGGCTGATGTCGATCAAACAGGAAGACCACTCAAGCGGCGCGGCTATCCCGACTTCGCTGAGCTACCCCGACTACTTCGACTGGCGCGCGCGGAATCGCACGTTCAGCGGACTGGCCTCCTACACAGGAGCCAACATGACGCTCACGGGTGTGGGTGAGGCGCAGCGGGTGGGGGCGTACCAGGTTTCGTCGAATCTCTTCCAGGTACTGGGCGTGGCTCCGATGCTGGGCCGCGAATTCCGGTGGGACGAAGAGCGAGCCGGGAACCGCGCAGTCATGCTGAGCTATCCGCTGTGGTACTTGCGATTTGGCGGAGAGAAGAACGTTGTGGGCCGGCAGGTGATGCTGGACGGGCAGCCTTACACGCTTGCTGGCGTTATGCCGCCGAAGTTTCATTTTCCCGCCGGAACGGCGGTGGAGGCGTGGACCTCGATCGCGTCGGCGGCGGAGGGAGCTACGCCAGAAACGACCCAGCGTGGAGCGAAGGAGCTGGATGTGATTGGGCGGCTGAAGCCGGGCGTCAGCATGGAACAGGCCAGGGCGGACCTGACCAGCGTGACGCGTGGACTGGCGCAGCAGTACGCGGACTCGAACAAGTGGTACACGACGGCGTCGGTGGTCCCGCAACTGGAATTTGAAGTGGGTAAGACGCGGCCTGCGCTGGAAGTGCTGTTTGGTGCGGTAGGGCTGTTGCTGCTGATTGCGTGCGTGAACGTGGCAGGACTCCTGCTGGTGCGCAGCTCGCGGCGCAGCGGCGAGATTGCGCTGCGCGGAGCGCTCGGAGCGAGCCGGAGCGAGATCGTTTTGCAACTGCTGGCAGAGTCGGTGGTGCTTTCGCTGATCAGCGGGGTTGCCGGAATTGCGCTGGCGAGCGCGATTTTGAAAGAGGTTGTGGTGCTGTTTCCGCAGGCGCTTCCACGGCTGGCGGATGTGTCGCTGGATCTTCGCGTGATGACATTTGCGATTGTGGTTTCGCTGCTGACCGGGATTCTGTTTGGCGTGGTGCCGGCGTTGCGCGTTTCGCGGCTTGCGCCAGCGCTGGCATTGCGCGACGGCACGCGCACGGTGACGACCGGACGGGGGCACCACCGGCTGCAGACCTGGCTGGTGATTGGCGAGACGGCACTGGGACTGGTGCTGCTGGTCGGTGCGGGACTGCTGATCCGCAGCTTCGTGAGCGCGATGCGGTCCGATCCGGGATTCGATGCACATCACGTGCTGACAGCGCGCTACACGATGAGTGACGCGAGTTACAACCATGACCACAAGATTGCATTTGTGCAGGAGCTCGTATCGCGCCTCAACAGGCTGCCGGGAGTGAAGCAGGCTTCTGCGGGATGGCCGATGCCGATGTCCGGCAGCTACGCATCGATCTCATTCACGGTGGAGGGCCATCCGGTGGCGAAGGAAGACCACCCGAGCGAAGGCGTGGGGGTTGCGCTTCCCGGATACTTTGAGACCTTGCGGATTCCACTGATCTCCGGACGCACCTTCACAAATATGGACCGGACGGGAAGCGCGCAAGTGGTCGTGATCAACCAGGCTTTCGCCAGGAAGTATTTTCCGGGAGTGAATCCGATTGGCCGCCATATGACTGCGGATCTTGGTGACGGCGTGGTGAGTCACCCGATGCGCGAGATTGTGGGTGTTGTGGGAGACGTCAAAGAGTTTGGCCTTGCTTCCGAGGCCGCGCCGCAATACTACCTGCCCTGGACACAGGCGGTGATCACGGAGCCATATCTCGTCCTGCGGGCGACTGGCGATCCGGCGGCGTTGGAGCGGGCGGTGAAAGCGACGATTGCGGGGATGGATTCGAGCATTCCGTCGTATCGCATCAATCCGCTGGAGCTGTATGTATCGCAGGCAACAGAGCCGGCACGCTTCCAGACATTTTTGCTGGCCGCGTTCGCGAGCATTGCGTTGTTATTGGCCGCTGTCGGCTTGTATGGCGTGCTGGCGTACATCGTGCAGCAAAGGGCGCTGGAGATCGCGCTGCGGCTGGCGGTGGGCGCGCAGCGCGGCGATGTGCTGCGCATGATCCTGAAGCGCGGAATGACCCTGGCGGCGATTGGCGTGGCAGCGGGGCTGGCGATCTCGTTCGTGGTCACACGATTCATCGCGACACTGCTCTACGGTGTGAAGCCGTTTGACGCGTTGACCTTCGGAGCGATGTCGCTGCTATTGCTGGCGGTGGCTCTGGTGGCGAGCGTGGCGCCGGCCTACCGCGCAGCGCAGACAGATCCGATGACGACGCTGCGCACGCAATAAAGCGGATTTCCTAACGGGAAATCCGCTTAAGCTTCCATCGGAAAAATTCAGGCGGCTGCGTCAACACCCGGTTGAGTTGGCTTCGCGGCATGGATGTTTTTTGCGAGCCCCAGTTTGCCCAGGAGCCAGATTCCGTAGTAGTTCAGGTCGAACTCATACCAGGTGAGCCCATGTCGCGCAGACACAGGGTGCGCGTGATGGTTGTTATGCCAGCCCTCCCCGCCCGTGAGCAGCGCGACCCACCAGTTGTTCCGTGAGTCATCCCGAGTGGCGAAGCGCCTGGAGCCCCACATATGCGTTGCTGAATTGACCAGCCACGTGGCGTGCAGACCCAGGGTGACACGAAGGAAGATTCCCCAAAGCACCCAGGGCCATCCTCCGATGGCGAGAAGTGCGAGCGCGAGCACCACAAGCGGAACCCAGTGGTAGCGATTCAACCAGAGGTAGAAACGGTCCTTCTTGAGATCGGGGACGTACTTGGCGAGCAGCGCGGGTTCTCGGTCGGCGCCTGCCCCGTGAATGACCCACCCTGCATGAGACCACCATGCGCCCTCGCGCGGGGTGTGCGGATCGCCAGGGCGGTCGGTGATCTGGTGGTGCACGCGATGCGTGGCGACCCACACCAACGGGCCGCCTTCCAGACTCAGCGTCGCGCACACCGCCAGAACATGCTCCAGCCATTTCGGTGTCTTGTATCCGCGATGCGTCAGCAGGCGATGGTAGCCCATTCCGATGCCAACGTTGATGGCAACCACATGCAGGACAACCAGGAGGAGAAGCACCTGCCAACTGAAGAAGAACAACGCTGCGATTGCGCCCACGTGAAAGACCAGCATGAAGCTGAAGATGGTCCAGTTGAAGGCGCGTGTCTGCGCGGAGCGGCTGAGAACTTGTGGCTCATGCGCCTGCACCTTCGCGTGGGCCGTGGCGGGGGTGTGGGGGTGTAGCGCCCGGCTGGTGTCAACAGGATCGGTCTCGTCGGCGAGAACGGGGGAACTCGGTGTTGCGAAAGTCGCCATGTCTCTAGAATCAAGCTCAAACGGCTTGGCCTTTGTCGCAGTTTTGTAATTGCATCCTGTGGCAACCAAAACTGTCCCAAAGAATTGGCATTTTACTGAAACGTCACATTTAGCCGGCTGGCGGAAGGCGCAGGTCGGCGTACTGGCGGTTGCGTTCGAGGCAGAGCGCCTCGACTACGAGTTCATGGTCGTCGCGCTGGGGAAGACCGGAGACGGTGACCGCGCCGATGACGCCGGTACCGGCGATGGTGATGGGAAACGCTCCACCGTGGCTTGCGTAGTCGGCCAGCGGCAGGCCGTACTTTTCCTGCAATGTCGTGTTGCGCGCTTTGAGCGTAAGTCCGATGGCGTAGCTGCTGCGATAAAGACGTGCGACGAGATTCGCTTTGCGCCGAGCCCACTCGGCATTATCGGGAGAAGTGCCGTGCAGTGCCGCGTAGAAGAGCGGAGCGCCAGCCTGGTTGGCGAGGTGCGGGGCGAAGCGGCGAATGTCGATGACTACGGATAGCTGGCGTTCCGCGGCCAGCTCGCGCAGCGTTGAGCCAAGCTGCCAGGCGTCGTCCTCGTTGAAGGAGGTCCACTGCAGCTCGCGCTCCTGGCGGGCGATGCGTTCGAGATCATCCTCTGTTTGCGTCATGCACATCCCTCCTACCGCAGAAGCACACCAACAATCGAAGCTGACATGAGATTGGCCATGGTGCCGGCGAGCATGGCGCGCAGGCCGAGGCGCGCGAGCTCGTTACGACGTTCCGGGATGAGCGCGCCGATGCCGCCGATCTGGATGCCGATGGAGCTGAGGTTGGCGAAGCCGCAGAGCGCGAAGGTGGCGATGGTGAAAGAGCGCGGATCGAGCGTGCTCTTGAGGGCGCCGAGGTCGGAGAAGGCGATGAGCTCATTGATGACCATGCGGGTGCCGAGCAGGTTGCCGACGGTGGGCGCGGAGTGCCACGGGATGCCGATAAGCCATGCAATAGGCGCGAAGATCCAGCCCAGGACCTGGTCTAACGACGTGGGAAAGGGGATGTGGTGCGGACTGAGCCAGTTGTGCACGCCGCCAAAGATGCCGTTGACCAGGGCGATGAGCGCGACGAAGGAGACGAGCATGATGGCGACGTTGAAGGCGAGGCGGCCACCGTCGATGGTGCCACGCGCGACCGCGCCGAGGAAGTTTTCCTCGCGGTGTTCTTCCGACTCGGGCAAATGGACGTGGCCGAGGGTATCAGGTATCGCGGTCTCGGGAACCAGCATCTTGGAGATGAGGATGGTGCCGGGCGCAGTCATGATCACAGCGGCGAGCAGGTGCTTGGCGTCGATGCCATAGAGAATGTATGCGGCCATGATGCCGCCGGAGACGTGCGCCATGCCGCTGGTCATGATGGTCATGAGCTCCGAGCGGGTGAGATTCGCGAGGAATGGCCGAATGGAAAGCGGCGCTTCGGTCTGGCCCATGAAGATGGAGGCCGCGACGTTGAGCGATTCCGCGCCGGAGATCCCCATGGTTCGCTGCATGCACCACGCAAAGCCGCGGATGACGAGCTGCATGATGCCGAGGTGATAGAGCGCGGCGAAGAGCGCGGAGATGAAGATGATGGTGGGCAGCACCTGGAAGGCCAGGATGGAGCCGAAGGAGGAATGCTGCTTGCCGAATTCGCCGAAGACGAACTGCGAGCCGGCAAAGGCATAACCGAGTAGATGATTGACGCCGTCGCCCGCGCGGGACATGGCCTCCTGGCCGAAGCTCCAGCGCAGGACGAGGAAGGCGAAAACGAGCTGCAGGCCCACGCCCCAGGCGACGGTGCGCAGCCGGATGGCGCGGCGGTTGGTGGAGAAGAGCCATGCCAGCAGCAGCATGGTGAGCATGCCAAGGATTCCGGTGAATCGCGCCAAAAGGTTAGTCCTGAAGAGATGGAGTCTGCGTCAGACTATCGCGGGTGAGTACTTCGTGCACCAGCGGAATGGGGCGGGGCGGCGCATCGGCGATAACGATGGCATCCGCGATCATGCTTTCCGGCACGGGGAAGCGGTTTGCGTCGTCGGCGAAGAGCGTGCAGAGAGGATCGCCGGCGCGGATCTGCCCTCCGAGTTTGGCATGAAGCTCGATGCCGGCGTGGGCTGAGACGGGTTCGCCGAGCTGAGTGCGGCCGGCGCCAAGACCCTGGACTGCCCAGCCGATGGAAGTGGTGTCCATGGAAAAGACGAATCCGGAGCGCGAGGCGTGCAGCACCCGCTGCTGCGCTGGCTTGTGGTCGAGAGCGGCGAGGTTGCCGCCCTGAAGGGCAACCATCTGCTCGAAACGACGCAGAGCGGAGCCATCGGCGAGCAGGCTTTCGGCGCGCGCGCGGCCCTCCTGCGCAGTGCCGCTGACGCCAGCGAGGAAGAGCATCCAGCCTGCAAGAAGGAGCGAGAGTTCGCGCAGGTCATCGCTGTTTCTGTTGCGCTCTCCGCGGAGAAGCGCGAGGGCCTCGAGGATCTCGACCGAATTGCCGGAGAAACGCCCCAGAGGCTGTGACATATCGGTGAGCACCGCGGCGGTTCGGGTGCCGGAGGCTTCGCCGATTTCGACCATGAGGCGTGCGAGAAAGCGGGAGACGGCCGGGTCGGGGAGAAACGCTCCGGAGCCGGTCTTCACATCGAGTACGAGCGCATCGAGGCCGGCCGCGAGCTTCTTGCTCATGATGGAGGCGCAGATGAGGTAGGGGCTTTCTACTGCACCGATATGATCGCGCAGAGCGTAGAGGCGGCGGTCGGCGGGGACGATGTCGGCGGACTGACCGACGATCGAGCAGCCGGCCTGGTCGAGCACCATCCGTATCTCTGCGGGTGAGAGCGTGGTGCGGTAGCCGGGGATGGTTTCCAGCTTATCCAGGGTGCCGCCCGTGTGGCCGAGGGCGCGACCGCTGAGCATGGGGACGCGCAGGCCCGCAGCAGCGGCGATGGGCGCGACGAGGAAGGATGTTTTGTCGCCGACGCCTCCGGTGGAGTGCTTGTCCACCGTGGGATGCGGGGCGCTGCCGTCTGCGGGACGGCGCAGATCGAGCTGCACGCCGGAGTTACGCATGGCCTGGGTGAGCGCCTGTACCTCAGCCGAGTCCATACCGCGCAGGAATGTGCCCATGAGGAAGGCGCTGAGCTGCGCGTCGTCGATGGAGTCGTCGGCGGCTCCGCGGGCGATGTGCGCGATCTCGGCTCCGGTGAGGACGTGGCCGTCGCGCTTGCGGCGAACGATGCTGCCGGTGTCGAGTGTGGCAGGAGATTCTTCAGAGCTATTCGGCATGTGCGAGATTGAATCCGACCGGGAAGAGCTCGGCGAGTGTGAGCGAATGGATGCGTGTTTCGGGTGTGCTGTCGAAGGGAAAGAGAATAATTCCGTCGGGCGGCATGAACTCGGAGAGCACCTGGCGGCAGGCGCCGCAGGGTGAGCTGGGTGAGTCGTTGAGATTGGTGACGGCGACCGCGTGGATGCGCAGTTTGGGTCCGTGTTGCGCGATGGCGCGTACGATGGCGGAACGTTCAGCGCAGATCGATAGTCCGTAGGAGGCATTTTCGACGTTGGCTGCGGCGACGATCTCCCCTCCTTCGAGCAGGAGCGCTGCGCCAACCCTAAAGCCGGAATAAGGCGCGTAAGCGTGGTGGGCGGCCGCTTGCGCGGCGCTGAGGAGTTCCTTCTGCTGCGCTGGAGAGATCGTGATGGCAGGGGATGGCATCGATTCGAGGCTACTGAGCGCCAGAGTCGCTTGCAACTGCCGATATGCAGGCACGTGCGCGATTGAGCAACAGATCGCGCTCGCGGGCGTTGCGGGCGAGCGAGGCGGCGCGTTCGAACTCGGGCCGTGCTTCGTCGAGCCGGCCGAGGCGGAAGAGTAGTTCCGCACGCACGCTGGGCAGGCGATGGTAGTTGGCGAGCGAGGGCTCTGCAGTGAGATTGTCGACAAGCTCAAGACCAACCTCGGGGCCAAAGGCCATGGCGAGCGCTACGGCGCGGTTGAGCTCCACGATAGGCGAGGGCTGGCGCTGCGCGAGCGTCTCGTAGATCGTGGCGATGCGCTGCCAGTCCGTCTCTTCTCCGGTGCGGGCGCGTGCGTGGCAGGCGGCGATGGCGCCTTGCAGCGTATAGGGGCCAGGCCCGCTGTTGAGTTTGGAGCTTAGCTGCTCTGCACGCGCAAGGGCGGCCAAGCCGCGGCGGATGGCTAACTGGTCCCAGCGGCTGCGATCCTGGTCAAGCAGCAGAATGGGCTCGCCGGCAGGGCCGAGGCGCGCCGCGTGGCGCGAAGCCTGGATCTCCATCAGCGCGACGAGGCCGTGAACTTCGGGCTCCTGTGGTGCGAGTCCCGTAAGGATGCGGCCCAGACGCAGCGCGTCTTCGCAGAGCGCCGGGCGCAGCCAATCTTCACCAGCAGTGGCGGAGTAGCCCTCGTTGAAAATCAGATAGATCACTTCGAGAACCGAGGAGAGCCGTGCGGCGCGATCGAGGCCGGAGGGAACTTCGAACGGCACATGCGCTTCCGCGAGCGTGCGTTTGGCGCGCACGATGCGCTGCGCGATGGTGGGTTCCGGCGTCAGGAAGGCGCGCGCAATCTCCGGAGTAGTGAGGCCGCCGAGCAGGCGCAACGTGAGGGCGACACGTGACTCCGGCGAGAGCACGGGATGGCAGGAGATGAAAACGAGGCGGAGGAGGTCGTCTTGGATATCGCCATCTGCGGCGGAGGCGAGTGCCGCGACAAAGTCGGTGAAGGATCGCTGCTGCTGCTCCTCCAATTCGCGGGCGAGCTCTTCGTGCTTGCGCTCGAGCCGGGTATTACGGCGTAACAGGTCGATAGCGCGATGCTTGGCCGCAACCATGAGCCACGCGCCGGGGTTTTGCGGCACGCCGGATTCCGGCCATTGTTCGAGTGCGGCAACCAGCGCATCCTGTGCCAGCTCCTCGGCGATGCCGACATCCCGCACGATGCGCGTCAGCCCAGCGATGACGCGGGCAGACTCCATGCGCCAGACGGCGTCGATGGTGCGGTCAATCTGGCCGCGGTCCATCGCAGTCGTAGACGCCACTTCTGGTTTCCCATCCTGCGGGTTCACATTCTGGATCAGACCATCTTTCGCGGTGCGGGTGCAAACAGTGCGGGCTAGAGCATTTTGCTGTAGCCAACGACCGGCCGGCGAAAGGCCATGCGGCCAAGAATCCTCTTCGCGGCACGAGAAATGCTCTAATCCGGAGTGCCATCCGTGGGCGGCGCTTCCAGCACGGGACGGATCTCGAACTCCGCCTCCGTACTCGGGCCGCACAGCGTAGGGCAGCGCTTCATCCAGGCGATAGCTTCTTCCCGGGAGGCAACCTCGAGAATGTTTACGCCGGCGATAAGCTCGCTGGTCTCGGTAAAGGGACCATCGACGGTGCGGAACTTACCGTTGGACATGCGAAGACGCGTGCCGCTGGCGCTGGGCTGCAGGCGCTCCACGGCAACGAGCACGCCGGCTTGGCGCATCTCGTCATCGAATTGCTGCATGGCGGCTACCAGTTCAGGATCGGGAGCACCGGATTCCATCCACTTTTCGGTTTTGCGTAGAACTACAAATCTCACGGAACGTACCTCCGGCAGTCTTCTTATTTTCGCAAAGGCAGCAAGGCGAGCAAACGGGTCTCGCGCAGGCAGAGGCCAGCCCACATCAAGACGCCGACATAGACCGGGAAGAGGATGTTGCCGAAGAGCGGATTACCAACGCGCACGTGCACGGAGACAGCGCCGCCCAGGTAACCGGTTAGCAGGACTGCACCCAGAACCGAAGTGGCGGGTATGACATAAAGCGCCGTGCAGACGAGCAGCAGGATGCCGATCGCGGTCAGCAGGCCAGTTTGAAATCCAAGCTGGGCCATCGATTGCAGCACCTGGGGTGGAATAGGGCGGATAAATTTGAAGGCAATATCCATGATGAGAAAGAGCACAGTCAGGGTGGTGAGAATGCGGCCGGTTAGAAGCCGCGACTTGGAAGGTGCAGTGGTGTCGACGGATACAGGCATAACTGATTCCTCGCAATGAATTGTTGTGACCGCGGTGGATGATATCCGCGCCCCTCCTGCAAGAGGAGCGCGGAGGGCAGATCAGGCGCTTCTCGTCTGCATCTCGGTGAATCCTTCGTTAGCCTTCTGCACGTCGGCAGGGAAGTCACTCATTTCCACGATCTGACGCACCTCAATGACCTCATTCGGGGCGGCCGGGCAACGGGAAGCCCACTGGATGGCCTCTTCCTTCGATTTCACCTGGATCATCCAGAAGCCGCCGAGCACCTCTGTTGCTTCGGCGAAGGGGCCATCCGTCACCTTCGGTTTACCGCCGGCAAAGCTGATGCGTGCACCCATGGAGGGCGGATGCAAGCCTTCGAGCGCGAGCAGCACGCCGGCCTTCTGCAGTTCTTCGTTGTACTTCATCATGGTTTCGATGGCCTTAGCCTCCGGCAATGTGCCGGGTTTCGCCTGCTCGTAGCCCTTCGGGATCATCAGCATCATGAATCGCATGATTAGGTCTCCTTTTTTGTTGGACTGAATGGTTGTGATCTGCGGATGCCGATCATTACCGGGAATTCGTGCAGGTATCCGCCTCCGTCATCAGGGGGCGGATCGTGACTTGACCATCGCCGGCGATCTTCAGAAAGCGCTTTGAGGATTCGATGGCGGCCTCTTTTGAGGGCACCTCTAACAGAGCGAAGCCGCCGATGATCTCCGTGGACTCGATGAATGGGCCGTCCGTGATGGTGACCTTACCCGATGTCTGAACGACGCGCGCGCCAAGTTGAAGAGGAGTGAGCCCTCCGGTGGCGACCAGTTCGCCGGACTTCATCGACGCTTCGATCAGCTTGTTCATTTCGTCCATGTATTCCTTGCTGGGCGGTCCGGCGTGAGCACCAGGGGCGGGCGTATAGAAGGTGAGGAATTGCATCTTATATCTCTCCTTGTGACTAGGATGGAGCTTCCGGCATGTTGCCTGAAAAGCGCCTCTTTCCATACGTCGAACGGGTTGTTGGGGAATCGACAGGGCTCTTAAAGATTTTTCAAGGATGACCGCCGAAGACCTCGTATCCCGTCCGGCATTCTAGTGGGAGGGATGGAGCTTTCGCGCTGCCGTCTGGGCGTGGCTACATCTCAAGGTGACGAAAGCCGCCTTTTGCGATGTGAAGGGGCGATTGCCGGCAAATTAGGGATCCCGGCGGAAGAAGGGCCGTCTGAGCAACGGAGCAGGAATGGCAGAAAAGAAAATAATCCGGAAGCCGGCAGCGGCAACAGAGGTGGCTGGCGAGGACGTGCTGGGACTGTTCCATCCCGTCACGGCGGATTGGTTCCGTGCCGTATTCGATCGGCCAACGTCGCCACAGGTGCTGGGCTGGCCGGCGATCGCTCGCGGCGAGCATACGCTGATCCTGGCGCCGACTGGTACCGGCAAGACGCTGACCGCCTTCCTGTGGTGCCTGAACCGGCTGATGCTCGAGCCGGAGCCGGTAGGTCCTTCGGCCTGCCGTGTCATCTATATCAGTCCGCTCAAGGCGCTCGCGGTGGACGTGGAACGCAACCTACGCTCCCCGCTGGCGGGCATCGCAAACATGGCGCGACGTGCGGGTGTAGCGGTACGCGAGCCGGGAATCGCTGTCCGCACCGGTGACACACCGCAGAAGGAGCGGGCGCTATTTCGCCGCCATCCGGCAGAGATCCTGATCACCACGCCGGAGTCGCTGTATCTACTGTTGACCTCGGATGCGGCGGCGGGACTGCGCAGCGTCGATACCGTGATCGTGGATGAAATTCATGCTCTGGTGCCGACCAAGCGCGGCGCGCATTTGTCACTATCTCTGGAACGTTTACAGGCCATTACGGAGCGACCCTTCCAGCGCATCGGGCTTTCGGCGACGCAGCGGCCGCTGGAAGAAGTGGCGCATTTTCTGGCTGGGGCGGAGGGTGCGGACACATCCGAAAAGGCGCCTGAACCCCCCGAGCAGGCAGAGGCCGAACTGGCCGAAGAGATGGAGGCCGGCTTTACGCGGGATGAGACGGCCGAAGCGATGGCGGCACGCGAAGAGCAGGTGGTGCGATTCCGTCCGGTGACGATTGTGAATGCGAGCGAGCCGAAACGGCTGGAGCTGCGCATCGAGGTGCCGGTAGAGGACATGGCTCGGCTGGGCCAGCCAGAAGAGGTACCGAGTGGCGCGGCATCGCAGGGGCCGAAGCGTACTTCCATCTGGAGTGCAATCCATCCGCGACTGCTGGCGATCGTGCGCGAGCGGACCTCGACCTTGATCTTCGTCAACAACCGGAGGACGGCGGAGCGACTGGCCGGTGCGATCAACGATCTTGCAGGTGAGGCGGTGGCGCGTGCGCATCACGGATCGCTGGCCGCAGCGCAGCGCTCGGAGATTGAAGAGCTGCTGAAGGCGGGAAAGATTCGCGCGCTGGTGTGTACATCGTCATTGGAGCTGGGTATCGATATGGGCGCGGTGGACCTGGTGATCCAGATCGAGGCGCCACCTTCGGTAGCGAGCGGCATGCAGCGCATCGGACGCGCCGGCCACCATGTGGGCGCGGCGAGCGAGGGCGTGATCTTTCCCAAGTATCGCGCCGACCTTGTGGCATGCGCCGCGGTGACGCGCGCGATGCATGACGGGCTGGTGGAGTCGACGCGCTACCTGCGCAATCCGCTGGATGTGCTGGCGCAGCAGATGGTGGCGACAGTGGCGCAGCCGCCGCGCATCTCCCGCGCGGCGCGTTCGAAGAAAGAGCCGCCACCGCTTGCGGAGATCACGGTCGATGATCTCTTCGCGATTGTGAGGAGCTCCGCACCGTTTGCGGAGTTGAGCCGCGGCGCATTCGAGGGCGTGCTCGATCTGCTGGCGGGGCGTTACCCATCGGATGAGTTTGCGGAGCTGCGACCGCGAGTGACCTGGGATCGTGTGCACAATCTGCTGACGCCGCGCGAGGGGTCGAAGATGCTGGCGATCCTGAATGGCGGCACGATTCCGGACCGTGGGCTGTATGGGGTCTTTCTTTCGGGCACCGAAGGGCGGCCGGTGCGCGTGGGCGAGTTGGACGAGGAGATGATCTTCGAGAGCCGCACGGGCGAGACGTTCATCCTGGGTGCGACAACGTGGCGCATCGACGAGATCACGCATGACCGCGTACTGGTGTCGCCGGCGCCGGGCGAGCCCGGGAAGATGCCGTTTTGGCATGGCGACACTGCCGGGCGTCCGCTTGAATTCGGAAGGCGCATCGGCGCGCTGGTTCGAGAGCTGCGCGAGATGCCGCACAACGCAGCGCTCTCCCGGCTGACACGCGAGCATGATCTGGATCCGCAGGCGGCGGAGAACCTGCTGCGCTTCCTTGCCGATCAGGAGCTGGCAACGACAGCGGTGCCGGATGATCGCACCATCGTGATTGAGCGTGTGCGCGACGAGCTGGGCGACTGGCGCGTGTGCGTGCTGACGCCTTTTGGTAGCCGCGTACACGCGCCTTGGGCCATGGCTATCAGCGGCAGGCTGCGCGCGAGCGGACGCGGCGATGTGGAGACGATGTGGGCCGATGACGGTTTTGTACTGCGCTTTCCCGAGACGGACGCGCCGCCTGATCCGGAGCTGATCCTCCTTGATCCGGCAGAGGCTTCGGAGCTGGTGCTGCGACAGTTAGGCTCGACGGCATTGTTTGCAGCCAAGTTTCGTGAGTCTGCGGCACGGGCGCTGCTGCTGCCGCGACGACGAGCGACGGGGCGCGCGCCGCTGTGGGCGCAGCGCAAACGCGCATACGACCTGTTGAGTGTTGCCTCGCGCTATCCCGCGTTTCCCATGCTGCTGGAGGCGTATCGGGAGTGCGTGCGTGATGTCTTTGATATGCCCGCGTTCCTTGAGGTACTGCGCTCAGTGAATGCGCGGACGACACGCGTGCATGTGGCGGACTCGAAGACGCCATCGCCGTTTGCATCTTCGCTGCTGTTCAGCTATGTGGCGAACTATATCTACGATGGCGACGCTCCGCTGGCGGAGCGGCGCGCGCAGGCGCTGTCCATCGATCAGGAGCAGCTGCGTGAGCTGCTGGGCGATGCCGATCTGCGCGAACTGTTGGACGCGGATGCGATTGCCGAGGTGGAAGAGCAGCTGCAGGCGCTGACCGATAACCAGAAGGCGCGCGGCGCGGATGGCATTCATGATTTGCTGCTGCGGCTTGGCGATTTGAACCGCGCAGAACTACTGCGGCGCCTGGCTGCGCCGGATGTAGCGATCCACACGGAACGACTGCTGCGCGCGAAGAGGCTGCTGGAGGTGAAGATCGCGGGCGAGAAGCGCCTCATCGCGGTGGAGGATGCAGCGCGATATCGCGATGCCCTGGGTATTCCGTTGCCGCCGGGATTGCCGAAGGCGCTGCTCGAACCAGTGGCGCAGCCGGTGCTGGAGCTGGTGCGACGCTTCGCGCGTACCCATGGACCGTTCACCCAGAGCGAGGCTGTCAAGCGATTCGGACTGGATGCGAAGCCGGTGGAAACGGCGCTGCGCAGGCTGTTGTTGGATGGCCGCATCGTCGAAGGCGGATTTCGTCCCGGCGGCGTTCATCGCGAGTGGTGCGATGCCGAGGTGTTGCGGCTGATCCGGAGAAAGTCGCTGGCGCGGTTACGAAAAGAAGTGGAGCCGGTGGAGCAGCAGATGCTGGCCCGGCTGAACACACACTGGCAAGGGGTGCTGCAGCGGAGACGCGGCCTCGATTCGCTGCTGGACACGATTGAGAGCCTGCAAGGCGCGCCGCTGCCGGCATCGCTGGTGGAGACGGCGATCCTGCCGGCACGGTTGGCAAATTACGCGCCGGGACAATTGGACACGCTGATCGCGGCGGGTGAAGTGGTGTGGGTGGGGCTTGATCCACTGGGCGAGCACGACGGGCGCATCGCACTGTATTTGTCCGACAAGTTGCGGCCGCTGCTGCCGCCGCAGCGGCAGAATGCGCTGGCCGCCGTCGAGCCGACCGCCAAAGAGCTCGCGGTGCTGGAGCAATTGGAGCGCGGCGGTGCGATGTTCTTCGCGCAAATCCACGACGCGCTGGGCGGCGGTTATCCGGGTGAGACGCTCGATGCTTTGTGGACGCTGGTGTGGCGCGGTGTGGTGACGAACGATACATTTCATGCGCTGCGCGCCTACACGGCGCGACCGACAGGACGGCAACCGAAGCGTGCCCACTCGAGCGGTGCGCAGGTAGCGGCATTCCGCTCGCGCCGAACGACTCCGCCCAGCGCCCAGGGCCGATGGACATTGGTCCCACAGCCAGAGTCGGCAAAGGATGCATCCGCGGCTACAAATTGGAGTCACGCGATTGCGAATCAATTGCTGGCGCGATATGGCGTGCTGACGCGCGAGAGCGTAGCACAGGAGAGTCTGCCGGGCGGCTTCAGCGCCGTGTACGAGGTGCTGAAAGCGATGGAGGAGAGTGGCCGGGTCCGGCGCGGGTACTTCGTTGCAGGGCTGGGCGCGACGCAGTTTGCGCTGCCATCGGCGGTGGACCTGCTGCGGTCGCTGCGGCAGCAGCCACAGTTGGAGAAGCCGGAGATGGTGGTGCTGGCCGCGACCGATCCCGCGAATCCGTATGGCGCCACGCTTCGCTGGCCGACGGCGGAGGCTGCGTCGAGTGAAGCGGCGGATGTGGATGGCCAGCCACGCAGCCTGACACGCAGCGTGGGAGCAAGCGTGATACTGCGCAATGGTGAGATGGTGGCCTACCTGCGGCGCGGCAATCCGAACCTGCAGATCTTTCTACCGCCGGAGGAGCCGGAGCGATCGCAGACGGCGCGCGATCTGTCGCAGTTCCTGGTGCAGATGACGCAGGAGGAGTTGCGGCAGCGTGAAGGGGATCGCGGGGCGGGACTGCTGATTACGCAGATCAACAGTCAGCCGGCGGGCGCACACTTTCTGGCGCGTTTTTTGCAGGATGCGGGATTTCACGTCGCGCCGAACGGATTCAATGTGCGGCGCATGGCGCAGCCGGCGCTGGGGCGTGAAGGATTGGAGCCATCCGCGCACATTGAGGTCCAATAGGTGCCTGAGGGAGATACAATCTATCGTGCGGCGCGAGCGCTGGGCCACGTTCTCGAAGGCAAGGTAGTGACGCACTTCGAGACCGCGCTCGCGCCGCTCGCCAGCGTGGATGACAACACACCGCTGGCGGGACGGACGGTGGAGAAGGTCGAGTCGCGCGGCAAATGGCTGCTGATGCACTTCTCCGGTGACTTGATCCTCGTCACGCACATGCTGATGTCGGGCTCCTGGCACATCTATCGTGTGAGAGAGCGCTGGCATCGAAGCCGGTGCGAGATGCGTGTGGTGGTAGCGACAGCGGATGTTGAAGCAGTTGCCTTCAACGTGCCGGTAGCGAAGTTTTTCACGGCACGGACGCTGGCGCGGGATTCGATGATTCCGAAGCTGGGGCCGGATCTGCTGGGCGTGGAGTTTGCCGCGGACGAAGCGAAGGCTCGGCTGCTGGTCCATGGCGATGAAGAGATCGCAAATGTGCTCTTGAACCAGCGCGTGATGGCGGGAATGGGCAATGTTTACAAGAGCGAGGTGTTGTTCGCCTGCGGCGTGCATCCGTTCCGACTGGTGAACACGCTGACGAGTGCCGAGGTCGACTGCATTCTGGAGCGCGCGAAGCGGTTTCTGGAAGGGAATGTGAAGGACGGCGCCGATGGGGCAATGGTGACGTATACGGGCCTGCGGCGCACGACGCGTGCGGCAGATCCGGGTGCGCGGCTGTGGGTGTATAGACGGCAAGGCAAGGAGTGCCGGCGCTGCGGCACCGCGATCAAGATGCGCAGGCAGGGACCGGGTGCACGGTCTACCTACTGGTGCCCTGTCTGTCAGCCGGAGCCGGTCGAGATGCGCTAAACGAGAAGTTTCAGACCCGTGGCGAGCTGTCGCGGCTGGGTGTTGCTGCCTCCGTCATGGTGAGACCGTGGATGCGGAGCGCGGATTGCAGGTCGGGGTCATTCGCATCGATGGCGGCCGACGAGGTATTGCGCAACGGGAAGGGCTCGAAGATGGCCCAGTTCTCGATGGAGTGGCCGTAGCGAGAGCGGTAAAAGATGCCGTCGAGGCCATGCCGGAAGACGATGAGAGAGGCCTCCTGCGTGAGCTGACGCGGACGTCCGGCCTGGAGCGTAGAGGCGTCGATCTCGGGGAGGCCGAGGGCCACAGCAGTGGAAGCGAGTTCGCGGCGCAGCAGCGCGATCCAGTCCGGCGCGTATATGTCAGCGTAATCGCCGTCGATGTTGGCAGTGCCGATGAGGCGGGCTACGAGCCAGCTTGCTGGAACGGTCGCGAGAGGGGTGAAGTCGTCCTCGCCTTCGATCTCGGCCAAGTCGGCCAGCAGAGTCAGATCGGGACGGAAGCGGGCCAACGTCTCCAGAAAGCAGCCGAGGCGCTGGCTGGAGGTGTAGATGACGCGGTAATAAGCCTGCGGGTCGTCGAAGCGGTTTCCAAAGGTGCCATCCAGGTGTGCGTGGGCCCAGTCGGGCGGCTGCCAGGGATCAGGCCAGCGGCCAATACGATAGATGGGCTCTTTGGCGATGCGCTGTTCGAGCGGGACGGAACCAGGTGGCGCTGGGCCGGCGATCCCAGATTGCGGGGAGAGGCGGTCGGGAGACAATGGCGAAATCGGCCTTCCTGCTGCGGGGTTGCAGCACTATCAACGGGCGCGGCAGGGGGAGTGGCCGTGCGGAGTGGGGAGAGGGAAATGGTGCGTCGTGCTAGCCTCCGGCCAGGAACGCGCGGGCTGCGCGCAGTACCTCCGGTCCTACGATATGCAGATCACCTTCGCGCATCAGGCGCAGGGGAACGCGGTCGCCGAGCTCAGGATTGACGCCGGTCATCCATGCCTGCACGACAGCAGGCGTGTCCTGCTCGCACAAAGTACGCGCCACCTGGAAGGCAAAGCGCAGCCGCTGCTCCGCATCGCCATAAATTTCGCCACCGGCTATCCAGCGATCCACGGCGCGAACATCTTTTACCTTCGCGATATAGGCAGTCAGCTTGCGGCCCAGGATCTCGACCAGTCGGCTGACGATCTGGGGGGCGGGCAGGCGAAGCGATTCGCGATGCGCGGCCAGATCGGGGCGGGGCATTGCCATGACAGCCATAGCAGAATCCTCCTGGCGGATTCAGTATCGCACAGATGGCATATAAATTACAGCAAAATACCAACTATTTTACGAATGTATAGCTATTCATTTACTGCGGTTTCTCCGGTTGTTGATCCTGCTGCTGCTGATCGTCATCCTTTTTGCCACCGAAGAGACGGCTGAAGAAGCCACGTTTCTTGGCCTTCGGCTTCTCCTGATCACTGTTCTGGGCGCTTTGGGCGTTGGCGCTACCGGGTTGTGGCGGCTGGCCGGGCGGCAGGACAGTGGGGCCGACGCGCGGCGGAAGCTGCTGTTGCGGCGCGGTGCCGAGACCAAAGATCTTCTGGAAGAAGTTCCGCTGGTCGTCATTGGGGTGCGAGCAGGTGTTTCTAGGGGCGGTGCCCTCCAGAAACGCGGCGTAGTAATTCTCCGGACAGGTGGGGTCGGCGAGGAGGTTGGTGTTTTTGTCGAGCTTCACCAGGTCGACGCCCTGGGGGATGGAGAAGTCGCGCGTGTCAGAGTACTGGGGTAGCTGAACGGCGCGCTTCATGAACTCTGCCCAGATGGGAGCGGCGGCATGGGTACCCTGCAGTTTGATGTCAGAGTAATCGTCGTTGCCGACCCAGATGATGCAGATGAGATTGGAGGTGTAGCCGGCGAACCAGGCATCGTGCGAGGTGCCGGTCTTGCCGGCCGCAGGGGCCATGAAACCCGCGCTGCGCACCGTCGCAGCGGTACCCGCGTTCATGACGTTCTGCAGCATGTTGGTGGTGAGATAGGCGATGCGCGGGTCAAGAATGGGCTTCAGGTCCGGCTGATGGTCGTTGATGGGATCCCCGTTGGCGGCGCGGACGGAGGCAATCTCCCACGGGGTGATGCGGGTGCCATTGTTCGCGAAGGTGGTGTAAGCGCCCGCCATTTCGATGGGAGTCGCTCCATACGAACCAAGCGCGACGGATGGCGTGCCTTGCGCAGAGTGGATGCCGGCGTCGCGAGCCAGCGCAGCGACGTTGTCGTAGCCCACCATCTGGGCCAGTTCCACCGTGGCATTGTTCAGCGATTGCTGCAGCGCATAGCGGGCGGTCACCAGACCGCCGGCGTGACCGTAGTTGCCGGGTGAGTAGCCGCCTTCGAAGGTGGTGAGGTCATTGTTCAGCATGGTGACTTCGGTGAAGACACCGTGACGCAGGCCGGGGTCGGTGGGAGGCGGGGTTGCGCCGTTCTGCTGGGGATTGGGATCGCCGGCGATGGCGGTGTCTGCGTTAGGATCGCCAGCGGCATCGACGACCGCGGCTGGGACGGTGAGCTGAGTGCCGGCAAGCGATGTGTTGAAGCCTGCGGCGTAGACGAAGGGTTTGAAGATCGACCCCGTAGGCCGGTTCGCGACTGCATGGTTGAGCTGGGAGATGCCGTAGTTGCGACCACCCACCAGCGCCAGCACCTGGCCGGTGTGAGGATTGAGCGCCACCAGCGCGACCTGTGGGCTGGCGATGGAGTCGGGGTTTTTGGCTCGCGCGCGACGCTTCTCGACCAGCGCATCGACCGTCTTCATGCCTTCGGCGACGGCTTCGTTGGCAACCGCCTGCAGCTCCGGATCGAGCGAGCTGTAGACGCGCAGGCCCTGGGAGCTATATTGCGTTTCGCCATAGTTGCGGACGATCTGGTCGTGCACGATGTCGATGAAATAAGGGGCGAGGCCGCCATCGATGGTGCCGGGCGCGAGGCGGAGAGGCTCCTGACGTGCGGCCGCTGCCTGAGCTTCGGTGATGGCGTCGTTCTCCACCATGGCGCCGAGCACGACGTTGCGCCGTGCGATCGCTCGTTTGCCCTGATGGCGATACGGATTCAGTGCGCTGGGCTGCTGAATCATGCCCGCGAGTAGCGCGCACTCGGCGAGGTCAAGCTGACGGACATCCTTGCCAAAGTAGGCCTGGGCGGCTTCGCCGAAACCGTAGATGCCGAACGATCCCTGCTGTCCGAGCGGGATCTCGTTGGCGTACATCTCGAAAATCTGTTGCTTCGTGTAGCGGTGCTCAAGCTGGAAGGTGATGGCGACTTCGATGAGCTTGCGCTTGATGTGGCGCGCGGGCGACAGGAAGATGCCGCGCGAAAGCTGCATGGTGAGAGTGGAGGCTCCGCCGCGATAGCGGCGATCGCCGATGACATCGTGATAAATCCAGCCCAGCAGGGAGATGTAGTCGACGCCGCCGTGGGAGAAGAAGCGTTTGTCCTCGATGGAGGTGACGGCCTGTACCAGTGCCGGCGGCAGCTCGCTATAAGTCACGAGCCGGCGCTTCACGCGGTTTGGGCCTTCGGAGAGGCTGGTGATGAGCTGCGGCTCCAGCTCGTAGGCGGAGAGCTGCTGCCGGGTGTCGCCGGAGATGCTGGTGACCATGCCATCGCTGAAGGAGATGGTCGCGCCCTCCTGCGAGTGATACGACTGCGGGCCGGGATGGACGCTGATACTTTCGCCGCGCAGATCGTAGGTGCCCATCGGCGAGACGTTGCTGCCGGGAGGGGTATAGCCGGCGCTGCGCAACTGTTGGGCGATGGCGCCGGCCGTTAGCTTCTGGCCGATGCGGACCTCGCGCGGTGCGGCATAGATGCGCGGGGTCTGGTTGAACAGCGGCTTCGACATGCGCTCGTCGACCAGCTGCTTGTATTTGTTGGAGTAGTAGCTGAAGGTGATGCCGAGAATGAGCAGCGTGAAGGTGAAGACGATGCAGACGAAGATCAGCGCCGTCTCCCACAGAGGCTTTTCGGCGATGACGCGATTCGGCGGGAGCTTTACTTTGACGGGCAAGCTTAAATATTTCCTGACGGCGCCAGCCGCCGAGTGAAGAGCCCTTCGGGCGCGAGCCAGCGGACTTGGATCGAAGTGGGGCAAGGCATCCTGATGGTTTGACGTCGGCGGGGCGATCTTTGCGCAGCCCGTTTTGACGCAACGTTCCCTATGATACGCGGCGAGGCAGGGCGTTTGGCGTGGCCAGGCGGATACGTCCCCGCCTGTCCGTAACCAGCCGGATGTGCATTCCGTGACTGAAAGAATTCAGGAACCAGCGATCAGAGCACGCAGAGCGGTCGCCACGTCGCTCAGCGGCAGGTCGCGGGTGGCGGATCTGTCCGCGGCAGTTGCTCGGGAAACCAGCTCCACAAGGCCGTCGGCGGTTTTTTTGCCGACATTGATGCGATAGGGGATGCCGATCAGGTCGGCGTCCTTGAATTTGACGCCGGCGCGCTCGTCGCGATCGTCGAGCAGGACGTCGAAGCCGGCAGCTTCGAGGTCGCGGGCGACCTGTTCGCCTGCTGAAAGCAATGCCGTGTCAGCGATATTGGTGACGGTGACCACGACATCGAAAGGTGCGATGGAGGGCGGCAGCCAGAAGCCGTTTGCATCGTTCGACTGCTCGATGGCGGAGGTGAGGATGCGCTCGATGCCGATGCCGTAGCAGCCCATGACCGGCATGACCTCTTTGCCATTGGCGTCGAGGACGCGGGCGCTCATGGATTCTGTATAGCGGCAACCCAGCTTGAAGATATGGCCGATCTCGACGGCCTTGCCGATCTTGAGCGGTGCGCCGCAGTTGGGGCAGCCCTCGCCTTCGAGCGCGTTGCGGACATCGGCGGTGACGGTGGGGGTGAAGTCGCGGCCGGGGGTGACGTTGCGGAAGTGATAGTCCAGCTCGTTGGCGCCGGCAACCATGTTGGTGCGGCCTTCGAGGGCCTTGTCGAGCACCATCGTGAGGCCGTCGCCCAGGAGTTCCTTTGCGGCAGAGAGGCCGACCGGGCCGAGGTAGCCAGCGGGTCCTTTGAACCACGTCTCAAGCTCCTCCGTCCCCATGTAGCGCAGCTCACGCGCGCCGGTGATGCCGAGCAGCTTGGCCTCGTTGACGGAGTGGTCGCCGCGCAGGAAGACGGCTAACGGTTTCCACTTGCCATCCTTCGCGAGAGCCATATATGCCAGCGCCTTGACGTCGTGCTGGGGCAGCATGTTGAGGAAGGCGACGATATCTGCGATGGCGGCTTTGCCGGGGGTGTGGATGCGCTCCGGCTTGCCATCGCCGGTGGGAGCCAGGTCCTCGACCGGCGCGAGGCGCGAGGTGGCCTTTTCGATGTTCGCCGCGTAATGGCACTCGGCGCAGGAGGCGATCAGATCCTCGCCGGCGTCGGTGTAGACCATGAACTCCTGCGATCCGGAGCCGCCCATGGCGCCGGAGTCGGCCTCGACGACGATGAAGGAGAGGCCGCTGCGGGTGAAGATGGCACGGTAAGCCTGGTCGTGCTTGCGGTAGCTCTCGTCGAGGCCGGCAGCATCGATGTCGAAGGAGTAAGAATCCTTCATGGTGAACTGCCGTACCCGCAGAAGGCCACCTTTGGGGCGGGGCTCATCGCGAAACTTGGTCTGGATCTGGTACCAGATCTGTGGCAACTGCTTGTAGCTGCGCAGCTCGTTGCGGGCGATCGAGGTCATGACCTCTTCGTGGGTCATACCTAGGCAGAGCTCAGCGCCCTTGCGGTCCTTCAGGCGGAAGAGGTTGTCGCCGAAGATGGTCCAGCGGCCGCTCTCCTCCAGCAGATCGCGCGGCAGCAGAGCCGGCAGGAAGAACTCCTGGCCGATCCTGTCCATCTCCTGGCGGACGATGGCGATGATCTTGTTCAGCGAGCGCTGGCCGAGGAAGAGATAGGAGTAGACGCCGGCGCTCAACTGCCGGATATAGCCGGAGCGGAGCAGGAACTTGTGGCTGGCAACTTCGGCATCGGCGGGGGCTTCACGGAGCGTGGGGATAAAAAGCTGGGACCAACGGTGCATGCGGGTAGGGATCCGTCTTCTTTCGGCGCTTTTGATTCAAATTGCGAGCGGTTCCTACAGTGTATCGAAGCGGGCGCGGCGCGGGCTGCCTAGCGGAGTCGTTTGCCGGGCCACTTCCCGCGCGCCCAAAGGACCAACTCAACTCCGAGAAAGACGGCGGCAACCGGAAGCAGGCGTATGGCGAGCACTCCAGCCCAGATGGTGGCGTAGTCGTGAGCGATCTCCCATGCTCCGAGGGCGAGTCCGGAGACGAGACAGATGCCTCCGACCCAGCGGCGAAAGGCGGGTCCGATCTCGCCGCGAGGCGCGAATTCCGGACGATTCACGATCAACAGCGGCGGCTTAGCGCGGCCTTCGTGATCGAAGACGACGCAGCGCATGCCGGGATACACGGACACGCGCTCGCGAGCGAAGTCTTCCGCAGTCTGGCGGGAGTCGAAGATGGTGCAGAGCTGGCTGTGAGCGGCCGGTGCCAGCGTGTTATCCGGTTGCTTGGCCGCGCCGGTACGCGCGTCCTCACACAGCACTGCGAACTCACCGGGTGCCATGCGGTCGCTCCAGACCGGTGGGTGTGCGCTCTCCTCAAAGATCGGAACGGTGCGGAGCATATATTGCTGTGAGGATGGTACGGCAGCCGGGCGGATGGCCGCGCTTATGATGTCAGGACATCGTGGGCAGGCGAGGACAGCAAAGCTGTATCCCAGTGCACAAAGGGAGCAACGGAGAGGTTTCGGACGGATGGGTGGTCGAGAGCGAAGGCGCGTGCGGTGGATTTTTCTGGTGATGGCGGCGGTTTGCGCACTTCCGCTCCTGTTGGCCGGCTGCGGCGACAATACGCCGCCGGACTTCACCTTGTCGCTTGCCAGCGGGCAAACGGAGAAGGCGACGATCACACAGGGCGGCACGACGCCGATCCAATTCCAGGTGACTGCGGTTCATGGCTCAGCGGGCAGTATCACGCTGGTATTGAGCGGTCTTCCGACAGGGGTGGGCGTTGCCCCCGGCTCAGCGACGGTGGGGATCGGTTCTGCGCAGACTTTCACGCTGACCGCGGCTTCCAATGCCGGCGTGACCAGCACGCCTGTCACGCTGACGGCTACCGGCGTCTCGGGAAATCCGCTGTCTTCGAGCTCGATTACGCAGACCCAGACGCTGACGCTATCGGTCTTGGCGCCGACGACGCCTTAATCATCCTCCGCTTTGTGCGCCGGGATCGTGGTATCGGTTTCCGGCATCGGGGCGTATTTTCCGTCGCGGAAACGCAGACGCTCCACGTTGCGGTAGGGAAGTGCCGCGGGGAGAGCGGTCGTCACGGTTCCTTTCTTTCCGTGAAGCTTTGACCTTGCCAACGTGTCTAGATCCGGAGGAGGCTGGGTGCCGCTGCCGGTGAGCACCAGGTCGTCATAGTCCTGACCGGGGACATCGACGAAGGCGTCAGTGCGCTGCCAGGCGTAGCAGGGATCCCGCATGGGGCTTTCGGGACCGCAGGCTTCGCGGTTGGTGTAGGCCGTGTCTTCGCTAAAAGCGCGCACGACATCCTCCTGCCATGGCACCAGGATGCTGAGACTGCTGCTTGCAAAGTCGTTCGCCTCGGTGTGGCTCTCCAACCGGATGCCGTGCAGGTCGGTCCCGAGTGTCACCAGCTTGATGGACGGTGACTGCCCATTGCTTCCAGCGAGGTCGACGGCGTCGTTCGCGTCTTCCAGCAGCCAGGTGTTCAGGCGACGGGTGAAGACGGCCATGCCAATCACAGGGCGGCACGTGAGGCAGTTGAACATTTCGTCGCCGGGGCGGCCAGGCTTATCGCTGCGATGCGGCACTGCTGCGGTGACCACCACGTGGCGCGGGTGGCCGGCCTGGAGGTAGCCGGCTTCAAAGACCACGACGATGTCGACCGGATCCGTGGGCGCGAACCACGAACCGGTGAGATCGACCGAGGGATGGTCGGGCAAGTTGGCGCGCGCGGTTTGCGTAGCGGGATCGTACCGGCCATACCAATGCGTGATGGCATCCGCGAGCACAAAAGGGCGCGGCGCCTCGACCGGGGCGGTTTTGCGCTTGCATCCGCCAAGCAGCAACAGGGCCGCCGCAAAGGCAGCGATAGTACGCGAGCGCAGCACGACCCCATGCTAGAGCAATTCTGGATTGTGGTGGAGGGAAAGAGCGAACCGTTACATCAGCTCCAGTCCCCACAGATCGTGCAGGTGCAGGATGCCAAGGGCGCGCCGATCACTGTCTGTGACCACGAGGGAGGTGATGCGGCGCTCTTCCATGATGGCGAGACCGCGTGCGGCGAACTCGTCTGCTGCAATGGTGTGGGGACTGGCCTTCATCGCCTGGCCTGCGTTTAGGGTGAGCGCGTTGGGCCCTCGGCCCTCCAGCAGGCGGCGGAGATCGCCGTCAGAGATGAGTCCGAGGAGGCGGCCCTCCGCGTCGAGCACGGTGGTGACGCCGAGCTTTTTGCGCGACATCTCGTAGATCACCTGGCTCATCGGCGTGGCGGGCTCGACAACCGGCATCGCGTCGCCGGAGTGCATCAGATCGCGGACGAAGGCGAGTTTCTTGCCTAGCTTGCCGCCGGGGTGGAGCGAGGCGAAGTCCTCTGCACGGAAGCCCTTGCGCAGCGAGACGGCAATGGCCAGCGCATCGCCGAGAGCGAGCATGGCGGTGGTGGATGCCGTAGGCGCGAGTCCAAGGCTGCAGGCTTCATTTGGCACGGAACAGTCGAGCGCGACATCACTGGCGCGCGCGAGCGTGGAGTCGAGATTGCAACAAAAGGAGATGAGCGCGTCACCGATGCGCTTGAGCGTAGCAAGCAGGCGCAGGATCTCCTCGGTTTCGCCGGAGGCCGAGAGCGCCAGCACGACGTCGCCCCTGGTGAGCATGCCGAGATCGCCGTGCACCGCCTCCGCGGGATGCAGGAAGAGCGCGGGAGTGCCCGTGGAGGAGAGCGTGGCGGCAATCTTCTGCGCGATGATCCCGCTTTTGCCCATGCCGGTGACAACGGCGCGGCCGCGCGTCTCACCGCAGCGAAGCACCAGTTCGACGGCTGCGGCGAATGGCTGTGCCATCGCGCCTTCGAGCCGCGCGGCGAGCGCGAGCAGGCCTTCTGCCTGAGTACGGATGAGGCTTGCGGGTGTCGTTGCGGAATCGAGTGGTCCGGTCATGATTGGTTCATTGCCAGTGTACGAATGACGATGGCAGGGCCGGCGGGTTCCGGCAAGTGGCGAGCTGTTTATTCCACCACATAGCACATTCCCGGCTCGTCGGGATTGCGTGCTTGGAAACCATATCGGGCATAGAGCGGGGCAACGCCATGGTCCGCGAAGAGGTTGACGAAGGCCCCGGGGCGCGCGGTCCGACGGAGCCAGGCATCAATGGTGTCAAGAATCTGTTTGCCCAGGCCGCGTCCCTGGTGTTCCGGCAGCACGGCGATGTCCGCCACCTGAAAGACGGTGCCGCCATCTCCCACGACGCGACCCATGCCCACCGCGCTGCCCTGATGTTCGACAACGACGGCAAAGAGTGTATTGGGAAGCGCAACCCGGACAATCTCCTCACTCCGGGGAGAGAGACCAGCCCCTGCGCGAAGCGCGCAGTACTCCGCGACAGTGGGATTGCGCACCGCTACTTCATACTCCGGCATCACTCCACCCTTTCAGCGAACTTCCGTGATGCCGGCGCTGGTCATTTCCTGATACCGGCGGTGTGATTTCGATCCGTGGAGCGTCCATATAAAATGAAAGGTTACCCCGAGAGAACAGTGCGTCGTCCGGAAAGGCACATTTGAAGCGCAATCTAATTGTCATCCTGGTAGTCGTTGTGGCTTTGGGCCTGATGGCCTGGTCCGGATATCAAAATCTCCAACGTCGCCGCGCCGCGCAGAAGGCTCAGCCGCATGTCACGTTGCTGGACCAGTCGAACCAGACGGTGCAGCAGGACGTTGCGTCTGACGAAGGACTACCCAACCTGCGGGGCAAGAAAGCGCCGGCCTTCACACTGAAGACGCAGGATGGCCGCAAGGTCTCGCTCGCCGACTACAAGGGCAAGGCGGTGCTGGTGAACTTCTGGGCTACATGGTGTGTGCCGTGCAAGCTGGAGATGCCGTGGTTCGTCGACCTGCACAAGCAGTATGCATCGCAGGGATTCGAGATCCTGGGCGTGGATGAGGATGAGGCGAAGGACCACGGCCAGATCGATAAGTTCGCGAAGAAGATCGGTGTGAACTATCCCATCCTCCTGGGTAGCGAAGCGACATCGAAGGCCTACGGTGGCATCGATGTGCTGCCGACCTCGTTCTATGTGGGCCGCAATGGCAAGGTGGTGGAAGAGGCGGCGGGGCTGATCTCGCGCGATGAGATCGAGGCCAACATCAAAAAGGCACTGGCGGCGACGAACTGATGAAGAATCGAGTCAGCAAATCAGCAATCCGGCTAGCCAGCCTCACATTCTTTGTTGTGGTCGCGAGCGTACTTGCGAGTGTGTGCGTCGCGCAGAAATTTCCCTGGCAGGACACGCCGGAGGCCAGCGGCAAGGCGCCGCAGACGGTGCGCTTTGAAGGACCGGATCAGACCGAGGTCGTAGCGCGCAAGCCACAGGTGGTGGAGCTGCGTTTTCGTATCCAGGATGGCTTCCACATTAATTCGCATACGCCGCATGAGAAAAACCTGATTCCCACGCAGCTGATGGTGGTGGAAGGCGATACCGTGAACGTCTCGAATGTCGACTTTCCGCCGGGCACGGATACGAGCTTCGCGTTCGCGCCGAATGAGAAGGTGAGTGTGTACACGGGCACCATGACGCTGCGTGCGCATTTGACGGTGGCGGCCGGCGGTCACCTGCTGCAGGGCGCGCTGCGCTATCAGGCGTGCGATGCGAATGCGTGCTTCCCGCCGCGCAAGATCCCTGTCGCCGTAAGCCTGCTGGCAAAGTAGTAGGCGGGTCGCGTGGTAGCATCCCGGCTATGTTTCGCATTTCTATGGTCCTCTCGCTCGCGTTTGCGAGCGCTCTGCACATCTTTGCCCAGCTCCCCGACGCGCCGCCGCTAGCTAGCGAGAATCGAAGGG
>Ga0193743_1000343_pt1 | contig 36789 bp, 33 predicted proteins | sample L2c2metaG_FD_143038 | JGI IMG/M metagenome (GOLD analysis project Ga0193743, IMG submission 143038) | Soil microbial communities from a riparian zone of the East river system, Colorado, United States - L2c2 | ecosystem: Environmental > Terrestrial > Soil > Riparian zone | place: USA: East River... | reverse complement strand
GACCGGAGGGTCCTGGTAACCGGGGCTTCGACGGGTATCGGGGCGGCGGTGGCCATGGCCGCGGTGCAGGCCGGTGCCCGGGTGGCCCTGCTGGCCAGGAAGGGTGACCGGCTGGCCGAGACGGCCGACCGGATCGGCCCCGCCGCGGTAGCCGTGACCTGCGACGTCACCGATGAGGCCGCGGTGCCCGGCGCGGTCGACGAGGCCGCCGAACGGCTCGGCGGCGGGCTGGACGCGGTGGTCAACTCGGCCGGGAAGTTCACCATCGGCGGGGTCTCGGACACCGATCCGGCCACCTGGCGGAGCATGTTCGAGGTCAACGTGCTGGGTCTGCTGGCCGTCACCAAGGCCGCCGTGCCGCACCTGCGGGACGGGCGGGCGCCCAGCGTGGTGAACATCTCATCCATGTCTGGGCGGCGGGTGCCCGGACCAGAATCGGGCGTCTACGCCGCTACCAAGTTCGCCGTGCACGCGCTCGGTGAGGCGCTGCGGCTGGAGCTTGGTCCGCGGGGCATCCGGGTCACCACGGTGGCCCCCGGCCTGGTGGACACTGGGATCGCCGACGGCTGGCCGCCCGGCGAGCGCACCGACCGGTTCCGGGATCGGCTGCGTGGCGACGGCTTGGCGCCGGAGGCGGTCGCGGACGTGGTGGTGCACGTGCTGGCCGCCCCGCCAGAGGTCAACGTTGTGGAGTACGCGGTGATGTCGGTGAACCAGTAATGAGCGAGATCGCCCAGGAGCGGCCCGCGCCCCCGGCCGCCCACCTCGCCGGATCCCGGTCCGCGTCCCCGTACGTCGACTTCGACCGCGAGTCCTGGGCCCGCCTGGGGGAGTCCATCGCGCTGCCGCTGACCGCGGCCGAGTTGGCGCAGATCCGCAGCCTGGGCGACGAGGTCGACCTGGACGAGGTGCGCGAGGTGTACCTGCCGCTGTCCCGGCTGCTCAATCTGCACGTTCAGGAGGGCGGCCGGCTCTACCGGGCGTACCGGACGTTCCTCGGCGACCAGCCGGCCCGCACCCCGTTTGTCATCGGCATCGCCGGGTCGGTCTCGGTCGGCAAGTCCACCACCGCCCGACTGCTCCGCACCCTGCTGGCCCGCTGGCCGCATCACCCGCGCGTCGAGCTGATCACCACCGACGGCTTCCTGTACCCGAACGCCGAGCTCGAGGCGCGCGGGCTGATGCAGCGCAAGGGCTTCCCGGAGTCCTACGACCGGCGGGCTCTGCTGCGCTTCGTGCGGGAGGTCAAGGGCGGTAAGGACGAGGTCCGCGCCCCGGTCTATTCGCACCTGACCTACGACATCGTGCCGGACCAGTCGATGGTGGTGCGCCGCCCGGACATCCTGGTGCTGGAGGGGCTGAACGTGCTGCAGCCGGCGCCGGCCACCCGGGACCGGCGAACCAGCCTCGCGGTGAGCGATTTCATCGACTTCTCGGTGTACGTCGACGCAGTCCCGGAGGACGTGCGCAGCTGGTACATCAGCCGGTTCCTGCGGCTGCGGGAGACGGCGTTCCGCGACTCGGCCTCCTACTTCCGCCGCTACGCCGACCTGGACACCCCGGCCGCCACCCGGCGAGCCGAGCAGCTCTGGGATGAGATCAACGGCCCGAACCTGCGGAACAACATCGCGCCGACCCGGGGCCGGGCCACCCTGGTGCTCACCAAGGGCCGCGACCACGCGGTCACCCGGATCCGGCTGCGCAAGGTCTGAGCGGCTCCCGCACCCGGGTTCAGGGGGCGGTGGCGAGCTCGCTGATCTGATAGAAGGTGACCTTGCCGCCGTCGTTGGGGCCCTTGCTCTCGTCGGCCCCCTGGTAGTCGCCGACCTGGAAGCGGACCGTCTCGTCGTGGAAGGCGTCCGGGACCGGCGAGCTAGCCTGCCTGGTCTGCCCGTTGTGGGTCGTGGAGAAGGTCATCTGGCCATTGCCGATGTCACTGATGGTGATGTCGAACCGCTCGTTCAGCGGCACCCCGGTCAGCAGAGGGTAGGACTGGAGGTCCGAGCCCTTGTGTTTCTGCTTGACCACCACCCGCAGGTCCCCGTCCCGGTAGTGCATCATCACGTAGGGCACCGAGCTGATGTCGTCCGCGCCGTGGATCTGGCCGATGATGATCGACTTCGAATCCTCGGGCACCTGGTTCACCGCGAGCGAGGCCTTGAGGGTGTGCGGGCCGCTGGTGGCGGCGGAGAAGTTGTTCAGGCTGTTCAGTTCGGTGCGCGGGTGGTCGGAGTTCTCCGTGGTCGCCCCTTCGGCCGGAGCCCAGAAGGTGAGGCTGCCGTCCTCGTTGGCGGTCAGCCACGGCGGGGTGAGGGCAGCCGGCTCGACGATCGCGGCGTTGCCCTTCTTGCCCTCCTCCGGGAGGGTGAGCTTCCAGCCCTCCCAGTTCACCGTGCCGGGCGCGGGCTCGGCGCCGGAGGGCGCGGCGCTCGGCGGGGCTTGCTCAGCGCGCTCGCCCCGGGTAGCAAACGCCAGCCAGAGCCCACCCCCGAGCAGTACGACGATCACGACCGCGATGGTCAGCTGCCGACGGCTGAGCGGGATGGAACGGGTGTCCGGGACCCGGGGGAGCTTCACCACTCCAAGGTAGCGTGCACGCCGACCCCGCCCGCCAGCGGAATACCGAGGGTCGAAACGGCCGCTGTTAGCTGGGCGCCGTCGAGTACGGCCCGGCTGTGTCGTTGCGCTGGGTGCTGGTGCACATGATCGAGGAGACCGCCCGGCACGCCGGCCATCTGGACATCGTCCGGGAGCTCATCGACGGCGCCACTGGCGATCACCAACGTCCGGCGGGCTAGCTCACCGGGAGATCAGCCAGAGGAAGCTGCCCGCTCCGGCGATCGCGCAGTACGCGGCGAACGGGTACAGCGTGCGAGCCTCGAAGTAGCGGGTCAGAAAGCGCACGGCGAGCAGGGCGGACAGGAAGGACGCGACGCTGCCGGCGAGCACCTGGCCGCCGATGCCGGCGCCGAGCGGCCCGAACAGATCCGGGACCTTCAGCACCCCGGCGGCCAGAATCACCGGGGTGGCCAGCAAAAAGGAGAACCGGGCGGCCTCGGCGTGGGAGAGCCCTAGCCTCAGGCCGGCCACCATCGACACCCCGGACCTGCTGATCCCGGGCAGCAGCGCGAGAGTCTGGGCCGCGCCAATGAGGAACGCACTGCGGGTGGGCATCGCCGACAGCCGTTCGTCCGCCTCGGCGGACGACGCGCCAGTCGCCTCGGCCAAATACGGCTCGGGTCTCGCCTCGGCGCCGGACTGCTCGGGACCCGCCATGGCGGGTACCGGCGCTGGCCGGCGCAGCCGCTCGCCCAGCGTCAGTACGACGGCGTTGAGCAGCAGGAACGCGGCGGCAGGCAGTGGACGGCCGAGAGTGGTACGGAACAGGTGCTCGAGCAGCAGACCGGTGAGCCCGACCGGGATGGTGCCCAGCACCAGCAGCCAGGCGAGCCGCTGATCCGGGGTGTGCACCCGGCGATCGCGCAGCGAGGTGAACAGTCCGGTCAGGATGCGCGCCCAGTCTCGCCAGAAGAACACCAGCAGTGCCAGCGCGGTGGCCACGTGCAGGCCGACGATGAACGCCAGGTAGGGCGACTCGGGCGCGGAGACGTTCAGATCCCGCGCCCAGCTTCCCCCGATCAGCGCCGGTAGCAGCACCGAGTGGCCGAGGCTGGAGATGGGGAAGAGCTCGCTCACCCCCTGCAACGCCCCGACCACGATCGCCTCCAGATAGCTGAGCCCAGTCACCTGGCGACGCTCCCCTGATCGTCTTCGGTCCCCGCTGGACGCGGCGGACGCCATCGGAGCGTAGCAGTCCTACATATAGAGAACGGGTCGCTCTCAGCTTGCGTGAGTTTGGGGTTCCGCATGGGCCTGGAGCCGTAGGGTGGCATCGGTGAGAAGCGCCCCGCCGGCGCGGAAGCCCTGGTGGGTGCGCTCGGGCCGATGGGCACGAGAGAGGGCGGGGGCATGCGGGCCGAGGCGTTGAAGGGACATCTGGACGGGCTGCTGCTGGCCGCTCTGGAGCCGGGGCCCGCGCACGGGTTCGCCGTGATGGCGGAGCTGCGCCGGCGCACCGGCGGAACCGTGGACCTGGAAAGCGGGACGCTCTATCCGGCGCTGCGCCGGCTCGAGGAGGCCGGCCTGATCGCGGGTACCTGGACCACCGTCGCCGGGCGGCGCCGCCGTGAGTACCAGCTCACCGATCGCGGCCGGCGGGCGCTGAGCGTCGAGCGAGGCGTGTGGCGGGAGTTCGTGGCCACCATCGGCGCCGCGCTGGAGCCGTCGGAGGGGTTCCAGGCGTCGCCGGGCAGCCCGGCATGACCCGGCCGGAGCCCGGGGGCGCGATCGACGGCTACCTGGCGCGGCTGGGCGGGCTGCTGTCGCCGCGGTCGACCGACCCGGCCGCCGCCGACTTGCTCGACGAGCTGCGCGACCACCTGCTCTGCCAGGTGGAGCGGGAGGTGGCCGACGGCGCCGAGGCGAAGGCAGCCACCGACCGGGCGGTGGCCGAGTGCGGCCCGGTGGACGGGCTCGCGTCGGCGTTGCGCGCTGAGCTGGCGCGGCCCCACCTGCGGCGGCTGAGCGTGGCGCTGCTGCTGCTCGGCGTGACTGCCGGCGCGACCTGGACGGGCGTGTTGCTGGCCGGGCCCGCCGAGCCGTGGACCGAGCGCACCGAGCCCGGCCCGATTGTGTTCTTCGACGCCGGCGGGGAGCTTGCCGGCACCGCCACGCTGCTGGCCGCGGTGTTGGGTGTGCTGCTGGTGGTCGGCCCCGGGCGGTTCACCGCGCTGGCCGGACTGCGCGCCGGTTGCCAGCGCTGGTCGCTGCGGGCGTGCTGGCTGAGCATCGGGCTCGGGCTGGCCACCGCGGCGCAGTTGGGTGGCTACCTGCTGGTCCGCGGCCTGGTCGCGCCGAGCTCGCTGGCCTGGCCGGTGGTGATCGCCATCGCGGTGCTCACCATGGCCGCCGCGCCGGTGCTGCTTCCGCCGCTGCGCGGGCTCCTCGGCCCGGGCGGGCTCGCCCGACCACGCGTCCTCGCCTCACCGCGCGGCCGGTAGCGCCGAGACCAGGCGGACGGGCTGCGCCATGGGAGGTTCCGCGGTCGTAGTCGGCTGGGGCCTGGGGCTCGCAGTGCTGTTGTTGCTGCTGATCGCCGCCGGGTCCGCGGTGATCGCCCAACTGGGCGTGGGCAGCCAGGTGGTGGTCGCGGCGGCCAGGGCGGTGGCTCAGCTCGCACTGGTCTCCTCGGTGATCGTGGTGGTGGCTCGTTCGCTGTGGCTGAGCGTGCTGTTCGTGCTGGTGATGTTCGCGGTGGCGTCCTGGACATCGGCCCGGCGGGTGTCCCGAGGGGGTGGCGCGGCGGCGTCCTGGCTGCCCATCGCGGCGGGCACCATCCCGGTACTCGCGATCGTGGTGGCCTGCGGCGCCGTGCCGCTGACCGGGATCGCCATCGTGCCGATCGCCGGAATCGTCATCGGCGGCGCGATGACCGCGACCTCGCTGGCCGGCCGCCGTGCCCTGGACGAGCTGGCCACCCGGCACGGCGAGTACGAGGCCGGGCTGTCCCTCGGGTTCCTGCCCCGGGACGCGGCGATGGAGGTGTGCCGGCCGGCCGCCACCCAGGCGCTGGTGGCGCCGTTGGACCAGACCCGCACGGTCGGATTGGTCACCCTGCCTGGCGCGTTTGTCGGGGTGTTGTTGGGCAGCGGCGATCCGGTCCAGGCCGGCGCCGCGCAGTTGCTGGTGCTGATCGGCCTGCTGGCCGCCGAGGTGGTCGCCGTGCTGATCACCATCGAGCTGGTGGCCAGGGGGAGGATCCGCCGCCGGTCGGGTCCGGTCGATGGCCGTTCGCGGGGTCCGGGCCGGCAGCTCTGGCGTTTCTGGGGTAGAGCTCGAGGTGCCGATCGACCGACGGCAGCAGGTTGACAGCAGGTGACACGGAAGCGAGGCGGCCGACAGTCCGCAACAACGCAGGGCACCGGCGCGCCCGGCCGGGCGCTGACCCAGCCCGCTACCTCAGGTGGTCGGTGAGGGTGCCGTTGGTGCCGAACAGCTCGTTCTTCCACCGCTCCAGCAGCTCGGTGGCGTCGAAGTCGTCCGGGTGGAAGCCGCGCCGGTTGTAGGCGAGCACGTGGTCGAGCATCTCCCGGGTGAGGAACGGCGAATGACGCAGCGCGGCCAAGCTCCGGATCAGCCGGACCGGGTTGTAGGCCGCCGGGTCGCGGGCCAGCGAGATCGTGGTCAGCCCGATGACGATCGGCACAAACAGCGTGTTGACCAGCCGCATCGTGTTGATCCGCAGGCGTTCGGTGCCGCCGGTGCTCCGGTAGACGTCGAACGCCACGGTCTTGTGCTCGGACTCTTCCAGGGCGTGCCAGAGCAGGACCGACCGGACCTCGTTCTCACCCAGTAGCCGCCGCGCCTCCGCGCTGCTCAGCAGGCACTCGGCGATGGTCGCCGTGTAATGCTCCAGGGCGGCGGTGACCGCGAGCTGGAACCGGTGCGGGAAGAGCCGGTCGGAGCGGATCATCAGGTAGTAGGTGAACCGGTCCACCAGCCGGGTCGGATACCCCATCTCGCGGAGCCGGTCGTTGAGCGCCCGGTGCTCCCGGCCGTGCGTGACCTCCTGCCCGATGAAGCCACCCACCTGGGCCTTCAGCTCCGGGTCGGTGACCTGGCCGGCGTAGCGGCGCACCGCGCGGATGAAGAAGTCCTCGCCCTCCGGGAACAGCCCGGAGAGCACCGCGACGACGTGGCTCATCACCAGGTCGCCCTGTACGTAGTGGCGGCGCAACGACCCGCTCGGGTAGGCGAACCCGATCCGGCGGGTGCGCACCGTGCGCTTCGGGATTGCGGGCTGGGCGGTCATGCAAACACTGAAACGTATGTAACAAACCGCGTCAAGATGTAAAGCGGAGCTGATCGGCCTGCCGGTCTCCTGGCTAGGCCTCGTCCAGGCCGAGCTGGGCGCGACCGGTGCGGTTGAGGTCGTCCACGGTGGCCCGACCCACCCAGTTGACCTCGTAGTCCTCCGCCGCGAAGTCGCCAGGGCTCGCGCCGGCCAGGAACGCCTGGCCGCAGGCGCGTGCATAGGCGGCGTTCTTGGCGCAGTGCGGGCTGGCCGGGATGTACATGACGTTGCCCCACCGGTCCGGGTTGCTGCCGTCCGCGACGGCGTGCACCAGGTCGCCGTGCCACCACACGGTGTCGCCGGGTTCGACCGCCGGGATCACGCTCAGCGCGGGCAGCAACACCTCGTGGTGCTTCTCGCTGACCGGCAGGGACTGCCCGTTGGCCGCGCCGCACAGGTCGTCCTCGGCGAGGTCGGGTTGCAGTGCCCGCAGCAGCAGGTAGGCCATCGCGGACGGGATGGGCAGCAGCTGCAGCACGCCGTCGGTCGGCCGCATCTCGGACAGTGCCGTCCAGCCCTGGAATGTGCGGAACGCCGAGCACATCACCGTGGAGGGAAACTCATTGACCTCGGTGCGGTAGGCGCCGTCCCACGGATCGTAGTCGCGCCAGCGGCCGTCGAACACGTGTCGGAACACCCGCTGGTAGGCCGGCAGCAGCCAGCGCTCCACCGATCCGGAGTCGGTGTGCGCGGAGAGCCCGAGGGAACCCGAGCCCGGCTGGCGGCGGCGGATCCGGTCCGGGTAGGCGGTGTCGCGGTTGGGGTCGAACCAGCTGCGCCCCTCGGACTCGTGACGCCAGAACGAGTTCAGGAACGAGCGGACCAGCACCATGTTGTCGTCCTGGCGAGCCTGCATCTGCGGCCCGGACCAGTAGACCGGGTAGATCTGCGGCTGGCTGGAGGCCAGCCCGGCGAAGGCGTCGTCGGCCGGGCCCCGGTAGGTCTCGGCGAATCGGTTCTCCGCCAGGTACTCGGCCAGCTCGGCGTCCCAGGCTTCGGCGCGCGCCCGGGGGAAGGTGCCCCGGACCACCGCGCAGCCACGCCGACTGATCGCCTCCCGCGTGCCGCCGGGCACCGTCCCGGCGGCGATGTCGGCGAACCGGACCACCGGGATGACCGCCCGGCCCGCGTCCCGCTCGGCCACGACCGAGGCGACTTCGGTGCGCATCGCGTCCTCGACCTCGGCGAACACCTCGGCAAGATCACCGGGGGAGCCCAGCTGGGCGCGCAGTGCGTTTTTCGTCGTGGAGATCGCGGCCGAGACGTCCGCCGGGATCCGGGTATCGCCGAGGGTGCGGATCATGGGCTCCACCATTTGGTTAGGAGACTTTACTAGAATGGATTGCTACCGTACTGCCAGCTCGTGGCGACTGACAAGAGGTGACATGGGCGAACCACCGCCACCTCGGCCGGAGCTGCCTCGGTTGGCGTTGCTGCGGGATATGACCGATCGGGCCGTGCTCGACCGGGTGTTCGCCGACGGGCGCGCCACCCGAGCCGACCTGGCCAGCCAGACCGGCATCTCCAAGCCGACGATCTCCGAATCGGTGCGTCGGCTGGAGGCGGCCGGCCTGCTCCTGGCCACCGGCAGCGACCAGACCGGCCGGCGGGGCCGGATTGCCACCGTCTACCAGCTGGCCCCGGAGGCCGGCTATGTGCTGGCCGTCCAGGTCAACCAGCACGGCGTACACGCGCTGGCCGCGACCCTGACCGGGGCCACCCTGGACGAGCGGCAACACCGGCCGGTGCGCCCGGGGGATCCCGGTGCGCTGGCCGACGCGCTGCGCGACACGGTCCGCGCGGTGGCCGCGGCGAGTGCGGGACACGGCTCGCCGAGGGCTGTGGCGGTATCCGTGGCCAATCCGGTCGACCCGATCACCCGCGAGGTCATCCCGTTGCCCGGATCCCCGTTCCCGGAAGGCCACATCCCGGTGGCGGAGATCGTCTCGGCCGCGCTGGTGGCGCATGGACCGGCGGTGGGCCAGGTCCCGCTCCTGGTGGACAACGACGTGAACTTCTCCGCGCTGGCCGAGCGCCGCGCCGGTGCCGTGATCGGTGCGGAGAGCTTCGTCTACGTGTATCTCGGCGCCGGCCTCGGCATGAGCCTGTATCTGGGCGGGCAACTGGTGCGGGGCGCCCACGGGCTGGCCGGCGAGATCGGTTACCTGGACGCTGTGCCCGGGGTGCCCGGGGTGCCCGGGGTGCCCGGGGTGGCCGGGGTGGCCGGGGCGGCCGGGGCGCCGACCCGTTTGGCGGCGGCGCTGGCCGCGCGCGGTTTTGGCCGGTCGGGGAGCCCCGCGCTGGACGTCGAGGTCATCCTGGCCACCCTGGACCGGGCCGGCGCGGGGGACGAGCGGGCCGCCGAGGTGGTGGCCGAGCTAGCCGCCATGATCGCCGGGGTGGTCGCTGCCACCTGCACGATCGTCGACCCAGATGTGGTCCTGCTGGGCGGCCCGCTGGGTACCCACCCCGGCCTGCTGGAACCGATCCGGGCCAGCGTCGCGCGGACCGCGCTGGCCCCGGTACGCATCCACCCGGGCGCGCTCACCGACGCCGCGCCGCTGCGCGGTGCCCTCCTCTCCGCGCTGGACACCGCCCGCGCCCGAGTCCTACCCCCCACCACCCCCTGACCCCTCCGCTGCACGGGTACCGCCGTCTCGCGGTACTCAAGGTGATCGCCGTCTTGGTGTCTGGAGGGACGGATTCCGTCCCTCCGGACAGCGAAACGTGGATCACGCAAGCCGACGCCGAGCCTCGACTGACTGGCGGGTTGGGGGGCTTTGCTCTGCGCACCTATATGCAACAGGGCGCCCGTTGCGTAGGTGTGCGCAGAGCAAAGGGGGTTCCGCCGGGCGGAAGTCGGGCCTGGACGCGGACCGGTGTGGGGGAGTGTGTGCAGCCAGAGGCCGGCGACAAGGGGATAGCCATGCTGGAGCAACGCGGCGCCACGGAGCGCATTCGCGGGGTCGTGCAGAACTGGGCGCTCTTCCGGGATGCCGGTGATTGGGCGGCCTTTGCCACCGTCTGGCACGACGACGGGTGGATGACCGCGACCTGGTTCCAGGGCCCCGCCGCGGACTTCATCCAGGCCAGCCGGTCGGGTTTCGAGGCCGGGGTGAACATCCTGCATTTCCTCGGCGGGACCACCGTCGAGGTGCGCGGCACGCGGGCGATCGCGCAGACCAAGATGACCATCCAGCAGCGCGCTGAGGTGCACGGCGTCGAGGTGGATGTCACCTGCACCGGGCGGTTCTACGACTTCTTCGAGGAGCGCGACGGGCGGTGGGCGGTGGTGCGCCGCCAGCCGATCTACGAGAAGGACCGGATGGACGTGGTGGATCCCGGCGGGTCAGTGCAGCTGGACCGCGGCGCCCTGGACCGCTACCCGGTCGGCTACCGGTACCTGGCCTACCTGCAGGGGGCCAACGGGCACGACGTCATGCCCGGGCTGCCCGGGCTGCGCGGCCCCGAGGTGGAGCTGCTCTACGCCGAGGGCGCCCAGTGGCTGGCCGGGTCCGCCCGCCCCGGCACGCCGCTGAAAGCGACCACCCCGGCGTCGCCGTAGCCGGTCAGTCGAGCTGGCCCACCGGGCGCAGCATCAGCTCGTTGACCGCCAGGTGCGCCGGGCGGGTGACGATGTAGTGCACCGCGTCGGCCACCTCGTCGGGCTGCAGCCAGCGGTAGTGTCGATCCTTGGTGATGCCGGTGGTCAGCGGCGAGTCCACCCAGCCGGGCTCGACCAGCGCGACCCGCACCGACCGCTCCACCACCTCCTTGCGCAGCGACTCGCTGAACGCGCCGACCGCGTACTTGGTGGCCGAGTAGATCCCGTTGCCGGGGCCGATCCGCCGCCCCGCGATTGAGCTGATGCTCACCACATCGGCCACCCCCCGCGCCCCCTTCGCCGAGCTGGTCAGATGCGGCAGCGCGGCGTGCGTGCTGTTCACCACGCCGGTGAAGTTGGTGTCGATCAGCGGGCGCCAGCTGCCCGGGGCGCTGCTGGGAAAGTCCCCGGACATCGCCGTTCCGGCCGCATTGACCAGGACGTCCAGCCGCCCGGCCAGCTCCACCAGGCGGGCGATCTCGGCCTCGACCTGCCCCAGGTTGGTTACGTCGGCGACCAGCGGGACCGCCTGCCCACCCCGGCGGGCGATCCGTGCGACGAGTTCCTCCAGTACCGCGCCGCGTCGGGCGAGCAGGCCGACCACGGCGCCCTCCTCGGCCAGGCGCAAGGCGATAGCCTCGCCGATCCCGCTGGAGGCGCCGGTCACCACAGCCACCGCACCGGTCAGTCCCAGAGCCACCGCGCATCCCCCTGGTCAGTCTCGTCGGACCCCATGCGGATCACGGTAAGCGCTGATCGCCACGCCGAGGATCAGCGGGTCGCGGGTCGGCCGGGTTCCGCCGGCTCGAGGATGATTCGGGCCTTCTCGTTCACCCCGACCAGCAATACCCGGGTGTCCGCGCTGAGTGCCCGCCAGCTGTGCGGCACGCCGGCCGTCCGGTAGAGCGCGTCGCCGGCCTCCAGCAGGTATTCCTCGTCGCCGGCGCGCACCCGGGCGGAACCGTGCACCACGTAGCAGAGCTCGTCGTTGCCGTGTTGGAAGGTTCGGTCGCCGTGCTCGGTCGCGCCGGTGAACTCCAGCGCGTGCAGCTGGCGGTGCCCGCGAACCAGCGGCCGGACCACACCGGTGGATCCGTCGTCCAGGATGTTCTCCGCGGCCTTGACGATGTCGATGCGCGCCGCGTCCTGCGCGGCGGCCAGCAGCGCTACGGCGGTGGTGCCGAGCGCCTCGGCCAGTGACTGCAGGGAGCGCAGGCTGGTGCTGGCCCGGCCGTTCTCCACCTGACTGAGGAACGGCACGGACAGTCCGCTGCTCGCGGACACCTCGGCCAGGGTCCGGCCCAGCTCCTTGCGCAGGGCCCGCACGACGGGGCCGACCGGTGGCGCGGCCATGTCACCAACCTTTAACTCGGTTCGCTGGTGCCCGGGGTGGACACTGGCTACTGTCTATCAAAGTTTTGATGACATCAAAACTTTGACACTCCGGAGGATGTCATGGAACAGCACACCCTGCGCCGCCGGGGTACCGGGCTGATCGGTGCCGACCTGGGCCGCGCGTTTCCCGGGTTCACCCTGTTCGCGCCGCTGGCCAGCAACGGGCTGGTGCGGCTGGTCGACATGGCCGGCGAGCCCGCGCACGAGTGGCGGCTGCCCTACCGCCCCGGCCGGCACCCGCGGATCCTGGCCGGTGGCGCTCTGGCCTACAACGGTGTGCACCCCGACGGGCCGGCGCTGTTCCCGTTCTGGGACAAGTACCGGGGCGGCGTCATGCTCCAGGTCGCCCCGGACGGCGAAATCCTGCACGAGTACCGCGACCCGATGGCCCACCACGACGCGCACCACCTCGGCGACGGCGGCATCCTCTACACCGCGCTGGAGCCGCTCTCCGGGGCCGAGGCCCGGTCGGTGGCCGGCGGCGTCCCGGGCTCCGAGGACCGGGGGACCGTACACGCCGACGTGATCAAGCAGGTGGACCCGGACGGGCGCCCGGTCTGGTCGTGGCGGGCGATCGAGCACCTCGACCCGGCCGACTACCCGCTCCAGCCGCACTTCCCGCGCGAGCACTGGCCGTTGATCAATAGCGTCTATCCGCTGGCCGACGGAAACGTGCTGGCCAGCCTGCGCAGCGTGTCCTCGGTAGTGGTGATCGAGCGGTCCTCCGGCAAGGTGATCTGGCGGCTCGGCCCAGACGTGCTGGCCCAGCAGCACTGCGCGCACGAGCTCGCGGACGGCCGGTTCCTGATCTTCGACAACGGGGTGTTCCGGTCCGGTGAGAGCGTCCCGTACAGCCGGGTGATCGAGGTCCAGCCGGACACCCGGGAGATCACCTGGAGCTACCGGGACAGTCCACCCGAGGCGTTCTTCACCCCGTTCATGGGTTCCGCGCAGCGGCTGCCGAACGGCAACACGCTGATCACCGAGTCCGCCTACGGCCGGATCTTCGAGGTCACCACCGATGGCCGGGTCTGCTGGGAGTTCGTCGTGCCGGACTTCCCCGGCTACGCCGAGCCGAGGATGGCCGCCGCGTTCCCCGCCGCGTCCAACGCGATCTTCCGGAGCTACCGCTACGCCGCCGAGGAAATCCCGTGGCTGGCCCGGCGCCGGTGACCGGGCCCGGCGCGCCGGACACCTCGGCCGAGGTGACCGGGACCGGCGGGCCGGATACCCCGCCTGAGGTGACCAGGACCGGCGGCCCGGCGGTCGGACGCCGGACCGCGCCGGTGGACGAGCGGGTGCGGCCCACCGTGCTGGTGCCGCTGGCCGTCCAGCACCTCCTGGTGATGCTCGCCGGCCCGATCTCCTCGGCGTTCCTGATCGCCCGCGCGCTGCGGCTGACCCCGGAGGCCAGCGCCAACCTGTTGGCCGCGCTGTTCCTGCTCAGCGGCATCGGTACCGCGATCCAGTCGCTCGGCCCGCTGCGGATCGGCGCCCGGATGCCGTTCGTGATGCTGCCCGGCGGGGCCGCGGTGGCCCTGTTCATCCAGACCGCGCAGGCCACCAGCCCGGCCACCGCAACCGGGGCGGTGCTCATCGCCGCTGTCTTCCTGTTGGTCGCCGCTCCGCTGTTCGCCTCCCTGATGCGGTTCTTCCCGACCGTGGTACTCGGTTCGATGATCGTGGTGATCGGGCTCAACCTCATCAAGATCACCGCTGGGCTGCTGGTCGACACGGCGCGAGGACCGTCCGGTACGTCGCTGGCGCTGGCCGGTGGGACGGCGTTGGCGGTGGTGCTGGCCTTCCGGCTGCTACCGGTGGGGTGGCGGCGGTTCGCGGTGATGATCGGAATCGCGGTGGGGACCGCGGCGGCCGCCCTGCTCGGCCGGTTGGGCCCGGTGGGCTCCGGGCCGGTGCTGTCCTGGCCCACGCCGCTGCCCTTCGGCGCGCCGACGGTCAATCTGCTCGCCTCGGTCCCGTTGCTGCTCTACGCAATCGGCGCGATGGCCGAGGCGACCGGGCAGACCGTGCTGAACGCGGGCGCCATCGGCAGGCCACTCGACCGGCGCCGGGACATCCCGCGCACCATCCGTGGCGACGCGGTGACCTCGTTGCTCAGCGGGCTGTTCGGCGGCCCGCTGATGGTGACCAGTGGGGAGAACATCGGCATCGTGCGGCTCTCCGGGGTGCGCAGCCGTTTCGTCACGCTCGGCACGGCGGTGTTGCTCGCGCTGCTGGCCTTCGTGGCCCCGGTGGCCAGGCTGATCAACGCCATTCCGTCCGCCGTGGTGGGCGGGGCCGGCATGGTGGTATTCGGGATGATCACCGTGATGGGCATCCACATGCTGCGCGCGGTGGACCTGGCGCGGGACTCGAACCTGATGACGGCCACGTTGGCGGTGCTCGCCGGGGTACTGCCGATCGTGGCCCCGGCCACGTACCAGGCGCTGCCGCCGACGGTGGCCATGGTGCTGGGCAGCGGGGTGTCCACCGCCGCCGTCGTCGGGGTGCTGGCCAATCTGGTGTTCCGCGCGTCGGGGAAACCGGGTTGATGGCCACGCCAGGATGATTTTGTGACGATCACGGCCGAGAACAATCAGCGCATCCGCTTACGACCGCCGCGCGAGGGTGACGAGCAGGCGGTGCGTGCCGCCCAGATCGCGTTGAAGGAGGACGATTTCGGATTCGCGTTCGGCCTGACCCCGGACACCCCGTGGATGAGCTACCTGGAGTGGCTGGCCCGCGAGCAAGCCGGCATCTCGTTGGCGCCGGATCGGGTGCCGGGCACCTTCCTGTTGGCCGAGGTAGCCGGACAGCTGGTGGGTCGGGCGTCAATCCGGCACGAGCTCAACGACTGGTTGCTCGCGCATGCCGGGCACATCGGGTACGGCGTGCTGCCCCAGTTCCGCCGCCGCGGCTTCGCCACCCAGATCCTGCAGCAGAGTCTGATTATCGCCAGAGCCTTCGGAGTCGACCGGGTGCTGGTGACCTGCGATGACCACAACGAGGACTCGGCCGCGGTGATCGAGCGGTGTGGCGGGCGCCGCGACGAGCAGTGGCCCACCACACCGGGCACCGTCCCCAAGCGTCGGTACTGGATCGACTGACGGGTGGTGTTACGGGGCGAGGCGGTGCAGATCGCGGGGGAACAGCGTGGTGCGGCGGATGTTGTCCGCGTCGATCAGCCGCGCGGTCCACCGCTCCAATCCCAGGGCGAACCCTCCGTGCGGCGGCATGCCGTGCCGGAAGGTGTCCAGGTAGCTCTGGTAGGGCTCGGTTGATTCGCCTCGTTCGGCCAGGGCCCGCCGGTAGTCGGTGTAGCGGTGCAGTCGCTGTCCGCCGGTGACCAGTTCGAGGCCGCGGAAGAGCAGGTCGAAGGAGTTGGTCCAGCGCGGGTCGCCCGGCTCGGGGTGGGTGTAGAAGGGCCGCTTGGTGGCCGGGTAGCCCTCCACGGCCAGGAAGTCCGAGCCATATTGCTTCCGCGCCCATTGGCCCAGGTAGCGCTCGTGGTCAGGCGCCAGGTCCGGTTCGGAGGGGTCCGCGCCGACCAGGGCCAGAGCGTCGCGGAAGTGGATGATCGGGATGTCGTCGGGTACCTCGGGCAGGTTGGCGCCGATCAGTTCGGCTTCGTCGTGGGCGCTTGCCTGGATTTCGCTGACCATCCCGGCTAGAGCCTTTCGCAGCACGGCCAGCACGTCGCGGTGGTCGGTGATGAAGCCGATCTCGGCGTCCAGGGAGACGTACTCGGCGAGGTGGCGCACGGTGTCGTGCGGCTCGGCGCGGAACACCGGGCCCGTCTCGTAGACCCGTTCGAAGACGCCGACCATGATCTGCTTGTAGAACTCGGGGCTCGCGCGGAGCGCATCCTGCTCATCGCCGGTGCTCGAGAGCCGAATTCGTGGCGGATCATCCACGAGTTCGCACTGCGCTAGTCAGCGCGCGGCGGTGACCATGATTTCCACCAGCAGGCCTTTGTGGGTGAGCTGGGCCTCGACGCAGGCCCGCACCGGCGGGTTCTGGTGGTCCACCCAGTCGTTCCACTCCTCGTTGTGCTCGCCGAACATGCTCATGTCGGACAGCCACACCTGGGAGGTCAGCAGCTTGGACTTGTCGGTTCCAGCCTCGGCGAGCAGCTCGTCGATGCGGTGCAGCACCTTCTTTGTCTGGTACCGGACGTCGCCGGTCGGGGGCCAGCCGCTGACGACGCCGCACAGGTAGACGGTGTCGCCGCGGGTCACGGCCTGGCTGATGACCGGGGCCCCGGGATACGGGGTCCCGTCTTGCTGAACAGTAATCTGGTGTCGGCCAATGGTCACGAGAGAATGCCCTCCACGATGTCCGTCGCGTCCGCTCATCCGGTGTCTACTAGCTGGAGCAACCCCGGACGTACCGATTTCCGACCCGTCTCCGTCAGCGCTGCCGCCGGAAACGCCGGCCGCGCCCACGCCGCAGCCACGGGGCACGACGCTCCGGGCGCGGGCGGATAGCTGGGGGAAACACGTCGGCACGGGTATGTATATGCCGTGCTGCTGCGCCAGTTGGAATACCTCAGCGCCCTGGCGCGGGAGCGGCATTTCGCGCGCGCGGCGGCTGCCTGTCACGTCTCCCAGCCGGCGCTCTCGTCGGGTATCCGGCGGCTGGAGGCCGAACTCGGCGTGCAGATCGTCCGACGGGGGCGGCGGTTCGAGGGCTTCACCCCGGAGGGCGAACGGGTGGTGCGCTGGGCCCACCGCATCATCGCTGACCAGGACGCCCTGCGGCACGACCTGTCCACCCTGCGCGGTGGCTTGAGCGGGCAGCTGCGGGTCGGCGCGATCCCTACCGCGCTGACCGTGATCTCGCTGCTCACCGCTCCATTCCGGGAGCGGCATCCGCTGGTGCGCATTTCGGTGCAGTCGATGGCCTCCCGGGAGATCGTGCACGGACTTGCCGAGTTCGAGCTGGACGTCGGATTGACCTACGTGGACGGGGAGCCGCTCGGCGGGGTGCGCACTGTGCCGCTCTACGCCGAGCGGTACCTGCTGCTCACCCCGGCGGACGGCGAGTTCGCTGGGCGGGCCGAGGTGGGCTGGGCCGAGCTGGCGGATACCGAGATGTGCCTGCTCTCGCCGACCATGCAGAACCGTCGCATCCTGGACGCGCACTTCGCCGCGGCCGGGGTGGCCGTGCTGCCCTCGATCGAGGCGGACACCGTCTCGGTGCTCTACGGCCACGTCGGCACTCACCGCTGGTCGACGGTGATCGCGCACGCCTGGCTCTATATCTTCGGGGTGCCGCCGGGGATGCGGGTGATTCCGCTGGCCCGGCCGAGCCGAGCGCATCACGTGGGCCTGGTCCTGGCCGCTCGAGACCCGGAGCCGATGCTGGCCAGGGCCATGCTGGACATCGCTCGGGAGGTGGACGTGCGGGCCGAGCTGAACGCCGTACTGACCCGCCACCTGAGTGGCGCCTGACCGGTGCTGTGATAGACGCGGTTTATCACGGCATATCCAAGAGTGCTTTGACCGGACCGCTCGGCGCGGACCAGTATGTCGTATGCAATCTGGGCTCACTGACGTTTTCGCCGCCGAGAGGGTCAGAGCCATCGCGGCCGCGCACCAGGCGGAGCGCGGGGCGCTGCTGCCGATCCTGCACGACATCCAGGCGGAGTTCGGGTACGTCGACCCGGCCGTCGAGCCGGTACTCGCCGACGCACTGAACCTGTCCACCGCCGAGGTGCACGGCGTCATCTCCTTCTACCACGACTTCCGCCGCGAGCCGGCCGGGCGAGTGATCGTGCGGGTCTGCCGCGCCGAGGCGTGCCAGGCGGTGGGGGCGAACGAGCTGGTCGAGCACGCCGAGGCGAGCCTGGGCGTGCCCGTCGGGGAGACCACCCGGGACGGCGCGGTGACCCTGGACGAGGTGTTCTGCCTGGGCAACTGCGCTCTAGGCCCGGCGGTACAGGTGGGCGAGCGGTTGCACGGCCGGGTCAGCCCGGCACGGTTCGACGCCCTGCTGGGAGAGGCGCGATGAAGGTCTACGTACCGAGGGACAGCGCGGCCCGTTCGGTCGGCGCGGACGAGGTGGCCGAGCGGATCGCCGCCGCGGCGGCCGCCGCCGGCCGGGGCGCGGAGGTGGTGCGCACCGGCACCCGAGGGATGCTGTGGCTGGAGCCGCTGGTCGAGGTGGAGACGCCGGACGGTCGGATGGGCTACGGACCGGTGCTGCTGGAGGACGTGGACGGCCTGGTCGCCGCCGGCATGCTGGACGGCGCCGAGCACGAGTTGAGCCTCGGCCTGGTCGACCAGCTGGACTGGATGCGGTCGCAGCGGCGGGTCACCTTCGCGCGCGTCGGAGTTATCGACCCGCTGTCCGCCGACGACTACACGGCGCACGGTGGGCTGGCCGGGCTGCGCCGCGCGCTGGACATGGCGCCGGCGGACGTGGTCACCGAGGTGACCGACTCCGGGCTGCGCGGCAGGGGCGGCGCCGGGTTCCCCACCGGCATCAAGTGGAAGACGGTGCTCGGTGCGCAGGCCGAGCAGAAGTTCATCTGCTGCAACGCCGACGAGGGGGACAGCGGCACCTTTGCCGACCGGATGCTGATCGAGGGTGATCCGCTCACCCTGATCGAGGGCATGACCATCGCCGCGCACGCCGTCGGGGCCACCGAGGGCTACGTCTACCTCCGCTCGGAGTACCCGGACGCGGTGGCCACGCTGCGCGCCGCGATCGACATCGCCTACACCCACGGCTGGCTGGGGGAGCGGGTACTGGGCTCGGACCTGCGCTTCGACCTGCACGTGCGGGTCGGCGCCGGCGCCTACATCTGCGGCGAGGAAACCTCCATGCTGGAGAGCCTGGAGGGCAAGCGGGGCACGGTGCGGCCCAAGCCGCCGATCCCGGCGCTGGAGGGCCTGTTCGGCCAGCCCACCGTGGTGAACAACGTGCTCTCGCTGGGCTCGGTGCCGGCGATCATGGCCGACGGCGCGGCGGCGTTCGCCGAGCTCGGGGTGGGCCGCTCGCGGGGTACCCAGGTGTTCCAGCTGGGCGGCAACATCGCCCGGGGCGGCATCGTGGAGACCGAGTTCGGGGTGACCCTGGGCGAGCTGGTGCAGATCTTCGGCGGCGGTACCGCGTCCGGCCGCCCGGTGCGCGCGGTGCAGGTCGGCGGGCCGCTCGGGGCTTACCTGCCGGTGGAGCGGTTCGACCTGCCGATGGACTACGAGGCGTTCGCCGCGTCCGGCGCGATGGTCGGCCACGGCGGCATCGTGGTCTTCGACGACACCGTCGACATGGCGGGCATGGCTCGCTTCGCCATGGAGTTCTGCGCCGAGGAGTCCTGCGGGCGGTGCACGCCGTGCCGGGTCGGCGCGGTGCGCGGGGTGGAGACGATCGACCGGATACGCGCCGGGGAGGACCGGGAGAAGAACCTGGTGCTGCTCGAGGACCTGTGCGAACTGATGACCGACGGCTCGCTGTGCGCCATGGGCGGCTTGACCCCGATGCCGGTGCGCAGCGCGGTCAAGCACTTCGGAGAGGACTTCGGCAAATGAGCCTGCTCAAGGAACCCGACTTCGGCACCCCGGCTCGCCCGGGCGAGGCCACCGTGACGGTGACCGTGGACGGCGTGCCGGTGACCGTGCCACCGGGCACCTCGGTGCTGCGCGCGGCCGGACACGCCGGCATCGACATCCCCAAGCTGTGCGCCACCGACAGCCTGGAGGCGTTCGGCTCCTGTCGGCTGTGCGTGGTGGAGATCGACGGCGCGCGCGGCACCCCGGCGTCCTGCACCACCCCGGTCGCCCCGGGCATGGTGGTGCGCACCCAGACCGAGAAGGTCGCCAAGCTGCGCCGCGGCGTGATGGAGCTCTACATCTCCGACCACCCGCTGGACTGCCTCACCTGCTCGGCCAACGGCGACTGCGAGCTGCAGGACATGGCCGGGGTGACCGGGCTGCGCGAGGTGCGCTACGGCTCCGGGGTGGACGCCGGGGCCAACCACATGGACGCCCCGAAGGACACCTCCAACCCGTACTTCGATTTCGACGCCTCCAAGTGCATCGTGTGTTCCCGCTGCGTGCGGGCCTGTGACGAGGTGCAGGGCACCCTGGCGCTGACCATCGAAGGGCGCGGCTTCGACTCGAAGGTCGCGGCTGGCGCCGGGGTTCCGTTCATGGAGTCCGACTGCGTGTCCTGCGGCGCCTGCGTGCAGGCCTGCCCGACCGCGACGCTGCAGGAGAAGACCGTCATCGAGCTGGGCATGCCCACCCGCAGCGTGATCACCACCTGCGCGTACTGCGGCGTCGGCTGCTCGTTCAAGGCCGAGCTGCGCGGCGACGAGCTGGTCCGGATGGTGCCCTACAAGGACGGCGGGGCGAACGAGGGCCACTCGTGTGTGAAGGGCCGGTTCGCCTTCGGCTACGCCTCCCACCCGGACCGGGTGCTGGAGCCGATGGTGCGCGACTCCATCGCCGAGGAGTGGCGGAAGGTCTCCTGGGAAGAGGCGATCGGGTTCACCGCCCGGCGGCTCCGCGAGATCCAGACACAGCACGGCACCGGCTCGATCGGCGCGATCACTTCCTCCCGGTGCACCAACGAGGAGGTCTACGTCGTCCAGAAGATGGTCCGCGCGGCGTTCGGCAACAACAACGTGGACACCTGCGCCCGGGTCTGCCACTCACCGACCGGGTACGGGCTCAAGCAGACCTTCGGTACCTCGGCCGGCACCCAGGACTTCAAGTCGGTGGCCAAGGCCGACGTGATCATGGTGATCGGGGCGAACCCGACCGACGGGCACCCGGTGTTCGGCTCCCGGATGAAGCGGCGGCTGCGCCAGGGCGCGAAGCTGATCGTGGTCGACCCCCGACGGATCGACCTGGTCCGCTCGCCGCACATCGAGGCCACCCACCACCTTTCCCTGGCGCCGGGCAGCAACGTGGCGATGGTCAACGCGATGGCCCACGTGGTAGTCACCGAGGGCCTGGTGGACCGCGAGTTCGTCGAGGAACGCTGTGAGGACTTCGCCGCGTGGGAGGCGTTCATCGCCGGCGAGGAGCACAGCCCGGAGGCGGTCCAGACGATCACCGGGGTGCCCGCCGGGGACGTCCGGGCGGCGGCGCGGCTGTTCGCCACCGGCGGCAACGCGGCGATCTACTACGGCCTCGGGGTGACCGAGCACAGCCAGGGCTCCACCATGGTGATGGGCATGGCGAACCTGGCCATGGCCACCGGCAACATCGGCCGCGACGGCGTCGGGGTGAACCCGCTGCGCGGTCAGAACAACGTGCAGGGCGCCTGCGACATGGGCTCCTTCCCGCACGAGCTGCCCGGCTACCGGCACGTCTCCGACGACGCGGCGCGGGCCATCTACGAGGAGCTCTGGGGCGCTCCGGTGCTGGACGAGCCCGGCCTGCGCATCCCGAACATGTTCGACTCCGCGCTGGACGGCTCGTTCCGGGCGCTGTTCGTGCAGGGCGAGGACATCGCCCAGTCCGACCCGAACACCCAGCACGTGCACGCCGCACTGGCCGCGCTGGACCTGGTGGTGGTGCAGGACCTGTTCGTCAACGAGACCGCCAAGTTCGCCCACGTGCTGCTGCCCGGTACCTCGTTCCTGGAGAAGGACGGCACCTTCACCAACGCCGAGCGGCGGATCAACCGGGTGCGCCCGGTGATGGCCTCGCGCACCGGCAAGCAGGAGTGGCAGATCGTCAGCGAGATTGCCCAGGCGATGGGCTACCCGATGCGCTACGAGAGCTCGGCGCAGATCATGGACGAGATCGCGCTGACCACGCCGACCTTCGCCGGTGTCTCGTTCGCGCACCTGGACAAGGTGGGCAGCGTGCAGTGGCCGTGCAACGAGGCGGCGCCGAACGGCACGCCGATCATGCACATCGACGGGTTCGTCCGGGGCAAGGGCCGCTTCGTGCAGACCACCTACGTGCCGACCAAGGAACGCAGCACCCGGAAGTTCCCGCTGATCCTGACCACCGGCCGGATCCTGTCGCACTACAACGTGGGCGCGCAGACCCGGCGCACCGCGAACGTGGCCTGGCACCCGGAGGACCTGCTGGAGATCCACCCGCACGACGCCGAGGTGCGTGGCATCAGCGACGGCGACCTGGTTTCGCTGGCCAGCCGGGTGGGGCGCACCACGCTGCGCGCGACCATCGCCGAGCGGATGCCGGTGGGCGTCGTCTACACCACCTTCCACCACCCGGTGACCGGGGCGAACGTGGTCACCACCGAGCACTCGGACTGGGCCACCAACTGCCCGGAGTACAAGGTCACCGCGGTGCAGGTGGCGCTGTCCGCCGAGCCGGTGGCCGCCGGGTCGGACGCCGCGCGTGACGACGTTCGGGTGGCGGTGGCCGGTGGCTGAGCACCTGACCTACACCGCGGCGGGCCCGGTGCTGCGGATGGCGGACGAGATCGCGGTGCAGTTCGACCGCCGCCCGATCGCCGAGGCGGCCACCGAGATCGCCGGGCACATCCGCACGTTCTGGGAGCCGAGGATGCGCCGGGCCCTGCTCGCGGCGATCGACACCGGCGCGGACACCGCTCCGGCGGTGCGCGCCGCCGCGGCGCTGCTGCGGCTGCCAGGGTGAACTCAGCCCGACTGGTGCATGATCGAGGGGTGCGCACTGAGGACCGCCCGGTGCGCACTGAGGACCGCCCGGTCCAGCCCGCCGCCCGCGCGGTCCAGCCCGCCGACCGGCTGGCCACGTCGGGCTGGGACGAGGCGAGGCGGGCGGCCCACCAGGTCGCCGTCCCGCTAGCGGCCTCGGCGGTGCCGCTGGCCGAGGCGCTGGGCACGGTGCTGGCCGAGCCGGTGCGCGCGCTGGTCCCGATACCGTCGGTGGACTGCTCGGCGATGGACGGGTACGCGGTGTGCGGGCCACCGCCGTGGGCGGTGGTGGCCAGCGCCCGGGCCGGCGAGGACATCCCGGCGCCGCTGTGGTCGGGCGCGGCGTGCGAGATCGCCACCGGTGCCCCGGTACCCGCCGGCACGTTGGGGGTGCTGCCCTACGAGCAGGCCCGCCGGACCGGTGAGCTGGTCGACGGGTCGGTCGAACCGGGTCGGCACATCCGGCGCTCCGGCGAGGAATGCGCCGAGGGGGAGCAGGTGCTCGCGGCGGGCGCGGTGCTCGGCCCGGCGGCGCTCGGCCTGGCCGCCGCGCTCGGCCACGACACCGTCCCGGTCCGGCCCACCCCGACGGTGGCCGCCCTGGTCACCGGGAACGAGCTGCTGGAGCGGGGCTTGCCGTCGGGTGGCCGGGTACGCGACGCGATCGGCCCGATGCTGCCTGGGCTCACCGCGTGGGCCGGCGGCCGGCTCACCGGCACCACCGCGCTGGCCGACTCGGCCACCGCGCTCGCCGAGGCCCTGCGGGCCAGCGACGCCGAGCTGACCATGGTCTCCGGCTCGTCCTCCCGGGGCCCGGCCGATCACCTGCGACCGGTGCTGCTGTCGTTGGGCGCCAAGCTGGTGGTGGACGGCGTGCGGTGCCGGCCAGGGCACCCGCAGGCGCTGGCCCGGATGCCCGACGGCCGTCTGGTGGTCGGGCTTCCCGGCAACCCGTTGGCCGCCTTCGTCGCATTCCTCACCCTGGCGTTGCCCGCGCTGGCCGGGTTGCGCGGGCTGCCGCTGCCCGCGCTGCCTTGCGCCGACCCGCCGGTCAGCGGCCTAGCCGGCAAACCCGGGGCCACCCAGCTGGTCCCGGTGCGGGTGCGCGCCGGCCAGCTCACCGAGCTGCGCTTTGCCGGCAGCGCCATGCTGCGCGGCCTGGCCGCCGCCGACGCACTCGCCGTGATCGCCCCCACCGGCCAGGTCCGCCTCCACCCCCTGCCCTGACCCGAGCCCCGGCAGCCGCCTCGCACATGGTGGCGCAGAGCGGGTGGCGGCGGCACAGACCGTGCACAGTCTGTGCCGCGGGTAGTGGGTCTGCGCGGCCCGGAGGCCGAGCCAGGTAGCACCGCCGGCCAGCGTCCGCTGTCGCGCGCGAGCTGTCAGAGCGGTCGGTCGACCCGGTCGGCCGGCGAGACTACGCCGAGGTCGACACCATTCTGGATTCTCGCGCTCAGAACGTGAATCCCGTCGACCTCGGCGCAGTCAGCCCGCTGACCAGTCGTGGGACCGGCCCGGTGGACCCGGAGGCTGTGCCGGCGCCCTGGGCGACTTCGCACGTCCGGGCTCGGCGACGGGTGCTACTGGTAGCGGAGGGCTTCGATGGGGCGCAGGCCGGCGGCTCGGTTGGCCGGGTAGCCGCCCGCGACCAGGCCGATCAGCAGGCTGATCACGAATGCGATGATGATCGCGCCGATGGAGACGTCCGGGGTGCCGAAGTTCGGCGCCACCCGGGGCACCACGATCATTCCGGCGACGACCACCGCGACCCCCACGATGATTCCGATGACCCCACCGATGCCGGCCAGCATGGTCGACTCGATCAGGAACTGCTTCATGATGGCGCTGCGCCGGGCGCCGATCGCCTTGCGGATGCCGATCTCCCTGGTCCGCTCGGTCACCGAGACCAGCATGATGTTCGCTACCCCCAGCCCCCCGACGACCAGCGACATGGCGGCCACCGCGAGGGTGAATACGGTCAGGTAGCTGAGGAACGTGGTCGCCTTTTCCAGCAGGTTCTGCAGCGCGGTCGCGGTGTAATCCCTGGCCACCGGGTCCTTGATGTTGTGCCGCTCATCCATGATCGAGTAGACCTGGCGCTGCGCTTCGTCGACCTGGTTCACGCTGGCGGCCTTGACGACGATCTCGGTGATCCGGTCATTGCCGCCGACCAGGAAGGCCCGGGCGGCGCCGAGCGGCATGATGGCGGCGTTGTCCTGCTGGCCGTTGCTGGTCACCACTCCGACGACCTTGAAGTTGGTGCGGCCGATCCGGACGTCCTTGCCGATCGCGGCCGCGGCATCCCCGTTGAACAGCGAGGAGATCACGTCCGGGCCGAGCACCACCACCCTGGCGTTGCTCTTGGCCTGGGAGGCGGTGAAATTCTGACCGACCATGATCTGCCGGTCCAGGATGCTCAGGTAGTCCGGGGTGGAGCCCGCAAGTGCGCCGAGGAACTGCTGTTGGCGGTAGGAGATCAGCTGCGAGCCGTTGATCACCGGGGTGGCACTGGCGATGTCCGGGGCGTTGGCGGGGTTGGTCAGCGCCTCGATGTCGTTGTCCCTGAGATCCTTCGGCAGCCCGCTCCCGGGTGCCGCCACGTTTAGCTTGGTCACGATGATCTGGTTCGCCAGCGCGCCGAACTGGGTGTTGAAGCCGGCCTTGATGCCGTCGCCCAGCCCGACCAGGATGATCACCGCGGAGACGCCGATGATGATCCCGATGGTGGTCAGCGCGGATCGCAGCCGGTTCGCGCGCAGGCTGCGAATCGCGATGGCGAAGGCTTCTCTCACGTGCATCAAGTGCTCCCGTCCGGTTCTGGCAGGGTGACTGGCCGGCACGCCGGTTCACCCGGGGCTGGTTCGCCCAGCCCCCTGAGGTGGCGTGGTCTACAGCGGCAGCCAGCTGAACGCGGCCGGCCCGCCGCCGATCGGGTCGTCGGCGTCGATGCTCTGTCGGGCGTTGGCGACCAGGTCGGCGTGAGTCACCCTGGCGGGAGCGCGCCCGGTGCCGGAGTTGTACCGCAGGTACGCCACCGACTGGGGGTCCGGCTCCGGCCAGTCCCTGGGCGCGGCGGCCGGGATGTCCTCGACGGCGACGACGGCCAGGTAGGGGCCGACGAACTCGGTCACCGCGCGCTGGTCGGCGCGGGTGGTGAGGGCGAGCGCGGGGCGGCAGTCGCCCAGCACGGTGCGCAGCCGTCCGGTGTCCCCGGGCCGGCCCGGGGGGAACAGCGGCACCGCAATGACGCAGGCGCGCAGCGCGCCCAGGAACCCGACCGCGTACTCGAGCCCTGGGCTGGCCAGCACCGCGACCCGCGCGCCGGTGTTCAGCCGCCCAGCCAGCATCGCCGCGACCGTGCCGACCCGCGTGTCGAGCTCACGCCAGGACCAGGACCTGCTGACCCCGCCGGGCTCGACGCAGGTGAAGGCCGGCTGTTCGGGGCCCCCAGTCCCGACCGAATTAGTACGACTCACGGCGGTGACATCAAAGACGGGCCAGGTCTGGCCGGCGCTCATGCGGCGAATTCCTTCCGCCATGGAATCAAAGGGCGAGGTGGTCAGGCCTCCGCGGATTACTTGCCGAGGCGCCAATGGATCCCGAAATATCCGGGTCCGAAATCGCGGCCGACCGCGAGAACGGTGTTGGAGAGGCCCATCTGAAGATTACGAATCATCTTTGGATCGCCGTCTTCGAGCTGGCTGGCGAAATGCTGGCAGCGCTGCGGCGGCGCCTGCTCGTCGAAGCACATCTCAAGGACGTATTCGCGGATGGGTCGGCCGAAGCGGCGCGAGTACGAGTCGTCCTGCTGTCGTGGCCGCATACCTCGGCAGGAGTTGTCGAACTCGTACTCGATCAACACCGTCTCGCCCCTGCGCAGCGGGCGCTCGAAGACAAATTCGCCGGCGAAGAGTCCCTTCATCGTGTTGAAGACCACCCGGCCGAGCCGGCAATTGCGCAGGTTGGTCACGATGGGCGGGCTGTATCCCTGGCCTTCCCAGTCGAAGACGAAGAGAAAGTGGTCGGCACCGTCCTGATCCGCGCGCATCAACTGCGTGCAGCGCAACGACTTGATCCGGCCGTCCGCGCCGATGCAGACTCGATCATGCTGGGTCAGCCTGCGCAGTGAGGAATCCGCGTTGGTGGGCATACCGGCGAGGAGCTCGGCGATATCGGAGTTCCCCGGCCACAGGTCGGTAATTGCCGGAGCTGCTTCGGTGAGGCCTCGATTCTCCCGCCGATTTGTTGTGCCGAGCAAAGCGCTCAACGAATCGGAGGGCAGGCCGAGAATCACTTCGATTTGCTTGAGCGCCCGCAACGAAGCAGGCCGCTCCGGCCGGCGCTGCCCGGACTGCCAATAACTCAGGGTGGCGATGCTCAGCTTGATCCCGCGCCGCATCAGGCGGTCCTGAATGCGGTCCAGGCTCAGCCCCCTTGCCGCAATTGCCGCCCGCAGGGCGGCCGCGAATGGTCCTTTCTGGAGCAGCTGATCGAGCGGCTCCACCGTGGTATCGGCGAAGTCCGGAGCTCTCTCGGTCGGGGCTGACATCCATTGCCTCCACAGCAGAGAACTCGTTAGTGCCGGCTTCCACCCAGTCGGGCGACAACCACCGGTAAATAGATAGCACTGAATAGCCCGAAAAAGCATCCCAAATTTTTACGATCGCAGAGCGCGCGGGGGTGTACGGCGCCCGACTTGCTCACACTTCCAGGTGAATGGCGGTGTCAATGGATACTTTAGGAGAGGTCAGGATACTTTCGTATCCCACTCCGAGTCCCCTTTCGCATACCCGGATACGGCGCAAACCACATTTCATCGGTTACGGGTGCCGGTGGGGGACGGACCGGGGTTGTCGGCGGTGACACCGACGGTGAGGGTGCCGATCCGGGACAGGGTCAGCGACACCTCCTGGCCGGCCGCGAGCGGGCCCACCCCGGCCGGGGTGCCGGTCGCGATGATGTCGCCGACCTCGAGGGTCATCACCGAGGAGACGTAGGCGACCAGCCGCGCGACGCCCCAGATCAGGTTCTTGGTGTTGCTGGATTGGCGGTGCTCGCCGCCGACCGTGCAGTCCAGGTCGATGTCGTCAGGAGGCCCGGTTTCGTCGCTGGTCACCAGCCAGGGCCCGAGCGGGGTGAAGGTGTCGAACGACTTGCGGGTGGACCGGTCTTCGCCGCCGCGCATGGTGATGTCCAGCAATCCGGTGTAGCCCACGACGTGGTCCAGCGCCCGCTCCGGTGCGACGTTGCGGGCCCGGCGGCCGATCACCGCGGCGAGCTCGCCCTCCTGGTCGAAGCGACGGTCGGAGTAGGGCAGCCGGATCGCGTCGCCGTGGCCGATGAGTGAGGACGGTGCCTTGAGGAAGACGGCGAGATCGCTGATGTCCACCGTCACCGACATCTCGGACTTGTGGTCGCGGTAGTTGACCGGCGCCGCCACGATCTTGGTCGGGTCCGGCACGGGTGGGCCCAGCCGCACCGAGGACAACGGCACGCTGTTGGCCTCGCTGGCCGGCGGCAGGGCATTGCCCGGCCCGGCCCACTGGCCCAGTAGCCGGCGCATCGCGCTGAGCCCGCCCGGCCGGTGGTAGCCCCCCACGAGATCGCCCAGGTCGACCACCCGGTCATCCGCGAGGTAGCCCACCCGGCCGTCGTCATAGCTCAGCAGTCGCATGCGAGTCCGTCCCCGGCCGCCGTGTCCGCGCCGTCGCCCCACACGGTAGCTCCGCCGGCTGAACCCGGCCTGCGTCAGCCAGCGTCGAAACCAGCGACTTGTCGTTGGAAAATGACGCGACTACTGCCACCTGTCGTTCGAAAAAGACGCGACAAGTGGGGTCTCGGGACGGGTGCGGCGAGTGCGCGGGGCGGCGGGGCGGGGGAGGGCTACGCGGCGCCGGGCAGGGAGAACCGCAGGATCCGCGCCCAGGTGGACAGGTACTGCTTGGACAGCGGCCCGGTGGTGTAGGGCAACCCGTACCGCTCGCACAGCGCGCGCACCCGAGGGGCGATCTCGGCGTACCGGTTGCTGGGCAGGTCGGGGAACAGGTGGTGCTCGATCTGGTGGCTGAGGTTGCCGGACATGATGTGGAACAGCGTGGAGCCCTCGAGGTTGGCCGATCCACGCAGTTGCCGCAGGTACCACTCGGCGCGGGTCTCGCCCTCGATCTGCTCCTCGGTGAAGTCCTCCGCGCCGTCCGGGAAGTGGCCGCAGAAGATGATCGTGTGCGTCCAGATGTTCCTGGCCAGGTTCGCGGTCACGTTACCGAGCAGCGCGGGCAGTGCCGAGGGGCCGGAGAGCAGCGGGAACAGCAGGTAGTCCTTCGCCGCCTGCTGTCCCCATTTCTTCAGCATGCCGCCGGCGTCGCGCAGCGCCTTCTTCGGGCTCTTGTTGCCCCGTTGGACCTCGTCGAGTTCCAGGTCGTACAGGGCGATGCCCCACTCGAACAGCGGCGCCAGCCCGAAGTTGTACAGCGGCTGCAGCAGGTGGCGCGGCTTCCACGGCTGGTCCGCGCTCATCCGGAAGATCGTGTAGCCCAGGTCCCGGTCCTTGCCGACCACGTTGGTCCAGGTGTGGTGCACCAGGTTGTGGGTGTGCTTCCAGCCCTCGGCCGGGATCACCGAATCCCACTCCCAGGTGCTCGAGTGGATCTCCGGGTCGCGCATCCAATCCCACTGGCCGTGCAGGATGTTGTGCCCGAGCTCCATGTTCTCCAGGATCTTGGCGGCGCTCAGCGCGGCGGTGCCGGCGAGCCAGGCGGGCGGCAGGATCGAGATCATCAGCGCCGCTCGGCCGCCCACCTCGAGGCCTCGCTGGACGGCCACGATCTTGTGGATGTATTGCACGTCCCGTTCGCCTCGGCTGGCCATCACCTCGGCGCGCAGCGCGTCGAGCTCGCGGCCGAACTCAGTTACCTGCTCGGGGCTGAGGGTGGCGTGCTCGCGCACCGCCGGGGCGGATTGGTCGGTCGCCAGCGCGGGTTGGTCGCTGGTCAGGGCAGTCTCGTCGATAACCGTGGTGGGCTCGTCGAGGATCTGGGCAGTCACGTCTTCTCGCTCTCGTGGAGGTCAGAGGTCGATCGTGCATGCGCCGGCAGCGGCGGAGACGCAGGTCTGGATGAGGGCGCCGGGCTCGCCGTGTACCTCGCCGGTACGCAGGTCGCGCACCTGCCCGGAGCGCAGCGGGGCCACGCAGCTCAAGCAGATGCCCATCCGGCAGCCACTTGGCATCACCACCCCGGCTTGCTCGCCGACCGCGAGTAGCGGTGTGCCACCCGGTGCGGGGGCGTCCCGGCCGGTCTTGGCGAAGCTGACCGTGCCGCCGTCGGTGTCCGGCGCGGCGAATGAGATCGGTTGGAACCGTTCGATGAGCAGCCGATCGGACAGCCCGGCCCGCCGCCAGTGTGCCTCGAGGTCGGCGAGCAGGCCGGCCGGGCCACAGGCCAGGGTGGTCCGGTCCGGCCAGTCCGGGCACACCGCGTCGAGATCGGCGAGGGTGAACCGGCCTCGGCGCGCGGTGTGCCGCTCGAGCAGCCGGTAGGTCGGCAGCCGCCGGGCCATCTCGCGCAGCTCAGCCCCGAAGATGACGTCGTCGGCATGCCGCGCGGAGTGCACGTGCAGCACGTCCGGCGTCGCCCCTGCGCCACGCAGGGTGCGCAGCATGCCCATCACCGGCGTGATGCCGGAGCCGGCGGTAAGGAACAGGATGCGCGGCGGAACCGGGTCGGGCAACACGAACTCGCCCTCCGGGGACGCCAATCGCAGCACCGCGCCTGGTCTGATCCCACGGACGAAGTGACCGGAGACCCGTCCCTCCTGGACCGCCTTCACCGTGATGCGCAGCAGGCCATCCCCGTCACCGGCGCCATCGCCGGCCGGCGAGGTGATCGAGTAGGAGCGGGTGTGCCACGTCCCCCCGATCCGGGTGCTGACCGATACCCACTGGCCAGCGCGGTGTGACGGCCAGCCCCAGCCGGGCCGGATCACCAGGGTCGCCGCGTCCTCGGTCTCCCGGACGACCTGTTCCACCCGGCCGCGGGGTTGGCGGGTACTCCACAGCGGGTTGAGCAGGGTCAGGTAATCGTCGGGCAGCAGCGGTGTGGTGAGCACGGCGGCCGCGTGCAGCACCCGGGCACCGAGCGGCCGGGGGCGTGATGGGGCGGCGGACGTCATGTAATGACTGTTCCCGGTTTTCGGGGATAAGGCTTCATTCTGCCGGGCACGCGGTTGGTGGCAACCTTCATACTGCGGGAATGAAACCTCTGGTTTCCGGTGCGGCGCCGTGGACGGATTTGCCGGTGGACATCGGCCATCGACTGCGCCCCGCGCTGCCCTCCGTGGCGGTGGAGATCATCGACACGATCGCCCGGGAGGTGCCGTCGTACTCCCGGCCGCTGGAGGGGACGTTCGGCGCGGGTGTCCGCCGCGGCGTCGAGGTGGCGCTGAACCGGTTCCTGGACCTGCCCGGTTCGACCCAGCCGGCCCTGCAGTCCAGGGATCGGGACGTGTACCTCGCGCTCGGTCGGGGCGAGCTGCGCCAGGGCCGCACCCTGGAGGTGCTGCTGGCGGCGTACCGGGTCGGGGCGCGGGTGGCGTTCCGCCGGTTCGCCGGGCTGGCGCGGGAATCCGGGATGGACCCGGACGCGGTGGTGGCGCTGGCCGAGGCGATCTTCGCCTACATCGACGAGCTGTCCGCGGCCAGCGTCGAGGGCTTCGCCACCGAACAGTCCCACCGGGCCGGCGAGCGCGACCGGTTGCGCGGCCGACTGCTCGAGCTGCTGATCAGCGGCGTCGCCGACGACACCGCGATCGAGGAGGCGGCCGCCGAGGCGGGCTGGCCGATTCCGGACAGCGTGGTGCCCATCGTGGTGCCGCGCGAGCAGAGCCACGGTCTCGCCCTGCGCCTCGGGCCGGCCGCGCTGGTGGCCAGGTCCGGGGAGTTCGTCGTGGCGTTGGTGGCCACCCCGACCAGCGAGCAGGCGCGGCGCTCGCTGCACCGGCAGCTGCGCGGTCGCCGCTGCATGATCAGCTTGCCCACCGCGTGTCGTGACCTCGCCGCCAGCCTCCGGGTCGGCGCGCTGGCGCTCCGGTTGCTCGACTCGGCGCCCTCGGCCGGCTCCGAACCCGTCCTGGTCGCCGATCGGCTGGTCGACCTGGTGCTGCGTAGGGACCCGGCACTGGTCGCGGCGTTGGCCGAGCGGGAGCTTGCCCCGTTGGCCGGGCTGACCGCGGGCGCGCGGCAACGCCTGACCGAGACGCTGCTGGCCTGGCTGAGCTACCGGGGCGAGCGGAACCGGGTGGCCGCCGCGCTGCACGTGCACCCGCAGACGATCGCCTACCGGCTCACCAAGCTGCGCCAGTTGTTCGGCGAGGCGCTGGTCGACCCGGACCGTCGGTTCGCGCTGGAACTCGCCCTACGCGCCGCCGCCCCCGAGTCGACACCACACCGGGACTCCTAGGAGGGTCCTGAGCAATGCTGCTCGTCGCGAGCGGTGATCCAGTTGGATGGCTCGCAAGGCGGAGGAGTGGCCGATACCGCTGTTGTATCGGCCGCGACGACAACGCCGCGAGGCGCCGACTGGGCACCGCGCAGCAGAGCATGCATTGTTCAGGGCGCTCCTAGTCCTCGAGGTAGTCGCGCAGCGGTTGGCACCGGGACGGGTGGCGCAGCTTGGACATGGTCTTGGATTCGATCTGCCGGATTCGCTCCCGGGTGACGCCGTAGACCTGGCCGATCTCGTCCAGCGTGCGGGGCTTGCCGTCGGTGAGCCCGTAGCGCAGCGAGACGATGCCGGCCTCCCGCTCGGACAGCGTGGCCAGCACCGAGCGCAGTTGGTCACGCAGCAGGGAGAAGGACACCGCGTCCACGGCCACCACAGCCCCGGCGTCCTCGATGAAGTCGCCGAGGTGGCTGTCGCCCTCGTCGCCGAAGGTCTGGTCCAGCGAGACCGGTTCCCGAGCGAAGTTCTGGATCTCGACGATCTTCTCGGGGGTCATGTCCATTTCCCTGGCGAGCTCTTCCAGGGTCGGCTCGCGGGACAAGCTGCGCTGCAGCTCGCGTTGGATGCTGCCCAGCCGGTTGATGATCTCGATCATGTGCACCGGGATGCGGATGGTGCGGGCCTGGTCGGCCATGGCGCGGCTGATGGCTTGGCGGATCCACCAGGTGGCGTAGGTGGAGAACTTGTAGCCCTTCGCGTAGTCGAACTTCTCCACCGCGCGGATCAGGCCCAGGTTGCCCTCCTGGATGAGATCCAGGTAGGGCATGCCGCGCCCGGTATAGCGCTTGGCCACCGACACCACCAGCCGGAGGTTGGCCTCCAGCAGGTGGTTCTTGGCCCGGTCGCCGTCGCGGACGATCCAGCGGAGGTCCCGGCTCATCTGCCCGAGGCCCTGGTCGCCGTTGCCGTTGATCTGGTCGAGGCGCTCCAGGGCGTACAACCCGGCCTCGATCCGCTTGGCCAGCGCGACCTCGTCCTCGGCCTTGAGCAGGGCAACTTTGCCGATCTTGTTCAGGTATGCCCGCACCGAATCCGCGGAAAGCGTGAGCTCCGCGTCCTTGCGCGCCTGCCGCAGCGCGGCCGACTCCTGCTCATCCCAGTCGAACTCGGCGGACGAGTTGCCGGCGGCTCCAGGTTCGGGAGCGTCCTGCTGGGCTTTCCCGTTCACCAACGTCACGCTCATCTACTCGACGCACCCGGGGTCGTCACCGGTGACCGCGGCCCGGCGGGGCGTTGACGGTCGCGGTGCGCTCGCGGCGGGCAAACAGGCAGTTCAAGAGCGTGTGACATCCGGCTACCATTCCGTCCTCGGACGCTCACGCTGTCCGATTCAGCCTTCAATCAAGAACGACGCAAGCCTGAACGCTGACGTACGAGGTGCTCTCGACCTGCCCACCCTAGCGGCTGCCGTGGAGCACCGCCGGGAGTCTTCCGCCGGAGGGCAACGGCGATCGAGGGAAGGGCGGTCAGCTGTCGGCGGGCCATGGCCCCGAGCAGCTCCAGCTGCTCTTCCCCCGCCGAGCCGGACAGATCCGCGTGGCATCGACGCACCACCGCCGAGATCACCGCCAGGGAGTGCGTCGGCTCGAACTCCCGGAAAACTTGCTCCGCGAGGTCGGCATAGGACACCGCCGCCGCCCTATCGCTAGCAAACCCGCCCGATAGCTTCTGGTGAAATTCGATGGCCATGGCGGCGACCTGACTCCGCCAGGTGCGCCCGGCGACAACATCCATCTCCCGCTCCGGCACGTCGAAGAGGTGCTCTCGGGGCAAGACGGTCGGATCCTACGCTGAGGACAGCTGGTTCGTCGCCGATTCTTCGCCTCCCTGGTGATACCCGGCTCCCCGAAGTGTCGTTACCCTCGCGAGGGATCAGGTTCAGTCCAGCCCCGGCGAGTGAGTCCTCGATCGACGGATGGAGCGCTCCGCCAGCTCGCGCGGTCAGGCGGGAGCGCGTCTCGGTGCCTTCTGGCTGCTATTCCTTGGAGGACCAATGGGCACCCCCGCGATTCCGGAGAACCCGGCCAAAGCGGTGTCACTGGCCGCCCGCGCGCTGACTCGCGCCGCGCACACGCAGGCGACCGCCCCACACGACCACGCCGACTTCGCGGCCATCGCCAGCCAGATGAGCGAGGTCCTGCAAAGCCTGTACACGCTGAACACCAACCTCGCCGCGCAGATCGCGCACTACAGCGACGACCGCATTCTGCGCAGTGATGACGGCCGTGACGCCGAGGAGGTGATGGCCACGATCGGCTATCACGGCTCGGCCCTGCAGAACGCGCTCACCAAGGCGCAGGCCGCCGCGGACAAGATGCACCTGGAGCTGGCCAGGATTGCCGTCCGGGTCGACCTGAACGCCGAAGGCGCCCGCTAGTAGCGAAATTCGACCTCCCGATCCGTCGACCCGCTCGGTTAGCCTGCTGGTACTCGGCGCCCGTCCTCCGGGGAGCCGGGGAGGGGGCGTGGGGTGGACCTGCTGGCTGATGCCCAAGCGATGCGGCCCGAACTGATCGAGCTGCGCCAGGCGCTGCACCGGGAGCCCGAGGTGGGGCTGCATCTCCCGCGTACCCAGGAACGGCTGCTGGAAGCGCTGCGCGGGCTGCCACTGGAGATAGCCACCGGCACCGAGACCACCTCGGTCACCGCGGTTCTGCGCGGGGGAGCGGCGGCCAGCGCGCCCGGCGGCGGGCCGACCACGGTGCTGCTGCGTGGCGATATGGACGCGCTCCCGGTGGACGAGCGCTCCGGCGAGGACTTCGCGGCCACCAACGGCGCGATGCACGCCTGCGGCCACGACCTGCACAGCACGGCGCTGGTTGGCGCGGCACGGCTGCTCTGCGCGCACCGGGACCGGCTGGCCGGGGACGTGGTGTTCATGTTCCAACCCGGCGAGGAGGGCTGGGACGGCGCCGCCGCGATGATCCGCGAGGGCGTGCTGGACGCCGCCGGCCGGCGCGCCGACCATGCGTACGCGCTGCACGTCTCCGCCGGCGGGCTGCCCCCGGGGGTGGTGGCCGGGCGAGCGGGCGTGCTGCTCGCCGCCGCCTACGAGCTGGACGTCACCGTGCGAGGCGCCGGCGGCCACGGCGCGCTCCCGCACCGGGCCAGGGATCCGATCGTGGCGGCCGCCGAGATGATCGGCGCGCTGCAGACCACCATCACCCGGTCGTTCAGCGTCTTCGAGCCGGTCATCCTCACCGTCGGGATATTGCGTGCCGGCACCGCGCGCAACGTCATCCCGGATACCGCGACGTTCCAGGCCACCGTGCGCGCCTTCGCCCCGGACGCGGAGGACCTGCTGCGGGACACCTTCACCCGGCGGCTGCGCGGGGTGGCCGCGTCGCACGGGGTCGAGGTGGACGTAGAGCTGCGCGCCACCTACCCGGTCACCGTCAACGACGCAGACGAGGCGGACTTCGCCGCCGGGGTGGTCCGGGAGCTGCTGGGTGAGCAGTACTACTTCGCCGCACCGAATCCGATCCCCGCCTCGGAGGACTTCTCCCGGGTGTTGAACGCGGTGCCCGGCGCGATGCTGATGGTCGGCGCGTGCCCGCCGGACGTCGACCCGGCAGCCGCCCCGTACAACCACTCGCCGCTGGCCCGGTTCGACTCCTCGGTGCTGGATACCGCGGTCACCCTGCTGGCCGGCTTCGCGGCGGAACGGCTGGCCAGATGAGCGAGCCTGCGAGCGAATCAATGTCACAGGCTTTTCGCGCAGCGCCGACTGAGCGAAGCGAGGGAGAGCGATGAGCGAGCCTGCGAGCCCTCGGCGCGGGTGGGACCTGGTCGGGCTGGGCGCCGGCAACGCGATGGAGTGGTACGACTGGGGCATCTACGCCACGTTCTCGGCGTTCTTCGCGTCCCAGTTCTTCTCCGGGACCCCCGGCGCGGCGTTCCTCAAGACGCTCGCGGTGTTCGCCGCCGGTTTCGTGGCCCGCCCGTTCGGTGGCTTCCTGCTCGGTTGGATGGCCGACCGGCGCGGGCGCAAGTCGGCCATGGTCTGGTCGGTCGCGATGGCCTCGACGGGCAGCCTGGTCATCGCGGTGATCCCGACGGCGGCGACCATCGGGGTGGCGGCGCCGATCATCCTGGTGCTGGCCCGGCTGCTGCAGGGGTTGGCGCACGGCGGTGAGTTGCCGGCCGCGCAGACCTATCTGTCCGAGGTGGCGCCCCGGCAGCGGCGTGGGTTGTGGTCCAGCGTGATCTACGCCTCGGGCTCGGTCGGGGTACTTGGCGGCACGATGCTCGGCGCGGTGCTCGCCAGCGCGCTCAGCCATGAGCAGATGGTCAGCTTCGGTTGGCGGATCCCGTTCCTGCTCGGTGGGCTGTTCGGGCTGTACGCGCTGGTGCTGCGGGCCCGGATGCGCGAGTCGGAGATCTTCGAGGCACAGCGGGCCAAGCCACAGCAGCCGATCGGCCGGCAGGTCCTGGCGCATCCGGTGCCGTTGCTGCGGGTCATCGGCTTCACCATGGGCGGCACCGTCATCTACTACGTGTGGGCGATCTCCGCGCCGGCGTTCGCGATCGCCGAGCGCGGCATCGATCCGGCGGGTGCGCTGTGGGCGGGCTCGATAGCCACCGTGTTGTACATGGCCGTTCTGCCGCTGTGGGGCGCTCTGTCAGACCGGATCGGCCGCCGCCCGGTGATGCTGATCGCGATGGGGTCGCTGGCCGTGCTGTATTTCCCGCTGGACTCGCTGATCCGGGGGGAGACCTGGCAGCTGCTGGTCGCGATGAGCATCGCACTGATGATCATCTCGGCGATCTC